>Ga0194035_1001993_pt1 | contig 10339 bp, 13 predicted proteins | sample JunL2320m_MetaG_FD_148680 | JGI IMG/M metagenome (GOLD analysis project Ga0194035, IMG submission 148680) | Anoxic zone freshwater microbial communities from boreal shield lake in IISD Experimental Lakes Area, Ontario, Canada - Jun2016-L239-20m | ecosystem: Environmental > Aquatic > Freshwater >...
CGCCAGTGCCGACCGCAAGAAGGCGATCGTGTCCCGGACGCGCTTGTAGGGCTCCTCGAAGGGCACGTCGTTCCACTTGGACACGATTACGTCGGACGAGGTGCCGAGCCCGAAGGTGAAGTGTCCAGGCGCTGCCTCAGCCATGGCCGCCACGCTCTGGGCCAGCAGTGCGGGGCCCCGGGTATAAGCCGGAATAATCGCCACCCCGAGCTGCAGCTGCGGCGTCCATGCTGCGGCCAAAGCCAAGGGGGTGAACCCGTCAAGCCCGTCGGTCTCCGCTGACCACACGTCGGTGTAGCCCAGCCGCAGCAGGTCTTCGTACCAGCGGCGGTGCTCGGGCATCGTCACCCCGTCGAAAGGGACGGTGATCCCGTAGCGCCGCTCTTGCGGTGCGGCGGCGGGTGCTGTTGTGGCGGTATCGGTGGTCGTTTCGGCCTGGGTCATGGCCTCTGTATTACACCCTCCATGCACACTGGTCCCATGAGCCAGAACCTCGAGGCCCGGATACCCGGGCACCAGCCCCCGCTCCCGCTCGTCGTGGAGCCCACGCCCACCCCGGTCATCGACCCCGAATCGGCCCTCGATGACGAGTGGCGACTCGACGAGCACACCCGGATGGTGGGGCTCAAGGGCATCGCCGCGGCCAGAGCCCGCCTACGCTCCTCGGCTCAGTCCACTGCCATGCCCGATCCCTCACCGGGGAACGGGCGCCATCCCGACCCCGGTCGCCGAGCCAGTGGTCGCGCTGCCTGAAGGGCGCCGACTACGGTCAGGGCATGGCGACCGTGGCACAGAGGCTCGGGGCAGACCCCGACACCCGCCTCCTCATACTCAACTGCGCCGATCTGGGCTTCTGCCACGCGTCGAGCACCGGGGTCTACGACGCGCTGCGCTTCGGCCTCGGCACCTCTGCCTCTCTTTTGGTTCCAGCACCGTGGGCGCGCGAGGCAGCATCTCGGTTCCGGGGCGATGACGTCGGGGTGCGCCTGACGCTCAACGCCGAGCACGATCTCTACCGATGGGGGCCCATCACCCAAGCCCCATCGCTCCTCGATGGCGACGGGGGCTTTCCGCGAACGGTGACCGACGTCTGGGACCACGCTGATCTGGATGAAGTCCGCCGGGAGTGCCGGGCGCAGATCGAACGGGCCGTTCTGTGGGGGTTCGACATCAGTCATATCGACGCCCATATGGACGCGCTGATGCTGCGGCCGGAGTTCTTCGACATCTACCTGGAGCTGGCCCTCGACTTCGGTCTTCCTCTCCGCCTGCCCGATGCCGCCGTGGAGCCCAGCGTGGGCTTCCCTATCCGAAGTCTGGCCGCGGCCGAGGGCGTGCTCTTTGCCGATCACGCCTTCACCATTCCCGCGCACGGCGGACGTGATGTCTTGCTCGACATCGTGGCGACGCTGGCCCCCGGAGTGACCGAGATCACCCTGCACCCAGCAGCCGAAACCGGCGAGCTCCGCGCTGCGGCCACGGACTGGGAGTCTCGGGTGTCCGACCGCACCTTGCTGGTCGACGACCCCGAAGTGGCGTCTGCCGTGGCCGAGTCCGGTGCCACCCGCATCGGCTACCGTCCCCTGCGCGAGGCCATGCGGCGCACTCCGGGGACGTGAGTACGGCAGCCGCGTCCGATCAGCAAGACCCGCTCCTAGTGGCGGAACCTGCCGCGTTGACCATCACCAGCCTTCTGCTGCTCGACCCCCACGGGCATGATCCGACAGTCATCGAGTCGGTCACCTTCGACGACCGAGGGATCGCGGTGATCCGTAGCCGTGGTCAGGACCCCCGGATTCTCCCCTGGGAGTCCGTGGCCGCCCAGGCCGTAGAGCCGTGGGCTGGCGGCATCATCCCGGGACGACTCATGGACCGCCAGACGGACAGGACCGGCTCGACCGGCTCGGACCCCGAAGCATCGGTCGATCCTGCTGTTCCTGTCGACCCCGCCGTTCCTGGAAATACTGCCGATGCGACGCCCCTGGCCGTAGTCGATGCCCCCGCTGTCGTCGCACCGGTCAGTCGACCCGCCTACTACACCGATGCCGGTGCCCTCATCAGCATTCAAACGAGGACCGGCACCTACCGGTTCCTGCGATCGGGGGGAGACCCGGCTGAGCTAGCCGCCCGGATCACCGGGTTGGCCGTCCACTATCAAGGTCCGGTCGGCGCATCGACGGTAACGACAGTGGCCATGGTGCGCCGTCGGCGCGGGGCCCCGTCGGGTCGCTCCACCTGGCGAAAGATTCGTCCATGGCTGGTCGGGCTCTTGGTAGTGGTCATCGCCGCCGCGGTCACGGCGATCCTGCTGCAGAGTGCTGGCACCATCCACCTGCCCTATCTGGGCGGCACCGGTGCGACGTCCTTGCCGGCTGGATCGCTGGGCGGCACTCTCTAGCCTCCAACTCATGCGCTGATCGAGCGGTGGCTCCATTGGTCACGCACCCCTAGTAGCGGGTCATCGGTTGGGGTGAGTCCTACCCGTCGGTACGGGCAGCCAAGTCATTGCGGCAGGCCCGGGCATCGTCGGTGGCGGCCAGGGCCAGCAGGTCGAGGACCAGCGCCATCGAACCGTCGACCTTGAGCCGGCCCTGCATGAAGGCCACATTGAGATCGAGGTCCCCGGACAACACGTTGCGAGCATCTGCGTCTGACAGCGTAAGGGTGACATCGGCCGGTGATGCCGCACCAAGTCGGGCACCAGTCAGTCGGCCCTGGGCGAACTCGATGTGGACCACCACGTCCCCCTCTGCTCCTCCGGTGACGACCACCTCGATCGATCCGGACAGAGACTCCGATCCGACCAGTTCCGATGCAGCCGACACCGCCTCATCGATCCACGCCGTGGACAGCCAGGACGTCATGAGGACGCGGTAGCCGGCACGCCAGCGAACAGATCCGTCTCCACCACGCCGTCCCACTCGTAGGCCGACACCGTGCCGTCCGGGGCGCCCAACAAGGCCAGTCGGTAGTCGTCGTGGGGCTGGATGGTCCCCATCACCTCGGGTGGAAGACCGAACCAGAACTTCGACTCCGGATCGACCTGGGTGGCATGGGCCAGCAGCGCCAAGCGCCGCACATCGGTGTGGTCGGTGATGTCGATCACCGTGGTCGGCACATCGTCGGGCATCGAGTCCCACCGGTCGCGCCAGGCCTCATCGAACGGCGACTCCAGGCCCAGCTCCTCGAACTTGTCATGGATGGCTCGGAACCGAGCCGCAGAATGGACCGTGTAATAGAGCTTGGCCGGCTGGTACGGCTCGCCGGCATCAGGGAACTGTTCACGATCTCCGGCAGCCCGGAAGGCGGCCAGGCCGGCGTCGTGCACCCGGAGGTGATCAGGGTGCGGATACCCGGTCTGATCGTCTCCGTAGATGACCATGGCCTGGGGGCGGCATCGGCGAATCACCGCCACCAGCCGTTCCGTGGCCTCCTCCATGGGGGCAGCCGCGAAGCACTCCGGATTGGCGTTGGCCTCCGAATCGGCCATGCCGGAGTCGCGATATCCCAGCATGACCAGCTCGTCGTAGCCAATGATGGCGGTGGCTCGGTCCAGTTCCTGACGCCTTACAGCGGCCAGGTCCCGGTGGACCTCGGGGGTGTCGAGGGCCGGGTTGAGGATCTCGCCCTCTTCCCCACCGGTGCAGCACACCAGAACAGTGTGGACACCGTCGGCGTGGTAGCGGGCGACGGACCCCGCACCCTTGGACGCCTCATCGTCAGGATGGGCATGGACGGTGAGGAGGCAGCGCTTGTGGGACACGCCGCTCACGCTACCGGGACGGCGGCGCATACACTGCACACTGAGCGTGAGGAAGGATCGTCGCCAATGGGTGTCATGAAGCGCATGTCCGGGATTCTGCAGGCCAAGACGAACAAGCTGCTGGACAAGGCAGAGGATCCGAGGGAATCCCTCGACCTCTCCTACCAGAAGCTCCAGGAGAACCTGCAAAAGGTGCGGCGCAGCGTGGCCGACGTGACAACCGCCAAGAAGCGGATCGAGCTCCAGGCGGCCCAACTGCAGGGCCAGGCCGACAAGCTCCAGCAGCAGGCCAAGGATGCACTGGGCCAAGACCGGGAGGATCTGGCCCGCGAGGCACTGGCTCGTCGCGCTGCCCTAGGCCCTCAGTTGGCTGAGCTCCAGACCCAGCATCAGCAGGTGGCCGACCAGGAGCAGAAGCTCATCACCACCGCCCAAAACTTGCAGCTTCAGGTGGACGCCTTCCGCATGAAGAAGGAGACCATGAAGGCCACCTACACGGCGGCCGAGGCTCAGACCAAGATCGGCGAAGCCGTCTCGGGCATCTCCGAGTCCATGGGTGACGCCGGCATGTCAGTCCAACGGGCCCAGGAGAAGATCGACAGTATGCAGGCCAGGGCTGGCGCCATGGACGAACTGCTGGCCTCGGGTGCGCTCACCGACCTCACCAACCCGGTCGACGATATCCAGGCCCAGTTGGATCAGGTCTCCACCACCAACGCCGTCGATGCCGATCTGGCCGCCCTCAAGGCCGAACTGGGCGCAGCCAGCCCGGCGCAGCTCGGTACGGCCGAGTCAGCGGCTGCTGACACCACGGAGCCTCTGGCGTGATCGTCCGCATCCTCGGCGAGGGGCAGTACGAGGTGGCCGAGGACGACCGCAACGGCATCCGCGCACTGGAGTCGGCTCTGAACGAAGCGGTCGAGAGCGACAACGACGACCAGTTCGTCGCTGCATTGGCCGCCGTAATCGAAGAGGTCCGACGAGTGGGAACGCCTTTGGCCGCCGACACGTTCGCCAGCTCAGACCGTGTATTGCCGTTTTCCGATTCCACCTTGGACGAGACGAAGGCACTGCTGGCTGAGCCCGGTGCCGACGACGACTGAGCCGATACCGATGAGCCCGAGGATCCAGCCATGAGCACCGCACGCAACATCCCCAACGACCGGGGCCTTAGCCTCCGCATGTTCATCACCGGGCTGATGCTGGTCCTGCTGTATGCCGTGGTGATCGGTCTACTCATCGCCGTTGGGATCTCGTACGCCGTCGTCTTGGTCTTCGCCGGAGCCATTATCTTCGTGCAGTACTGGTTCTCGGACAAGATCGCTCTGTTCGGCATGGGTGGCCGCCTCGTCACCCCCGAGGAGGCGCCACAGCTCCACGGGGCCATCGACCGCCTGTGCGCCATGGCCGACATGAAGAAGCCCAAGGTGGCCATGGCCGACAGCGACGTCCCCAACGCCTTCGCCACCGGCAGGAGCCCCAACAGCGCCGTGGTGTGCGCCACCACCGGGCTCATGCGCCGCCTCGACGAGTCCGAACTCGAGGCCGTCTTGGCTCACGAGTTGTCCCACGTCGCCCACCGCGACGTGGCCGTCATGACCATCGCCAGCTTTCTCGGCATGGTGGCGGGCATGGTCACCCGGATGATGTTCTGGACCGGGATGATGGGCGGATTCGGTGGCGGGCGCGACAATAACGACAACCAGAGTGGCAATCAGACCGTGCTGATCGAGATGGCCGTCTTAGTGGTGTCGGTAGCCGTCTACGCCATCAGCTTCCTGCTGACCATGGCCCTGTCGCGCTACCGCGAGCTGGCTGCCGATCGAGCGGGTGCCATCCTCACTGGCCAGCCATCGGCCCTGGCCTCGGCTCTGGTCAAGGTGACCGGAGAGATCGCCCGGATCCCGACCCGGGACCTCCGCACCACAGAGACCTTCAACGCCTTCTACTTCACTCCAGCGATCGCCAAGGGCGGCGTCAGCGTCTCCACCCTGTTTTCGACGCACCCGTCGCTCGACAAGCGTCTGGCCCAGCTCGCCGAACTCGAGGCCGAGATGGGCCGTCCCTCATGATCGCTACAAGACCCCTCATCTCACTACCCAGATGACCAGCTACTGATGGGCCTCTTCGACACGCTGCTCGGGCGCACCAAGCCAGTCCAGTCCAACCTCGATGCACTGTTCGGCCTGCCGTCGGCCTCGATCACCCTGCAGAGCGCGGCGGGCATGACCTGCTCGGGACATGCCGGTGTGTGCTTCAAGCCTCCGTCAGGCCAGGGGTTCGCCGACATGGAGGCCGAGGTGATGAAGCTGCTGGCCATGGACGGTGGGTCCCCGCTGACCAAGTCCGAGGACAGCTTCGGCTACACATGGCTGGTCGTAGCCGACCCCGACATCGAGTCCCTGGTCACCCAGGTGCACCTGGTGAACTCGTCGTTGAGCGATGCAGGCTGGGGCCCGCAACTCCTGTGCACAGTGTTCGGCCTGGCCAAACTGGCGACCGATGAGACGGCAGCCACCGGCAGCGATTTGGTGCGCGAGGGGGCCGTGGTGGGGTCGGGCACCGTCCTTCCCTCGACGGCTTACCTGGTCTACCTGTTCAAGCGGGGAACCTTCTACCCCTTCGTCCCCACCGGGCACGAGCAGCGGTCGACCGAGGAGGAGTTTCGGCTTCGGAGCTTGGTGGCCGAAGACCTACAGGTCGAGTCCGACCTCGACCGCTGGTTTCCACTGTGGGACCTGCCGGTCGGCTGATCGCCTCATGTCTACGGCCACCGGTGCTCGGACAGATCGACCCTGAGTTGGAACTGACATGCGGTTGACCGTCGAGACGGAGCGGATGTCGGTATGTCGGCTCGACTCCGATGCCCCATGGCCAGCACCACCACCGGATGCTCGGATCTACTCGGTGACCCGAACTCCCAACGAACTCTCGGTGGTCTGTGCCGAGGGGGGCGAACCACCGGCGAGCCGAATCGAGCCGGGCTGGCGGATACTGCACGTCACCGGCCCGCTGGCCTTCGATTTGGTCGGTGTGATCGCTTCGATCACTGCGCCACTAGCCGAGTCCGACGTGGGCGTGTTCGTCGTCTCCACCTACGACACCGATCTTGTCCTGGTCAAGGATGCTGACCTCGACATCGCGGTGGGCGCCCTCGTAGCCGCCGGTCATGAGGTCATCGGCCTGGCCGATTCCCCTGGCTGACTCCCCTGGCTGACTCCCCTGGTTGACTCCCCTGGTCGACTCCGATTGCGGCCTGGGAAAGCCAATTATCTACAGGTTCCCTGCCCTCCCTATCCTGCAATTGTCGCAGTCGGGTACCAATTTCCCACCGGACCCGTTATAGTGGGGGCTTCGAGCACATGGGTTCGTCCCGAGGCTTCCGACCGATGGTCGAGCCCGACGCCCCGACGCCGCTGGCGAGCTCGCCCCCACCGCACCCTCGAGGAGAGTGGCACCTAAACATTTCATCACTAACGGACAAATACACCCGCTAGCACACCCGGCTCTTGTAGCCAGGCCGGACCACCCTTCCCGGTGCCCGGCTGGGGCGTTGAATGCACAGATGTGGGGTCCACCCAACCAGAAGAGAGTCAGAGCACTTCCGTCGACCGACGGGCTCTGGCCGACCAAGGAAAGGTCACCCCCTTGCATCCGCTAATTGCCAATATCCCTGTCCCTTCACGCCCCTCCACTCGAACACCTCGCCTGTCTCCGCCGCAGCACACGACCAATGCGGTCAAGCGGCGGACTCGCAGTAGAACCCGCACCGAAGCCGGTCTGGTCACCATGGCCGCTTCGGCCACTGTCCTGGCCTCCCTGATCGGATCGCCCGCATTGGCGGCAGCGGCTCCTGTTCCGATCGGCACAGGCCTCGTCCTCAACGCCCCCATCGTCGGCGCATCAGCGGTGGCCAACGGCCACGGCCACGGCTACTGGTTGGTCGGTGCCGACGGAGGAGTCTTCGCCTACGGCGGGGCCAACTTCTACGGCTCCACGGCCGGTCATCCTCTCAACAAGCCGATCGTCAGCGTCGATGCCACGCCCACCGGCAAGGGCTACTGGGAGGTCGCATCCGACGGAGGAGTGTTCGCCTTCGGCGACGCCGAGTTCCAAGGATCCATGACCAGTACGTCGCTGCACTCCCCCATCGTGGGAATGACGGCGACATCTTCCGGCGACGGGTACTGGCTGGTCGCCTCCGACGGTGGGGTGTTCGCCTTCGGCGACGCCACCTATGAGGGCGCCGCCACCGGTATGTCTCCCACCAGTCCCATCGTCGGGATCGCCCCCACTCCCAACGGCAAGGGGTACTGGGAAGTCGCCGCAAACGGGTCCGTGTATGCCTTCGGCAACGCCCCGTTCTACGGCACCGTCCCAGCGGCGTCTCCAGTCGTAGGGATAGATGCCGCCGGAGGCGGCTACCGGGTGGTCTCGAGTGATGGTGGGACCTATGCCTACGGGGGTGCCACGTTCAAGGGGTCGCTGATCGGAACACATCTCAATCAGCCCATCGTTGGGACATCGTCGGTCGTTGGTGGCTACATCGAAGTTGCAGCCGATGGCGGGGTCTTCAACTTCGGAACGATCGCCTTCTACGGATCGCTCGGAGCCGGAAGCATCGCCACACCTCGGGCCCCAGTGGTCGCACCCGAGTCCGACTACGGGCTCACACCCGGCCAGATCGCCGCGTGGGAAAGGGTGAGCATCTGCGAAGAGGGTGGCGACTGGCACGTCAACGGATCCGCCTTCTCCGGCGGGCTCGGCATGACTCATGCCAACTGGAATCAGTTCAACACGTTCGGATTTCCGAGCAATGCCGCACATGCTTCGAAACTGCAGCAGATCCGGGTGGCCGTGGCGTTTGCCACGCACTACTTCGGGAGCCCATTTGCCGCACCCGATCAGCACGGCTGCACCGGTGGCTACTGACGCCTAGACACCTGCTGACGCCTACTGGCCACAGCGACGATCACGGGGACGGGGCCTGCGGGTCCCGGCCTTCGTCGTCTACAGGGTCAGTGCGTCGATGTCCCTGGCCATCGTGAGGTCGAGTTCGGTCAGCCCCCCAGCATCGTGGGTGACCAGCGCCAACCTCACCTTGCGCCACCGGATGTCGATGTCCGGATGGTGGTCGGCCTCTTCGGCGAGGCGGCCGACAGCCATGACGAAGTCGAGGGCAGCCGAAAAGCTCGGGCACTCGAACGTCTGGATGAGCATGCCGTCCACCAAGTCCCACCTAGGCGCATCCGGTGCAGCCAAGGCTGCGGCCAAGGCTGCGTCGTCGAGCGCCACGGGCCGCGACGTCACGCGCTGGCCCCGACGGGGGCGGTGGGGGTGAACGTAACCGGCATGGTCTCAAAGCCCGACACGAAGTTGGCGGCCCGCTTGGGGGGCTCGTCGTCGTCGGCCAGGGCGAGGTCGGGCAGACGCTCGAGGAGGCGATCGAACATGACCGAGAGCTCCATCCGGGCCAGCCGGTTTCCCAAGCAGAAGTGGGCGCCAAAGCCGAAGGCGATGTGGTCGTTCGGGGTGCGGGTGATGTCGAAGGTCTCTGGGTCGTCAAACATCGACTCGTCCCGGTTAGCCGAGGGATAGAGCAACAAAAGCTTCTGCCCCTTGGACAGAGTCTGACCGTGCAGTTCGACATCTCTGGTCATGGTGCGAGCCATGTTCTTGATGGGCGACACCCACCGGAGCATCTCTTCGACCGCCACCGTCATGCGAGACCGGTCCTCGGATAGCATCCGATACTGATCCGGGTGGGTCAACAGCTCGTACATGCCGCCGCTGATGACGTGCCGGGTGGTCTCGTCCCCGCCGATCAGGATCAGGAGCGACTCGTAGATCAACGAGGACTCGTCGAGCTTGTCTCCTTCGATTTCGGCATGGACCAGCGTGCCGATCAGATCATCGGTCTGGTTGTCGCGACGGCGCTGCTCGGCCACGGCCGTGATGTACTCGGCGTACTCTATGGCTGCCATAGCGGCCCGGTCCATGGCCGTCGGGTCGGGGGAGCCCAGCGCCTTCAGCATGTCGTCGGACCAGCGCAACAGCGCATCGCGATCTTCGGGGGCGACCCCCAGCATGTTCCCGATCACGATCATGGGGAGCGGAGCGGCAATGTCGTTGACGAAGTCGGCCGATCCTTTCTCGCACACCCGATCGATGATGGCGTCGCAGATGGCTCTGATCCCCTCTTCGCTCTCGCGGATACGTCGGGGGGTGAACCCTTCGCTCACCAGGCGTCGCCGGCGCACATGTTCGGGGGCGTCGGTGTCGATCATCATGGGCAGAGCATCGCTGTCCGGCCGGATCCCTCCGGCGTTGGAGAAGGTGTCTGGGTCCTTGGAGATCTCGCGGATGTCGGCGTATCGGGTGATCCCCCACACGCCGGCCACCTCGTCGTAAAAGGCCGGGGCCTCGGCCCGCATCCAGGCAAAAGCCGGAAACGGGTCGCCGCTGTAGAAGGTGCCGTCAGTCAGTCCGATGTGCAGGTCAGATGGGACGGTGGTCATGGCGCTCCTTGTCCCGCGGTGGTGCGGGCCGTCGATCGTTGGGATCAGTGTTACAGGT
>Ga0194035_1001994_pt1 | contig 10339 bp, 10 predicted proteins | sample JunL2320m_MetaG_FD_148680 | JGI IMG/M metagenome (GOLD analysis project Ga0194035, IMG submission 148680) | Anoxic zone freshwater microbial communities from boreal shield lake in IISD Experimental Lakes Area, Ontario, Canada - Jun2016-L239-20m | ecosystem: Environmental > Aquatic > Freshwater >...
AATACGGGGTGATGTCGTCGATTCGATTGGCGGGCGGTCATTTCCGCACCGATATCGGACTTGCTGCGGCCGAGGGCCGAATCTCGGTGTGAGTGGTCTCGACCGCCGCGACGCCATCAAGGCCGAGCGCGCACAGGTGCGGAGATCTCAGGCCGTCAGCAGCGGAGCCATCCAGCCGATCTCAGCGGGTAGCTGCGCGCTCCAGAAGCCGCCGTCATGCCCGCCTGGTGAGAACCCGCCGGCCGGCGGATTCGGCAGCTGCGCGATGAATTGTTTGGTGGCCGCATAGAACGGGTCGCTGTAACCGCAGTCGATCCGGATGGGGATCGACGCCAGCGCGGGAAGGCCAAACACACTGTTGGCGGCGAAGTCGTCGGGCCCGTCGAACGCGCCGGGCGCGCTCGCACCCGAGGATGGCCACAGCGCCGGACTGACAGCGCAGATCGCCGCGGTGCGCGCCGGACCCAGCCGTGCGCCAAGCAGCAGCGCGCCGTAACCGCCCATCGACCATCCGAGGAACCCCACCCGAGAGGTGTCCAGGCCCTGCCCGCCGAGCATCGGAAGCAACTCGCCCAGCACCATCGCGCCGGCGTCCTCACCGGACGAACGCCGATGCCAGTAGCCGCCGCCGCCGTCGACGGCGACGACCGCGAATGGCGGTATACCCGCGTTGACCGCTTGGGCCAGACCCTGCTCGACGCCGCCGGCCATCACCGTCGCGGCGTCGCTGCCCTTGCCGTGCAGGGCGATTACCGGTCGTAGTGCTCCGGTCTGACCGGGCGGACGGGCGATGGCGAAGTTGGTGGTGACTCCACCCCGTGCGGCGGACACAAATGATCCGGTGATGAGGGTGGGCGCGGCAACGGCGGGCGATGTTTTGATCAACGTGCTGAGCGCGGTGGCTCCGACAGCGCCCGCTCCCAATCGCAGCGCGGTGCGGCGGCTGAGGTTCGGCATTGCGCCATCCTGCCCCATCCGTCACTTCTTCGGGTAAAGCGCGATGCGCGCTGCGGTGTGACTGGCAGCATGGCGAAGGTGACCGCAGCGGTTACCCCCAAGGGTGAGAGACGGCGGTACGCGCTTGTCAGCGCGGCCGCTGAATTGTTGTCCGAAGGCGGATTCGATGCGGTGCGCCACCGGGCCGTCGCGCGCCGGGCTGGGTTGCCGCTCGCATCGACGACCTACTACTTCTCATCATTGGACGAGTTGGTGGAGAACGCGGTCGAGTACATCGGTGCCGTCGAGGCCACCCAACTGCGTGCCCGGGTGCGGGATCTGCCGCGCCGGCGTCGCAGTACCGGGGCCACCGCGGATCTGTTGCTCGAACTCCTGGCCGGCGAGCAGAGCAGCGAGCAATTGATCTCCCGCTATGAGCGGTATATCGCCTGTGCTCGCCATCCCGCACTGCGCGGGGTGGAGCGCCGACTGTTGCAACAGCGCGTCGCCGCCGTCGTCGAGGCCGTGGCCCGCTCGGGACGGTGCGCCCGGGTGGACATGGTGACCGCGTTGGTGTGCGCAGTCGACGGCGCGGTGGTCTCGGCGCTTGTTGCCGATGCGGAAGGTCCCCGTGAAACGGCTCGTGCAACCCTGATCGATGTGATCGACGTACTTGCCCCAATCGACCAGCGGGTGTGAGAGTGGATTTCTCCGCTGTTACCCGTCCGGTGACGGATCTGCTTGATGGCGCGATGGATCGTGCGCTGGTTGTCGGCTACACCAGGATTGGCTCCGGGTTGCGGCGTCGATGGTGGCCGGCGGACCCGGTCCCCGACGCGTTGGTCGGTAAAAGGGTTCTGGTGACAGGTGCGACCGCAGGGATCGGCCTGGCCATGGCCCGGGCGTTCGCCGGACTCGGCGCGACGGTGCATCTGCTGGGTCGCAACGCCGACAAGGTCCGCCACTGTGTGGCCGAGATATCCGATGAGACCCCGGGTGTCGATGTTGTGGGGGAGGTCTGTGATGTCTCGGACCTGGAGGCAGTGGCGAATTGGTGTGCTGACTTCGCAGGGCGGGTGCCTGCGCTGAACGGACTGGTCCACAACGCCGGTCTGATGCCCAAGGAGCGGATCGTCACCTGCGAAGGTCATGAGGTCCAACTGGCCACTCACGTACTGGGCCCACACCTGATGACTGAGCGGTTACTGCCGCTTCTGCGTGCGGCCCACGGCGCCTCGGTGGTGTTCGTGTCATCGGGCGGCATGTACAGCACCCCTCTGGTCGTCGAGGATCTTGAGTCCAGCCACGAATACAACGGAGTCCGATGCTATGCCCGTACTAAGCGGATGCAGGTAGTTCTGGCCGACTCCTGGTCCCGACGGCTTGCCGGCACCGATATCCGGGTGGAGAGCATGCACCCGGGGTGGGTGGACACCCCGGGGGTGGCGGAGTACCTGCCCCGCTTCCGCGTCATCACCAAACCGCTGTTGCGGGAGGTGGCCGACGGCGCCGACACCGCGATATGGCTGGTGGCGACCCGCCCACCGTCTGAGCCAGGCCATTTCTGGCACGATCGTGCCCAACGCCCGACCACCTTCGGCTGGCAGCGCCACGAGAACCCCGTCAAGGTTCGCCGGTTCCTGAACGAGGTCAGCGAACTCACCGGTACTTCTGACGCGTGGACCGGACTTAGGGCCTGAGCTGAGCCGGGGTGACGATGCATCCGGTCTCCGTCTCCCCGTACACCGTCACATCGTCGGGCCGTTCGCTCGCAAACCGCGCGATGTAGGCGCAGAGTACCGCATCGATGGGATCTTCGGCCCTGCGCAGGTGGGCCTTGCGGGTCGCGGTCAGCACGCTGTGCCGCAGATCTGTCCATCCACCGGATCGGAGGTCGATGGCGGGGCAGGCCGTCCGCAACCCTTCAATAAAACCGATGAGCCGCAACAACTCTGACTGCAACTGCGGAAATTCACGACCGGACTTCTGCTTGTACTTCAAAGTCCGATCCAGCCCGAACAGCACCACGCTGGCGGCATGGGGGTACACCTCAAGGGCGCGCCTCGGCGATGACGAGCGCGGGTTGAGGTCCAGGTCTAGCGCCGCGCACAATCGTGCTGCCCGGCCACCATCGGCGAACCAGGCCAGGCTGGTATTCGCGGGATGTGCGCCGGCGTCGAATCGGCGGAAGTCTCGGTTCAAAGCGGCCTCGCAGGGCCGGTTGCCGGACGGATTGGTGACCACCAGTGGGGCATCGAAAGCGATGACGCACGCACCGCCGACGTAGGGCTGAAGCTGGGACAGAACGTCGTCGTCGTCGCCGGCTACTCCCACATGACAGAGCACGCCGTGGCTGTCGAGTACGGCGACGCCCGTCGGGCTGCGCTGGCCCCAGGCGAGGTCGACTCCCACGAAGTACACACCCCAAACCGTAAGCTGTGTGTTTGTGACCACCCGTGCCGCGATCCCCAACGTGCTGGCCAACCGGTACGCCAGCACCGAAATGGTGGCGATCTGGTCACCGGAGGCCAAGATCGTCGCTGAACGCCGACTCTGGTTGGCGGTGCTGCGGGCGCAACGCGAACTCGGCGTTGAGGTCCCCGAGGCAGCGATCGCCGACTACGATCGGGTTGTCGGCCGGGTCGATCTGGCCTCGATCGCGGATCGCGAGCGGGTTCTGCGCCACGATGTCAAAGCCCGTATTGAGGAATTCAACGCCCTCGCCGGCCACGAACACATCCACAAGGGCATGACGAGCCGCGATCTGACCGAGAATGTTGAGCAGTTGCAGATCCGGCAGTCACTGCAACTCGTGCACGCCCGCGGAGTGGCCGTCGCGGCGCGGCTCGCCGAACGGGCGACTCGCTACCGGGATCTGGTGATGGCCGGCCGAAGCCACAATGTCGCCGCCCAGGCCACCACGCTGGGCAAGCGGTTCGCCTCGGCTGCCGAGGAGACGCTGATCGCGGTGAGAAGAATCGGCGAACTCCTCGACCGCTACCCGCTGCGCGGTATCAAAGGGCCGATGGGTACCGCACAGGACATGCTCGACTTGTTCGACGGTGACACCGCGCGGCTCGCCGAACTCGAGCGACGGGTCGCGGACTTCCTGGGCTTCACCGCGGTATTGGACAGTGTCGGCCAGGTTTACCCGCGGTCGCTGGACCACGACGTTATCTCGGCGCTGGTGCAACTCGGTGCCGGACCATCGTCGCTGGCGCACACCATTCGGCTGATGGCCGGTCATGAATTGGCGACCGAAGGGTTCGCACCCGGACAGGTCGGATCCTCGGCAATGCCGCACAAAATGAACACCCGCAGTTGCGAACGGGTCAATGGTTTACAGGTGGTACTGCGTGGGTATGCGTCGATGGCCGCGGAACTGGCCGGCGCGCAATGGAATGAGGGTGACGTGTTCTGCTCGGTGGTGCGCCGGGTCGCGCTGCCCGATGCGTTCTTCGCCGTCGACGGGCAAATCGAGACGTTCCTGACGGTGCTGGCGGAGTTCGGTGCCTACCCGGCGGTGATACAGCGCGAGTTGGACCGGTATCTACCGTTCCTGGCGACGACGAAGGTGCTCATCGCCGCAGTGCGGGCCGGCATGGGCCGCGAGGCCGCCCACGAGGTGATCAAGGAGCATGCGGTCGCTGTCGCGCTTGCCATGCGGGAACGCGGTGCGGAGCCGGATCTGCTCGACCGGCTGGCGGCCGATCCACGGCTACCGCTGGACCGGGCCGCGCTGGATGCAGCACTGGCCGACACCGAGTCGTTCACCGGAGCCGCGGCAAGCCAGGTGGATCGGGTGATCGCCGAGGTCGGTGATGTGGTGAAATCCTACCCGGAGGCGGCCCGGTACACGCCCGGAGCGATCTTGTAAAACGATGTCGGACAACGAATTAGCCGATATTGACTTCACCGATCTTGATAATTTCGCAGATGGATTCCCGCACCGTCTTTTCGGGATCCATCGTCGCGCAGCTCCGGTCTTCTGGCATGACCCCACCGAACACACCCCCGATGGCGAGGGCTTCTGGTCAGTTGCGACCTACGCCGAAACCCTGGCCGTCCTGCGGGATCCATTGACATTCTCCTCGGTGACCGGGGGCGGGCGGCCCTTCGGTGGCACGCTGTTGCAGGATCTGTCGATCTCCGGACAGGTACTCAACATGATGGACGACCCTCGCCATGCGCGAATCCGGCGGCTGGTCAGCTCTGGGTTGACACCGCGGATGATCCGTCGGGTGCAGGACGATCTACGGATGCGTTCCCGCGTTCTGCTCGACCGGATCGAACCGGGAGTTCCGCTCGACTTCGTCGTGGACGTAGCCGCCGAGTTGCCTATGCAGATGATCTGCATCCTGCTGGGAGTGCCTGACTCGGAACGGCATTGGCTTTTTGAAGCCATCGAGCCGAGTTTCGATTTCGGCGGATCACGCAAGGGCGAGGTGCCTCGGCTCTCGGTCTCCGACGCCGGCTCGCGCATGTACGAATACGGCAGTCGGCTGATTGCCGAGAAACGGTCCGCGCCGTGCGATGACATGCTCTCAATCGTTACCAACGCAACCGTCGACGACCCCGAGGCACCGTCGCTATCCGATCTTGAGTTGTACCTTTTCTTCAGCCTGCTGTTCAGCGCGGGCGCGGAGACGACCCGCAATGCGGTCGCTGGCGGATTACTGGCCCTCGCCCAACATCCCGTCCAGTATCGCCGTTTGCGGGACGACCCGGCACTGCTGTCGACGGCGATCGAGGAGATGGTGAGGTGGACATCACCGTCGCCGTCGAAGCGTCGCACCGCTACTCGAGACACCACCCTGGGCGGACATATGGTTCGCGCCGGGCAGAAGGTTCTGGTGTGGGAGGGCTCGGCCAACCGTGACGAATCGGCCTTCGCCCATGCCGATGAGTTAGACATCGGCCGCAAACCCAACCCGCACTTAGGGTTTGGACAGGGCGTGCACTACTGCCTGGGTGCCAACCTGGCCCGGCTGGAACTGAGGGTGCTCTTCGAGGAGGTGCTCGCACGGTTCTCCGGGGTTCGCACTACCTCCCCGGTGGAATGGACCCGCAGCAATCGGCACACCGGCATCCGGCACATGTTCGTTGAACTGTTCTAGCGACTATTCGGGGTTCTTCAGCGAGCTGACGTCACCCGCGCTACGCCCGCGGAACGCAATTCCAGTGCGGCCAGTCCGTGCACCGCGGCAGGCTCTTCGCGCCGCCAGGCACCGACCGGGTCACCGCTGACCTCTGTCAGCTTGCGCAGCGGCCGGTTAGCCAGCGCCCGCAGCGCGAGAAGTTGTTCGCCCGCGGGGGTCTGAGCCAACGTGATCACGGTCCACTTGCGTCGGAAGAATTGGATCCGCAGGAACAGCCACGGCATACAGATCGCCAGGATTGGTGGTGCGGCCACGGCGATCGCCAACAGCACCGCAAGCCACGTCGCCGTGGTGTTGAGATTCTGTCCGGCGCCGGCAAGATCGAGGGCGGCATCGCTGGCGGCGCGTAACGGCTTGGATACCGCATCGCCCACCAGAGGAATCCGGTCGGCACTGTCGCCGGCTGAGTTGAGGTTCTCCGAGATCCCGGTCGCCCCGTCCTTGACCTGGGTGCCAACCCCCGCGATCGACGCGATCGCATGGTGGACGCCGAGGCCGACCAGCACCCAGATCGTGATCCACACGCCGACCAGAAGGTCGCTGACGATCTGGGCGGTTAGTCTGCCCGGAGTGGTGGCATAGGGGAGAAAGCGCGATTTCATGTGTTCGATCCCAGCACAGTCGCCAGGTTGGCGGCCGATAGGCTAACCCGGTGCGTCCCGACCTGACCGATTACCGTCACCTGGCCAGCGGGAAAGTTCGCGAGCTCTACCGCGTCGATGACGAGCACCTGCTGTTCGTGGCCTCTGACCGCATCTCGGCCTTTGACTACATTCTCGACACGCCCATCCCGGACAAGGGCCGCATCCTGACCGCGATGAGTGTGTTCTTCTTCGGTCTCATCTCCGATCACGGCGGGGCACCCAACCATCTCGCCGGCCCGCCGGACGACCCGCGTATTCCGGCTGAGGTGCTGGGGCGCGCGTTGCTGGTCCGGCAACTCGACATGATGCCGGTGGAATGCGTCGCCCGCGGCTACCTGACCGGCTCAGGTCTGCTGGACTATCAGCGCACCGGCGCCGTCTGCGGTATCGAGTTGCGGCCCGGGCTGGTGGAGGCCAGCAAATTCGACCAACCGTTGTTCACGCCCGCGACCAAGGCCGAGATCGGCGCCCACGATGAGAACATCTCCTTCGACAGGGTTGTCGAGATGGTCGGTGCCGAACGCGCCGGACAGTTGCGGGACCTGACACTGCAGACCTACAACCTGGCTGCCGAACACGCACGGGACAAGGGAATCATCATCGCGGACACCAAATTCGAGTTCGGTGTCGACCCAGATGGCCAGTTGGTGCTTGCCGACGAGGTCTTCACGCCGGATTCCTCGCGATACTGGCCGGCCGACAGCTACACCGAGGGTGTGGTGCAGAACAGCTTCGACAAGCAGTTCGTTCGCAACTGGCTGACCGGACCCGGGTCCGGGTGGGATCGCTACGGAGCAGCCCCACCGCCGCCATTGCCCGAAGCCATCGTCGAAGCAACCAGCGCCCGCTATATCGAGGCCTATGAACGTATTTCGGGGTGCAAGTTCGTCGACTGGATCGGCCACAAAGCATGACTGCGCCGATCCCGAGACGGATCGACACCCGCCGCGTTCACCATGGCGACCTCTTCGTCGACCCGTATGAGTGGTTGCGCGACAAGTCCGACCCGGAGGTGATCGCTCACCTCGAAGCCGAGAACGCCCACGTCGAGGCGCAGACGGCCTATCAGGAACCCCTGCGGCAGCAGATCTTCGATGAGATCAAGTCGCGCACCAAGGAAACTGACCTGTCAGTGCCGGTGCGCCGCGGTGACTGGTGGTATTACGGTCGGAGCTTCGAAGGCAAGCAGTACGGCGTGCACTGTCGGCGCCCGGCCTCCGGGCCCGATGATTGGGAGCCCCCGGTTCTCGACGAGCACACTCCCGTCCCGGACGAACAGGTGCTGCTCGACGAGAATGTCGAAGCCGACGGGCACGACTTCTTCTCACTCGGTGCGAGCAGCGTCAGCATCGACGGCAACGTCTTGGCCTTCTCCACCGATGTCGTCGGCGACGAGCGATACACCCTGCGGTTCAAGGACTTACGTACCGGCGAGCTATACCCGGATACGATTTCCGGTGTCGGCCTGGGTGTCACCTGGGCCGCCGACAACGCATGCGTCTACTACACTACCGTCGACGAGTCGTGGCGTCCCGATACCGTGTGGCGACATCGCCTCGGCTCAACCGGACCCGACGAGCAGGTTTTCCACGAACCCGACGAACGGTTCTGGGTTGCCGTGGGTCGCACCCGAAGCAACGCCCACATACTGATCGCGGCCGGATCGTCGATCACCTCGGAAGTCAGGTTCGCCGACGCCTTCGACCCGCAGGCGTCCTTCACCGCGGTGCTTCCACGTCGTGAAGGTGTCGAGTACTCCGTCGAGCACGCCGTGATCGGTGGCGAGGATCGGTTCCTGATCCTGCACAACGACGGCGCACCGAACTTCACCCTGGTCGATGCCCCGGTCGGAAACCCGAATGCGCAGACGACATTGATCGCTGCGCGTGACGATGTCCGCCTCGAGGGTGTCGACGCTTTCGCCCACCACATCGTCGTCTACTATCGCCGGGAGGCTCTGGCGCGGCTGCAGTTGTGGCCGATCGATAATGGTTACGGCACGCCTCAGGAGATCATCTTCGATTCGGAGTTGATGGCCTCCGGGCTGGCGGGTAATCCAAACTGGGACCCACCACGGCTGCGGATCGGCGCGACGTCCTTCATCACCCCGATGCGGATCTACGACATCGACTTGGCGTCCGGTGAGCGAATCCTGCTGCGCGAACAACCGGTGCTCGGCGACTACCGCCGGCAAGACTATGTCGAGCGCCGGGACTGGGCGTTAGCACCAGACGGAACCCGGATCCCGATCTCGCTCATCCACCGGTCCGGCGTCGAGACTCCGGCGCCCACGGTGCTCTACGGCTATGGCGCCTACGAATCCTCAGAGGACCCGCGGTTCTCTATCGCCCGCCTCTCCCTACTCGACCGCGGCATGGTCTTCGCGATCGCCCACGTCCGAGGGGGCGGTGAGATGGGAAGGCTCTGGTACGAACAGGGAAAGCTACTGGAAAAGAAGAACACCTTCACCGACTTCATCTCCGCCGCAAGTCATCTCATCGATTCCGGACTGACCCGGTCGACTAATCTGGTCGCTCTCGGCGGCAGCGCGGGCGGACTCCTGATGGGTGCGGTGACCAATATGGCACCCGAGTTGTTCGCGGGTATCCTCGCGCAGGTTCCGTTCGTTGATCCCCTCACCACGATCCTGGATCCGTCCCTTCCGCTGACGGTCACCGAATGGGACGAGTGGGGAAACCCGTTGGCCGATGCCGACGTCTACGCCTATATGAAGTCGTACTCGCCCTACGAGAACGTCGCCGCCAAGCAGTACCCGGCGATTCTGGCGATGACATCACTCAACGACACCCGGGTGTTCTATGTCGAGCCCGCGAAATGGGTGGCCGCCCTGCGCCATACCAAGACTGATCCGCACCCGGTGCTATTGCGCACCCAGATGGCGGCGGGCCACGGCGGCATCAGCGGCCGCTATGAGCGCTGGAAGGAAACCGCCTTCCAGTACGCCTGGCTTTTGGCAACAGCAGACCCGCAGCGATTCGGGGCGCGGTAACCTCACCGGCATGTCCCTGGCAGATATCCCACTCACCACACTCGACGGAAACCCCGCCTCGCTGGCTGATTACGACGGCCGTGCCCTCCTGGTAGTCAACGTCGCCTCCAAGTGCGGACTGACCCCGCAGTACGGCGCGCTGGAGCAACTGGCCCGCGACTACACCGACCGCGGGCTGACCGTCATCGGCGTTCCGTGTAATCAATTCATGGGCCAGGAACCGGGGACACCTGAAGAGATCGCCACTTTCTGTTCCACCAATTACGGAGTGACGTTTCCGCTCCTGGCCAAGGCCGATGTCAACGGGGCTGATCGCCACCCGCTCTACGCGCAACTCACCGAGACCGCCGATGCCGGTGGCGAAGCGGGCGATGTGCAGTGGAACTTCGAGAAGTTCCTCATCGCACCCAGCGGTGAGGTGGTCAATCGGTTCCGTCCCCGGACTGAACCGGACGCACCCGAGGTGATCACCGCAATTGAAGCGGTGCTGCCGCGCTGACCACTGACATCCACTCGGGCGTCACCGAATAGACACCTGGCGTCGCGATACTGAAATCGTGCCCGCAGATCTGATCGTCTCGGTGTCCGGA
>Ga0194035_1001999_pt1 | contig 10316 bp, 6 predicted proteins | sample JunL2320m_MetaG_FD_148680 | JGI IMG/M metagenome (GOLD analysis project Ga0194035, IMG submission 148680) | Anoxic zone freshwater microbial communities from boreal shield lake in IISD Experimental Lakes Area, Ontario, Canada - Jun2016-L239-20m | ecosystem: Environmental > Aquatic > Freshwater >...
ATCATGGCAGGAAGCGCACTTCATGTTGACGCCAAAGAAAACTTGGGAGATCTCCCAAGTTTTCTTTGGCGTCAACATGAAGTGCGCTTCCTGCCATGATAGCTTCATCGATAATTGGAAGCTTGACGATGCTTATTCCTTGGCTGCGATTATCTCGGATAAGCCACTTGAGATTTTCAGGTGTGATAAACCTACCGGGAAGAATGCGGTTGCAGGGTTTCTTTGGCCCGAACTAGGCAACATCGATGCAAAACTGCCCAAGGATAAAAAGCTTGAGCAACTTGCTGCCCTTGTCACGCATCCTGATAATGGGCGTTTCTCGCGTACCATTGCCAATCGAATTTGGCAGAAGTTCATGGGGCGGGGAATTGTTCATCCTGTAGATATGATGGCAAATAAGCCTTGGAATGATGATCTTCTCGATTACCTTGCATCGTATTTTAAGGAAAACAAATACGATCTTAAGAAGTTGATTGGGCATATTACCTCATCGCGGGTTTATCAATTGAAGGCTGCAACATTTGCTGAAGAGCCCGCAGCGGAAAACTTCGTTTTCAATGGCCCAATGCTTAAGCGAATGACTGCAGAGCAATTCATGGATGCGGTTTGGTTGGTGACAGGTACTGCGCCTGCAAAAGCAGATGCGCCATTGCCCAAAGATATTCCGCTTGCAACTGGTTCTTCCAAACGCAACTTTGTAAGGGCGGTATTGGTGCATTCCAATATGCTGATGCGAACCTTGGGCAGGCCCAACCGAGAGCAGGTGGTTACCACCCGTTCGGAATTGCTAACCACGCTAGAGGCGCTTGATCTTGCATCGGGTGCCATTTTTCACGACATAGTCAGCAGGGGCGGTAAACAGATCTTTACAGAGCTTAAAGATAAAAACAAAGATGTGATCATTAAGAATGTTTACATGCGGTCTCTTGGAAGAAATCCAGATGCTTCAGAACTTAGCGCTGCAGCAGGGCTTTTGGGTGAAAAACCAGATGCAGATTCCCTGGCAGATTTACTATGGGTGATATTTTTACTTCCCGAATTTCAATTGATAAGTTGAGGAGAGATATGAACAACAATAATCCAACCACGGATGAAATCATGCAACGCAGAAGATTTCTGGCGCAATTAGCGGGGGCAGGTATTACAACCTTGGGCATGAACGAACCCAGGGCTTTTTCTGCTGAAAAAATTGAGCAACCTAAAGCCACCGCTGATTGCTGCATTCTTTTGTGGATGGGCGGGGGCATGGCGGGGCCCGAAACTTTTGACCCTAAACGCTATACGCCCTATGAAGTGGGCGTTCGGTCTGAATCCATTCTTTCCACCTTTCCTTCGATTCCAACCGTGGTGGATGGTGTTCGCATTTCTCAAGGATTGGAAAATGTCGCAAAGGTGATGGATCGGGGAACCATTGTTCGTTCTCATCGCATGCCCGACCTTGGTACCATCTTGCATTCTAGGCACCAATATCATTGGCATACAGGGTATGTGCCACCTCAAACCGTTGCTGCACCACATATCGGTGCGTGGATGGCAAAGGTGCTTGGCCAACGAAACCCTGCCATTCCTGCTTTTATCAACATCGGTCAAAAACTCGAAGGGCATGGCGAATCCGAAGAGCTGAAAGCGTTCACGACTTCGGGCTTTCTGGGTGGTGAATATGGCCCCTTTAATATCCCATTCCCGATGGAAGCAGCGAACTCTGTCAGGCCGCCCAAGGGCATGACGCCCCAACGCTTTGAAGCACGCATGGCCCGATGGCGTGAAATGGTTCAGCGCAGTCCCATTGGCGATAAAACCAGCGATTACCATCGTGATTCGATCGTGCGATCCATGGAAAATGCCTACAGGCTTTTAAGTTCACCCGAGCGCACGGCCTTCGAACTCGAGCGCGAACCCAAGGAAGTTTACGATAATTACAACACAGGTAGGTTTGGTCAGGGTTGCCTGCTTGCTAGGCGACTTGCTGAGTCGGGCGCTCGCTTCATTGAGGTTACTACCGAGTATGTTCCTTTCTTGCATTGGGACACTCATGAAAATGGCCATGCAACTTTAACGAATATGAAACAGCAGATCGATAGGCCGATAGCCCAGCTTGTTTTGGATCTTGAAAAACGAGGGATGCTGGATCGAACACTTGTTGTGCTTGCAACCGAATTCAGCAGAGACATGATGATCGAAGGTGTGCCGGGTAGTAATGCCTCGGATCAATCGCGTGCCAAGTCGGATGTATTAAAAGAGCCCAAGCATTATGGGTTACACAGGCATTTTACAGGTTCGTGTTCAGCAGTAATGTTTGGTGGCGGTGTGCGCAAGGGGCATGTGCATGGTGTTACTGCTGATGAAAGGCCATTGATAGTTACCAAAGATCCGGTATCAATTCCCGATATGCATGCGACAATTTTTACTGCGATGGGAATATCGCCCAAGACTGCGTTTGATATTGAGAAAAGGCCTTTCTATGCAACGGAAGATGGTAAGGGTAAATCTGTGGATGCGATTTTTCAAAAGTCTAGAAGTTAAATTGATAGTGATGATTGAGGTACTAACTTGCTGATTGCATTGGTCTTGATTGCTGCACAGCTTTTTGCATTTGAAACTGAAAAAGTGTTTCAGGGGAAAAATCTGCAGCAATGGGTTAAAGAGTTAGATTCCGATCCCGAGGTTTCTCGGAAGATTGTTATCATTTCTGCTTTGGGGATGTTTGATCTTCAAGCACTTCCTGTTTTAGAAAAACTTGCGCTCAATTCGGATCAGGAAATTAGAACTAAATCTATTTCAACTTTGCAGCAGATGGGTAAAACCGCAGTACCCACGCTGGCGAAACTTGCAACCACTGGCCCTAAAGGTGCGCGGTTGCTGGCCCTCACCGCAATTGCAGGCCTAGGCGAGGATGCAGTTTTTGCACTTGCAGAACTTTGCATTCTTACCGCGCATTTTGATAAAGATACCAAGATTCGTGCCCTCGCTGCTTTGGGAAATCTTGGCACCCAAGGTTATCCCGCTTTGCCATTCTTGATTGATTCTTTTCAGTCTCCTGAGCGCGATATTGCTGAACTCGCATTGCGTTCCATGGTGCAAGTTTGTGGGTGGGGGAATAATCAGCCCGGAGGCGATTTGATCGAAGCAGCGATGAAGTTAGCACCTGCAAAGGGAGAGCCTGGAGTTTTAGTACTTGCTAAAATTTTAAAGAATACAGATGCGGAAGTAAGAATAAGAGCTGCAAAATTATTGGGTGAAATGGGAGCCAAAGCAAGCAAGGCTATGCCTGCGCTTCAGGCCTCATTGCAGGATAAAAACGAAAAAGTGATTGATGCAGCGTTTGATGCAATTCTCAAGATCAAGCCTTAGAACTTTACACTTATCAAACCAAAGACTTTAGAGCACTTTCAAACATTTGGAATTTTCGTTCCCAGAGAAATTCTTTTACGATCCTGCTGTTTCCTGCAGCGCCTAGGTACTCGGATAATTTTCTATCGAGTATGAGCTTTTCCAATGCGGTTGCAAGGCTGTTGATATCATCGCAAGGAACAACTAACCCATCAGATTCGTGTTTGACCAAGCTTCCTGGGCCACCTGCTTTGTAAACCACACAAGGTTTGCCATTGGCCCATGCTTCCAATAATACGATGCCAAATGAGTCAGATCTGCTGGGCAGGGCAAAGATATCTAGAGAGGCGAAAAAATCCTTCTTATCTTCCGAAGAAAGTGGCCCTGTGCGGATTACTTTATCTTTGAAGGGGAAGGAACGGAATGCTTTTTCAAACGAGGGCATTGCGGGGCCCGCAAGAACTAACTTAGCAGAGCTACCCCTGCGCCAAAGAATTTCCATAGCTGAAAGCAAATCGGTGGTTCCTTTGTCCCAGCTTAAATTTGCGAGGTGCCCTACCACGATTTCGTTGGGATGGGATTGCCAAAGTTTGCGTGCTGTTGCGCTGTTGCCCTTGGTGCAACTTTGCAGATCAACTCCCATGCCTTGCAGATGGATTCTTTTGGGTTGAATACCAAGGTCTTCAAGTGTTTGGGCTTCAAATTCTGTTTGGGCAAAAATGGCGTCTGCATTTTTGGCAAGCATGAGAAGAGCAGGGTGGGTGTATCCTTTGCGGATTCGATTTTTTGGGTCATCTAGGTTGCCCAGATGGAGAAAAGGAGTGAGCAGGAAAGGAATTTTTTTTATTTTTGCAAGTTTCATTGCCGCATAAATGGGGTAAGCATAGGGGAAGCAGCCTGCATGAACCGCATCAAAAGTTTCATCGCATCGGGAAGCTAGCTTAAGCATTTCAGGCATGATCGGGTTGTGAGAAAAAGAGAGGCATTGCAATGTTCGGATGGGGATTTTTGATATTATTTTTAACACTAATCGCTGCAACGGAATATGGAAGAGCTTGAATCTACGGACTTTTACGCTGTTAACGAATTCTTCGGCAGAGGGCATGAGAGGGTGGTTTGTTGTCCAGAAAGATTCAAGATTGTTGGCATTGCTCGTCCAGACTGAAACCGCGTGCCCTTTCGAAGCGAGAAATTCACTGAGTTTTTGAAAGTAAATTTCTGAACCCCCTAGGGCGGGAGGATAGCGTTGTATGATATTTAGCAGCTTTAAAGACAAGGTGTTTCCCCGGGGGATCTCCACTTACAATTTAAGTACGATACAATGCCTTGACAGGAGTGTCCATCATCCTTGACGGTGTTTTACAATATTCATGCAGGAGTCAGATAGATGCTTGGAATTTCGAAGTTGGCTTTGTCGGTTCAGCCATCTGCAACTTTGGCTGCAGGGGCCAAGGCTAGGCAGTTGCGTTCCCAAGGTGTGAAGGTGTTCGATTTCAGTCTGGGCGAACCAGATTTTCCCACCCCCGAACATATTTGCCAGGCTGCAATTGCTGCGATGAAATCTGGCCAGACGCATTACACCATTGCCCATGGAACGGTCGAGCTTCGAACAGCGATTTCGCGTTGGTACAAGAAAGTTTACAACCTCGACTGCACCCCTGATCAAATCATTGTTTCCAATGGTGCAAAGCACTCCATTCATAATGCTTTGCTGACCTTGGTTGGCCCAGGGGATGAAGTGATTATTCCCACGCCTTTCTGGGTCAGTTATAGCGATTTGGTGTCGATGACTGGTGCAACGCCTGTATTGATTCCTTGTAGCATGGAAGCGGATTTTAAAGTTTCAGCAGCGCAAATCAAGAAGGCGATTACGCCCAAAACAAAGCTACTGCTTATTAATTCGCCCAGTAACCCTACAGGCGCTGTCTATACCCATGCGGAACTTGAAGCAATTGCTGATCTTGTTTTAGAAGCAAATATTGGGGTCATCAGCGATGAAATCTATGAGCAGTTGGTTTATGGCTATGCCAAGGCTACTTGCTTCGCAACCTTGCGCGAAGGTTTGAAGGCCAAAACCATAACTATAAGTGGTGTGAGCAAGACTTACGCAATGACAGGCTGGCGCATTGGTTGGGCTATTGCACCGGAAGCAGTGGTAAAAGCGATGGCGAATATTCAAAGCCAGGAAACAAGTAACCCTTGTAGCGTTAGCCAGGCTGCAGCGATTGCAGCATTGGACGGGCCGCAGGAATGTGTTGGGGTTATGCGTAAGGAATTTGAATCCCGCAGGGATTTTGTTATTAAGAAGTTACAAGGGATGGCAGGTATCAAATGTAAGGTGCCACCCGGTGCTTTTTATGCCTTCTTTGATGTTTCTTCCTATTTTGGCAAATCCTTTGCTGGTAAAACAGTAATTGATTCTGCATCCTTTTGTTTGCTGGCTTTAGAACAAGCCCATGTAAACTTGGTTCAAGGTTCCGCTTTTGGCGCAGAGGGCTATGCCAGACTTTCTTATGCCACTAGCAAAGAAGTTTTAGAAGCAGGCCTTGATAAGCTTCAGGATTGGCTGAAAACAGCCGTTTAATTGCCCCCCAAGAAAACTCTACGGAGATTCCGCATGCCCGTACTTTTGCTAAGAGAAGATGATGTTCGTAAAGTGTTGACCATGGAAATGGCGATGGAAGGCGTAGAAATCGGGCTGAAAAAGCTTGGCATTGAAGAAGCAATGAATATAAACCGTGCCAGAGTGGTAACCGATCACGGCGTGCTTCATACCATGGGGGCATCCGCAAAAACTTTGGGCGGCATGGGTTCCAAAGTTTATGCGACCACCAGAAAAGGTAATGCTCAGTTTCTCTTCACCTTGTTTGATGGCAAAACCGGAGATCTGCTTAGCTTGATGCAGGCTGATTATCTTGGGCAGGTAAGAACAGGCGCTGCTAGCGGTGTTGCAACGAAGTATCTTGCTAATCCAGATGCATCGCGGGTGGGGATTTTTGGTAGTGGCAAGCAGGCCCGAACACAACTTATAGCAATTTGCAAAGTTCGCACCATCACTAAAGTCGATGTATTCAGCCCCAATGAAGAACACCGCAACGCCTTCGCCAAAGAGATGACCGAGGTTTGTGGCGTTGAAGTTACCCCGCTTGCAAATCCAGATGATGTTGCCAAGGATAAGGATATTTTGGTGACTGCGACTTCCGCAAGAGATCCATTCTTTAAGGCAGAATGGCTCAAGGAAGGGATGCATGTAAACGCAATAGGATCCAACTTCATGGGCAAGGCAGAGCTAACCCCGGAAGCAGTGCAGAAGTTTAGTAGGATCGTTGTTGATAGCCGTGAACAATGTAGAATTGAGGCGGGAGATTTTCAAAAAGGGTTCGAAGATGGGACATTGAAGTGGGGTGAAGTTCGCGAGTTGGGCCCAATCATTGGTGGCCGTTACAAAGGCCGAGTTGAAACTGCGGAAATCACATTATTCAAGTCGCTAGGGTTGGGTATCGAAGATCTTGCAGTGGGATTGAAAGTGTTTCAGAAAGCTAAAGCAGAAGGCTTGGGGCAGCAAATTGAATGGTAGAAAGAGTTGAAATAAAAAGCCTCGCCTGAACTAGAAGTTCGGGCGAGGCTTTTTTGTTTGATGGCGGTTGCTTTACCACATGAATACGCTGAGAAGATTGGAGTAGTCATCGCTCCAAACACCCACATCATCGCGCGTTTTTACAGGTTCCCAAGGGGCATCGGTGTTCTTTAACGCACCCAAAAGCATCAGGGCAAAAGAACCAGGTCCGGGGCTTTGCTCCCAAGACATTCCTGAAAGCATTTTAAGAGGCCTATCCCATTCAGTTTGAATCGGCTTCAGGTTTTCTTTGGTAAGCAATCGTGAAAGTGCCTTCTGGTTGTTTGCCAACACCACCCAGGTTGAACGAGCTTTGCCTGCTTCTGCTTCATCATCATCACTGAAATAAAGCGTCTTCAGGTCTTCCGCCCGGGCAAGATTTGCAAGCACAGGCTTGAGATCAAGGTAGCGGTTGGAAATATGAAAGCAAATCAAACCATCGGGAGTGATTTTCGTGAGGTACATTTTCAGTGCTTCACGAGTTATCAAGTGGATTGGGATCGCATCAGAACTAAAAGCATCGACCACGATGATTTTGTATTTTTCTTCCTCGGTAAGATCCTGCCTTTCCATGGTCAGGCGGGCATCCCCCAAGATAAGATCAACCTTTGCGCCTTTTGTGCGGGCATCTTCAACGAAGGTGAAGTATTTGTCGTTATCAAAAGCAATGCGTTTAACCACGGGATCGATGTCGTAGAAAGTTACATGCTGGCCTTTATTTGCATATGCCGCCATGGTGCCCGTACCCAAACCAATGAATGCGCAATTAGGGTATTTATTATCTTTGTCAGGCACATTGTACGCAGCCATCACATGGCCAATGGGGCCAGTTTCATGGTAATAAGTTAGAGGAATACCATGGCCATCTGGATCCAGGAATTGCTTGCCGTGCAAGGTTGTACCATGAACGAGCCTGCGGAAGAAGCGGTCGTTCTCGACTTTTAGGACACCAAAGAAGCTTCGATCTTGATAGGAAACAGTGGTGTCAAAAAGAGTGTTGAACCCGGAGGCGAGTAAAATAGCGCCAACACTTAGGCCAAAGCGGAAAGGTCGCTCGACAAAGGTGTAGCAAAGAACCGTGGGCACACCATAAGTAAGAATAGCAAGAGTTTGGGCAGGCTTTAAGCCGATCCAACCAGCCAAGCCTTTGACTCTAGGCCATAGGGTGTCTGAAAAAAGGCCCCAGATAAGACCAAAAGAGAGAAAAGCTAAAGCGAGTGGGAGAACAACATCCAAGGCCCGCTCGAGCCGTTGGGCTCTTTCTTTGAATATGTAATAAACACCATAAATAAGAAAGATGCCAACGATACTTGCATGCCATTTCCAATTGTTGGTGCTTTTCAAGATATCGTATTGGATGTCGTTATCCTTCGTTCTTAAGTAGATGAGCACCCCGCCACCAATGATAAAAAGCAAAGCGAGGCTAAGATCAGCAAGGTTGTTCCATTTGTTGGGCTTGCTGATGAAAAGCGGGGGAAGTATGAAGCAGGTACCCATAAGGATAAGCTGATATTCTACAATACCGTAAAAGACGATAGGTGCGAGAAGGCCGTTGAAAAGCCCGCCTACCACGCCACCAAACGACATCCATAGGAAGTACTCGGTCAGGTATTTGGTGGAGGGGCGATTTCTTGCAAGTTCCCCATGGCAAACCATGGAAACAGTGAACAAGCATGCTAGATGGATTGCTACTGTGTAGTAAACTTTGGGTGGTCTGATTTCTGAAAGCATCATGAACACCAATAGAAGTGCAAGCATGGGGGTTGCAACTATCATCGAAGAGTGAACCCATTCAGGCACTCGCGAAAACACAATGATAAAACTCAAGAGGTATAAACCTAAAGGAAGCACCCAAAGTAAGGGGATAGCTGCAATATCCGTGGTCATGTAAGTGGTTGCGCCCAACATCAAGCTGGATGGAACCGCTCCAAGAAGAACCCACCAACCCCTACGACCCCATGAAACTTTTTCTGCTTCATCTTCGGATTCTAGATTGATCGAGGTTGAAACTTCAGCAGGGGCGCATTTGTACATGAGCCAGCCGCTTAATGCTGTGAGTAGCATTAAAAATCCATAGCCTACAGCCCAATACTTTTTCTGGTCTGCTAGCAGCAAGTAAGGTTCGACGAATAAAGGATACCCAACCAAGGAAAGCATACTGCCGAGATTACTGGCACCGTAAAGAAAGTAGGGGTCTTTCGCAGCAGGGTGATCGGTGCTGGAAAACCATTTTTGCAGGATGGGTGCACTACTGGAGACAACGAAGAAGGGAATCCCCACCGAGGTGAAGAGAAGCATAAGAAGCCCAGAAATAGGGTTGTCTTCGCCACCTTCAAGGAAGGTTTTATTGATTGCTATCGGGAAAAACAAAATGGGTAAAAGCATGACCCCCATGTGCACTAAAGCTTGCTTTCGAACGCCGAGAAAAGTTGTGGAAAGGTGGGCATACCCATATCCAGCAAGAAGCAGTGCCTGGAAGAAAACCATGCAGGTATTCCATACTGCAGGGGTGCCTCCTAGAAGGGGAAGAATCATTTTCCCGATCATGGGTTGCACAAGAAATAATAGCGTTGCACTACTGAATAGTGTAAACGCATAGGCTGCTAACATGTTGAAGTGGAAGGGAGACAAGGTCTTTCTCCTAGCTAAAAAAGTATAATTGTTATTAGTCTATCGACTCCATTTGAATATGCTTGGCAAATTCGAATAATCGTCAGTCCAAACTCCAAGTTTGGGATTGGATTCAATCTTTCTCCATGTTTCTACCCAATCTTCGGAATCGGTCTTAAGCTCTGCTTTAAGCTCGGGTAGAACGCCAAAATCTTCTGTTTTGCGGGCCATCACCACCCAATTGGTGCCATACTTATCTATCTCTCGGACTTCATATCCCCCTTGAATCATGCCTACGATATTTCGATCTTCGGTCATGTTGCCCAGAACATGTTCAAAGTTAAGATATCGGTTGGCAATATTAAGGACGATGATCCCGCCTGGTGCAAGTTTCTTAAGGTAAATATCAAATGCTTCGCGGGTTAATAGATGCACAGGAACTGCATCTGAAGTAAATGCATCCATGAAAATAAGATCGTAAGATGCATCGGGTGCTTTCAGAAATTGTAATCTGCCATCACCGAGAATGATATCGACATTGACGCCCCGGTTTTTCGCATCGTTAACGAAAGAAAAATAATCAGATCGGTCGATGGAAGATTTAACCACTGCGGGGTCGATTTCATACATAGTAAGGCCCCAGCCCTTTTTGGAGTATGCAGCAAGAGTGCCGGTGCCAACTCCAAGAACGCCCATGTTGACGGGTGCGCCATTCTTCTTTTTTTCAACAGCTTCAAAAAGTTGGCCGATTGCCCCAACT
>Ga0194035_1002000_pt1 | contig 10316 bp, 10 predicted proteins | sample JunL2320m_MetaG_FD_148680 | JGI IMG/M metagenome (GOLD analysis project Ga0194035, IMG submission 148680) | Anoxic zone freshwater microbial communities from boreal shield lake in IISD Experimental Lakes Area, Ontario, Canada - Jun2016-L239-20m | ecosystem: Environmental > Aquatic > Freshwater >...
AGGGAATGTACAAGCTGGCGCGCAAAAACGGCGCGCCGCGGGGACGACACGAAGTCATCACTCTCGATGGATCTTTCCACGGACGCACGCTGGGCGGCATCGCTGCGACGGGACAACTCAAGGTCAAACTCGGCTTCGGTCCGCCCGCCGGAGGTTTTATCAACGTGCCCGCGCGTCTCGAGTGCGTGGTCAACGCCGTCGGACTGGAGACCGCCGCGATTCTGGTCGAACCCATCCAGGGCGAGGGTGGCGTGCGCCCGCTGGCCGCGGAATTCCTGCTGGCGTTGCGCGCGCTTTGCGACCACGAAAAAATTCTTCTACTTTATGACGAGGTGCAGTGCGGACTCGGCCGCACCGGGCACTGGTGCGGATGGCACGCCATCGGCGCGCCGGATGCGGTCCCCGACGCCGTCAGCTGGGCCAAGGGCATCGGCGGTGGATTTCCTCTCGGCGCATTCTGGGCGCGCGACACTTTTGCGGACCTGCTGGGACCCGGTACGCACGGGACAACTTACGGCGGATCTCCCCTCGCCTGCGCCGCCGCCAACGCGGTTTTCGATACGATCGAAGGCGACAAACTTCTCACCAACGCCGCAGAGCGAGGCAGGCAACTGCACGACGCTGTCGGTGCGCTGCGTTCGCCGCTCGCCCCGCGTGTTCGCGGCGCCGGCCTGCTTCTGGGGATCGAGGTGACCGACTTTCGCTGGAAAGAAGGGGAAACCGATACGGCCAAACCTCCCTCCCTGCGCCTCACCCTCAAACTCATCGAACACGGACTGCTCGTCGTGCCCGCAGGCGAGAATGTCATCCGCCTGCTTCCCCCGCTCAATGTCAGCACCGCCGAGTGCGACGAAGCCGTCGGGATCCTGCGCGACGTGCTCGCCCTCGCCTCGCCTTTGGCCTAGACTACGTTTTTGCGATGAAGCATCTGCTCGATATCGAATCGCTCGCGGCGGATGACGCACGCCGGATCCTGTTGCGCGCAGCGGAAATGAAACAAAAGCGGGGCCTGCACCCCGAAGCGCCGTTGCGGGATGAATGCTGGGCGCTGATGTTTTCGAAGTCATCGACCCGCACGCGACTGAGCTTTGAGGTCGGCATCCGCGAACTGGGGGGCCAGCCGGTTTTTCTCGCGGCCAACGACATCCAACTCGGCCGCGGCGAACCGATCCGCGACACGGCACGCGTCATGGGCCGCATGGTGCAGGGCGCCGTCATCCGCACCTACGCGCAGAGCGACGTCGAGGAGTTTGCCAAGCTGAGCGGTGTGCGCACGATCAACGCTCTCACCGACGAGGAACACCCCTGCCAGATCCTGAGCGATCTTTTCACCATCACGGAAAAACGCGGAGGGCTCGACGGGCTCGTCCTCACTTTTATTGGCGACGGCGACTGCAATATGGCCCGCTCGTGGATCTGGGCGTCCGCGCGCCTCGGTTTTGAATTGCGCATCGCCTCGCCCGCGCGCTTCCAGCCGCCGACCGATCTCGTATCACGCGCGGGAGGCAAGATCACCGTGACCACCGATGTCCTCGCGGCCTGCGCCGGGGCCGACGTGCTCTACACCGATGTGTGGGTCAGCATGGGTAAGGAGGACGAGACAGCTTTCCGCACGGCCCAGTTCGCCGGATACCAGATCAACCGGGCTGCCGTCGATGCAGCCGGCGGTTCGCCCCTCGTCATGCATTGCCTCCCCGCGTATCGCGGCAAAGAGATCACGGACGATGTTTTCGAGGCCAACGCGCAGACCATTTTCGACCAAGCCGAAAACCGGCTGCACACGCAGAAGGCCGTGCTAACCCTGCTGGAAAAGTAGCCAACCGCTGCGAGGAAGATCGCTGCTCGAGCAGCCTGCCCGCTCCTCAGACCAGCACACACTGCATGCCGGCGGCGCGGGCCGCCGCAACCCCGGTCGCGGTGTCCTCAAACACGAGGCAGTGCTCCGCCGCCACGCCCAGCAGTTCGGCCGCTTTGAGGAAGGGATCAGGCGAAGGTTTTCCGCGCTTGTAGTCTTCGGCGGTGACCACGGCATCGAAAAATTCGTGGATGCCGAGCGCATGGAGGGTGCGATCGACCAGATCGCGATGTCCACCCGAGGCAACAGCGAGGGGCAAGCGGCCGTGATAGGCACGCACGATTTCTATCACATCAGCGTTGTGTCCCACCCGCGGAATCGTTTCGCGGTAGTAATGCTCCTTGCGCTCCACCACCTCGCCCACATTCATGGTCAGACCGAACCGCTCATTGAGGCGGTGCACGATGTCGGCCGTGGGCACGCCGCCCCACTCATAGAAAAGTTCTTCCGGATACGAACCGCCGAAATCCGCCATGGCACGAACCCACGCTTCGTAATGCAGGTGCATGTTGTCGGCCAAAGTGCCGTCGCAGTCGAAAATGAAGGCACGGAAATCTCCGGCCGGCAATTCTAGGGGCATGGTCAGTATTTAGCCGGCGGCTTGTAGTCAGGATAACGCCGCTGCAGTTCATCGCGCGCACGATCCGCATCGGCGGAATTCTGCGCGCGGCGATAAGCCTGCTCAGCAAGTACCAGCGCCTGCGGAGTGAGATCCTTCTCATCGTAAAGCAGGGCGACAGCCATGAAGGCTCGGGCCGCATCGTCAAAGCGGTCTTGGGCAAGCAGCGCGCGACCGTTCATGATCCGCGCCTCCGCATTGATCCGTCCCTCCGGTTGCAAGCGCAAGGCGGCATCAGCATGGTCCTTGGCTTCGGCTCCCCGCTTGAGCGCGACAAGCGAATCGGCGAGCAGCAAATGGGCTTGCGCTGTTTCCTTGGGTTCATGCAGGAGCGGCAGAATCGACTCAAGAGTGGCGCGGGCGTCCTCATGTTTGCCGTTGCCGGATTGGGCCCGAGCCAGCGACAAGCGCAGGCCCGTGTCGGCCCCCTGTTCCTTGGCCAGCGGGGCGAGAAACTCGGAGGCCTCGGAGAAATCACCAGCCTCCAAGGCCGCGGTGCCCAACCAGAGGCGGACTTCTTTCGGTGATTTTTCCGCACCAAGGGCGCGGGCCTCGGCCGCCGCCGCCGCGCGATCCTGCAGATAATATTGAGCTAAAAGGAGGCGCAGGGTGGCGCGCTCGCCGTATTTGTCAGGGTCAAGTTTGCGCGCCTCAGCCAAGCCGATCAGCGCCTCGCGGTAATTCTTTTTTTCGAAGGCGGCATAGCCGATCCAGAACTTGGCCTGCGCGGAGGACTTCGTCTGGGGATACTCCGCGAGAAGCCGGTCGAAGGCGGCCGACATTTCTGACGAACGCGAGAGGTTCCCGAGCAGCAAGGCGCGCTGCAGCATGGCGTCTTCGCGCTCGGGCGCTTCCTTGTACTTGTCGATCACCACGCCGAAGTCGGCCAACGCCGTCTCGCGCTGCCCGGTCTGCAGTTGGGCCATGGCGCGCTGCATGAAGGCGGCCGACATCTGCGGGTGGCGCGGATACTGACCGATAAACTCGGTAAGCGTGGAGATTGCCTTGTCGTATTTCTTCTGCTGCAGACGGCACCAAGCGAGCTTGTAGAGCGCATCAGCACGGTATTTTTCCGTGCCGGCGGAAGTCGACGCGGAGGCATAGAGCGCTTCCGCACCCTCGTAGTCTTTGCGTTCGAAAAGCAACTCGGCCTTGAGCAGCGAGGCGCGCGCCCCCGCGGCGGAATCGCCGGTCGACTCGAGAAAGGAGTCGATCTGCGCAGCCGCACGCTCGTCGTGTTGGGCGACGAGGCTGACCAGACGGTGAAACCCAGCCTCCCTTGCGGATCCCGACCCGGGATAGCCGGTGACCAAGCGATCATAGAGCGCGAGCGCCTCCGCCTGCTGGCCGAGTTGGCGGCGGGCGTTCGCGGCAAGCAGCAATGCTTCCGGTTGCGCGTCGCGGGGAAGCAATGGCAGAAGTTTCGCCGCGCGATCTGCGACGTCCTGATATTTCTGCTCTTCGTAATCCAAACGCAGCAGACCGGTCTGCGCGGTGGTGCGCCAGGCTGCCAACTCGTGTTCGGCCTCGGCCTGCTCGAGGAGCGGGCGCGCGGCCGCGTAGTCCTTGGCGTCGATGGCAAGGAGTCCTGCCTTGACCGCGCCACCGACCCGCACGGCGGGGGTCTTCGCTGTCTCGGCCAGTTTTCGAAACTGGCGGTAGGCCCCCTCGGTCAGACCAGCGCGGGCATCCGCCTCGGCCAGATCATACATGGCCCGCTCGCGATAGGGGTTATCGCCGGCTTCGGCGACGACTGCGCGGTAAGCTGAGAGCGCTTCGAGTTTACGATCGGCCCCGTCGAGCGACCGGCCCTCGAAGAATCTCGCTGCCACGCGCAACTTTGGATCGCGCACATGGAGCCCGGCGACGCGGAAAGATTCGATCGCTCCTTCGTAATCCTTCGCCGTGTACTGCATCTCCCCTAGACGGTAAGCCGCGGGCCCGAGAAACTCACCCGTGTGATATTCTTTGACCAACTGCTGGTAGGCGGCCATGGCCTCGGTGATGCGATTGAGCGCACGCAGGCTTTCCCCCATGCGAAAAAGCGAGGCCTGCCGCTCTGCGCCGGCCGAGCGAAGTTGCAAGAACTCCTGATACTTCGCCACGGCTAGATCGTACATTTTCTGCGCGTAAAATGCGTTGGCCTGCTCGAAGAGCGCCATCAGCGGATCCGTTGTCGCGACCGCAGGCATGGCGCGTATCTCGCCGGTTGGCACCGCTTCCGGCGTGGCGATTTTTCCGGACGCAGGGATAGCCACCGGCACAGCCACGGGAATGACCGGTTCGGCCCGGCGGATTTCCGGCTGCGTCTGGGCTGGCAGCAGCGATGCCGAAAAAATCAGGCAAAGGGCGGCAGAAATTCTCATCATTCGGGCCGGCCTGTGGCGAAGGCCACGTTCCATATGTTGGCCGCCCGGCACACATCAAGCACGGCGACAATATGGCGGTAATCGGCGCCGCCGTCACCGCGCAGGATCACGGCCTGATCCGGATAAAGTTCGGAGATTTTCCGCAATGTTCCGCCGAGTTCCTCCGCGGTGAGCGGATGATGGTTCATCACGATGGTGCCATCGGTCTTCACATTGATGATCACCTCGCCGGCCGCACGCCGCGACTCCTTGCCCTCTTTGGCGGTTGGCACCTTCACGTCGAGTTCCGTTTCGTGGCGGGCGAAATTCCAAGTAACCAGAAAAAAAATGAGCAGGAGGAAGACAATGTCGACCATCGGGGCGATCTGGAACCCCGCCGGCTCGGGCATGGCTTGCTTGCGGAAATTCACGCGCTCGATTTGTCCAATGTGATAATGAAGGCAAAAAGCGCGCCGAAACAACAGCTTTGTGAGCTCAGAGCGCGTCGACGATGGCCTTGCCCATCTCGTTGGTGCTGACCAGCTGCGTACCCTCGGTATGGATGTCCTTGGTGCGCAGGCCGGAGCGAATGACCTTCTGCACCGCGGCTTCGATGGCCAAGGCGGCGTCCTCGCGCCCGGCCGAGTAGCGTAGCATCATGGCAGCGGAAAGAATTTGCGCGATGGGGTTGGCGATACCCATGCCGGCGATGTCGGGGGCGGTGCCCCCGCTCGGCTCATACATGCCGAAGTAGCGGCCGTTGCCCTTGGAGACGCCGAGGCTGGCGCTGGGCAGCATGCCGAGCGAGCCGGCGATCATGGCCAACTCGTCGCTCAAGATGTCGCCGAAAAGATTCTCGGCGAGGATGACGTCGAATCCCTTAGGGTTGCGGACGAGCTGCATGGCCGCGTTGTCCACATAAAGGTGGCGCAGTTTCACGTCGGGATACTCATTGGCGACACGATCGACCGTCTGCCGCCAGAGGATGCCGTTTTGCAAGACATTGGCCTTATCGATCGAAGTCACGTGCTGGCGGCGGCGCTGGGCCGCCTGGAACGCGACATGCGCGATGCGCTCGATCTCGCTTTCCCAGTAAATCATCGTGTCCACCGCGAACCACTCACCGCTCTCGTGCTTCATGTATTTCGGCTCGCCAAAATAAAGTCCGCCCGTGAGTTCCCTCACAAAGAGCACATCAAAGCCGCCCGCGACGATCGACTCGCGCACCGGCGAAGCGTGCGTCAATTCGGGCAGACAAATGGCCGGACGAAGATTCGCGTAGAGGGCGAAGGTCTTGCGCAGCGCGAGAAGAGCGGCCCGCTCCGGTTGCTGGTTGGGCGGCAGGGACTCCCACTTTGGTCCGCCCACCGAACCGAACAGAATGGCGTCCGCCTCCTTGCACGTTTGCAGCGTCTGGTCAGGCAGCGCCACGCCATCGGCATCGATGGCACAGCCACCGACGCGCTCTTCTTTTAGTTCGTGCGAGACCGAATACTTGGCCGCCACGGCGGCGAGGACGCGGATAGCCTCCGCCATGACTTCCGGCCCGATACCGTCCCCGGCGAGGACCGCTATTTTGAACTTCTCTACTTTGCTCATAGATCGACCCTTCAACCTACCGGAGAGTCCGCCCAACGACAAGGATTGCCAAGAAATATAGGTACTACTTCTTCAGTTGAAGCCGTTGATAATAAAACTTTTTCAACGAATCATTTTGTGCCCGATGGCGCCTACCGCTGAGCGACCGGCTTGGCAGGATCGAACTCCACCGCGCCCGCAGCCTGCTGCCAATAGGAAGTCCCCATGGCTGCGGCGAAGGCAAGCAGCGAGGCCACAGCAAACCCAGCGATGAACAACCGCATGACACGGTCGGGATTGCGGGGCGCCGGAACTTGCATGCGATTCAAAAAGGAACCCGATCAGAACGACGCGCCAATGGAAAGGCTGATCTTTTGTTTGCGGATGGAACGCTTGTTTTACAAAGGGCCATAAATCGGTAGCTCACCCATAGCAGGCAGACTCCAAAAAAGTCCATACCCTCCAAAGGGTAGATTGCCGACCGGTGTCAGGTCGTCGGTTTTGCGCCTCCTCATGCAACGTTGGCCCCAGAGAGCAAGGGGCAGCACGATTTGGGGTTTGGCAAATGGCCGCGGACACCGTAAAAGAAATGATCATGAAAATCCGCACCGCAGCTCTCGCTCTTCCTCTAGCCGTTGTCTCCGCCTGCACGCGCCCGCCTGAACCTCCGGCCCCTGCACCATTCGAATGCGTCTCGACCAAGCTCACCATCGGCACCAACACGGTCGACACCGTGGTGCGCTACAACAAGTTCAACGGGGAGGCTCAACTTCTCAACGCCGCGTCCTTCGCCTCCAAGGCGACCGGCGCGCAGGGTAACATCATCGGCTGGGTTCCGCTTGGTGACCTGAAGAATGCGGTGGAAGAACTCGTCCAACGCGAGCAGGCTGCCCAGCAGCAGTCACAAACCCAAAATACGACGGAATCCGCAACGACCTCCGCGCCGGCAGCTCCCGCGGCGACGCCAGACGCTAAGAAGAAGTAGCCGAGCGGCAGCTCATATTAGACAGCGGACGACATACGCCCGCCGAGGTGTCGCTTCCTCAAGTAGGAAGAGTGCTATGCTTAAGCTGTGACGCGAGGTCGGCTCAACTGATCAGCCATCCTGCGGCAGACGCAGTCGATAACCCTCACCGCGCACGGTTTCCAGGAGGTCGGCGGCGGATCCGAGTTTGACGCGCAGGCGTCGCAGATACGTGTCCACCGTACGGCTGTCGGTGACATTGCGATACCCCCAAACATCGCGGAGCAGCGTCACGCGTTCGATCACTTTGCCCTGGCGCTCCATAAAATAAACGAGCAGCTTGAACTCGATGGCGCTCAGCCGTATGGCCTCGCCGTCGATGGTGATTTCGAATCGTCCGCGATCCAGGTCGATGGGGCCGAACTTGGATCGCTCGGAAGACACGCCTGCAGTGGACCTCCGAAGCACCGCCTGCAAGCGCAAGACAAGCTCGCGGGGGCTGAAGGGTTTTGTCACGTAGTCATCGGCCCCCAGTTCGAGTCCCGCCACCCGGTCCTTCTCCTGCGCTTTGGCCGTGAGCATGATGATCGGGATGCTCGCGGTGCTTTCATGCGATCGTAGTTCGCGGCAAACGGCCGAACCGTCCATCTCAGGAATCATGAGATCGAGAACGATGGCGTCCGGGGTATGTTCGCGCGCCATGGCGAGCCCGGCGAGCCCGTCACCCGCCGACATCACGCGGAATCCTGCCTTGGTTAAATTGTAGCGCACCAAATTGAGCACATCCTCCTCGTCCTCAATGAGGAGAATGACGGACTTGCTGGCGGGAGAATTTGACATAAGCGTTCACCTGGCACCGATCGATGGGTTCGTTATCCTACTAAACAACGCGACAAGCAAAAGAAAGCGACGATGTGACAAAAATGCTTCAGGCAAGCCCTAGCGCCTGCTGCCTCCGGCCCATGTGACGGAATTTTCACAACGGAAACGCTTCACCCCTGCGCGATTCCGTGCCATGGGAGAGCATGGCCATTTACCGCACCGGCTGGATTTCCGATGTCCACCTCGGGACTCGTGGCTGCCGGGCCGACGCTTTGCTCGAGTTTCTGCGCGCACATGATTTCGAGACCCTCTATCTGGTCGGCGACCTGCTCGATATCTGGTCCCTGCGGCGCAAGCGCTATTGGCCGCAGTCGCACAACGACGTCATCCAGAAACTTCTGCGCAAGTCGCGCAAGGGCACGCGGCTGGTTTACATCCCGGGGAACCACGACGACTTCATCGCGGAATTTCCCGGCGACTTCGGCAACATCGAGATCGCGCCTCATGCGCTGCACGTCGCAGCCGACGGGCGGCGGATTTTTATCATGCACGGCCACGAACTCGACACTGTGGTGCAAAACATGGGCTGGCTGGCCCACGCGGGCGATGTGGGCTACCAACTGCTTCTGCACGCCAACCGCCCGGTACACTGGGCGCGCAACCTCATGGGCTTGCCGCCCTGGTCGCTCAGCGCGTACGTGAAAAGCCGGGTGAAGAACGCGGTCAACTCGATCGGCAATTTCGAGGAGGCTATCGGAAGGTATGCCGAGGATCACGGGGCGCAAGCGGTGCTCTGCGGGCACATCCACACCCCGGCCGTGCGGCAGATCGGTGCGATCACCTACTACAACTCGGGGGACTGGGTGGAAAGCTGCACCGCTCTGGTCGAGGACGGAACCGGGCATATCTCCCTCCTGCACCAGACCAAGCTCGCGCCCGCGACGCAAACGCCCAATCTTTTCGCGTTTCCTGCCACCGCAAGCTGAGCGATGAACGCGCTAAAAGTTAGAGCTAGCGACATCAGGCTGAATGTGGTGGCACAAATCAGGTCACTTCAACGGCCAAAAGCCGCAGGATACGAACGCCAAGACTGGTTCGTTTATTTGCGTAGATACCCTGTCAAGGGTATATAATTTGTTCTCTCGATAGCGTAAGATCAAAGGCAAGCCCTTTTGATGTACCTCGATTGCGTCATTGTCGAAGACCAGCTGATGTTTCTGCAGATGCTCAGCAGGATGCTGCAGGGTATCCCCCGTCTGCGGGTGGTCGGCACCGCACAGACGGAGGCTGATGGGTTGGCGGCGTGCGAGAAGCACCAACCGGATTTGCTCGTGCTCGATCTGGCCCTGCCCGACGGCCACGGCATCAATGTGGCACACCGATTGGCGCGGCTGAAACCTTCCGCCAAGACGATCATCCTCTCCGGCGAGGCGAGCACCTTCCTCTGCCCAGCCAGCCTCGACCGGCACATTCACGCGGTGCTCGACAAAACGCAGGCTTTCGATGATCTCGCCCAAGAGTTCAAGGAGTTGCTGCCGAGAAGAGCAGGACGGGCAAGCTCCGTCACAGACCGCAACCCGCGCCAAAAGCTGAGTGTACGGGAACACGAAATCTTCCTGCTCATCGGCAGCGGTTTGCTCAGCAAGGAGATCGCGGACAAGCTAGGCCTGTCCACCCATACGATCCAGGCGCACCGCAAGAACATCGCGGAGAAACTCGGTACGACTGGCCCTGAGTTGGGGCAGTTGGCCGTGAAGCACTACCACGAGACCTTGGGTCAGGCCTGAGCAGCAGAGGACAGAGGCATTGGACAGCAAGGCGATGCTCGTCTAACCAAAGGGCCATGCCTAAACCGCTTTCGAGACTGTCCACATGGCTCCGAATGCACGGGTCATGCTCCCTCGCCTTGGCCGCGCTCTACTTTGTTTTCGGCCACGCCAGTTTTTTGGTGCAGGTCAACAATGCGGTGGTGACACCGGTGCTCTTCGCCCCGGAGGGCATCGCGTTGGCCATGGCCATTCGCTTTGGTCCCGGCATCTGGCCGGGCGTGTTCGTCGGGCAATTGTGTCTCGCCCTGTCGCGCGGGCTCCCGCTGACGCCGGCGCTGCTGATCTCCGCCGTCAACAGCAT
>Ga0194035_1002001_pt1 | contig 10314 bp, 18 predicted proteins | sample JunL2320m_MetaG_FD_148680 | JGI IMG/M metagenome (GOLD analysis project Ga0194035, IMG submission 148680) | Anoxic zone freshwater microbial communities from boreal shield lake in IISD Experimental Lakes Area, Ontario, Canada - Jun2016-L239-20m | ecosystem: Environmental > Aquatic > Freshwater >...
CTTTTTAGTGTAGAGTCAAGACTCTACACATGTTCTTACGTAGTAAGAACATTAAAAAGACCCCCCGTGTCAAGGGGCACTGGTGCATCGTGGTGCGTGGTGATGCAGCCGTGTGGCCTGGTGGGAGGCTGCGTGGTGCCTTGTGGCCGGCGCCGGGGCGTGGGTGCTGGTTCTCGGTCGTGTGGTGGTGTGGTGGTGGTGTGGGGGCTTAGGACTCGTCGAGCTGCGGGACGTGGTTGAGCGCTTCGTTGCCCCACGTGTCCCAACCCAACCGCTGACGGCGAGCAAACAACTCAAGGTAGGGGCCGGGACAGACAGCTTCAACTGTGTCAAGGAATGCCTCCGGTTTGACGCTATGGCCTTTGCGCGACCACTCCCACCAGTCTCGCGGAACCTTGCCGTGAGTCTCGGGCTTTCCGCGTCGCGCGTAAACGACGAACTCGCACGAGTTACCGAACGCCCCGCCGAGACTGAACCCCGTCGGCGGCTTTCCCCACACGAGCAGTTTCACGTAGTCAAATCCCCACTCTTGCGAGACAGCCGCCTGCGTCCATCGAAGGTATCTCTGCGTCGTCCAGACGAACAGGTGAGCTTCGCCAGCGGCGAGCGTAGCCACAGGGAGCGCAGCAATCTGATCCAGTGTCATCGTCGGGTAATCAAGAAAGTCTTCCGTCTCACCTGACGGTGCTCCCTCGCGCCACGAGAACCCTCCGCGCTTGTCGTAGTGCCACGGCGGGTCTGCCACAATGGTCTTATATTTCATATCCATTCCAGTTCGATCTCGGTGTGGGCGCCGTTCACGCGGCTGAAGTCTAGGATCGGGAGGTTGATCCTCTGCCCCGCCCGGTAGCGGCGATCACACTCCTCTAGCGTGACGGGGTACGTGCTGCCGAAGCGGACGTTGCTCTGCGAGCTGGTGCGGTTGATCGGGTTGCCGACGTAGACGGAGTGAGATGGCATCGCCATGCGTGGACGTTCCTCCTCGATTTCGGCACACGCCTCGACGAGGGCGCATTCAAGCGCTGTCGGGTTACAGAACTCTCGTCCGTCGAGGATCGCCAGGAGGTCGTCTCGGCGGAAAATATGGCCGTCGATGCTGCCGGGGTAGGCGTAGTCCTCGTCGGCTTTGCCCCACTGGTACATCTCGTGCGGTGGCGGCTTCTGGTCGTGTCCGCTCGGGTACGTCACGGTCGTGTTGTAGCCGAGCCTGAGCGAGTAGCAGAGCACGTCGCCGCGGTCGAGCATCGTCTCATGGCGTGCCTTGTACGGGCGATACAGGATTCCGTCGTCGCACATGAAGCACACGAACTTTGCCGAGGTCATCACTCGCTCAAGCACGTCCTGCTGGAAGTCCAGCTCCTCGACAAAGTTCACTCCTCTATTCTCCTCGCGGACGGTTTCGTAGAGTCCCTCGTGGTCACGGTAGATCACTGTCGGGGAGAATGATCCTCTGCCATTCTTTCGTAGGCTTCGGAGAAGAAGGTCGAGCTGGGCCGCCCTGTTTTTGCTAACGATGATCGTTGTTACCACGGGATAAGCCTAAGAATGTCGGATTCTTCTACCTTCTGCCAAGTGTCTGCGCACACGTCGAGCACCGCCGGGACTCCAGGCCAGCCGGTGTCGTCCATCATTCTGAGGTCGTCCACCAGGACGACGCTACGAGCGCCGTGTTCCCATTCTTTGATCGTCTGTAGTTCTGCGAGGATCGGGCAGGAGCCGAAGCCGTCGATCCACTCCACCGTGTGAGCGTCGAGCCAGAACATCGCCGGTGCGTCGAGTCCCGCGAGGATTCCCGGTAGGAGCGTCTCACTGTCTCCCGTGATGACGTTGAAGCCTCCAGCTCGTGCACGTTCGGCGCTCTCATCGTTCTGCTCGATAGCGATCACGTTCGCCTGATTGTGGAACTGGAAGCATGATCCGTACCCTTCCCAGATCCCGGTTTCGATGACGTGGGCGGGCCGGTACTGCTCGAAGTAGCTGAGCAGCACGGCTGCCTTTCCTGCTTGACCTAGTGCAGTAGTCATGTTGTCCTCTCTCTCACTGATTGTTCGTAAAGGCTGCGGGAGCGTTCCTGTTCTTCATCGGTCAGCCAGTCGCGTTCACTGTCGAGGTGCTCGAAGTAGTAGCCTGCTCGCGCCTCGAACTTCCAGCCCGCTGCCGAGAGACGTTCGCTGTATTCGATATCTGCGTACCATGTTGCGTCGAGCATCGCTCCGATCTCGCGGAACGTGTCTGACGGCAGAATGAAGCACCGTGACCACGGGCCGGGTTCACCGTCCTGGAGCAGGTCGATATGTTCGTGGAGCGGTTCACCGTTCTCGTGGAAGTACCTCCCGACGGGGATGATTCCCTCGTCTATCGCGGCTGTAGCGGTACGGAAAAGTCCGGGGCAGGGGAGAACGTCGTCGGGGACGAGCGCCACGTAGTCGCCTTTCGCGAGCGGGCCTAGATGGTTCACTCCTCCGCCCCAGGTGTAGAGGCAGGTCGTGAGGATCTCGACGGTGTATCCCTCCGCTGCGGCTGACTGTCGCCACAAGGCGGAGACCCGAGAAAGGATCTCGGGCCTCCTGCCTGTCGTCGGGATCAGAACCGAGAGGCTTACCATCCCCAGAGCCTGTCGCCTTCGTCAGCGAAGATGGCAGAGCGGAGCGGTTGTCCATTCCCTCCACGAGCGTCCGTCCCGCAGGTACACCAGCCACGCGCGGTAGATCTGTTCTCTACGGCTGGCCATCCATGCTTCTCCTCGACCACCAGCGCTTCGCCACGTGTAGTTACTGAACTGGAGGCCTCCGCTTTGACCGTTGCCGGTGTCGAGGTGCCACGCTCCGGGGTCGGCGTGTCCGCGAGTTTCCCAATGATGGATGCAGAGAGCTTGTCGGACGAAGCCTGGAGGCGGTACATCCATCCAACGGAGACGACCCGCAGCTTCTCCTCCGTCGGCATTTCCAGCGAACGCCAGCGATCCAAAAACCGCTGCAACGAGTTTTCTGTTGACATTCAGGACACCTTCTCCTCGTCCGGGGACAGGTCTGCGTCGAACTCGACGCCGTGCTCGGTGAAGCCTTCCACGATCTGCTCGTCGGAGTCGATCGCCCTAGCGAGATGCACCGACGCGGGCAGGTACGGCTGCATCCTCCGAACTACCGTTTTGCACGCCATCGCGAGGTAGTCGCTTTTCCACGGGCCGACGTTCTTCTTCCCGGTCGCTGAGCGTCCTCGGGCTGCCTCGATCTCGTCGGGCTGCATGACGTGCAGGTAGTAGCCGCTCGGATTAGCGAACCGGGCAAGCCCGTAGTAGAGGACGACTGGCCCTCTATCGGCGGCAACGCAAGGCACGTGCGAGAGCCTATCCGTAATCCCATAGGCGTAACTGAATGCATCCCCCTCATACACTGGTCTCGCGACGATGCTTCGCAGTCTCCCTGACCGAGATGCGAGTTCTATCATCCCCCTATAGCCAAGAATGAACTGACACTCGCGACCATACGGAACAAGGTACGCATGCCCGAGCGGGCCGGGTTCTAGTCCGAGCTGGGCGCAGAGCATCATCGCGCCGAGCACCGACTGCGGGGCACACTCCATAAGCATCGGGTTACGCCGCAGCTCAGTCAGCACAAGCCGGGTAAACCGTTCCGCACCTACCTGCCGGGGGATCACCTTCTCGATCTCAGGCCTCATACGGATCAGCTCATCGCGGATCGTCCTCGTCGCTTTCGGCTCCGCCGCGACAGCGATCGCGTTACGGGCTGCCTCAATGCCGCTCATGGTGTCACCACAAAACGGCGGTAACTCGAAGTCCTGGTGCATTCCGCCGCGATCTCGGGGTACTCCTCCTTAATCCGCTTCGTGTCGAGCTTCTTAGCCTCGACGACCGGCCACCGCACTACGGCATCGCCCTCGAAAAGTCCGAGCGTGGCATCTCCGAGCAGCATCTTCAACCGCTGCTCACGTTCCGCGATCTGCTTGTCGGCTGCCGCAGAAGCGTCCTTGAGGAGCTTCAGCTCTTTCACCAGGTCGAGATCCTCACTCGTCAAGTTCACGACCCCGTAAGCGCCGGGGTACATCTTCTTAAGCATGTCGTCGGTCGCCTTAGACCCGTCCGGCTCCGGCGCAGTGTTCTCAGTGACGTGGAGCCAGAACTCGTCCTCCAGCTGCATGACGCGGGCCTCCAGGTCGTGGTCTCGTTCGATCGTGGACACTTCAAGCCGCTGCCCTGCGATGAGGCACGCGACGAGGCAGAAGTCCTTGCCGGTCAGCGCCATGTTATGGACGGCCTGGATGACGAAGCCGACGGGGAGGTCTTCGGGTGACCACGAGAGAGCACCGCGAGCACCGATCGTCTTGATTTCAAGGACACCGTTGTCGCCTACCATGCCGTCGGGGTGGCAGGAGCGGTAGCCGTCCGTGACGAGCTCCGTCGTGCCGAGGTACCGAATGTCGAAGCCTTCCGTCACGAGCTGCCCCGCGATGAGCGGCTCCAGCAGGTTGCCCCACTTCGCAGCATCGCTGCCAGCGGACTCACGCTCAAGCTGCCCTGTTTTCTCTAGCCACAGCTGGATCTTTGATTTGTAGCGGTCGAGGCCGCAAGCGGCGGCTGCCTCAGACCCTCCCAGTGTCATCGTTGTCATGTAGTCCTCTCAAGGTAGGCGGTCGCTTTTGCGAGCCAGTCGGTCGTGATCCAGGCGGGTAGCTGCCGGTTGCAGCGGTGACAGAGCAGTCCTCTAACCTTCCCTGTCTTGTGGTCGTGGTCTACGTCGAGGCGTCGTGTCTTTGGCGGTCTCCCGCAGATCGCGCAGCCTCCGTCCTGGTCGTCGAGCATCACCTCATAGATGGCGGGTGTAACTCCGAGCTGGAGTGCCCTGGTGGGTTTACGCGGCACGCTGCAGGTACTCCGTGATGGCGCGGCGGACGACTGCGCTCACGCTGATCTCAAGGCTTGCTGCGATCTTCTGCAGCTCGCCTTCAGCCTCCGGCGTGATCGAGGCCTTGACCTGAGTGCGGCGGCTCGTCTTAGTTGTCATTCTGGAACCTCCTGTCCGTTGAGTGTGTAGGTGCTGGCGTCGTGCGTGTAGATCCGCGGCTTCGACGCGTCGAGCGTGTCGATCCACGGCTCCGACGTGTCGCACGTGTAGATCCGCGGCTGCGACGTGTCGCACGTGATGATCTGCGGCTCCGACGTGTCGAACGTGTAGATCTGCGGCTCCGACGTGTCCCACGTGATGATCCGCGGCTTCGTCGAGCCGTACGTTTCGATCTTCGGCTCCGATTCCTCGAACGTCGAGATAAGCGCCTTCGATTCTTCGTAGGTCTCGATTCGAGGCTCACACTGTCCGTAAGTCGAGATCTTCGGCTGCGAAGTTTCCCAGACGCAGATCGTCGGACTCGCCGTACCTCGCACGATGATCGTCGGCTTACAGTCACCGATGATTCCGTAGAAGTCGCTGCCCTCCTCGATGATGTACTCGGCGTCGTCAGCGATAGTGATGCAGTTCATGTTGCTCCCCTCGGTCGCGGTGTTCATGTAGACCACTCTAGACTACAGTAGGGCAACTGTCAAGTGTCTAGGGAAAAAGTTTTCGCAGCTCGTCGAGGGACGCAGTACCCAGATCAATAGAGCTTCTTTCGTCAGATAGACACGCAACACGTAACGGATCGTCTATTTCGACGGCTTCTGTTTCGTGTTGCGTGTTGTTCTGACGAAAGAAGCTCCCCTCGGTGATGTACCGGGCGACGGCCATCCTGAGGTCGCTGATCGGGTAGCCGCGTACTACGTTAGGCCCATCGCGATAAGGCAGAGGAGCAATGTCGTACTCGGCCAGTGTCATCGCGAGCCGACGGGCAGCCTTCTTCCCGGTCGTCTCGCCCCACCATTCAGCCCACTCATTCTCGCCCTCGCGGTACAACCAGTCGAGCAGCTCAAGCGTCGGGATCATTCCGTCGATCGGGAGACGCTCGACGACTAGTGCCAGGTCGGAGAGGAGGCGGACGCCTCGACTATCGCGGGCTGCAACATCGTTGCTTCTGATCGCGACTAGGGCGGCTCGCGCACGCTTCCCCCACCTTTCACCGGCGTGGTCTGCGATCACGACGAGCATTTCGTAGGCGTCCTGCGCTCGGTCGTCGAGCTCGTCGGGAAGCTCCGGGTAGAGACCAGCGAAGATCGTGACTTTTCCGGCAGCCCACTGGGTGAGTTGCTTCCTGATCGGTTCGCCTTCGGTCTCGCTGACTCGGTACCGGAAACGCTCGACCTCCTCGGTGTCGAGCTTCCTCTTGAGCCGGATGCAGAGACCTCGATCCTCGATCGTGTCGGGGAGGTGCCCGATGCCGGCGAGGAGCTTCGGCCCGAACACGGGGAACGGGAGCAGCTCACCGTTCGGGGCGCAACGGTAGACGACGGTGCCGCGCCGATAGCCGGCGTTCAAGATCGCGCGGAGAGCCTCCTGCCTTTCGGACAGTTCTTTCCCCTGCTTGAAGATGGTGTCGGTCTCGTCGATGAGCAGCGTCGGCTTCCGTTCCATGATGCGGAACAGGACAGCCTCGGTTAGCCCGGTGACGACGACGGGCTGATTACAGACAGACTGGACGCACTCGATCACGCGAGTCTTGCCAGAACGCTTCTCCGCGCTCGTTACGATCAGATACGGAACGGTGTCGCCTGCCTCCCAGCAGTACGTGAGTGCGACCCACAAAACGATCGCGGTCATCTGGTCGTCATCGACGACGAGGAACCTGGCGAGGTATTCCTGGAGCAGCTTGAGGACGGCGGCGGTCTCAGTCTGCGACATTACGGGCAGCCTCAGCGTAGGCGTGCATCATCCGGAGGAGGAGATCTTTCTCCACTCCGGTCTGATGCGCGAGCGCCGTCGCGAACTGCTCGACCATCACCATGACAACCGCTGCTGTATTCCGTTCCGCAGCGAGCTGACCCTCAAGCCTGCGAATCTTCTCGGCCTGATACAGGCCGAGGTCGAAAGGCTTAGGGGTCGGTGATGTAGTATTCGTGTCGCGAGGCACGGCCAGAGCATATACCTCTCGGCAGAGGCCCGCCGCGATCCGTCCCCTCGGTCTCGCGGCGGGCCTTCTTTGTTCTATAGACTCCCCGCGGAATGATCCTCGGACTGATCTCCACCTATAAAGAAGGACGCCTCGCGTATGGTGCGATCCGATCGGCGCTTGAGGCGTGCGACCACGTTTACGTACTTGAAGGGCCTGCGGGTGAGCCTCTCGATGCTGACGTGCCGGAGACGTTCCTCGGGGAGTACGCAGACGATCCTCGTGTGACGTTCGCTACGGGACGTTGGCGCACCGATGCGAAGAAGCGGACGGCGATGGTTCAGTGGGCGCACCGAAAAAGTGATGGTGCGACGTGGGGTCTTTGGCTCGACGGCGACGAGGTACTCGTGAACGGGGAGTATCTGCCTGACTGGCTGAATCATCTCGGGTGGATGGACGAGACCGACGACGTTCCCACGATGAGGCAGCCGCTACGCCTGGTCGAGCTTGACGGGTCGATCTCCGTCACCTACGTCAAACTGATCCGCATCGACCTCGTGAGCGAGTACCGGGTCTCGATCGCGAATCTAATCAACACTTTTGGGGTCGAGGAGAAGGCAGGGAACTTGCAGGAGCATGTCGGGCCGTGGCTCGACGCTCACCCGCAAGCCGCCAAGGGGTACATGTACTGGCCTCCTGGGCCTGGACCGCTCGACCCCTTCATAGTTCACCGCTCGATGCTCCGACACCCGGCGAGAGCCGGTCTCCGGCTTCACACGCAGGAGCTGACCGAGTTGGCGAAGCTGGAAAAGAGCTAGGGCCGGTCTCCCGGCCCTAGCACTTACAGCTCTACCGCTTCATCGGGATCTCAAGAACTGAGACCCGACGCTGCCTACGACGCATCCTGACTTTCCAGTAGATGCCGAAGCCGGTCACCGACGCGACGACGGCGAACACGATGCCCGACACGAACGTCAGCGCATACCAGAACGCGTTCACCCGATCATCATCCTGACGGCGGGCGGAAGCGAGTCGAAATCCGCTCCGAAGCTGGCCCGCATCAGCTGCCCCATAGCCGCCGAAACGTCGATGCCTACCTGCCCTGCCTCGTCCATCGCGACGAGGAACGCTCCCATCGTCGTCTGTAGAGCTTCGTACCGTTCCCTAATCTGGTCGTCTGACGGCTGCTCGGGCGATTCGATCTCAGTCTCAGTCATTAGAACCCTCTCTCTCGGTTAGGTACTTCTTGAAGTCAGCCTGGTGGCTCAGGTACTGGCTCACTTGGTTGTGCATCTTCTCGACTTCGAACCTTTCTAGGTACCACACGACAGCGGCTGCGACTACGCCGAGGATCACCGCGCAAAGGATCGTTTGGCGGTAGTTCATACGTGGCCACTCGCGAGGTAGTTGTGGAGGTGCGCCATGAACACGTCTATCGGGTAGCCGTCACCGGGGTCGGTGTGGTCGGAAAGTCCGTACACCTCGTCGATGACGTGATGCGTGGTGATGCCTCCGGTCATCGGGCCGATCGTCTGCGGGATACGTCCGTTAAGATCGGTGCCGAAGTCGTCCTCGAGGTCGTGAGCGTTCAGGAACCTGGCCGGGATCTTGAAGTCTCGGCAGCGGATAGCAGCCTTGTACGCTGCACGCTCAATTGTCGCCTCGTGCTTCAGCCATTCCTTCCTCGACCACCTCGCGTATCCGGCCTGCTCGATATGGAATCCGTGAGTGTTCAGCGGTGGTGCTCCCCACGGGATTACAAGATCGGTCAGGACGCGGTAGCAGTGGTTGTCATCGACGACGATGTTGCTGCTTCCGCCGGAGCCTTTACTCTCGAACCATTCGGCGGCTCCGGCGGCGGTATCACCCTCGGTCGAGTGAAGGACGATGTATTTGACGGACTGGTGGAGCCGTTGTCCTTCGTGGTGCCAAGCGCGGAAGTTCGTGCGGCACGTCCTGGTGATCGGGTCTCTTTTCATGTTGTCCTCTCAGGGGAACTGTAGAAGCATCGAGCTGGTGTTAGTCGATGGTGCGGGGGCTCCGTCGAGGAACGTGATCTGGCCTGCACGCCATTGCGACGTTCCCGCGAGTGTCCCGGTCGGCAGGTAACTGGCAGTGCTTGCGAGGATCGCATACCCGGCCTGCTGCCCGTTCGTGGAACCGTCAAAGATCCACGAGCCGATGTTCGTGAACGTGCTCCCGGTCGGTGTGAGCGATCCGCTCCCTGCTGCGACGACGGCAGGGAACGCGATCTCTGACGCCTGGGTGAGTGTCCCTGACGCCGGGAACGTCGGGCCGCTCGTCGCGCCGTTCAGCGAAGCGGGGAGACTGTCGCGAGGTGCGGCAGGCCATCCGATCGAACTGACGACCTCGACAAGCCTCATCGTCGTACCACCAGACGTTGCGTCAGCCCAGTTCACGGTGAGCGTCACTGTCTCCGTCACCGACGCTACGCAGTAGCAGTAGGACAATGATCTCCCACTGCTCCCGTTAGCCACACAAGTCCAGGTGCTCGAACTGCCGGACACGGTGCTGCTCACTTTCGCGGCGATCGTCGTGCCGCAGAAGATCACGTACAGTCTCCCCGCCGTCAGGCTTGCTGAACTCGCGAATACCGACGAGGCCGTCTGCCCGGTCGAGCCGAAGGTGAGCAGCTGCGTCGGTGCGCTGATCGTCGCCATGGTCTACGCCTCCGTCACGGACGCGACACAGCCCCACTTCGACGTACCGCTGTCATAGATGAACCCGACCGTAGTGCGCTTACTCGCTGTTGTTGTTGTTGGCAACGCTACACCGCACGCCTCGAAAGAAGCTCCCCACGCGAGTGTCTGCGGAGAACCGTTGTCCTTGATCCTGTAGGTGAGCTTCTGCATCGACTGCGGCGAGCCCGACAAGCCAGTCGTGAACGACGTGACCGCCGTAGCGAGCGCCGTGATGTTCACACTGTTAGACGTGTCGGTGTTCACGGTCGGTGTTGCGCTCGACGTGATCGTCGTCACCGTGACGACGGGCTGATCGCTGATGACACTCCATCCGCCGGAGCCGTTAGCTGCTACCTGGAGAGACTGCATCGGCAGCAAGGTGATGGATCCCGACACCCCGTAGTTCGACAGGGAACTCGCCCCACCGGAGATCGTGACGGAGACGCTCGCGTAGTTCACGATCTGGTTCGTTATGCCGTGAACGGCGTTAGCTGGCAGGGTCAGAGTCTGCGATGCCGTCGAGCCGGTGAACACTGTCAGCTCGTTCAGAGTCAAGGTCGCCGTCGCTGATCGTGAAGCGTAGTAAGCGCTAACTGTCGGGTTCCACGTGCCGGGTGTA
>Ga0194035_1002003_pt1 | contig 10309 bp, 10 predicted proteins | sample JunL2320m_MetaG_FD_148680 | JGI IMG/M metagenome (GOLD analysis project Ga0194035, IMG submission 148680) | Anoxic zone freshwater microbial communities from boreal shield lake in IISD Experimental Lakes Area, Ontario, Canada - Jun2016-L239-20m | ecosystem: Environmental > Aquatic > Freshwater >...
GCCTTGACGGAACTGGACGAGCGCTACGACGTGATCTTCATCGACTGCCCTCCTGCACTGGGGCTGCTGACAGTCAATGCCCTGGTGGCCGCCGATCAGGCGCTGCTTAGCAGCGAGGCGCAGTACTTCGCGCTGCAGGGAGTTGAGCAGGCGCTCGAGGTGATCGAGCTGGCGCGAGACAGTCTCAACCCTCAACTTCAATGGCTAGGGGTGCTTTTTAATATCGCCGACATGCGGACCGTTCACTCGCGTGAAGCGTTCGACGCGCTGCGCGAACACGTCGGTGATCGCCTGCTTGACCAGACGGTGCGCCAGTCGATCGCCTACGCCGAGTCGGCTGAACGAGCGACCCCGATCTTTGAACACCGCCCCGACCTCGGCTCCGATTACCTTCTCGTCGCGGCCGAACTACTTAAACGGCTTGGCCTCTACGAGCAGAGCGCCCAGCTCGCGGCGTTAGTGCCCGAGCAAGAGCTGCAGCCTTAGAGCTCTTGAACGTCCGCGCCGCTTAGCTCAAAGCGCGCACGCTGAACTTGCGCCCAGCCGCCGACCTCAGCGCTCAGCGCGTCAACCACGCCGCCGGTCGTGTCGAAGCTCGTCCAGACGAGCACCGTTGGGCCTGCACCAGAGAGCGTCGCGCCCAGCGCGCCAAATTCTTTGGCTCGGGAGATCAGATCGTAAGAACGCGGATAAAGAGGCCCGCGGTAGGTCTGATGAAGGCGATCGTCGAGCCCACGTGAGATCAGTTCGAAGTCGCCGCGAGCCAGCCCCAGCATCAGTAGCGCGCCGTGGGCGACGTTGAAGACAGCATCAGCGATCGGGACTTCAGCCGGCAACGCTGCGCGCGCCTCGCGGGTAGCGACTGCTTCGTTTGGCACAACGAGCACGGCCTCGAGGCCATCAGGCGGATCGAAGCGCGTAACTTCGCCGCCGGTCGTCACGATGAATCCACCGTGGAGCGCCGCGGCAACGTTGTCGGGATGACCGTCAAGTTCCGTTCCTAACGCCAAGAGATCGGCATCTAGTTCGAAGAGATGATCGGCGGCCATCAATCCTGCCAAGTAGGCCGCAGCGCTAGTGCCCAGGCCGCCGCTGAGTGGAATCTCAGAACGAATCTTGAAGTTGAAGTCATCAGGCGGATGGAGCCGCTCGAAGCCGCGCACTACGAGGTTGCGCCGGTCGCGGGCGATATCGAGATCGGTCTCGACCGCAAAGCTGCCTGTCTCCGTTACCTCTAGCTCCATCGATAGGGAGAGCGCGACGGCAAACGAATCGAAGCCAGGGCCAAGGTTTGCTGATGAGGCAGGAACTGTTACGAGGCGACGTCGCTCCATTTTCAGCCCCAGACGGCGGTCTCAACCGCCGCCAAGTTGGCCTCGCAGGGGATAATCCCTTCGCCTATCTCGATCGCAGTCTCTGGATCCTTGAGCCCGTGGCCGGTCAACGCACAAACGATTCTCTCGACGCCTTCGGGTAGACCGTGAACGAGCAGTCCTGCCACCGATGCAGCGCTAGACGGCTCGCAGAAGACGCCCTCTTGGTCTGCGAGGAAACGGTACGCCTCAAGGATCTGTTCGTCGGTCACGGAGTTGATTGCGCCGCCCGACTCCGAAACCGCCAGCAAGGCTTCTTCGCCGCGGGCAGGGTCGCCAATCCGTATTGCGCTGGCCAGCGTCTCTGGCTGTTCCACCGCATGACCCAGCACCAGAGGTGCTGCTCCGGCCGCTTGGAAGCCAAGCATCTTCGGCATTCGCTCAATCTGATCGGCCGACTCGCTGAAGCCCTTCCAGTAGGCAGTGATGTTGCCGGCGTTGCCGACCGAGATTGCCAACGCATCGAGCGGCCGCTTAGGACCGAGCGTCTCGATTAGTTCAAATGCTGCCGTCTTCTGACCCTCGATCCGCAGCGGATTGACGCTATTGACGAGCGCTATTGGATGGGCCTGCGAAAGCTCACGCACGAGGCGCAGAGCCTCGTCAAAGTTGCCCTTCAACCCGACCACGCGAGCACCGTGGATTACAGCCTGAGCGAGCTTGCCCCGAGCGATCTTGCCGTCCGGCACGATCACGGCGCAGGTGATGCCGGCGCGCGCGGCGTAAGCAGCGGCGCTGGCCGCCGTGTTGCCGGTCGATGCGCAGACAACGGCGGTCGAGCCGTCACGGACAGCGCCCGAGACAGCGCAGGTCATGCCGCGATCCTTAAACGAGCCGGTCGGGTTGGCGCCCTCAATCTTTAGCCACACTTCGCCGCCAAGTCGCTCACTGAGACGCGGCGCGTGAACTAGCGGCGTCGCGCCTTCGTCGAGCGTGATGACGGGATCATCGGGCGCGAACGGAAGCCGGTCGCGATATCGCTCGATAAGACCAGCCATCAGCCGATGAACTGCTCGTCGATGACGCGGATCGCTCGTGGCTGGCTGCGCAGGAAGTCGAACTCGGCAAGCTCGTCACGCGCGCTCAGGAAATCCGACTCGAGCACCGAGTGGGTGACCATCACGAGCCGTGCATTGTCGCCTAGCCCGGACTGCGCGACCGACTTAACCGAGACGCCATGCTCCCCTAGTAGCTTCGCGACCTGCGCGAGCACGCCTGGCTGATCGGCGACCTCCAAGTGAAGATAGAAAGCCGATTCAACCTCTTCGGTCAACTTTGCGTCGTGGCGCGGAGCATCGATCGTCGGCGCTCCGTTGATCACGCTTAGGACGTCTCCAAGCAGAGCGCTCGCAGTCTGTGGCCCGCCGGCTCCGGGGCCCGAGAGCGTGATCTCAGTGATCGCCGGGGATTCAATCGTCACGGCGTTGAACGAGCCATTGATGTTGGCGAGCGGATGGGCTGCGTAAAGAAATGCAGGATGCACGCGGACCGAAATAGAGTCGCCGACTCGCTCCGCCGTGCCGAGCAGCTTCAGCGCCAAGCCAAATTCCTTCGCGTAGGCGATGTCCTCTGTCGTCAGCTCTTCGATCCCTTCAAATACGACGTCGTCTAGCGCCACCCAGCCGCCGAAGGCGAGCTGCGCGAGCAGCGCCATCTTCGCCGCCGCGTCGGAGCCGCTGACGTCCTCGGTCGGGTCTGCCTCAGCAAATCCAAGTTGCTGGGCTTGCGCCAGCGCATCCTCATAGCTAGCGCCGGTTGCCGCCATCTCGGAGAGAATGAAGTTGGTCGTGCCGTTGACGATGCCGTGAATACGGTCGATCTGCGCGCCACTGAGCGATTCTGAAAGAACTCGAATCACGGGAACGACACCGGCGACCGCAGCCTCAAAGCGCAGTTCGCCGCCAGATGCCTCAGCGGCAGCCCAAAGCTCCGGGCCGTGGCGGCTAAGCAGCTGCTTGTTGGCACTGACTACCGGCAGCCCAGCGTTGAGCGCAGCGAGCACATAATCGCGTGTTGGTTCGGTGCCACCCATCACTTCGACGATCAGGTCGGCCTGCTCGATGATCTGCATCGCGTCGCCTTCGCTGCGCGTCAGCACGCCACTGATCTCGGGCCTGCGGCCTGTCAGACGAGCGATCTCGTCGGCGCGCGCAGCGACCAGCTCAGCGAACGCTGAACCGACCGTCCCGCGACCCAGCAAACCGATCTTCAGAGGCTGATCAGACATCACGCGCCAGCAGATCTTCGTTGCTCTCACGGCGCACGACGAGACGCGCGTCACCGTCGCGCGCGAAGATCACCGGAGGGCGCAGTGCGCCGTTGTAATTGTTTGCCATTGCATGACCGTACGCCCCCGTGGCAGGAACTACGACCAGATCTCCTGCAACCGGTTGGTTGAGATCGGCGTCGCGGATCAAAATATCGCCGGATTCGCAGTGCTTACCTACTAAGTGACAGGCAGTCCCACCGCCGAACCGATCCGCGATTTGGGCTTCATAGCGGGCGCCGTAGAGCATCGGCCGCATGTTGTCGGACATCCCACCGTCGACGGCAACATAAGTGTCGACGTTTCGTTTCACCGACTCAACGCCGTACAGCGTCACGCAGCCGTTGGCTACGAGCGCGCGCCCGGGCTCGTCGAGCAGCTTCGAACCGGCGCCGAAGACGCTCCGCAGGGCGCCGGCTTTGGCCGCGGCGTATTCCTCGTAGCTCGGCGGCTCGTCGTGCGCCGTGTAGGCGGCGGCGAGGCCACCACCGAGGTTGTATGCCTTGAAGTCACCAAGATCGGCGAGCGCCCTTAGCGCGCCTTCAAACGGTGTGAGGTCAAAGATCTGCGAGCCGATGTGGAAGTGGAGGCCCTCGAGCTCGAGCGAATCGATCGACTGAGCGCGGGCGATCGCCGCCGGCGCGTGCTCCAAATCAAAGCCAAACTTTGTGTTCGGGCCGCCGGTTGAAATTGCTGGGTGCGTGTCGGGGCTGACGCCAGGAGCAATCCGCAGATAGATGCTTTGCTTGCGCCCTTCAACGAGCTGTTCCAAACGATCAAGGTCGCGCAGGTTGTCAACGATGATCGCGCCGATTCCAACTTCAACGGCGCGTGCTAGGTCCAATTCCCCTTTTGCGTTGCCGTGCATCTGCAGCCGCTCTGCCGGCACACCGCCAGCCAACGCGATCTCAAGCTCGCCGGCCGATGCCACGTCGCAGCCAAAGCCCTCTTCCACAAACAGCGCGCATACCGCTGCGCAGGGAAAAGCCTTGGAGGCAAAGATCAACTCAAAGTCTTCGCTGTGGGCAGCGAAGGCTGCTTGCAGCCCGCGGGCGCGGGTGCGCATGTCGTCCTCAGCGACGACGTAGGCCGGCGTCCCAAACTCACGGGCTAGCTCTACGACGTCGCAGCCGCCGACCTCGAGCCTGCCGAGCTCGTTGATCGTGCTCCCAATTGGGAACACATTCTCTGTCAGTTCTGCATCAGCCATCGGCGCGCATCATGCCACGCTGCGGATCCAATGTGACCGACCCGTGACGGCGAAATACAACCGTCAGCCAGATAGCTCCACCGATAATCATCGCGAGGCTCTGCAGCTGCGGCAGCGTTAACCCCAGCGCGGCGATGTCATTGCGGCGCAAAAACTCGACTAGCAGCCGCTCCAACCCGGCCAGTACAAGCCACATCGCGAATAGACAACCCGGCCGCACGCGGTCGCGCAGAGTCCACAGCAGCCACGCGATCAATCCCAACGCAAGAGTCTCGTAGATCGGAGTCGGGTGAACTGTTTCGCCGGGCGCCGTCGGCACCGTCCCGTCGGGGTAGCCCATCGCCCAGGGCCCATCCCATGCACGCCCGTAGTCGCCGTCGCCTGACAGTTGGCAGCCGATCCTGCCAATCGCGTTTCCGAGCGCAAGCGGCACGGCCGCCATATCGAAGGCCGAAAGAGTCAGTGTGCCGCGCCACTTGGCCCAGATCATCACGAAGAGCGCACCGCCGATCACACCGCCGTACCAGACCAACCCAGAGCCAGAGAAGATGCTCCCAAGTACGTCGCCGCGGACACGACTGAGGTTCTCAAGGATCCAAACGAGCCGCGCGCCGACTAGCCCTCCGGCCAGCGCCGCAAAGATCGCCTCGTAGGCCCAATCTCCTGGCAGGTTCCGCTCCAACATTCGGCGATGGAGCACCGCGCCGGCTGCGAGGAAGGCCAGCGCGAACATCAGACCGAAGGTCTTGAGCGGAAGCCCAAAGAGATCGATCTCCGGCTGCATGCCGAAAGGCTAGAGGTAACTGAGCGGGTTGGTCACTTGACCATTGATGCGCACCTCAAAGTGGAGGTGATCACCGAAGCAAAGACCGGTACAACCGACGTAGCCGATTACTTGACCCTTGCTGACGTTCTGCCCTACCGCGACGGCAAACCGGGACTGGTGGGCGTAGCAAGTGGAAAGCGTTGAGCTGTGCGCGATGCAGGTGTAATTGCCGTAGCCGCCGTTCATCGAAGCGACCAGCACAGTGCCGCTGTCGGCGGCGCGAATCGGTGTTCCAGCAGGAACGCCGATGTCGATACCTGGGTGGCAATCTTCCCATGCACGGCGCTCACAGAAGGGCGAAGTGATCGGACCATTGACCGGCCAGATCATTGACCCTGAACCGCGACGGATTGGCCCAGCCAGCGGCCCGCCGTTGAGGATCCCTTCGATCCGTGCCTGCGTCTCAAGCATCTTCGAGAGCGCACCTTCGAGCTTGCGACGGTCGGCCTTAACACCAGCCAACACATCGGCCTTTTGCTGCTTCGTCCTGTCGAATCCCGTGCGGGTCGAAACGAGCTCGCCCTTGATCGCAGCGACGGCGTCACGCTTCTTCTTGATGCTCTGCGTGATGCGGCTCTGGCGACCCTCGAGTTCGTTAAGGCGGTTGGCGCTGAGCGTGGCTTCGACGCGTGAAGTGCGTACCAAGGTGATTACGCGCTGGTCCTGATCACCGATCCGCTTCAGGAATTCGCCGCGTTCAAGCAACTCGGCGAAGCCCTTGGAATCAAGCACAACGCTAATCAGCGTCGGCGCGTCGGCGCGGTAAAGCTCGAAGAGGCGCTGCGAGAGAACGCGGCGCCCTTCTTCTAGCCGCGCCTTCAAGACAACTTGACGACGACGTTGAGCGCGAAGGTCACGCTGGATGCGATCTAGCTGCCCCTGCTCACGGTCAAGTCCCTGCTGAATCGCGTCTTGGCGACTCTGCAGCGAGTCGATCTTTCCTTGCAGCGCATCGATCTTCGACTGCCACCCCGCGACCTGCGTGGTTAGGACGCTCTCGGTCCCCTTCTTAGTATCGACCTTGCTCTGAGCCTTGGCAATCTTGTCGTTGAGCTGGCTAAGGCGCTGATCACGCGTGGCGCCGAGTGAGCCGACGGGCAGTACAGCCCAGAGGACGACAGGGAGCACGGCCGCTAGGGCGAGCAGGGAGAGACGCGAGCGCATTCGACCGCGGAGGCTATTTGGCAATCTAATCATTGGCAATTGCTGCAACGAGGCCTGCGAGGTGAGCTGACGGGCTCGCGCTGGAATTGCGCTAAGCGGGCGACATTGCCCGCTATTCGCCCCTGAAGACCTAAGCCTTCGTTGGGTCCCCCACTCCCTCACCCGTATCGGTGAGGAACTCGGCCTGACCGCAGGTTATCAAGGCGCGCCCGCTAGGCTTGGGAAGAATCTTGTCAGCTCGATCTTAAGGAGCATCATGGCCGGTCTCAGTGGGCGAATGTCAACCGTCATCAAAGCGAAGGTCTCGAAGGTTCTCGATAAGGCTGAAGATCCGGGCGAAACGCTCGATTACAGCTACCAGAAGCAGCTCGAGTCGCTGCAGAAGGTCAAACAGGGGATCGCTGAGGTCGTGACCGCTAAAAAGCGCCTCCAGATGCAGTCCGAGAAGCTTGAGCAATCTGTCGTGAAACTCGACACCCAGGCTCGCCAGGCACTGGCGCAAGGCAATGAGGAGCTGGCGCGCGAGGCCCTTGAGCGCAAGAACGTCGCGCAGACCGAGCTGCAGTCGTTTGATACTCAGGTCGCCGAGCTAGAAGGGCAGCAGCAGAAGCTGACCGATTCGGAGGCAAAGCTGCGCGCCAAGATTGAAGCTTTCCGCACCAAGAAGGAGACGATCAAAGCTCAGTACTCAGCCGCTGAGGCTCAGGTCCGCATCTCTGAAGCAGCGACAGGCGTTGGTGAGGAGATGGCCGACGTTGGCCTAGCGATGCAGCGCGCCGTAGATAAGACTGAGGACATGAAGGCGCGCGCGGCAGCAGTTGAGGAGCTTGAAGCAGCAGGCACCTTCGACGACCTAACGACGCTTGGTGATGGCAACGATGACATCGACCGCCAGCTGGCCGAGCTGTCGAGCGCCAGCGCTGTCGACGACGACATGGCGCGGATGAAGGCCGAGCTTGGAGCTGGGGAACCGGCCGGCGAAATTGAGCCAGGAGAGGAACCAACCAAATGATCGTCCGTATCTCAAGTGAAAATCAGTACCGCCTCGACGACGACGTGATCGACCGGGTCAACGAGCTCGATAACGCTGCAGTCGCCGCTGTCGATGCTGGCGACCGCGAGGCCTTCCAGCGCAATTTTGATCAGCTGCTGGCGCTCGTTCGCAGCGAAGGAACGGCGCTTGCTGATGATGACCTGTCTGTCTCTGACGTGATTCTGCCTCCCGATGATCTGAGCTTCGAAGAGGCGGGCGAAGAATTCACAGGCGAAGGCCTGATCCCCGACTGAACTGGCGCTGGCGCCGCCGGCGACTGCCGCTAGGCTCGCACCAATGCTGCTGATCGTCGTCACTAGGTTTCTCGCAGCTGCCTGCTGCGCCTGCATCTTGCTGGTGCTTGCCTCATGCGGCAAGCCTGGCGAGATCATCGGTGGCGGCTCCGGGGACTCATCCTCGGCCACTAACCCCGCGATACCTACCGCGGCGACTAAGAATACGACGCGCGCATCGGGTTCAACTCCCGTCTCAATCGCCGCCGCGGCATCGCGCGCCGTATACCCGGGAACCAACCGCAACCAGCACCCCTTGAGCATCGTCCTCGCCGACACCAACCAATGGCAGGCGACAATCGCTGGCGCGGCGCTGATGGCGGCGCCTCTGCATGCTCCGATGCTGCTCAGCTCAGCCGGCGCGTTGCCCGCCGAAACGCAGACCGCGCTCGACGCGCTCGCACCAACCGGCACTGGCTCAAACGGGCCACAAATCATTCGGCTCGGCTCAGCGCCGCAGACGACGCTTCGGACAAAGTCGATCGACGGCGGTGACCCGTACACGCTGGCCGCGAACATCGATAGCTACAAGGCTCGCATCACAGGCCGCTGGAGCAGCTCGATTGTGATCGCGTCAGCCGAGTCTCCAGCGATGGCCATGCCAGCCGCCGCTTGGGCCGCAAAATCAGGCGACGCGGTCCTCTTCACCGGCCGCGACCAGCTACCGCCGGCAACCATTGCGGCGATCAAGGCCCACGGCAAGCCGAGGCTCTACGTCCTCGGACCGACTTCAGCAGTTTCGCCGGCGGTCGCTACCGCTCTGCGCGGGCTTGGCTCAGTCACGCGGATTGCAGGCAACTCGCCCAGCGCCAACTCCGTCGCATTCGCCCGCTTTCGCGACAAGACGTTTGGTTGGGGGGTCGTAGATCCGGGCCACGGAATGGTCTTTGCTAACCCAGCCCAGGCCGCCACGGCCGGCGCGGCGGCGCCGCTCTCAGCTAGCGGTAGCTACGGACCTCTGCTGCTCGTCGGCAACGACGGCTCGCTGCCAAACGGGGTCCGCAGTTACCTCAGCGACATCCGCCCCGGCTATTCATCCGACCCGGTCCGCGGCGTCTATAACCACGCTTGGATGATTGGCGACACCAGCGCAGTCAGCGACCAAACCCAGGCAACGATCGATAGCCTCCTAGAGATAGCCCCGGTAACGAACGCGGCAGCAGCCCGATGAGCGAATCACAAAAGCCAGCTAACAACCCGAGCCAAGCGCTCGACATCAGCGTCGATGACGTTCGCCAGCTCGTGCATGCCTCGACCCCGCACTTCTCGCTGCAGCTCCGCAACCGAATCCGCCGCCTCATTGAAGACCTTCCGGCCGGGCACCCAGCGAGGCTCGAGGGTCAAATGCAGATCGCCCGGCTCGACGAGCTTGGTTACGACGGCGAGATCCGTGGCCAGCAGAGCGAAGGGCTCGAGCCGCTGGCCAGCGTACGAGACCCAAAGCTCCGCTAGCCGGCCGGGCAATGGAAGAGAGCCCCGAGCGCCCCGCGGGAATTGAAGGCAGCGCTCTCAAAGGCCCATTCCCTGTCGGCGCCTACGCTGAGATGCTCCGCGAGGAGCTGCGCGGGCGCGCTCGACTTCAGCTGTTTGGCGAGATTTGGAACCTCAAGCACACCAAGGCGCGCGTCTACTTTGAGCTTCGCGACGCTCGCGGCGCCGTTCCGTGCGCGATGTGGACAAACAAGTTTGAAGCGTTAGGCGAAGTCGCGTCAACGCTCAGCGATGGAGCACAGATCGTGATCGCCGGTGGGCCCGACTATTACCCGGGGAGCAAAACCTCCTCACCGTCATTCTCGTTCGATGTCACCGATCTGCGCGTCGCCGGCGAAGGTGACCTGCTGGCGCAGCTAGCGGCGCTGCGTCGTCAGCTCGAGGGCGAAGGGCTCTTCGAGCCACAGAAGCTTTTGCCGCGGCCGCAGTTGCCACAGACGATCGGCGTGGTGACGAGCGAGTCCGGCAAGGCTCGCGATGACGTGCTTGCGGGGCTAGAGCGTCGCGGCTGGGCAGGGACTCTTGTATGGGGCTTCGCGCCTGTGCAGGACCGCAAGGCAGCGACGGCTATCACCCAGGCATTGACCGACCTAGCAGGGATCGAGCAGGTCGAGACGATTATCGTCGCTCGCGGCGGCGGCTCACTCGCCGAC
>Ga0194035_1002005_pt1 | contig 10293 bp, 8 predicted proteins | sample JunL2320m_MetaG_FD_148680 | JGI IMG/M metagenome (GOLD analysis project Ga0194035, IMG submission 148680) | Anoxic zone freshwater microbial communities from boreal shield lake in IISD Experimental Lakes Area, Ontario, Canada - Jun2016-L239-20m | ecosystem: Environmental > Aquatic > Freshwater >...
TGACGTTTTTCGGATTTCCACCGAAAGATTCAATGTTGTTCTGAACCCATTGCAACGCAGCGATTTGATCGAGAATTCCTAGATTAAGGTCGCCAAGAAATCCAAAAGCACCCAAGCGATAACTGATCGTGACTACAACTGCGTTGCCATCGAGCGAAAGTTGGTGCGAGTCATTCCACGAAAGTGGTGGAGTGACGTTGGTGAATGCTCCACCGTGAATCCAGACATAGACAGGACGTAGTGACGTCAAATCGCTTGGAGTTGTGATGTTGAGAAAAAGGCAATCTTCGCTTTGTCCCGAATTGTCAGCATTGAGAAGAGTCCTCAATTGGCTATCAATTTGTGGGCACTCAGGCCCGATCGCATTCGCCTCATAAATTCCTGACCAACTCTTTACGACTGTTGGTGGCTGAAATCTTTCTGCTGATGCAAAGCGGATTCCCTTAAAGACGCTCACACCTGCACTTGATGTGGTTCCGCGAATCTCACCACATGGAGTGTTGACCAGTGTCATCTGATCAGGATACCTATTAGATTTTGAGTGCATGCGTGGTCGACTACTTAGGCACCTTCTCGAGAGTGGCACAACACGAGTGTGGGATGTGATGGGTTTGTACGGCGCCATTGGGCCCGATACTCGGAAGGGTAAGAGGTTTGGAAAGTTCGGATCTGGGAGCATCATCTGTTTTCCACAGACAACTATTTTTAATGAGCGATATATCCACATCGGCAATGAAACGATGATCGGTTCGAATGTGGCGTTGTCGGCAGGAATGGTGCCAGGTCAGGTGTGTCTGACTGATCCGGTGGTTCGTATTGGTGATCGTTGTCTGATTGGACGGGGTAGTGGCATCGTTGGACATCTTTCAATCGACATTGGTAACGATGTCTGGACTGGTCATCATGTATACATCACTGACCAAAATCATGGATATGAAAATGTAAACATTCCTATTTCGCAACAGACACAAGTTGAACGCCCAGTTTCAATTGGCGACGGCTCGTGGTTGGGTGCTGGAGTAGTGGTGTTGCCGGGATCACAGATTGGGAAACACGTTGTTGTTGGTGCAAACTCTGTGGTGACTGGTCATTTGCCGGACTTTTGCGTTGCGGTGGGTTCTCCAGCGCGCGTGATCAAACAATATTCGCCAGAGGGTTATTGGGAAACTAGATAGATAAATCCATTGGTGGTTTGCACGACTTCATATAATTGTCGGCAGCGAAAGTAGAGAGTTTTTCGCTCAACGGAATTCCCATCACGATTGATTCGCCAAACGGAACATTTGACCCGAGTCGAAGTTGATCGGCATAAGCGCGACGATCACCGATGTATTTGCGGTAATCGCTGATCCAGAGCGGGATAATTGCTTGACCCTTAGCGTCTTGTGGTTTCGTTGCTTCTAGTTTGAGCAACATTGCATCAAGTGTGTCCGTGGCAAGGTCGACGATTTTGGCCCGTTCGAGCAATGCATCTGCCCCAGCATCAGTGATTGGTCGAAAGTCGGCGAGAGCGATTCTTTCGGTTGCAGCGTCTTTGCAGATTATTTCTGCACGTTCAGTCCACGCTCGATCATTTATCTCATTGACCACTTCCTTGGACGCAAAAAACAATGCATACACCCACATTGAGCCGATCAGGGCAAACACCAACACCAGTGTCGATGTCAATGCAAGTCGTTTCATGATGGTTCTCCGAGTGGTCCTAGTGCTCTGATCGTATGTGCTGGCTCTTGGTGATTTTGCTCTACTAGACAATTTGTGCGATGAGTCACAATTGTCATATTGCTAGATTGTCTGTGTGACGGTGACTGCGAATGTGACGGAATCCCTTGTTGTTGAGGAAACTCCAGTGCAAAGTCGACTACGGACTGGCATTCGTCTCGTTCGAGACTTACTCAAGTTTCACCCGCGCCTTTTTGCAATTGCTGTCGCTGGTGCATCTCTGTATGCAGTTTGCACTGTGGCATCGAGTTTCGGTGTTGCATTTTTGGTTGACAGCGTTATTTTGCCGCGTTTTGAAGCTGGACAGATCGACACCGGCGTCTATCTAACCGGAGCTGCAATTGTTATTGGTATCGGTTTATCTAGAGCCTTTGGTGTTGTGGTGCGTCGAAGCTTTGCAGGCATAAGTAACTGGCGGACTGTCGAGTCGCTGACAATGTTGCTGGTGCGACAGATCATGACCCAACCTTCGATTTGGCATAAAAAGCGGATGACTGGAGATTTGGTTGCACGAGTCGGCGTCGATTCCGATGCAGCAGCAGAGGTGCTCGGGCCTTTGCCGTTCAGTACGTCAGTTGTGTTGCTTGTGTTTCTTACTGGCGGTTGGCTCATCATTGTCGACATCCCTCTTGGCTTAATTGCGATTTCGGTAATTCCTATTTTGCTGTTGTTGAACGTTGGGTATCAACGTCGAATCGACAAGCACTACGACACCGCGCAACACGAGTTGGGTGCCTTGTCGTCTGCGGTGCACGAGAGTTTTGACGGCGTGATGGTCGTCAAGGCATTCGGTGCCGAAGATCGCGAGACTCGTCGCCTGTCATTGATCTCGACAAGATTGAAAGATGCGCGAGTGCGGGCAGTATCGGCGCGTTCAACATTTGAAGCGCTACTCGATGGAGTGCCATCTTTGGTCAACATTCTGCTCTTGGTTGTCGGTGCGATGCGCGTCGAGTCAGAAAGCATGACAGTTGGAGAACTCACGAGCTTTATTTATCTGTTTACGTTACTCATCTTTCCGCTACGAATCATCGGTTATGTGCTGAGTTCGGTGCCGCACTCTGCGAGTGGATACAAACGAGTGCGTGAGATCCTGGATGAAACTGTCGTTTTCAATCCTTCGCTATTGATTATGGATGCACCCGACGGTATGGGTGTAGCGCTGGAAAATGTTTCGTATGCATTCGACGAACATTCTCCAGTGGTGCTTGACTCTGTTTCGTTTCGCATCACAGCTGGAAAAACTGTGGTCATTGTTGGTGCCACTGGTTCCGGAAAGTCAACTCTGCTCGCTGTGATGGCAGGTTTACTGCAACCGTCACAAGGTCGAGTTGCATTGGCCGGAAAAACCGCGTCGATCGTGTTTCAAGAACCATTCTTGTTCTCGGGATCAATTGAGTACAACATATGTCTTGGCCGGCAATTGTCAAAAGAGGCGATTGCTCAGGCTCTGTACTTGTCGGCCTCTGACAGTTTTGTTTCAGAACTTGCAAATGGAACGAAGACAATCATCGGAGAGCGTGGAATAAGCCTGAGTGGGGGTCAACGACAACGAATCTCGCTTGCTCGAGCGATTGCCCAAGGTGCAGATGTTTTACTTTTGGATGACACCACCTCAGCGTTGGACACCGTGACTGAATCAATCGTTATAGATCGTTTGCGTGGAGCATCCCGAAAAGTCACAACGGTAGTTGTTGCGTCTCGACCTTCGACGATTGCATTGGCCGACGATGTGCTTTTTATCGAAGGCGGAAAACTCACTGATCATGGTCCGCACAGTGCATTGATGTTGAGCAATGAGAATTATCGAAATTTGATGCAGTCATTTGAGCACGATCGCAACGAGGGCGTTTGATGAACGAACCCGTGACGCGTTTTGGTTCGGCTCGAACAATCGGGCGAGGAATGCGCGTGGCACCCGCACTCTCTCATGGTCTTGGTTTGACGTTTGGGTTTGCTTTTCTAGGCACGGGTGCACGGCTCGTCATCCCTATCTTGATTCAGCAGAGTATCGACCATGGTCTGCAGCCAAACCAAGTGAAGATTTCGTTCATTGCGATGCTCGGTGTTATTGGTGCATGTTGCGTTGTGGTCTCATCGGTTTCATTGCGAGTCGCAACGAAACGTCTTGGCACTCGGGCCGAAGAAGGTTTGTTTTCCCTTCGGATCAAACTGTTTGACCATATTCATCGTTTGAGCCTTGCCGATCACAATGAGGAAAAGCGGGGAGCACTCGTCTCTCGCGTAACAAGCGACATCGAAACTCTGACCATGTTTTTTTCGTGGGGAGGACTGTCGCTGTTGCTAGATGGTTCACAAATGATTGCGGTAGCAAGCGTGATGCTGGCGTATGACTGGCGATTGGCTCTTGTGGCGTTTGCTGTTTCGGCGCCGTTGGTTCTCGTGTTGCGATTGGTGCAAGCAAAATTGGTTTCGGCTCACAACATTTCACGTGAACGAAATGCGCAGTTGCTTGGTGTATTCAGCGAAATGGTTTCCGGGGCCGAAACGCTGCGGGCTTATGGCGCAGTTGATCATGTTGTCGATTCAGTGGCAAAAGATGTGCGTAGGCGAGGAGACAGCAATATTCGCGCAGGTGTCATCGGAGCTTTTTTATTCCCGTCGGGCGAAGTTTTTGCGGTGTTTACGGTGATGGCTGTCGTAGGAGCAGGTCTATTGATCGGACCAGGAGGTGGATTGACCGCTGGCGCACTTGTGGGGTTTGTCTTTTTGACCTACAGATTTCTGGAGCCAATTGCCGAATTTACCGAAGTGATCGACCAGGTCCAGAGCGCGGTTGCAAGTTTGCGCCGAGTGCTCGGTGTGCTCGACACACCTATTGGGCCGGCTCAGCCTCTATCTCCAACGCTGCTTCCAAAGGGTGCATTGTCGATTGATTTTGTAGACGTGAGTTTCGCGTACGGATCACGACTAGACGATGTGGACGACGACACGCCAGTACTCAACTCAATCAACCTGCATGTTCCAGGTGGACAACATATCGCGTTGGTGGGTCCATCTGGCTCGGGAAAAACGACACTCGCACGACTGATCGCCAGACTGGCCGATCCGACTCTTGGCAATGTGTTGTTGGGCGGAGTCGGTTTAACTCGTGTAGAAAACGCTGATCTGCGACAAAGACTGATTGTGGTGCCACAAGAGCCATTTTTGTTCGCGGACACGATCGCCTACAACCTGCGTTTCGCGTCACCGGACGCAACGGATGCCGTGCTGCGAAATGCATTTTCCGACCTTGAACTAGACGATTGGCTGGAAACACTGCCGAATGGAATTGATACTCATGTTGGTCAACGAGGCGGATCACTGTCGGCAGGCGAACGACAGTTGGTTGCGCTCGTGCGAGCAGCAGTCGTGCGACCCGATGTTTTGATTTTGGACGAGGCCACTTCTTCAGTCGATGCGTCAACAGAAGTGCGAATCTCAAGAGCACTCAGAAAACTTGCTCTAGGTCGAACAACTGTCTCAATAGCGCACCGCCTGTCAACCGCGGCTCGTGCCGAACGCGTCATTCTTCTAGAGAACGGCCGAATTGTTGAAGACGGATCGCATGATCAATTGATCGCCAAGAATGGTCGTTATGCGCGTCAATATCAAACTTGGGTGTCGAGTACGCAAAGTACGATTGAGCAATGAAGCCAGTTCGTAAAACCTTGATTGTATGGGCATGTGTGGCTTGTGTTGCTTTGGCATCGTGTTCGCAAACAGCTGAAACATCTGCCGTCTGTAGTAGGGCCCCAGAGCTTGAAAGTTCGTTGGTGGCTGTTGATGTAGCGATTTCTTCTATGTCGGATGTTTCGGCACGACAATTGCAAAGTATGTTCGCCGTGCTGCTCTCTTCGCTGGATGCAATTGGCGATGTTGCTCCTGTTGACTTGGTCGATCAGTTTTCACAAGTTGAGCGCGCATATCACTCGGTTTCTATAGCGCTACAAAATGTGTATTGGGAGGGCTCTATCGGTGTAAGTGATGCTGCAGTGCTCGCATCGATGGATGATCTTTCACGCAATGACAATGTTGTTGCCCTCAGTGAAGTTCGGTCGTTTGTCGCAGATTCGTGTCAGATTGAACTGCAAAGCGGGGTCAATAAAACTCCAGGTGACGCAGTAAATTTGCCGGCCCCATCTGTGGACGTTGATCCGCAACCAGATCTGAATACAGGGTTCGACAACGAAGAGAGTGCACTGCAGTCGTATGCATATTTTGTCGCAGAACGTTTTGATCAGGCATTAACTCTAGAGCAAGCACTGTGCATTGGCACCCTATTGACAAATGATGCGCTAGAAAAGGGTGCTTTATCCGATGCGCAATTCAACGCACTGGTCTTAAAAACTTTTGATGAATGCAAAGTAAATAGTGTTGCGTCAACAACAACAGGTGGGTGAATTCAACTAGATTGTGGCTCATGGAATTCGTACTGATAAGGCATGCACAGCCCGAATGGGTCAAAGACGGCCTCAGTATTGTTAATCCGCCCCTTTCAACATTGGGCTTTCGCCAAGCCGATGTTCTTGGCGAGCGACTGAAAGACGATCGTTTCGATCACGTGTTTGTCAGTCCTCTATTGCGTGCTTGTCAGACAGCCGCTCCTTTTTTGAAACATCATGCTCGGCCCCAAGTGATCGAGCCATGGCTAGAAGAGATCCGGGAGCCTGCGTGGCATGGACAACCTGCCGAGGTGACTATTAAGGCATATAACGATGATGCGCAAGCGAATGCGGGTGATCGCTGGTCTGGTCTTTCTGGTGGGGAGGCCGTAAGTGATTTTGTTGCTCGAATTAGGGCCGGTTGCACCGATTTTTTGGCGCGCCATGGGGTACGCCGCCAAGACACAACCCTGCCCGTTTGGGACATCGATGATCCAGCAACGAGTTTTGTTTTTGTTGCACACGCTGGCACCAACAGCGTCATAATTTGCCATCTTCTAGGCCTTGAGCCAACACCGTGGGAGTGGGAGCGTTTTGTCATTGGTCATGCATCCATGACCACGATTAAGGCGATCAAGCTCGGTGACGGTTACACATTTAGTCTCGAAAATCTCAGTGATCTCGAACATCTACCGCTGGTTGATCGAACGAGATAACGGAGTAGTCATATTTAATTGGGTGAGACGATGATGGTTCTCACATCGTCACCGTCTCACCCTTCGAGACTGCGTGCATTGCAAATTATGGTTGTGGGAGCACGTCCATAACATTGCAAGCATCTGCTGCCTTGAGAATTGCGTATGGGTTGACTGCTGCACCACCAAACGGATGAACTTCGAAGTGCAAGTGTGGTGTTCCGGCATCGCCAGTTGAACCGACATAACCGATGATCTGACCAGCCTTGACTGGAACACCAGCAGCCATGCCTGGAGCAAAGCTGTCGAGGTGGGCGTAATAGAAGTACGTGCCATTTGGAATCTTGACGTAGATTACGTTGCCACCCAAACGACCGCCTGTTGACATACGGCTGATGACGCCATCGTTCGTCGCATACAGAGCCAATCCACGTGCACCCATGACGTCGGTACCTTCATGTGAGCGACCTTCCGAACGTGCCTGGCCCCAAGTGTCGGTGAAACCACAACGACCCTGCATTGGGAATACTTGCAAGGTTGGCAAACCTAGTGACTCGAGTGTTGGGATGAGTGCAAGTGCAACGGCTGTGTTGACATCGAGCACTTTTGTCTGGTTGAGTGCACGTGCTGCTTGAAAATTTCCAAGTGCGACGGTTGTTGCAACACCGAACACACCATCAGCGCCACCCTTGACTTCTGTTCCAGCGGCGATCAACGCATCTTGCAAAGCACGAACCAAGTCGCCTGACTGACCACGGGCTGGCAATGTCTCGTAGGTCATTGCGGTAGTAGTTGCAGCAACCGGTGCTGCAGGTGCTGCGACTGGAGCCGCAAACATGATTGCATTTGTTGCATCGTCCATTGAGCCAGTGATGTTTAAACCACGACGCTTCTGGTACTCAGCAATTGCTGCAGATGTACCCTTACCAAAGCGACCATCGGCTCCACCAACAAGTCCGATTGAGTCATTGATCAAAACTGTTTGTATTGCTTTTACTGTTTCGCTGCGATCGCCAAGCTTCGGAAAGTTTGACGTGGCAACTGCTGCTGGAGCTGTTGCGACTGTCTTAACTGAAGCAACTACGACAACCTTTGGCGCACTCAACATGCCAAGAGCAATTGCAGTTGCCTCGTCGACAACTTTTGTGACTGTCAATCCCTTTGCTGCCTGAAATTTTCCAAGAGCGATTGTCGTTGCAAGACCAAACTTGCCATCAGCGCCACCTTTGACAGCGAAACCGCTGTTGATCAACGCTTGCTGTACCGACCACACCGCATCTCCAGAAGATCCAACTGCTGGCAACGATGAAGAGCTCAGGGCTACAACGTCAACAAGACCCAAGAACTTGGCTGTTTTTTCGTCGAGCGTGCCACTTGCCTTAAATCCAGCAACTTTTTGCAATGACTTCAAAGCAGAGCGAGTTGCCTCAGAAAACGAACCGGTCACGCCACCTTTGATGGTAAATCCGCGAGCAATGATTGCCTCTTGAAGTCGAACAACTTCTGGGCCATTGTCACCAAACAGTGGCAGTGCTGCAGGTGCTGCTGTGATGAATGGCGATGCCGAGACAGAAGTGGTGCTTATTGCGATGCTGGCAATGCCAAATGTGCTCGACAGAATGCCGATTGCGATTGCCTTGCGAAAAATTGATCCGTTCATGTCGTGCTCCCTTGACTTGCTTGCGGTGTGAGTTCCGCATTAGGGATCGGTCAGAACAGACCAAACTTGAGTAAAAACCCACTAAAAATATCTAGGTGACCACTAAGAGTGGTAATCGTCAGTGGAATGTGAGCCGAGAACCACCAATAGTGGGTTCTGAGGGTCGGTTGGTCCCTGGATACAGTGCAGTAGTGCCTCCAAGACAACTCTCCCAACAGTCTTTTTTGGCAATTTCAAGGATTTCGCTGGTTTTCCTCTATGCGATCATCATCACCGGATCGCTGGTGCGTCTCACTGGTTCTGGCCTCGGATGCGCGGATTGGCCTCAGTGCAGTACCACTAAATTTGTCGACGTTTCGACAGGGCATGCGGCCATCGAGCAAATCAACAGATTGTTCACTGGCATCGTCAGCGCTGCGGTGATTGCAGCTGTTCTGGGCTCAATCTTTGTAACTCCACGAAGGAAGTCGCTGGTTTGGCTCTCGAGCGGTCTGGTGATTGGTGTAATAGCGCAGGTGATCCTTGGGGCAGTTGTTGTTTTGACTGGTCTGAATCCGTGGTCGAATATGGCGCATTTTCTAGTTTCTTTAGCACTCGTTACTACGGCGGTGTTTTTAGTTGAACATGCTGGCGCAACAAACGTTGTTGGTGAATTTGCAGTCAGCGAGCAAACAGCGCCAACTCGACAAAGAACAAAAGGATTTGCAGACCTCATTCTCGGTCTGTGTGGCTTGGCCATTGTTTTGGGCACATTGGTGACCGGTGCTGGCCCGCATGCAGGAGATGAGAACGCAATCCGACTGACATTGGATTTGAGGTCAATCACGCGCGTTCATAGCGCGACAGTCCTATTGTGTATAGCTGCGACGTTGATTTTTATTTCCCAGGTTCGACGTAACACGTCTGAGTGGGTGCGGCTCAGGACCAAATTGGAGATTTTTTTGTTTGCTGCAGTGGCGCAGGGGGGAGTGGGGTATCTCCAGTACTTTTCTGGCGTACCTGCTCAATTGGTCGCAGTCCATGTGGCATTGGCTGTTGCTGTCTGGATCAGTGTGCTTCGGTTGTGGATCGCTGTCCGGCATTAAATGCCCAAATCGCGCTCATTTGTGATTGACTTGAGGAACTTGATCTAGGGGAGAAACCGTTGTGGTGGCTAGTGGTGCTGGAAAGCGGACATATCGCATTGTTCGTGCCTTTGCCGTAGTTGCTGGGTCACTGGTGCTTTTTGGCTCTGGTGCCAATTCGGCTTCAGCAGAAGATGGCTTGTCGATTATTGCGTCAGTGCAAAACCAAACTGTCGATTCTGGGGTTTCTCAGAAACAGCCGGTTGCAGGTGTCACGATCACGGTCACAACACCCGCTGGAGCCGTGATCGGCACGGGAGTCACCGATGATGCGGGATTGATTTCGTTTCCGATTCCTGCGCGTGATAACTACGTCGTGACGTTGGATACTGCGACCTTGCCCAATGGTTACGCGATGATTGATGCAACTAAATCAATTTCAATCGTCAATAAGGATGATTTCACAACTTCGGTCAAACGCGCAACCTTCTTTACTGGTGCTTCAAATACATCTACACAAACGTTGCTCAATCGAATGATCCAACGTGGTGCTGACGGCCTGCGACTTGGATTGGTCATTGCAATGTGCGCCGTAGGTCTTTCGCTTATTTTTGGCACCACTGGTTTGACCAATTTCGCGCACGGAGAAATGGTCACCTTCGGCGGATTGATGGCGTTTTTGCTCAACGTAACGATGGGCATTCCGCTGCTGATCTCGGCGCCGATAGTTGTTCTTCTTGGTGGTTTGTTTGGGCTTGCTTTAAATC
>Ga0194035_1002010_pt1 | contig 10282 bp, 8 predicted proteins | sample JunL2320m_MetaG_FD_148680 | JGI IMG/M metagenome (GOLD analysis project Ga0194035, IMG submission 148680) | Anoxic zone freshwater microbial communities from boreal shield lake in IISD Experimental Lakes Area, Ontario, Canada - Jun2016-L239-20m | ecosystem: Environmental > Aquatic > Freshwater >...
CAGTAGATTGATGTAATGGTTCACTGTTTAATCGGGCAGTTAAAGCGAACCCAACCGCAAGAAATAAAGGAATGCTTTGACGAGCTGCTCCAGAGAAGTGAGCTTGGATCATTCCAACCAATTTCTCCCGCAGAGTTTTCAACACGCAGATAACTCTAGATGATTATTGACATTTCATATTTGAAAACTTTACGCTCACTTCCAAGGACCCCAGCCGTTATTGCGTTGATACATGCGGTAGGCCGCAGCCGCATTGAGTCGTGGGTCGAGCAATTGATTGGCCGAGGTAACGCCGACTTCGGGCAACCATGTCTTGTGCCAGCGATAGTAAATCTGAAACAGGCCATAACAACACGTACTCCGACTGATAGCCCCAGGTTGATATTTGCTTTCTCGGTGTGCAATGAACAGTGCGCGCTCCTCAAGGTCATCGGGCCACTCATCTCGAATGATTTGAATAACTTCTGCTTGTGTGTATTCGGGGATGGCTGGGGTGGTGACTACTGGTATTGACTGACCAGGCACACAAACTTCATCACCAATCAAAATTTTCGTACTTGTCTTTGTACCGTTGAGTTTGAGTACACGATTCAGTGTGGTCCCTGATTTCTGCGCTATTGACCACCACGAATCACCACGTTTGGCAACATAGGTTTTTGAACAAGACGCAGCAGCAACATGCTGTGGTGACGCAAAACTGCACACAAGTGCAGCAGCACACAGGAGTACCAACCTGTTACGAACAACCATGGCGGAGAGGGTGGGATTTGAACCCACGGTCCGGTTTACCCGGACAACGCCTTAGCAGGGCGCCCCATTCGGCCTCTGGCACCTCTCCTAGAACAGCACCGACGAATGAGGGTTGAGTGTACTGGCGGAACGGGAGGGATTCGAACCCCCGGGCCTTTTGAGCCGTCCGCTTTCAAGGCGGATGCGTTTGTCCACTCTGCCACCGTTCCGTTGAGGAACGCTAGCGCGCAATACGCGCTCTGAGCGCTGAGATCCAATCATCTGCTTCACGCCATCTGGTGTCGGCATGCTCTCGAGCCGTGTGTGAATGCTCGCCGAAGGCAGGATACGAACCCATGAATTTGACGTCTCCGTGTTTGGCATGGAGATCTCGCAATGCATCAGCCATTAATTCATCTTTGATGTGCCCGTCTGCATACATAATGAAACAGTAATCACCCAACCCACCGCTACGCGTGGGCCGTGACAGCAATTGTGACAAGTTGATACGACGAGCAGCAAACTCTTGCAAGATTGAAAGCAAACTGCCTGGCTCGTCAGCGCGCTGAAAGACAACCAGCGCTGTGCGATCGTGTCCGGTAGGCGAAGGTATGCCCTCCTTTGCAACAAGAACAAAGCGAGTTTGATTACCAGTTTGATCTGCAATATTTTCGGCAATCACCTCAAGACCATAAATTGCTGCGGCGTTACGTGGTGCAACAGCAACCATAGTGTTGTCACCAGACTCACTAACGGTTCGCGCTGCTTCGGCAGTGGAGTTGGCCACAAATACTTCTGCTTGTGGAGCATGCTCGCGGATATACCCATGGCATTGTGCCGTTGCAACTGGCATCGAATAGATCTTAGTGATGTGCTGAAGAGTTGCACCTTTATTTGCCAGCAAACACATTTCGATGTCGAGCACAACTTCACGTTGGATAAGTAAATCGTGGTCAAAAACTAATGCGTCTTGGGTGTAGTTAACCGTGCCTTCAATAGAGTTTTCGATTGGTACGAACCCAAGAGAGATTGACCCATCTTCAACTGCATCAAGCACATCGACAACCGTGCGAAATGGAATGTGTTCTGCACTTGCAAGATCGGCTTGACTGCGCAGAGCCTGCTGGGTGAATGTGCCCTCTGGGCCTAAATAGCCGATGCGTTGCCTTGATGATGCCATAACAGACATCAGTCTACGACGGGGACAGTTGCTGGACTGGCTAGATAATGTTTAATGGGTTTAGGACGTGCGTTGCTTGAGTCGCAACCGAAAGCCTCCGGCACCCATTTCACCGAGGTTTTACGAACCTAACGGCAGGACAAGTCCAGTACGCAATTAAACAGCGGACCGAAAACTAACTGTTAGTGTCACAGCACCTTGATCAACAAAAAGGGCCTAGAACACATTGAAAGCGCAAGTCTTTACATTAGCCAGAAAACAGCGATGACCAAATCTGTAATCTGTAGGGCACCATGGAAAAAAAAATAACGATATTTATAGGACTTCTATCCTCTGTGTTTCTATCTTTTATATTTATACCGCAAGATTTAAACATGGACCTTGCTAAAGATCCGGTTAGAAGGGCTACTTTTGCGGAGTATTCCAATTCTCCCAACCTGTCAACATCCGATCCAGCATCGAGTATCTGTTCAATGGTCAATCTTGAGAATTCCACGTTACGAATCGAATCTCTTTTTACAGTTAATGCTTTAAGAGATTGGATCAATGTCTTCCAAACAGATGAATTAAACCGGGGAATGAGATTTGAAATTGATAACGAAGGTATTTCTGCCCTCTTGTTACCAGAAAGTGAAGAATCGGTTGTGGGGATTGTTTTTAAAAAAGAAACATTGCGTGTTGGTTTTGAAAACCGTTTCTCGGCAGAGATAACCCAAAACAAGACGGTTGAAATTAAAGCTCAGCTTAATGGGGAGCTTCAGATTAAAAGATTTCCGTTCATAAAAATTGGGTGTAAACGACCTCTTAACGGAGGTGGTTATAGTTCTGACAGAACCATAGATGGCAAATCTGTCACTCAGATCTCTTTGATTGAGCCAGTTGATAAAAAATTCCTCGGAATTGCGTTAGCAACCAACCGATTGCTTTCTAAAGTCTTTCTGGTTTCTCTATTTCTTGTGTTATTGATTGCGTTAACACGTCGCGAAGTAAACTGATAATTCAACTTTACAAGAAAGTACGGAGATACACAGATATGGATACAAACCCAATAGCCGCGAGTCAACATTATACGGAAGACCAGAATTTCGCTGAGACTTTGATGGGGCTATTAGCGGTTCTTCTGACAAAAATGATTTCGGTCTGGTACTTTTCATCAAGAAATGTCAGTAAGGGTTTCCCTTTCGACTCATTCCTATTTAATGCTTTCGATAGATTTACTGATTATTTAATTCCATACATCGTCTCGGGATATCCAAATATCTATTTCCCGCCTACTGGAGCCACACTGCCTGCTCCGCCTTATGGACACGTCCAGTTTGCTTTGCTGAAGTACCTTCCATTTAGAGACAATGCTTGGGTGTTGTACGGCAACTTCTTATTCGTAGTTGCTGTATTTACCGTTGTGCTTTCTGGTATTTATAAATTTCTCTACCCTCAATCTTCATCGGATCGAAGACTGAAGTTTTTGGTTCTTCTAGTAGTTGCTTATCCACTACATTTCATTATTGATCGGGGAAACGTCGACATATACGGTGCGGTCGCCATCGCCTCAATATATGGTTTGGTCATTCAAAAAAGTCGTTTTTCAGATCCGCAGTTTGCCTTCTTACTCGCGTTTCTTATTTCTCTCAAGCCTTCGTTTGCCCTCTTTGCGATTCCTCTTGTTTTGGGTGTGAAACTGCGCTGGGCGATCCCTGCAGTTTTTTTAGTCGCATTCAATTATCTAGTCCCCTATCTTTTCTATGGTCAACCAATAGATGGAATGTGGAAAACTATTGTTGGGTCACAGCCTTATGTTGATGGAGCAGTTTTGTTCTGCCACTCCTTTCAATGCGCGTACGAGGCGATGGGGATTAAATGGGGAACAACGGTCTCACTTTTGATTCTAATTGTATTCGTATCGGCTCTTCTTGTAATCCGATTTGCAATGAGAAAATTTGAAAGATCGGAGGTGTTTTTAATGTTGATGACGTCTACGGTTCTCCTAACTTTAATGTTCAATCTCCAGTCATGGGATTATCGTTTAACATTCTTACTACCCATTCTTTTGGCTAGACCAGTTGTTTTTCCTTCTCGATACTTATCAAAAATTAGTTCAAAAATTCTCACTTGTTCATTTGTGGTCGCACTTGGCTATGTCAATATACTTTTTCCCAATTCTCGCGCATACCCAACAATTGTTAGATTCATTGCAATTTCCTTTATTTTTGGATTATTTGTTTACGTTCTCAAAAAGAAAATAAATGAAAATCGAGAAGTCAATTCGTCTGACGCAATACCACAGGTTGGAAGTTCCTTGTAATGGATTTCGAAATTAACGTGGGAAGAAAAAACATTGTGATGGACGGCATCCCAATGACTCGCACACTCCAGGCCATAAATCTGAAGGATGCATTATTCCCGCGAGCCAGACAGTTGGCAATAGTTGTATTGTCTCAACTCGCAGTTGTCTTCTTCCGATGGAATACATTTAACCCACCAAGTGTTGGCTGGTTTGAAGTCCTTGCGAAACAGATTTCAACATCAAAGCCCTATAATCAATACGAAATCAAGTTTCCACCATTAGGTATTCTCATTGAGGGGAAGCTTCCATTTTTTCTCGCCGATTTATTTGGCACCAATGTTTACATTGCGGAGAGATATTGGCATGTCGTGGCATGGCTTCTTTTTTCGGTGGCGGTTTATTTATTGTCTACTACTTACTGTGGCTTAAAGTACTCAATTGTCCCTGTATGCCTTGGCCTAACGATTTATCAATTACAGCCATACAAAATTGTCACCGGTTATTTGGAGATGGCAGTGACGATGTGGGCTTTAGGAACATATTTAATGATCATTTCGAGTCGTCGTGAACCCAATGTGTTTTCCAAAAGTCTATTCATTTCAGGAAGTATGGTGCTCTACTCGAGTTGGCTCGTCAAACAAAGTTTTCTTTTTTCAATCTTCTGCTCGTTGTTGGCCCTGCTCATCCTGCGTGATGGATACTTTTGGCAGAGACTTAAACTTGTTTCAGGATCGTTATTTGTATTCCTACTAGCTGTGGCATTGTGGGCAGCGAAAGTGGGAGGGTCATCCGGATTTTGGTACACCATGTTTGACGGCGGATCAAAAGGTGTGACGTTGGAGCAAATTCCGATCAGAATTATTCAGTGGGGCATCCTGCTTCCGATGACAAATCAGACAGCGATTTCGCTCTTACTAGTTAGCTGCATAATTCTTGGAGTCCACGCCTGGGAAAATTCAAATGACTCTCAAGAAAGTGGCCTACATCTTGCCATTGTTCTTCGAATTGCATACACGGCACTGCTCGGGTTCTTTTTCGTTTCGTTATTCACCACAGTTCAGTTCAAATACATTGCTCCGGCTTTAGTACTTGCCACCGGTTTAGTTTTAAAAAACATGATGTTTAAAGTATTTCGTCCAATTCCTGGCTCACACACCGCCAACGGGTTCCAAACACAAAACCCAAGATCTCATTTCATGTTGTTAGTTGTAGCTTTTTGGATTACGAGCTACGCGTTCTATGTGCATAGCGATTGGAGTCTCGGGCTCCTACCGGCAGGGACTCTCATCACTAACATCATGACGAATGCGTCTGTTTTCTTTATAGTGTTTTGCTTGCTTGAACACTCAGGTTTGTTGTCGTCACATTTCAGCTTTCGACAGTTGAGACATTTTTTAAGTGAAAAATCAATTTTCGATAAACAGATGCCGATGATCAGCACAATATTGGTTTGTGTCGCAATTCCAATTATGAATAGTCTTAGCGGGGGCACAACGTTTGAATCGTGGATGTTTGCATTTATTTTGATGACTACTTTCTTTATTTATACAGGAACCAAACTTTTCTCAAGATTTAGTCACGAAGTGCTACTTGTTCTAGCTGTATTGTTGATTATTCCGAGTGGGTTTTCACTGCCATACAGTTGGTGGGGTTTGGATGCGGGTTCCATTTCGATGGAATCCGAAGTTAGCGATCCTATTGTGAGTGGTCTTAAGATTAATGAGGCGGATGCTGTGCTTCTTCAAGAGCTAGACAAAGTAATTATTGATGAAAGCAATAACTTCTTCACTACTGGTACCAAACCACGTGTTTTCATGGGCCCTCAAATTGCGGGCCTCCAATTTAGATATGAGATTGACTCGTTTGAAACTACTTGCGCCATTGTGTGGTTCGATGTCTGCTCCGCTAAGTCTGCTGCGAAAACTTTTGAAGAGATTAAAATAGGAAAGCCAGACTTAATTGTTTGGTTGGTTGAACCTGAGGCAGTTCTACACGGACACGAGGAAGCATTTGGGAATGGGGAGCAGTCTGAAGTCAGAAAGTTTCAGAGCTGGCTCCTCAGTGATTCCTGTAATGCCGGATACGAGAGAATTGTAGTTGGTTCAAATCCGTGGTACCACGACAATATGCATTTTGTAGTGTTTGTTAACCGGGGTCTTTCACCACAATGTAAATAATCTGTTTGTTCCAAATTGATGTAATTGTGAAAGCACTAGTACTTTCACGAAAACTGTTTCGTCTTTTGGAAATTGGTCCAGCTACTTTGAGATGAGTGATCCCGTCAACAATGGGGTTGAGGGGATGGACGTGATAAGGGCTAGATGTTTACCTGAGCAGATCCTTCGCAAGCTGCGTGAATATGACCGGTTGAGAGCAGAGAGCATTCTGTTTGCTGAAGTGACACGGCATTTAGAGATACAGCATCAGAGGTGCTATCAACGCCGTAGTTTCAACATATGGACAATTAGACAAAGTTCGCCATGGCAAAACGGTTACATCAAGACTTTTAACTCAAGGTTCAAAAATTGAAATACCTATCCTACAGTGCAGATGCCAGTCTGAATCAGGTAGGCAAAAGCAATATTTGGTTTATCGAAAATCACTTCCAGGACTAAGGATTTATGCCAACACAGGTACATAAGGTCCAAGATTGGTATGTTTAGTTAATGTCTTTGAGCCCAAATTCAAAACCAACCTATGTAACGAAACCATTTCTACCACCACTTAATGAATTTATACCTTTATTGGAGAATATTTGGCAAAGCCGAATTCTGACAAATGGTGGACCCATGCATCAAAAATTGGAGGCTGAACTATGCACATACCTTGGAGTAAAGCATATTTCACTTTTTTCAAACGCGACCATTGCATTGGTCATAGCCCTTCAAGCTCTTGATATACAAGGAGAAGTTATCACTTCTCCCTTTTCATTTGTCGCAACGTCCCACTCGCTCCTGTGGAACAACCTCACACCTGTATTTATCGATATAGACAGGAAGACACTTAATCTTGATCCAACCAGGATTGAAGCAGCGATTACATCAAAAACTTCTGCAATCATGCCAGTCCACTGTTATGGCAACCCATGTGATGTGGATGCTATTGAAGTGATTGCTCAAAAACATAACCTCAAGGTCATATATGATGCCGCACACGCTTTTGGGGTTGATTGCCATTGTGGAAGTGTACTTAATCATGGCGACTTATCTATTTTGAGCTTCCATGCTACAAAAGTTTTCAATACGTTTGAAGGTGGGGCCATAATTTGTCCGGATTTAGAAACGAAAACCTATATTGATTTTCTGAAGAATTTTGGGCACGACGGTGAAACATCCGTAATTGCTGCGGGTATTAATGGCAAAATGAGTGAGCTCAATGCAGCGCTTGGACTATTGCAACTGAAATATGTAGATGATGTAATTTTACAAAGAAAGCAAGTTGCAGCCGAATATCAGCTGCTGCTCGACGGAATCACTGGAGTCCAAATTATTGGCCCATTTGAGCAAGATAGAGCTAACTATTCTTACTTCCCAATTCTTGTAACTGATGAATTCTGTGTCACTAGAGATGAATTATATGAGTCCTTGAAATCGATTGGGATTTACACTCGTCGTTACTTTTATCCATTGATTTCTGAATTCCCGATGTATCGGGACTTTCCTTCCTCGGACAGCACTAGTCTCCCTATCGCATTTGAATCTTCGAACCAAATTCTATGTCTACCCATCTTTCCAGGGCTCGAGTCTTCGGTGATTAGAAGTATTTGCGAACATATAGCTCAGTTGCAATTTACTCATAGGATCAGTTGATGCGTGTTGCAATCATGCAACCATATTTTTTCCCGTATATCGGGTATTACCAATTGATTAATTATTGTGACGCATTTGTAATTTATGACGATGTCAAGTATACGAAAAAGGGGTGGATATCCCGAAATCGAATTCAAAAATTAGGGTTGGTCCACAATATTTCACTTCAAATTCAACGTGATAGCGACAATTTGAGAATTTCAGAGCGTAAATTAGCAATTGATTTTGATAGAGAAAAACTGTACCGTCAAATTTCTGGGGCATACTCACAGTTTCCCTTTTGGCATGATTCGAGAACAGTTATAGAGAATACAATCAAAAAAGATGGTGAAAATCTTTTTGATTATTTGGAATATTCAATTCGAACCGTGATAAACCATTTTGGAATCTCCAAACCAATATATGTTTCATCTAATCTGACTAACACTCTTCATTCGGGATCTGAGCGAGTCATAGAAATCTGCCGTACCCTGGGTGCTGATGAGTACATCAATCCGATTGGCGGGATTGATTTATATAAGCCTGAAGTTTTTCGTGAAAATGGTCTTTCGCTTTCTTTCTTAAGATCCAAGTTAACCCCTTACGCACAATCAGATGTCCCCTTTATTCCTGGTCTATCAATTATCGACGCGATGGTAGCTGTCGATGCAAATGAACTACGACGTCGGTTAGACACCGATTTTGAAATACTTAATGGATGCTTTAATGCTTAGAGGATCCCTTTATCGTGAGAACAGAAAGCCGATTGGTGGAGAGTTTTCAATTGAGTCTTTTAAAAATGATGAATCATTTGAAATCTGGCATTCATACCTAGGTCAGATAACTGAAATGGGTTCCGGTCGAGACGCTCTGAGGGCGCTGCTCAGAATGTGGCCGAGTCGATCGATCGTATTCCTTAGTGCCTTCTCGTGTGATGCCATAACTTCAACTCTGGCCTCACTGTGCGAACAAGACTTTCACCTCATTGATATTGATTCAAACATGTATCCGAATATTTCCACATTTCATGAGGAAATCGTCAAATTTGGTGACAGGGCAATTATTTTGGTCGGAAATCTTTATGGAACTAAATACCCAGATGATTTTGTCAGCTTTGTAAATGAAGTTCATTCTCGTGGTATCCCAGTAATTGAAGATCGCACTCACAATATTGACCTTGGAGCAACAATTAGATCAGATGCCTGGTTCGCTTCAGCAAGAAAATGGATCCCTGCCCCAGGACTAGGTGTTTACAGTACGGCAAGACCCTGCTCTATTCGGGCTAGAAGATTTAGCTCACGACTATTTTACCGCTATATCGCAATGCGGATTTTGGGATACGTTCTTTTTTTCCCATTCATGAGAAACAAATTAGTCTCTTTTTTACGTAATTCAGATTCCCGATTGGGATCTGGGAAGAAATTAATTGGTAAAGCATATTTCGGATCTACAATTATAGATGCTAAACAGTTTTTAACATTCTTGGATATTAGACGACGAAACGCAAAAATACTTACTGCTTATTTAGATACGATTTCACAAATAGAAATACTGAATTCATCTGTTTCAACATCTAGTTTTTCCTTAACTTTTAAATGTCTTGACCACCGTGATGAATTGCGAGAATTTCTGAGGAACAGATCTATTTTCGCAGCAATTTTGTGGCCTGTACCAGAATCCTATAATCTTTTGTATCCAAATGCTTTTAGTCTTTCAAAGTCAACTCTTACCATCCCACTAGACCAAAGATACTCAATAGAGGACGCGATATTTGTGGCAAAATCAATTAAAGAATTTTATGACAGTCTCACATAACTTCTATCCGCTCATATTCGGACATAAGCGATAGTTTGGGATAATTTTTTATGGCAAATACGACTGTAAACCAATTCCGACTTGATGGCTATTGTCTTTTTCCCGAAGTCTACAGCCCAACTTTACTCGCGAAATTGCGAACCCTTATCGATATGGATCTCGATGAGTGGGCAAAGATTATGTCAGATAGGGGAAGGTCAAAAGAGTCAGGAGTGGTTGCCCACCATGCGTTGATTAAGCAACATTGGATTGATTTCATGGACTTGCTCGAACCATATGGTTTTTATTCCCAAGTGTTAAACAGCGCGCCAGTAGTTAGTGCCTTCGGAGTTCTCGATAATTGTAAGACTGAGTCGATATATGTTCATGCCAATCACATTGATCAACGTTTTCAGTTGTCGACATCCGAAACGATAATGCTAAACATTTTGATATTTGTAGATGAGTTCACGGTAGACACAGGTGCAACTTGGTTATATCCCGGAT
>Ga0194035_1002011_pt1 | contig 10282 bp, 10 predicted proteins | sample JunL2320m_MetaG_FD_148680 | JGI IMG/M metagenome (GOLD analysis project Ga0194035, IMG submission 148680) | Anoxic zone freshwater microbial communities from boreal shield lake in IISD Experimental Lakes Area, Ontario, Canada - Jun2016-L239-20m | ecosystem: Environmental > Aquatic > Freshwater >...
GCTCTGGCAGTTCCGCCGCGTTGTAGCGCGCGACGTCCTTTGCAAGTCCGAGTGCGTGAATTTGCCGCCAATAGGCGGCGGCCGTGAGACAGAACCCGCCCGGCGTCGGCAATCCGGCACGGCTGAGCGCCGCCAGATTGGCGGCCTTCGGGCCGACATATTCGGCGAAGGCCGCCTCCGGAGCGCCAAGCGGAATAACAAACGTGCTCATCGGATCATTTGACGTGGTCACCGTAGCCCGGAATGGGATCGACAACCGTGATCTGCTTGACCGGGAAATTCGAAACGATCTCGATCTCGTTCTTGTGCACGATCAGCATTTCCTCAATGCGCACGCCGTAGCGGAAACGTTTGCCGTGCTGCGTCTCGAGCGCGAAGGTCATGCCTTCCTTGATTTCGATCGGATGGTCGAGAGACCAGATGCGCGAAATCACCGGGGGGTCGTATTGCGCGAGACCGAGGCCGTGGCCCCACAGGTTCGCGGCTGCCTGATCTTCGTCCTCGTAGCCCCAGGTCTCCATCGCGGACGGCCACTTCAGCGCAATGTCGCGCGTTGTGGCGCCGGCCTTCACCGCGCCGATGGAATCGTACAGCCACTTGTACGCGGTGTTGTAGGTGTCCTTCTGTTCTTGTGAAGGCTCCTTGCCGACGCAGTAGGTGCGGTAATAGCAAGACTTGTAGCCGTTCCAGGTGAGCGCGGCCAAATCCATGAACACGATGTCGCCGGGCTGGATGATGCGGTCGGAGAAGTTGCGCCAGTTCGGCCAGGTGTTCGGGCCGGACGACACGATCACATCCTCGACGTCTTCCATGCCCGGAATGTCGTAGAGATACTTCATCAGATGCGCAGTCACCTGATTTTCGGTGATCCCGGGGCGCAGGAACTTCATGCACTCCCAGTGCGTGGCGTCGCCGATGGCGCCGACGATGCGGAAACATTCCTGCTCGTCGACGTTCTTCACCGCGCGCGCTTCCATCATCGGAGTCATGCCATCGACCCAGTTGATGTTCTTTTCCTTGAAAACCTGAATCATATTGATGTCGACGAAATCGACGCCGAGCTTTTGTCCGGCAACGCCATTGTCCTTCATCGCCTGAATGACGGCGTTGGCGAATTTGTTGACCTGCTGGGTCGAGGCGGGACCGGCGGCGCCTTTGATCCATGCGAAGGAATGACGGACGTTGTCTTTCGGGATCCACGGCGAGTGGCGCTCGATCTGGAAACCGAGATCGCCCTGCTCGAACAGAATGGGTGCGCCGTCGCCGCACAACATCGCGTAGCGAAGGCCGGGCTTGAGCCGGTTCCAGCCGGGCGTGAGCGTGCCGGTGATGTAGCGCACGTTCTCGTCGTACATGCAGAGCACGGCGCCAAGGCCGTGCTTCTTCATCATCGCTCGCGCGCGTTCGGTTCGATACGTCCGCAGCCGGTCCCAATTGACGCGCTGTTGCCAATCAAGGCCGACGGTGCCGAAATTCGCTCCCATGGTGTCCTCCCCGCCTGGCGCGTTGACCGCGCCCTGATGTTTCACTGGGAGAAAGCCTATGCGGATGGCGTGTCGTACCGAAATAATATATTCTGCCCTGTGTAATCAGTTTTTCTAATGTCCTCTTGTGAAGTTGTTTGTATGCAAAACATCCCGCTCCGCCAGATTAGGGCCGTCATCGCCGTCTGCGAGGAAGGCTCTTTCACCCGCGCGGCGGAGCGCGAAAACGCCACGCAATCAGGCATTTCCCAGCACGTTGCGGCGGTCGAGCGCGCGCTGGGGGTGAAACTATTTGAACGTTCCGCCGGCGGCGTCGCGGCCACCCCGGCGGGCCTGCGCTACTACAAGAGCTGCGTCGAGGCTGTGGGTACCTTGGAATACGCAGCCGAAGAGGCGCGCTCGGTGGCCGGGCAGCTCACTGGCGATCTTCGCATCGGGCTGATGCCGACCTTCACCCGTGCCGTGCTCGCGCCGGTGATGGAATACTTCGTGCCGCGCTGCCCGGAAGTGCGGCTGCACATCGTCGAAGGCTACAGCGGCCTGCTCACCGAGATGGTGCTGGGCGGCGATCTCGACTTCGCCGTGGTGCCGTCGTTCGAAGGCACGGTCGGGCTCAAATCGAGGTTGCTGGTCCGCGACCGCGAGATGCTCATTTCGGGTCCGCAGCGCGGCCTCTTGCCGCTCGCGCCCGTGCGGCTACGGGATTTGACGCCGCTGAAAATCGTGGTGCCCGGCCCGCACAACATCCGCCGCCGGAACCTCGATACTTATTTCCAGACTCACGGCGTCGAGATCTCGGCCATGCTGGAAATGGACGCGATGATCGCGACGCTGGAATTCATCGCGCGCTCGGACTGGACGACCGTGCTGCCAAGCGTCATCTCGGTGAACGACATCGGCCGCACCGAACTTGTGGTAAATCCGATCGTCGATCCGCAACTGCACGCCGAGTTCGTTGTCATCCAGCCAACGCGCCGCACGTTGAGCGCGCACGCGCGCATGTTCCTCGAACGCTTCGAGGCGGAAGTCGCGCATATCCACGATGTGTGGGACGCGGCGATCGGCGAGCCGAAGCGGGTGCCTTCTCCCCGCATGCAGTCCGTCTAACGCAGCGCTTACACCGCCATCCACGCGCCGTCCGCATCAACCGATTTGAAAACCGCCTCCAGCGCCGCAACCGTGTGCACGATGCCGTCGTTGCTAATGTGAAATTTTCCACGCCCCAGCGCGGCTGTAGCGAAAGATTCCAGATTAATGCGCTGATGATTGGCAGTCGGAAATTCCCGTATTTCCGGCTCGCCTTTGGAGCGGTGAATCATTAGCCGGTTCTCGTGCGTACTCTCCAGCCACACGTCCGACCCGAACAGCGCGATGCGCCAGATGTACGGCGTCTTGAGCGTCGTCGCCAAGGTGCCGGTCGCGCCGTTGCTGAACTCAAGGAACGCGGCTGTGGTGTCGCCTGTCGGCAGATCGAGCGCGCGCTTGCGAGAGAGCGCCGAAATGCGCTTCATCGGACCGGCGAGATAACTAAAACAATCGAGCACGTGAATGCCCATGCCGGTCATGCCGCCGGCCCGGCTCTGTTCCGGCGCTGTGCGCCAGTGCTCGCTGCCCTGCCCGGCCAGCCAGTCGTGGCTGTAATTGCCCTCCGCGTGCATCAGCGTTCCGAGCATGCCTTCATCGATCAGCACGCGCATTGCCGCAATCGACGGGAGAAAGCGGAAATTCTGCCCGACGCCGACCGTGACGCCCGCGCGCTCGACGGCCTTGAGCGCGGCTTGCGCATCCGCCTTCGACATCGCGAACGGCTTCTCGCAGAACACGTGCTTGCGCGCCGCGGCGGCTTTTTCCACCAGCCCGCGGTGGGTGGTGTGCGGCGTCGCCAGCACCACCGCGTCGATACTTTTGTCCGCCAGCACCTCCTCATAGGACGTGCCGATCTTGAGCTTCATGCTGGCGGCGAACTCCGCCGCAAGTTCGGGCTCCAGCGTCACGCCGCGCGTAAAGCGGATTAACGGCGAGCCCTGCGCGGCTTGCGCCAATTTCTGGCCCCACCAGCCGAGGCCGATAATCGCGGCGTTGAGCATGCGGCGTTCAGGTGGACGCGGGCGCGCCCGGCTGCTTGAGCGGATGCGCCTTCGCGAACGCCTCGATCTTGTTGCACTCATCCGCGATGCGCATCACCGTCGGATAGGCCCCAGTATCGACCTGGAAGAATTTCGCGCCCGCCGCCTGACTGACAAGACAAAGATCGGCGATGGTGACGTTGTCGCCGTGGCAGTAGCGCCCGGTTTCCTTCTCGTTCGCAAGATGCTCCTCCAGCGCGCTGAGCGCGGTGGCGATCCAGTGCCGGCACCATTTCATCCGCTCCGGCTCCGCGATGTTGAATTCCTTTTCCAGATATTCGCGCACGCGCGGCACCACCAGCGGATGCGAGTCGCAGGCGACGATCTGCGCCAGCCCGCGCGCCCGCGCACGCCCGCGCGGATCGGAGGGAAGCAGCGGCGGCTTCGGATGTGTCTCGTCGATGTATTCCAGAATCGCGAGCGATTCGTAGAGCACCGGGCCGTCGCCGTCGATCAGCGCGGGCAGCGCCATCATCGGATTGACCGCGCGAAATTTCGGATCGCGCTGGTGACCCTTCATCAGGTCGACGATGATGACCTCGGACGGCGTGATGTTCTTGAGATTGAGCGCAATACGCACGCGATAGGCCGCGAGCGAGCGCCAGAACGAAAAGAATTTCATTGTTGTTTCCTCCGATTATGTCTCACGATTATTTCTTCGCGCCGCCCGGATCGGCTTTCAGCCCCGCCGCTTCGATACCGGCGATCGCGATGATTTCGTCGTTGTCACCGGTGTCGCCGGAAACGCCGACCGCGCCGAGCACTTTGTTGCCCGCATCGCGGATCAGTACGCCCGCCGGATTGGGAACCATGCGCCCGCCGCTCGCCGCCACGATGGCGGTGAGGAAGTTCGGGTTCTGTGCCGCGCGTTCCATCATCGTGCGCGAGCCCCAGCCCATGCCGAGCGCGCCATAGGCTTTGCCGACGGCAATCTCGAAACGGATAATGCCGGAATTGTCTTCGCGTTTGGCGCAAACGACGTGCCCGCCGGGATCGAGAACGACCACGGTCTGCGGCATTTGCTTGGCATCGCGCGCTTTTTTGAGCGCGGCATCGACGATGGCGGTGGCTTGAGCGAGTGTGACGGACATTGTCGGCTCCAGATTTTCCAGGATTAGAATTCATGTTCAGGATTTTTTGCGGGTGGCCCAGTAGACAGCGACGTTCGATCCGTCGCGCGCACCAAGGCCGTTGCGGCTCGCTTCATCGAAACTCGCCAAGGTGCGTTCAATGAGTGGCAGCTCAACGCCGCGAGCTTTTCCCTCCGCCAGCATGCTGCGCAAGTCCTTGCGCGCGGAATCGATATCGAAGGTGACCGGCCCCGGGTCGCCACCGTCGAACAATGCTGCAATCATCGGCGCGCGGTTTTTCAGCGCGTTGTTGGCGCCGGAGGTGTCGGTGAACAGATTCATCAGGCGCTTGCCGTCGAAGCCGAGACTGCGGCAGAGCGCGAAGGCTTCGCCATAGGCCTGCCAGGAAATCATCAGCGGCAGATTGATCGCGAGCTTCATCACAGCGCCGGAACCGACCGGCCCGCAGTGCTCCACGCGCCGGCACATCTGATCGAGGATCGGCTTGGCGCGCGCCGCGTCGGCGGGCTCGGCGCCCATCAGGCCGAACAGCTTGCCCTGACGCGCGGGACCGATGGTGCCGCCGACCGGGCATTCGACGAAGGCGCCGCCTTTGGCGCGCACTTTTTCGGCGAGCGCGGTGATAACCGCGGGCTGCACGGTGCTCATCTCGATGAATAGCTTGCCCTTCACGTCAACGGACAGCAGACCGGACGAACCGCCGAAAACCGTATCGATGGCGGCAGGATCGGTAAGGATAGTGATGATCGCCTCGCAAGCACGCGCCAGTTCGGCCGGAGTGGCGGCGACCTTGGCGCCCGCCGCGGCCAGCGGCTCGGTCTTTTCAGCCGAGCGGTTCCAGACCGTGACCTGATGGCCAACTTCCATCAACCGTTCCGCGATCGCGGCGCCCATCCGGCCAACGCCGGCAATTCCGATCTGCATGGCGATCCCCGTTACTTCGGAACGAACTTAAAGGAATCCAGAAAACGGAGCGAATCCGTGCTGTTCTCGGAGCCCGGAGGGCCGCCAACGGTGCTTTGATAGACGCGTAGATTGCCGTCATCGTCGCGGCGCGCGTACATCCGCACCTTGAGGATGGCCGGCTTAACGCCGCTTTTCTCGGCGACAAATTCGGCCGCCGACGCATTGGCAAACTTGAATTTTCGCTCGCTCAGAATTTTGAGATCCTTCGCCACGCCATTGCGCAGGCCGTGCTCGATGAACTGTTCGGGGGTCACCGTATCGGGAATAACGCCGCGCGGAAAAAACGCGTAGTCGGAGACGTAGCCCCTCTCCTCGGTCTCGGAGAGGTAAATCTTGGCGACCACGCCCTTGGGGTCCGTCGTATCGCTCACCGCCTTCGGCGAGCCCGGCATCGTGACGACGAAATCTGCGCCCGGAATGCTGAAATAAGTCCAGCGCTCTTCTGCCTGCGCGCCGAACGCCAGGAGCGCAACCCAGGCCGCGATTAAAGCGGTACGGCGCATGACGCCCTCGATCCTCATTTCGGCCAGTCATAGCATGCCGCCCGCGGCCGCGTCCGCTGATTTGTCGGCGCGGCGGCGCGTGTTACGATATGCGTCCCATCATCCCTCACCTCGCAAGACCCGGGCAAAAAGCATGAGCAAAAAACCAAACCAAAAACGCAGCAAAAGCCGCGTCGGCATCATCGGCCTCGGCATCATGGGCGGCGCGTTCGCGAAAAATCTCAGTGAAGCCGGATGGCACGTCGCCGGATACGACATGAGCGCCGCTGCCTGCAAACAAGCCAGGCGCGCGGGCGTCGAGATCGCCGGCAGCGCCGCGGAACTTGCTGCAATGGTGCCCACTATCATCACCAGCCTGCCGAAGCCAAAAGCGCTCGACGCTACCGTGCGCGCCATTGCGAAGGCGAAGCTGCCGCGCCGTGTCATCGTCGAGATGAGCACCTTCACCCTCGAGGACAAGGAAAGCGCCGAACGCATTCTGCAAAAAGCCGGGCACGTGATGCTCGATGCCCCGGTGAGCGGCACCGGCGCGCAGGCCAAAACGAAAGACCTTGTTTTCTATGCCAGCGGAGATCGCCGCAGCATCGCGAAGCTGCGTCCGCTGTTCAAGGATTTCGGCCGCGCCTCTTATGATCTCGGCGCCTTCGGCAACGGCAGCCGGATGAAATACGTCGCCAATCTGCTGGTCGCAATCCACAACGTCGCCAGCGCCGAAGCGATGGTGCTCGGCATGAAATCCGGACTCGATCCGCAGATGATCTACGATCTCATCAGCGCCGGCGTCGGCACATCGCGCATTTTCGAATTACGCGGGCCGAAGATGGTGAAGAACGACTACACCGGCGTGACGATGAAAATCTCCGTCTGGCAAAAAGACATGCAGGTGATCGGAGATTTCGCGAAAAAAATCGGCGTGCCGACGCCGCTGCTCACCGCGACAAAGCCGATTTACGAAAAGGCATTGGCGGGCGAATACGCCGAAGAAGACACCGCATCGGTTTGCGCCGTGCTCGAAGCGATGGCAGGATTTAAGCGGGGCAAAGCGCGCGCAAAGCCGCGCTAGCTCGACTGGGAGGCGAGATGTCTTCGCTGCAACAGCGGACCGAAACCCGCGACGGAATGCACGTCGATTGGGATATCCCGATCAAGATGGACGACGGCGTCGTCCTCCGCGCCGACATTTTTCGCCCTGTGAAAGAGGGAAAATATCCCGTCATCCTCAGCTACGGGCCCTACGCCAAGGGTCTCGCCTTTCAGGACGGCTACCCGAGCGCGTGGGAGCGCATGGCGACAAAGCATCCCGATGTCACCGCGGGATCGAGCAATCTTTATCAAAGCTGGGAAGTCGTCGACCCGGAAAAATGGGTGCCGCACGATTACGTCTGCGTGCGCGTGGATTCTCGCGGCGCGGGATGCTCGCCCGGATTCATCGATCATTTCTCGCCGCGCGAGACGAAAGATTTCTACGACTGCATCGAATGGGCCGGCGTGCAGCACTGGTCGAACGGCAAAGTCGGCCTGAACGGCATTTCCTATTACGGCATCAACCAGTGGCACGTTGCTTCACTGCAGCCGCCGCACCTTGCCGCCATGTGCATCTGGGAAGGCGCCGCCGACTGGTATCGCGACATGACGCACCACGGCGGCATCGTCTGCACGTTCTGGGAAAACTGGTACGACATGCAGGTGAAGACCGTGCAATACGGCTGCGGCGAGCGCGGCAAGCGTTCGCGCGTGCACGGCGAACTGGTGTGCGGGCCGGAACTTTTATCCGACAGCGAACTGGCGAAAAATCGCACCGACTTCGGCAACGCCATCCGCGCGCATCCGCTTGACGACGATTATCACAAGGCGCGCGCCGCCGTGTGGTCGAAGGTAACTGTGCCGCTGTTCACCGCCGCCAACTGGGGCGGACAGGGTTTGCACCCGCGCGGCAATTTCGAAGGCTTCGTGCGCGCCGCCTCGAAACAAAAATGGCTTGAAGCGCACGGCATCGAGCACTGGACTCATTTCTACACCGACTATGGCCGCGAGCAGCAGCTTCGCTTCTTCGATTATTTCCTGCACGGCAAGAAAGCCGGATGGGAGAAGCAGCCGAAGGTTCTGTTGCAGGTGCGCCATCCGGGCGAGAAATTCATTCCGCGCGCGGAAAGCGAATGGCCGCTCAAGCGCACCAAGTGGACGAAATTTTATCTCGATCCCGTTAGCATGGTGCTGAGCGGCAAGAAATCCTCAAAAGCCGCCAAGCTGAAGTTCGAGGCGATGGGCGACGGGCTCACCTTCCTCACCGCGCCGATGGAAAAGGAAACCGAGATCACCGGGCCGTCGGCGCTGAAATTATTCGTCTCGTCCTCCACCAGGGACGCCGATCTGTTCATTGTGCTGCACGTGTTCTCCGGCGACATGAAGGAGATCGTGTTCCAGGGCGCGATCGACCCGCACACGCCCATCGCGCAGGGTTGGCTGCGCGCCTCGCACCGCAAGCTCGACAAGAAACTGTCAACGCCGTACCGGCCCTATCACACGCACGACCAGAAGCAGCCGCTGAAAAAGGGCGAAGTCGTCGAACTCGACATCGAGTTGTGGCCGTCTTCCATCGTCGTGCCGAAGGGCTATCGCGTGGCCGTATCGGTGCGCGGCAAGGATTATGAATATGGCGGCGGCAGCGGCGGTAAGCTCTCCAACTTCAAGAATGAACTCAAAGGCTGCGGGCCGTTTTTGCACAACGATCCGAAAGACCGCCCGATGGATGAGTTCGGCGGCGAGACGACATTGCACTTTGGCGACCGCCGCGCGCCTTACGTTTTGCTGCCGGTGATCCCGCCGAAGAAACGCTAGAGCGCGAACACCGCCAGCGCCGCGAAAGCCGCCAGTAGTCCAATGAGCTTGCGGGCGGTGAGGCGCTCGCCTAGCACGGCGACACCGAGCGCGGCGGTGACGATGAAGCCCATCTGCGAGATCGGCACCAGAACGCTTGCCTCGCCTTTGGACAAGCCGTTCAGCAGACACACGAAGGCACCCACCAGCAGCAGCGCTGCAACCGGCGGAAAACGGAACGCCGCTTTCGGCGGTGCGATGCGTCCTTCCAGCCAGAACGTCTGCAACGTGGCGAGCGTGACAAAAACAGCGGCCTGCGCCACCGCCATCGTTTCCGGCACGACACCCTGCTGCAATCCGACCTTGTGCAAGATGTTGCCGAGGCCGACCGAGACCGTCGCGATGAGGACGTAGATCAACGCGCGCCGCGTAATCGGAACCCGCGCGCCGCCGAGCAGCAGCCACACGGCGGCCAGCGCGAACGCAAGCGCGAGGATTTTGTAGAGCGTAAGCGCCTCGCCGAGCCACACGATGGCGATAACAACTGTGACGATGAAATTGAGCCGGAACACCGGCGCCTGGATGCTCACCGGCTCGCCGGTCAGGCTGCGCACGAACGCCGTGTAGCCGATCAGCATGAACAGCCCCGCGGCCGAACCCCACAACGCGGCAGGTACCGGAACGAGCGTTCCCGTCAGTAGCGCATAGGTCATCATCGAGGTCGAGAAGGTCCAGCCCTGCACCATGATCGAATGATGCGGCTTCACGCCCATGTCGGACGCGCGCTTGAGCGCGAAGTCCACCAGACCGAAAAAAGCCATCGAGGCGATCGCGTAAGCCGTTCCGCTCATTGCTGCGCTGCTCCTGCGGCGCTGTCGTGGCACGGGACGCCGTACGCCACCAGCGCTTGACGCGCATAGCTGAGCCGACAATCATCCCCGCGCTTGCGCCTGCCGGGGGAATTCTTTGACAACGGGAAAATCGAACGGCCGCCGCGCGGTCGTGATCGGCGGCTCGATGTCCGGTCTTTTCACCGCGGCATTCCTGCGCCAGATCGGCTGGCAGGTGGACGTGTTCGAGCGCTCAAGCGTCGAACTGGTCGGCCGCGGCGCCGGCATCACCACGCATCCCGAACTGCTGCAGGCGCTGGAAGCGAGTGGTGCCGGCACGCAGGACCTCGGCATTACGGTTGAAAGACGCATCGCCATCGACCGCAAGGGCCGCGTCATTGGCGAAAAGCACCTTCCGCAAATCCTCACGTCATGGGACCGGCTGCAGCGCCTGCTGCGCAAAAC
>Ga0194035_1002016_pt1 | contig 10270 bp, 31 predicted proteins | sample JunL2320m_MetaG_FD_148680 | JGI IMG/M metagenome (GOLD analysis project Ga0194035, IMG submission 148680) | Anoxic zone freshwater microbial communities from boreal shield lake in IISD Experimental Lakes Area, Ontario, Canada - Jun2016-L239-20m | ecosystem: Environmental > Aquatic > Freshwater >...
GTATAACTGCTATGAGTTCGTCTGTATATCCTTGTCTTTTAAGTTCCTTTATGTCTTTCTGCTGTGTGTCGTCTCCTTTTTTGTTTATTACAATATTGGGCACTTCACTCTGCACTAGTCGCTTTGGTCTACGTTTCCTGAAAGACCTCCATGCGAACTTTATTACGGCATAAGAACCAACTATACAGAACAACGGATCTAACATTATTCTTCCTCTTCATAGATATTCTCGAACCAATTATCCGCCTCGACTGGTTCAACTCCTTTAGTTTTACAATTACCTACATAGTTATAGTAAACATCAGAGACTTCGTCGCCGTACAGATACTCTAGCGCCCATTCTACTGTCTCTCCTTGCAGTTCAGCAAAGCCAGCAATAGTTATGTCTTCCTCTTCAAAATTATCAGCAAAGACAATTTCGCCATCAACTGCTTGCATCGTAAAACCGCCAGTACCCATCCAATCCATAGCACTGTCGCTATCGGTATAGCTTATATTTACTAAACCTCCTTTATCTATTACCGCCTGTATGAACTTGAGATAGGCATCTTTGTTACTGCTATCTTTATTTTCTGTATCTCTAGAATCCATCCATTCACCACGCAGATAACCTGCTATGTTAGTGCTATAACTCCACCTGCCTGAAGTAGAAAAACTCATTGTTAAGTCTCCATCTTTATCTGCTTCGGCTCGCTCTAGTTGTTCAACTTCGACTAGCTTGTAGTAGGCTTGTGCGTCATCGCCCTGTACTTGTTTAAGGTAATCTATAAACTCTTGTCCTACTTTCTCTACTGTTATATCCCCAAACGCATCTGATAGATTTGCCATATTAGTTCCTTATTTCTACTGTTACTTTGTAATCGCCAATAGAGTATACGGTTTCAATACCACCAGTATTTGAATCCCCGCCGCCCTCATTTTTCATACCGAGACCAAGGAGAGCATTTTCTATCGTACGATATACCGTATGATTGTCCACGCCATCTAATGGTTTGTATGCTACATAGCCTTCTTGTACCTTGACCACGTTGTCTATCACGACAATTCTACCTATGTCCTCGGTTTCTTCGCCTTGCCAATCGACCGTACCATTAAGCACATAGCCTTTTGGTGCGAGTATCTTATCTATGACGTACTCCAACCATTCAACATAGTTGTAGAACTTTTCATTACCGTCCCACTGTATTGACCAACCGTCCTCACTAGGCACCCACTGGCACCATAGACCGGGCTGTGTGATTGGGTATCGGTTGTAGTCAATGATGTTATCTTCCTTGCCTTGACCAAAGTCTCCTTCACCGTCTACAAAGAACTCGCCTTCTACACCATACTCATCGTTTGGAAAGTTCCGTGCCATACGACGCGTACTAGAGAACTTCTCTAGGTACGTCTTGTCGTCCAGCGATAGTTGCTTGTTTAATTTTAATGACCCGAATAAATCTGTTGAATAACCCATATTAACTCCTATCTCAACACTGGTAGTGTTGGTTCTTCCTTATTATTAGTAAATAATGCACCACCGTCATTGCCTTCATCGTCAGAAGATGGATATATTAAGTTGCCGTCATCTAATTGAAATACAACAGGACGACTGTAGAAACCTATATCATCTGCTTCTTCCTTTGACATATAACGTACTTTAACTATCTTTCTGCCCAGCAATTGCTTCTCGGCAGTCTTGACCCATCGTTTTTCTAATTCTATATCGTTCATATTATCTCCTCTGTGTCTAGTTGAGCATTAGTTGTAAGTGGCTGTTCGCTAAAGAACTCCCACGCTAACGCTTCAGCTTCTTCCTTAGTTTCTGCTTCCCACTCGCTACAGTCTGTTGCAGTAATTGTTACATGGAAGGTCTTCATTTGATGAGCCCCTGCTCTCTCATTTCAGCCTCTAGCTCTTCCATTGGTAGATTAGCTACTCGGTCATTTTCAGCCTTTGCCGCCCGTAGGTCTTGTCCAAAAATAACCTTTGCTATTGCTATCGCTTCGGGGTAAGTTATTCCACTTGTATGTGCATACAATGGGTGGTCTGCTATCAGTTCCATTGCTATTTCGCCTAATTCATCTTTCATAACTCCACCTCCACAAAATCAACACTTACATTGCAGTTGTCTGCTGTTAATATATATTCACTATCTTCCGCCGCGTAATATGTATCACGAACCAATTCAATGGCGTCATCCATACTCTCAGCCTCTACTTCAACCCTCTTTTGCAGGGTTTCTATTATATCTACTTCAAATATAGCCATATTATCTCCTTTAACTTCTGTGTAAATTGAACCTCATTAGTGCTTACTCCCAACAAACCAGCGTCTATGAACGCCTCCTCGTTACCACAGTCGCTACATATGTACGTTTTATTATCCCTGCGACTCAATGCGTTGCGTACTTCAACATCATCAAGTTTATCCATGTTACATCGTGGGCACTTTTTCATAGTATCTCCTTTATGCTACTAAAAATATCTTACTTAACCTACTCATCCTGAAGTGTATCTCTAGGGTCGCACGACCGCCCCATACTATTGTTGGGGGAACATCGACTTGCTTAATGTACGCTTCAGTTTCTCTTTTGTCGAGGTAGTCATCAGGGAGCCTCGTATATAGCTTCCTAAAATTTGTCTCGTCTTCAGTTTCCCTGACTTCTCGTATCTCAGATTTGACATCTTTGACGAGTTTTCTGACCGCCCTTGTTTCACTTTCCGTTTCCCCCACATATTTATCGTTAATTAGTAAATGACCTGCCATACAATCTCCTTAAAATTAGTATTTGTCCCCAGTTTACGACGCAAACGCCGTTTTCGCTGACCTCCTTATTCTTTAATTTCTTCTAATTCCCAGTCCGTGTAGTAACAATCGCCTTCCTCTGTGAAGTGCTGTTCCCAAGTGTCATCACCACTAAAGGATTCGTTCAAGCACTTCTCGGAACAGTAGTACTCGTCGCAACACAACCAGCCCGTCTGACCTGTTTCGGTATCAGACCAAGGCAGGGGCTTGTTGCAGGTACTACAAATCCTAATTACACAATCTTTTTGCATATTAGAACCATTCCCAACTTATCCAATTATCTCTAGTTTCGTTTATTGCTGTTTGTAATTCTTCCTTAAGCTCCTTGTTTGTATAGTCTGGATAGATACTGACTTCCTCGTTAGCTACAAGGGTATCTACAAATTTTTGCAAATGCTCCTTTTCTATTTCATAGAAGTCCTGTGCTTCATTGCCGCACATATCAAACCCAGCCTCTTCAAAAGCTGGTAGAAACTTATTCGTAAACATATCCCAATCACAAAAAGTTCGTGAGCCATATTCTCTTTGTTGGGTTACTACTGTTGCTCTGTATCCCATGATTTTATCCTATCTGTGTGAGTCCTAGACACCAGCCACAATGGTAATGGTGTTTGACTACACAACTATTAAATGGTGTTATACCGTCCTCGTGATAGAGTGGGTCGCTTTCGCTTTCACAATCGCACCACAATTCCTGCAACTCTTTCAGCTCTTTGAGTTGCTCCTCGTCTAGCGTTACTTTGTGGACTTCCATTACTCGGTCTCCTTTACCACCTTGTATGATTTATGTTCTTGTTTCTCGCCATCTAAACCAACATACTCCCCGTTTTCAAATGTACCAAAAGAGAACTCTCTTAGGATATATTCGTAAACATCAGTGATGTCTTTTGATGGCGTATCTGTGTAGTTGTAGTAGAAATGAACAGGAACATTACAAACATCCACATACTGTGCAATATCTAATGGTGTCTTGAATAATCCATCTTCCCCGTTCCAATACTTCTCGTACTCGGCACAAAAGTTCGGGTGCTTTGCTCTAAAGGCGTCAGTGAAGTTGTAGCATTTCTGCATACGCCCAAACTTTAAGTGAATATAATCTGCGTCTGTCCCATAATAGTCAATCATTTCATCTCCCTTATTTCTTCATCTTTAATCTCGGTTAATTCGTGGAAGTAGTCTACTGCGAATAATTTAGCACTCTGCAAATCCTCTGCGTCTACTACAACCGTTACGGTTACTTCAAACATTATGCGTCCACCCTTCCTTGTCTTACTTCTTCTCTCGCGTCCTTGAAACTAAACTGTTCCTCAAGTGCATCAGCCAATGGTCCGATCGCCCAGCTTGGGTCGTTTGCCTCGTTCTCGCCAAAGTTATCTGACACATAATCATAGATGGCTCGCTGCAAAGGGCTAACCCTGCTCTCCAGTTCATCTAGCATATCAGTGGCTAAGGCATTTTCTCGCAAATCACGCAATTCACTATCAGGAATCTCAGCAAAAGCTGTTTCAATCTCTGATAGCTCCATTAAGTCGATGCACTCGTTGTCTAATTCTTGTCTTAAATATTTAAGTCTTGAAATGTCCACTATTTTATCCTCCTTACTTTCAACTGCTTTTCTACATACCTATAAACCTGCGACAGAGTAACTTCCATATCTTTGAAAGTTACAACTTCATCTCCAACGATGTCCTCGTCAATGTAACCCCATTCGTCCTCGTTTAGTAGACCATTTGAGTGCATTGGACACCATTCAAGCTCGTTGTACTCATCGTTCCAGCGATAAGCACAGCCCATTTCGTGTGCTATAAAAATATTCATATTATCTCCTTAGTTATTTTGGGGGCGACCCACAGTTTACGACGAAAACGCCGTTTTTAACCAAATCTCCTTTCTTCTGTGTTAATTAGATTAAGATCCTTGTCAAAGAAGTACCGGACACTGTTACCAGCCCAGTACCCTTGACGGTCAATTGTGGACGTAATTAAATTGCAGTCCTGGTCTATATCACCAGAACTAAAGAACATATCCCCATAATCTGCTAACAGTTGGGAAAAGTTCATCACTACATTGGTCTTTAACTGGGATGTCATACTAACTCCTTTATTCTTTTATTTGCAGAACATTTATCGCCGTGCAAACCACAACTAATAAATGCAGTGCTTCCTTTATCTTGCTTAATAGTATAGCCTCTACTTTCTGCTAGAAGTACAGCCTCTCTTTCGGCTATATATCTTATACCGTCACTAGATGATGCCACTATATTACTATTATCGTCAGTAATTATTGCCCGCCATACTTGGTATTCCTTAGCTGTTCCGCCTATGTTTTCACTGTCGAGCGTTCCTTGATTTAACATATAATCCCCTTAATTAGTTTTGTTCCGCGTAAAGTTTTGCGTGTAGTGCGTCTGACGCCTGACCAGATTCCTGTGCCTTCTTATCGCTGAAAGTGAGACCGTCCCCGTTACGGGCATCCCAATATGCTAAGAACGCTTCCTTGAGTGCTTCATATGACACGCCCGGTTTTCTAGCCAGTTCATCATAATCGTTATATTCAATCAGTTTCCCAACTCGCTTGCCCTCATCAGAGCGTTGGTACTCCACTAAATCATTTTCAAATAACCAAATATCCTGCTTTTCGCTGTATTCGTACATTACTTACTCCTTACTATTTCTAAATTATCTACTCTTGTACCATATGGCTCACAATCAAACCTGCTCCCGAAGTAGCAAAGGTCGTAAAGGTTTATCTTTTCCAGAACCTCGTCTTCCTCTGCCCTATACGCAAACAAGGTATGAGTGTCCCCATAGAAGTGTCGTTTCTTATCCAACGACTTGAACACTGGGCGATTCCAGCTATCAATCCCGACATACTTAATTTTTTCAGTCATTCTTAGCTCCTTCTAGGGTTTTAGCTGCTTTCTTCAACTCTTGGACTGCCTCATAAGCAAATGTAGGCATATTATACTCTCCCAAATACTCATTATCTATCCAATCAATCGCTTTTTTAATATCGTCAATAGCCTCCTCGACCTTTTCTCCTTTCATATATTGTCTTATTACTTCATGTGCCTTAACGACACTGTCCCAGTTGCACATCTCAAAATCATCAGCAATATAAACGGTAGCTTCCCGCCAGTTATCTGCTGTTGTTTCGGTGGAGATTTCGTTAATCCAAAACTTTAACATAACCCCATACTGACAATAGTCCAACTCCTCTTTTGTCCATTCTTCGCTCTTGTAGTCGCTATCGTAGTTACTCGAAAAACCATCATATGATGTAAAATTGTCCTTGATGTATTGCGGCCACTTCTTGTGCTTTTCTACTTGCTTACGGATCTTTTTCATTTGCGTAAGAGGAATTTTGCAAAAGATCCTGTCCGTTTTGAAGTTGTATTCTTTGGGAGATGTCATCTCCTCAAACGATAGTTCTAAGTTGAACATATCGCCAAAAGCACTAACATAGGCTTCGCAGTACTCCAGCTCTATCGCTTTATGGTCTACATCTGCACTCCATATAGCGTCTGGTACTTCTTGTTCCTCATCAGTATCGTAGTTATAGTTGAAACCGTCCTCTAGTGCCCGGTCTATATTCGCACTGTGAGTAGTTTCATAGAATCCTGTGAATGGTAGTTCTATTTCCACTAGTGTTTTCATACGTACTCCTTTTCTAAATCTTCTAAGATCTGGATACAATCGTCATAGCCGTTGTATACCTCGCCTAATTCGTCTGGTTCCTCTTTTGATACAATCTCAAACCAGTTATTCATATCTATGTTATAGTCAAGGCTGTTAAACATCCTTTCTATATCTTCATCATCTTTAATTTCGCCAAAATCATCTCTACTCTTGCCGTCATACATACCGAGATAGTTGCCGTCTTTATCATTACGATAAATTCGTATGTCTCCCGCAGCATACATCTTGTAGTGTTCAGTTTCGGCAATCTCGCCGTCATACCATAAGCTATCCAAATGCTTATCGTCTATTCTAGGCTGAATTATAAATACCTTACCCATTTAAGTGCTCCTTTACTTCGGCAAATGATTGAAATTCCTCGCCGCATTCGCACCAATAACATCTAAAATCTCCATCAGTATGTTCTGTTTCGTAGTTAGGCTCTCCGTCATCATCTATATTGTAGATGTGCGTAACGTCCTCCCAGTACTGAACATTTTCTAGGGCGCAATTTCGGGGCGATCCCGAGTTTACGACCGAAACGCTATTTTTCATCATTATCTCCTTCTTCCCATAAAACATAGGTTAATCTATCCACACTAATCATCGGCTCCCGTTCTGGTAGGTCTGGGAACCACCCTGTTACTCTATCCCCACTTAACATTTCAAACTCGTTAGGGTTAATCCCAAACTCTTTCAAAAATACCTTCAACGAACTGTAATGGACTTTATATGGTTCTTTATCCATGGGTTATGTGAGCGTGTTTAGCATAGGCCGCTTCGTGTGGGTGGACGAAGTCATCTGCTATACTTTCAGCTTCCTCTTTCGCAGCCTCTAGACCAAAGAATCCCCAACAATTCTCTAACTCTTCTCCATTGCGTGGGTTAGTTACAGTTATACCGTAAACATCCCCAGTTAAATATTGGTCGTAAGTAGACACCTCTCCTCGCAGATACCTCTCTGCTTGTTCAACGTCTCCATTCCATTCTCGGTCTATATCTTCCTGTGTACAGTAGATAAAGCCTACTTGACCACCATCCCACCTATCGTGAGTGTCGCCCACATACATTGTTATCCCTGAGTGGTCATATAAACCTAAAGGAAGTATAATAACCGCCTTACGTTCTTCAATCAGCAACTCCTGTTTGATGTGCTCCCAGCTGTGATAGTCTGAGAAGTTTGCTTGCTCATCCCCTAGGTCATAGTTACGATGGGCACAAATCATTGTTCCTACATTATCCCACTCCCGGGGGCTCTCTGGATTTTCATCATTATGAATTGTGATAGTTAATCCATTATGTTCGTATGTTTCATATTCGCTCATAGTTTTATATCCTCATATTTACCCATTTTTTCTAAAAACTTTGGTGCATCGCCGTCCTCTTCTAGGTAGACTAGACCTCCATCTAAAACAAAGCTATAGTTGTTGCTTCCTCTAGCAATCTCTATTGCGTCGGAATAACCATTTTCATCAGATCCTATACATAGATACCCGTGTCCTGCTGTATTTATAAACATATAACCTTTGAACATTTCCGTGTTGTAGTCTCGCACGTCCTCGCCTTTGTAGTTTGCTAAAATTGTACTTGCACTCATAGTATTCCTTCCTTTATTAGTTTCTTGCGTTGCTGTACTTTATACCTCCTTAGTATTCGTGAGTTTCCATATGCTTCTTATATGCTGCTTCTATTTCCTCTTCAGTAAAACCATAACCGTCAATCCCATCTCTGAAATTGGGGTCGCGGTGCCCATCCCAAGTTAAGCCAATCTCGTAGTTGCCCAGTTCACGCTCTAAGACGCCTTCTCGACCGTTCTCCGCAAGGTCTTTGGCTATACCTGAGTTATGTAACGCTTTGTGCCTTAACATAAACTCCTCGACGTTTACAGATGGTAGGTACATACCAGCTCCCATAGACGACCATTTAGTTCCTTCGGGTTTAAGATGCCCGTTCTCGGCCACTCCTTCTTCAAATTGTGTGTTACTGAAAGCAAAGAATACTCCCAGTTCCTTGATCAAGGCAGATTGCTCGTCCTTGACGTAATCGCTTAAATATTTCATTTAATCCTCACTGCATTCTCTTTAACGTCCGCTGCATAACTATCGCCAAGTTCGCCGCTAGGCGTATATGGTGACTCCACTAATGTGAACCAACGAGCTCCTTGCTTGTTGTCGTCTGCTTGCCATTTCTTTAGCACATACCACTTCCAAGATCCGTCTAATGTAGACCAAACCTCGTAGGCATTTTCTTTAGTTACTGTTTTTGCACATAGATTTTTCATCTATTATCCTCCCAAGCTTAAATTATTTATAGTTTTAGCAGGGTGCTTGTGTTCCTGTCAAAACTTGGGGGCACAACGAGAGTTGCACTCGTCCAACCAGATGCTATCTATATTGCCACTGGGTAGCCCATAATCGCAAACTGGAAATCGGGGTCGAGCCCCAGTTTACGACCAAAACGCTATTTTTCAATCAAATCTCCATCTCAGATACTCTAAATTAGGGCAATCATTGGGATCGTAATCAGATTCCATATATTCACCACAATTAGGGCATAGAGTTCCTTGCATATAGCTCCTTCCGCTTTAATGCTTGTTAACGGGGATATTTTTGACATTGATACCTCCGTTTCGCTTGGTCCTTACATACACGAACTTCTCAAATCCCAGCTGTTGAACAGGGATTCTTGTAGTTTTAACAGGCCTTGGGTATTCTTCAATCAGTTTCCACCATTTCATAGGTCGTATCCTTCTTCTGCTAGGATAATAGCTATAGCCAATGCTTCGCTCATTATGTTGTCTACGTCTGGATTACTCATTACACAGTCCTCCTGGCCACTAGCGATACAGCCAGTAAAATATTCGCGGTTAATAATAATTTTAGGTCAGTCATATACCCTCCACGAGCTTTTAATTTGGTAGTGGGATGTTGCTCGCAATCCACCCCACTATTGTCCACACCTCAGTGAACTATACCTCACAATAGCAGTCAGGAATTCTTGTAAAGCCACAGTTTACGACCCAAACGCTATTTTGCGTTATTTAGGGACACTATATTGTCGTGGCTAGGGAATTGATGAAATACTATAACCTCCTACGAACTAATTCATAGGAGATATGTAATATTTAGTCAGTCGTGGTAGCCCTCTGCTCATAACAAAGGACTACCCGTTGATGAACTGTCTGTACCCGCCATTGGTGTACATTGTCCATGCCTCATAACCTACGCCCCATTTTTGCCGAGAAGTCCATGTATTATGAGCTAATCGGACATTGGTAGCTAAATCGTCCACGTTGTCCCCGGGGGAGTAGTGTAAACATCCCACCTGTAAGACACCGTACGATCCAACACATATAACCGACCCGTCCCCACGTCTGTGAGTTTCGGAGGCAGTTAAGTTGTGCCTTGTAGGATCACAAGACCTATTCTCCGCCCGAGCAATAGCACTCATAACTGCTACGTCCCAATCTTGGTACTTCGCAATCTCCTGATGTACTAGTTCACACGGAGTCAGCTGCTTTTCTGGTATTGCTACAGGGATTGCCTGTAAGCTAGCCACAGGAGCAGCAACCTGCTCTATTTTTTTGTTTCTACTGTAGTTTGGGTGGATTCTACAACCACCTTATTTTCCACAGTTATTTTTGCATTTTTCTGGTATTGTACACCAGCAAAAAACGCAGCCATACCGACTACCAACACTAGGATTATTGCAGATTTCAGCTGCTCCTTGGTGCTAGTTACGATTGATTTATTTAGTTTAGGCATAATGCCCTCCTTTAGTTTAGTTTATTTTTACCTATATTATTC
>Ga0194035_1002018_pt1 | contig 10267 bp, 21 predicted proteins | sample JunL2320m_MetaG_FD_148680 | JGI IMG/M metagenome (GOLD analysis project Ga0194035, IMG submission 148680) | Anoxic zone freshwater microbial communities from boreal shield lake in IISD Experimental Lakes Area, Ontario, Canada - Jun2016-L239-20m | ecosystem: Environmental > Aquatic > Freshwater >...
TTAAATTGTGTCCTTGCTCTACTACATTATTAAATATTAACTGTATAGAATACCTATTGCATATTGTTCTAATCAGTTTAGGATTAAACCAAGTTACAAAATCTCTTTTAGCTGTTGGTGCGTTTATGTAGACAATCTTACAATATTTGTATAAATCATCTTTTTCGTAAGCTAAGTTTTTATTTATAAGTAATACAAAATTATGTTCTTTGTATAGTCCTCTAATTAAGTTAGATATTATAATATAATTACTATCTGCATTTATATTATCCACTGAATACATAGGGTAAACTAAAATATTCACGACATAATACTATGTTTTACAGTTTGTAAAATATCTGACAATTCTAGTTTTATGTTTTCGTAATCATCTTTATTTATTTTAATAATCACTTCGTTTTTAGATGTTTCGTTTGTTTCATCAAAGTTTTCGTCGTCATCATCAAAATTGGTTACAGGTAATTCTATGCCCCACTCTATAAGTTGGTCAGTGTTCCACTCATTTGCAAGTAAATCCCAATCCCACAATCCACCACTAATATTATCTTTAATAATAAACTCACGCTGTTTTTCGTCTGTCCAATCTACGATAATAACTGGTACTTCTTTCCAGCCTGCTTCTTTCATAGCCTTAAAGCGCATATTGCCACCAAGAATAACGTGTTCTTTGTTTATAACAATAGGTCTAATGTCTGACATTTCTGGGAAGTCGGTAATACTTTTTACTAAGCGTCTAAAATCGTCACTTTTAATTATGCGAGGATTATCAGGATTACTTTTAATCTCACTTATTTTTAATTTCATAAAACCTTATACTCCCATTTATCGTTTATTTTCCTAAACTTTGCTGTCGTAGTGCTTTTATGCTCTGGTCTAATAATACCACCTTTAATAATATGCCCAATAGTTAAGCTCATATTAACGTACTTGTTTTGTTTAATACTTCTGCCCCAAACTACATCACAACCATAAGGCTCATTATTCCAACTACATTTACCACTAAGCCATACATCTTTAGGTGCAAGTAAGCAGTAAAAACCTGTTGCTTCTACTTTTTGTATACCTGTTAGGGTATAATCTAAACTTTCAAAACTATCTGGTGTAAAATTACGCCACGCACCCAAGCAATAAAGTCCGTGTCTGCCAACTTGTATACCACTAATATAGCCAAAATGTTTGCCGTCTTTAGCGGATAATTCTAAATAGTTTTGTACTAATATTTCTAAACAACCAACAGGTAAATCTACATCACCCTCTAATTGCCATACTAGGTCTGGCTGATATGCTTCTACAATCGTCATTAACCTTTTATGGTTTACGGCTATGCGTTTGCGCCTTTCGTCTATACCTTTAGCTGGGTGCTTATCAACATAGTAAATAACCCTAGTTGGTTGCATTGTTTGTTTTGCAATTTGTTTGTCTAGGTTTGCCCTGTCCTCTACTTGTGCGATACAAAGTATGTTCATAATAATTTTGCTATCTCTTTAATAATTACTTTAGCTATTTCTTTAGGCATTATTATTTCTGCTTTTCCTATTTGCCATATAGCAATACAGTATTTTCTGTCATACACTTTATAGCCACCATAAGAACCTATTTTTATATAACCAATTTCTTTATCCATATAGCACCCTCTCATATTCTGGCAATAATGTTTTCCAGCTAATAGTGTCGGCTATTGCGTTTGCCTTTTGACTTTCGGCTTTAATGTCGCAAGTTTTAAGCCACTCTAATTTACCGTATAGGTATTTTATATTTGTACTGTATATGTCTACCCTTGTGCGTGGTTCAAAAAAGCCTGTAATTGTGGCAGGCACTAGCCACTCTATCGGTAAAATATTGTTATTTGGTGATATGTCTGGCATTATAACTGGCATACCTGTGCTTAATGCTTCATTTAATGGTAAACAGTTGCCACCGTATTTGCGTGGCATTACTAATACTGTACCTAATTCGTATAACTTAACTGGGTCGTTTATGTTTGTATACACTGTGCTGTGCCGATATTGTCTGCGTAAATGTTGTGCAAGGTCTGCACTTTGAGTTGTTACCGTTCCAGTTGGACACGCTTGCATAAAATCAAAAGTACCGTTCCTGTCTTGTGTTGCTGGTTTTCCTGCTATATGCAAAAAATCTACTCTTGTGCGTTCTATATACTTAAACTCATCTCGGTCTACAGGGTGGTGTAACTGCACAACTTTGCAACCTTTACTGGTTGCGTGTGCTGTAATCTCTGCTTGTTTCCAAACACTAGGTAAAATAATCACGTCTGGTAATTGTATATTTGGGTAAACTATATGGTCGTAGAACTCTGGGTTCTCTACACAAACCGTTTTAACGCCCATCTGCCTTGCAATAGCATAAAAGTTAGGACTATATGCCGTTTCTGCTGTTAGCACTACGTCTAAGCCCTCTAAAAAGGTTCTAGCCACTTGGTCGGTAATCATACCTTTGCATACGTCTGCATTTTCATACCATTGGTAATGTTGTTCGTTGCCGTTGTGTTCGCTAATATCAACAATTAAAGTTCGGTACGGCTTTAAATGTTTGTAATAAGAACGAGTTTGTATGCCTAATCCTGTATTATCGCTACGAACTATAATTCCCAATTTCACAACTTTATTTTCTTGTTATTATTTATTATACTATGTCCGTCATAAATCATGTGGCATTTTGTGCATAATCTTTGCCAATCGTCTAGGCTTCTTTTGTATTGCCTGCTAATGTTTGACCACTCATAACGCTTCGCTGTCGTAGTTTTACAATGCTCACACTTGCTTGGCTTGCCAAGTCTGCGTTCTACCCATGTGTGTAAGGCACGCATACCAACATTATCGCCTTTGTATGTGCTAGGGTAATAATCTATGCCTTTGTTCCAAGTTTCATGCCCTTTTTTAAACTCTGTGTTTGGTGCGTAGCGTACTCCCTTTTTATCTGCATACTTACATAGCTTAGAACAGTATTTACCTCTGCCGTTATCTAATCTAACTTGTGTAATTTTATACTGCTTGTAACATCTTAAACAATTTACTGTGCGCCAGTTATCTTTATATTGCTCAATTTTAGCCAATCGTATTTTTTCTTTTGCTTCTGTATTGTGTGTCCATTTTATACCCATACTGGTATTGTACAGCAAACAATCAACCAAATAAACTCTGTTCATTTCTGCCATACTTTATCATCACTAGTATATTTTAATCCACCCTGCCTGCCGTCTGTTGTATAACTACGCTTTATGTTTGTATCGTTAGGGTAATAAATCCAAAGTCTATGTTTAAGCCAGCCTATACGCCCATTGTCTAAATAGTCATTTGCAACTGTGCCGTGAAAGGTGTCCTCTATAAAGCTTTTTTCTGGTAATACAGGCAAAATTACTTCTTTGTAATACAACGTGGTGCTAAGGTGCGGTCTTTGCGACCACTGAGTTGTTCGCATAAAGCCGTTTCTACTGCCTAACATAAGTTGTTCGTGTTCTTGTGGTATAACACCCTCGTGGTGAAACCTAATAGTTGTAGCGTCACCGTTATAAATAAAATCTATACATTTTTGCCAATCTATAGTTTCGTCAGTTATTAGTGGTGCGTCGCCCTCTACATATAATATATATGGGGTTTTTACTTCGTTTATAGTTTCTTTTAGCATTGTGCTTTGGTGGCTGTGTTCGTCAAAAATTATTGGCAATACGTTTGTCCATTCGGTTAAACACTTGTGCAAAACTTTAGTTTTATAATCGTCATAGTCTGCCTTACGGTCTATTTGTTCACTCCTTAATCCGTCAATTTGTAATATAATTTCACAATCAGGTAAATGGTGTCTTACGCTTGCAATCGTTTCGTCAATTATCGCTGTGCTAGGGTGGCTTGGTAAAACTGACGTTGGTATTATTACGGTAATATCGTTAAGCATTTAAATCCTCTATAACCTTTGTTACTAAATCTCTTTTATATTTTATCCACCAAGCTGTTTGTTTATGTAAATTATTTGGATAATCTGCTAATAACTCTGGTACTAATCCGTATAATCTACCCCAATCGCTAACTTGTGCAAAAGCAGGTTCTCCGTTAAATAGCCAATCCCAATACGGTAATATTTCGCCTGCTGGTGTTTTAGTATCGGCTATTACCAACGCCATACTTTCTAACGCTTCAAACAACCTAAAACTATCTGGTATAACTGCACCACTTGGACAAGGTGCTATTCGTGTTTCACTCATAAGTTTAGCGTATTCTGCGTGGTCTAATCCCTGCGTAAATCCTTTTGTTCGTACAATGTTCACCGTACAATCTCCAATGTTTAAAAGTACGTCTGATAATTCCTCACGCCTTTGGTGAGTAATTTGCCCTGCAAAGGATATATCGGTTGTTTTAGTAATGTCTTTTGGTGCTTTAAAATGTTTTGGATATCCTGTGCCAATTTTATTATATTTGTCGTGTTTACCTATATGTGGGTTTTGAATATAAATACTTATATTTGGGTGGTCAATTTGTGATACATCAAAGTCTGCTTCCTCGTCACCTAATAAAAACAATACAACTCTGTCTATACGTTTAAGTTGTTCATTTATAAGTAATTCTTTGCCTTTGTGGTGTCTGGCAGGTATCGCTACTAATGCAACATCTACTTTAGGTAATCCAGTACAGTGTGAAACATTAAAATCTAACCAGTTCTTAGGTTTCCACAATTTACCAGCTAATAAGTTTTGTAATAATCCACTATCCCATTGTTCAAAAGCATTTGCGTCCTTATTCAAAGACAGGTTATATGCTTTGTATTTCACTACAAACCCACAATATTCAGTATAGTTTTTGCCCTGTTTACATAAGTATGGTGTTCGCTAGTAACTTTTTGGTTTTCATCTCTAATTGCTTCACGTTGGGTTTTGTGTTCTAAATAGTATTTAATCATTTCCTCTAATTGTTCAAAATTACCCCAATCATAGACAGGTAAACTTTCCCAATCGTACATCATACGTTTAATTTTAGGCATAATTAAAAAGCCACCTCGCCCTGTTGCTTCAGGTACTCTGTCTGACCAGTATTTAGCTTCCTCTTTTTTTAAACATAAGCTATCACCCACTGTTACTTTTGCACTTGCATAAAAATCGTTCATATCCTCGCCACGGTCTACTTTAGGTAAATCGCCACCTATATTCTTAAACTTCCAGCCGTTGCGTTCGCTTGCTGTGCGTAAAAAATCCACTAACTCTTTCCTATATGTCCAAACGTCCTCGTGATACCCTTGTCCATTACTGCCAACAAAAGCTAAATCGCAGTCGTATTCTGGTCGGTGATTTCCAAAATGTGACGCTGTGTGCCTAACTGCTGGTGCAAGCCATAAATGGTTTTTACCCATATTCTCCCATTGTGGTACATAATCACCGTCTGCTGTAAATATATAACCCATTTGAAACATAGGTTCTAACCACCATTTGCGACCTGCACGACCTGTACTCCAAAAAGTATCTAAGTGTATTGTCGCACTAGGTATATTTTTAACTGCTAATTCGTGTACTAAATCCATAACGTCTGTTAGGTTATATGCGTCACCCCACGTTCCAGTCCATAAAAGTAAGTCGCTATTTAAAGCAGTATCTCTTACTTGTTGCCAATTAGCTTTGTTAGGGTTGTGTTGGTCGCCCTCTTGCAATTTTATAACTGTATGTCCTAAACTTTCAAAAGCAATTCGCACGTCATTTTCGGTTGTGTACTCACTTGAGAAGTTCCCGACATAACTAATTCTTAATCGTTCTTTAGACATTTAATACCTCTATTCTTTTTTTAACACCTCTATCATATCGTCTGTGACATTGGCAACATAGCCTTGCCCAATCTTTGCGTGACATTGTGTATTTACCACTTATATTAGCCCACTCAAACTTTTTTGATGTTGTATCGCCACAGTGTTCACATATACTAGGCGTGCCAAAGTTTCGCCTAACCCAAGCGTGTAGCGTTCCATATGTTTTCGGTGCTTTATCTGTCTGATGCTCATTATGACAATTAACACTACAGTACTTGCGCTTCGTTTTTAGTGGCATTATCTTTTCTTTACCACAGTTTATACAGCTCCATAATGCCCGCTTTTTAGCACACGATATTTTGCCTGCTCGGCTACATTGTGCAAGGTGTTTGTCTGTTCTTGTATACACTCCACTAGGCATTTATTATCTCCAAAACATTATCCTGCGACCAGAACGACAAAGAAACAAGTCGCAGGTTGATATTTTTGAGCCGTCTGCCGTTCGTCATAATATAATTATAACATAAAGCTACGGTGCTATACTTTTTATTTTGTCAATAAACTCTACTGCTGAATACCAACCTTTGCATATTTCGGCAGGTATGCCTGCATTGTTTAACGCTTCAATCCAATCTTTTTGCTCTTGGCTTGTTGTACTGCCTTTTAAGCGTTTTAATTCAATGGCTATAAGTACATCATTAACTATAATTAAATAATCTGGAAAGCCTTTGCTTGTGCCTTGTTGTTTGTTTCTTATCCCTTGCAACATAGCAATTCTGCCACTACCTGTTTCGTTGCTTATGTGAGTAAACTTATAACCTTTTAATCGTAAATATGCGACTAATGCTTTTGCTTCCTCTGCTTCGGTTGGTATCATAATTGTAATTTAACACTTATCTTATTCACTTCAAAATAGAAGTTACATTGTTACTAGCGTTTTAAGATATTTAGTTATTTACTAACGATATTATACACGTTCGTTTAATAGTCGCATAAGGTTTTCTATAGGTTCTAAATCGTCTAGTTGTTTACCCATACACTCAATTTTAAAATTATTGTTTATTTTTTCTAAAGTATTGTGCGAACAATAACCCATAATTTCGGCTACGTTTCCGTTTAGCCTAACGCCTATATAAACGTCATAATTAAATTGTTTGTATTGTTTAGGTGGCAACACCATATACTGATAATAGGGTTGGCTACACGTTTTAACGTCAATACTAATATCCCTTAAATTGTACAATGTACAATAAAAATCTGCTTTGTCTGTTCCGTTATGTGCGCTTGAGTGCGTATAACTTTTGTCATAAAGTTCAAGAGCTTTCTTAAATGCTAATTCGCCTATAATACCTGTATAAAATGCGTTTGGTTCTCTAATGCCATAATCACCAAAAGTATTAAGATTTTGGTTCATTTTGTCTATGTGCGTCTGTGCTTCTTTTTGCATTTGATACGTTATTGGTACTTTTATTGTCATCTCATAAATCCTGTAAATGTAATTGCAATAGGTTTTTTATTATGCCTTTTATATATAATTGCCATTTCTGCATTTAAAGTATATAAAAGTGGCTTTGCAAGTGTTTTAGCTGTGTCGTAACTTATTTTACCTGAGTTAAAGTCATATTTAATTTTAGTTAAATCGTTTATAACTTGATTATTCTTGGTCGTCATACTCTTGTTCCTCTACGTCCTGTATGTCGTCAAAACATACAGGACAAGTTCCGTTGCTACAATCGTTGTCCATTACGCTAATACCCCACCTTTTTTAATGTTTTTAATAGGTTCAAAAGCCCTAACACTAATTATTGTACTCATATCTTTTTCATTAAATCCCTCGCATATAATTCCTAAGTCATTATTTAAAGATTTGTTCCAGTCAATAAACATTTCCGTTACGGTATTTCTTGCGTGGTCGTAAGGTATAGTTACCTTGTCAGCAAAACGTAAACTTTTAATTTGTACTCTGCTACCTTTTGTGTTTGTAGCAGGTAAATATTTTAGTTCTATTAGATGTACTCTATGAAAGTTGTCCATTTTTTATACTCCTTGTATGTTAGTTAACTTGTAAGCACCTCTAGCGTGTCCCAGTCAATAACTGGTGCTTGATAATCGTCGGTCATTCTACCTATTAAGCTAAAATGGTTGTTGCATAGCCACGCATTTATATAGGTGTCAGCTTGTGTTTCCTTGTGCTTGCAGTTGCGATATTCGCAGGTCATACTTTGTTATGCCCTTGCTCGCTTCCAACTAAAGCGTGAGCAATTTCGTGTAAAATTGTACTTTTAACTCTATCGGCATCATTTAAAAATGTTAAGTGTAAACTTAATTTAATGGTTTTGGTATTGTAATTACAAACACCAAACCTGCTAACTGATTTGTCAAAAGCAAAATGCCAATCGTTCAATCCGTTTTTATCCATTTCGTTTCGTGCTAGTTCCCTAGCGTCGGCTAAAATCATTTGTCGTTCTCCGTTCAATTATTGAATATTTAGACTAAATTATAAGGTGTCAAACATTTGTCAAAATGTTATAATAACATTATATCACGTCTATGCTTATAATGCAACAGAAAAACAGTGTGCTTTTTACAACGTGTCTATGTTTATTTATACAGTTTCCACATCATAGAAACTAGGGTCTGTTGCAAGTTCTATTGTTTCAATTATAACCTCGTCTGACGCTTTGCACCCTGCCTTTAATGCGTTTATAACTTCTTGCATTATTATCTGTATATCATTTTTGGGTATTTGTATCATAACTTCTCCAATTTAATAACGCTGTACGGTTCGCCCTGTTCCGTCATTGTCGTGCGTAACAAGGTGCTGTTTTCGCCCAATTCCTCAAGGTGTTCTTTTATGTATATGTCAACCAGTGATTTGTCTGGTTTACATAAAACATCAAAAGTATCCTCGTCAAAAACTTGTCGCATTATTGCTTTGTCATAGCCCATACGTTGTATAACGCTACGTCTAAACTTAAAGCCGTTCGTTTCGTCAGATGTACCGTCTGCATTTATTTGGCTAGGCACTAATTTTTTTAGTTGGTCTTTTAATGCCGTACTAGCTTTGTCGTATTCTTGAGCCACCTGCCACGCTGTCATTATTTCGGCAAGCGTGTTAGCAGGTAGTTCTATAATTTCGCCAGTAGCTTTGTTTACTGCTTTAACGTTCATTAAAACGGTGTCCCTGTAATCTCTGGAGATAATGGCAGGTCATTTATAGGCGTGTTTGCGCTAGGGTCGGTAACGCTAACTTCAAAATCGCTTTGGTGTTCCATTATAATATACCGTCCGCAATCGCTTGTAATATTTCATTTGCTTCGGCTATTGTGTTTACGGTTGGTTTTTCTATAATTTGAGATATTGCCAAACTAATGTTATCACCTGTAATACCAACATTGTTTAATGCTTTCATTATTTCAATTTTAAGTTGGTTTAATGTTTTGTCTACTGGCTTTGATATCGTTGGTGTTTTATAGGTATTGTCTTGTGCGTCAATATCATCACTATCATCTATCGCAAACAACCCTGCTAATGCGTATTTTCTGGCATAGCTACTAGCACTTCCTGTAATTTGTGCTACGTCCATACCTTTCTTTTCAATAGCTTCTCTTGCGTACCCAAAAGTCTTTCTAAAATCATCACCATTAGATATTTTAGCCGTCGCCATTACATAGTTTGCGTTGCCTATGTTTACAACTGCGTCAGACAGTGTAAGCGTCAAACCCTGTTCTGCCAATAACGGTTTTACTGCTAATAGTATTGCTTCACAACTTCGGTATTTAAAATGTGCAAAGTCATTATTTTTGTTCTTAGGTGCTTTTAACCCTTGCTGTATTGCTAATAATTTATCGTTCATTGGTATTCCTCATAGCTTCGTATAATTTAATTGCGTTTGGTGTATTGTCAAAATACTTAGTGTGCATATTTGCTTCGGCAAGGTTTCCAGTTTCCCTGCTACAAGTGCATATATACCCACCCTCTATTTTTTGTTTATTAACGTGTAGTGTTTCCATTGTTTTAGTCCTTTCGTTAAATACTAATCGTTGTAAGTAGCCAATTCATTATCTAAAAATACAAGGTATTCTTGGATTAAATAGTTTATATGCACTAAATCCTGTTGCATTGACATAGTTGCCGATACAATATCTGTACATAGCTCACTAGCTTTTTTTATGTGTTCTGTTGTACTAATCATAAATAGTCCTTTGCCGTTAATTTATATTATTATTATACACTTATTTAACCATAAAGTAAATAACCACGTCATATTTCAGACGTGGTTATTTTGTTTAGCTGTGCATAAGTATTCTAGCTGTTTCGGCTAATTGTCCGTACCATTTTTCATATTGCTTTTCTGTTTGTTCAAGTAATAAGTCGCCAACAGTATCCCACTCATCACCGTATAAGTCGTCTTTAATAACTAACATACATTGGTTTCTTGTATTGTCAGAGTTAAATCTAGCTTCCTCGTTGCCGTATACAGTTCCGTTCATACCAATTGGATAATAGTTTTTAGGTATTATTTCAA
>Ga0194035_1002020_pt1 | contig 10266 bp, 9 predicted proteins | sample JunL2320m_MetaG_FD_148680 | JGI IMG/M metagenome (GOLD analysis project Ga0194035, IMG submission 148680) | Anoxic zone freshwater microbial communities from boreal shield lake in IISD Experimental Lakes Area, Ontario, Canada - Jun2016-L239-20m | ecosystem: Environmental > Aquatic > Freshwater >...
GCATCAGCTTGGGTGCATTGCCGGTGGGGCAGTGGCGGTATTTAGGGCCGAAAGAAACTTTTTAAGCCTAGTCTTTAAAATTTCATCAAGGAAAAAAATGACTCACTCGTTTTTCGCAAAAAAATTACACGCATTCAGTGCCATCTTTTTAGGTGCAATCTTTTTTTCTTCGGCACAAGCTGCCACCGTCAATGCCATTTGCAGCACCGACCAAAGCTGGTGTGAAATGGCAGCACAAGCCTTCACCAAGGACACGGGCGTCACCGTGTTGCAAACTCGAAAAGCCACTGGCGAAGCACTCGCCCAAATTCGCGCAGAAGCGGCCAATCCCAAGACAGACATTTGGTGGGGCGGCACAGGCGATCCATTTTTACAAGCGGCTGAAATTGGCCTGCTCGCCCCCTATCGCCCCACATACATCAACGACCTCTATGGTTGGAGCGTGCGTCAATACGCCATGACTGAAAACAAGGTGGGGGGTTTCTACACCAGTGCCATTGGCTTTGGTTGGAACACCGAATTGCTGAAGAAGAAAAATCTGCCTGCCCCCAAATGCTGGGCAGATTTGATCAAGCCTATTTACAAAGGCGAGATTGAGATTTCGCATCCCGCATCCAGCGGCACGGCTTACACCATCTTGGCAGGCTTGGTGCAGTTGATGGGCGAGGAAGTGGCCTTCGAGTACATGAAAAAGCTCAACTTGAACGTGACGCAATACACACGCAGCGGTACAGCCCAGGCACCCAATGTGGCCAAAGGCGAGGTGGCCGTGGGCGTGAGTTTTATGTTCGGCTTTGACCTCTGGAAACACAACAAATACCCTGTGCAATCTGGGGCACCGTGCGAAGGCACCGGCTACGAAATTGGTGGCATTGCCCTCATCAAAGGCGCCCGCAACGCAGAAGCGGCCAAACAATATTACGATTTTCTGATGAGCGCGGAAGGTCAAAAGATTGGCGGCTTGTCGGGCAGCCTGCAATTCCCGGCCAACAAGACCTTCAAACCCGACCCCCGCATTCCCAGCCTCGACGATGTCCGCTTGATCAAGTACGACTTCGAAAAATACGGCAAAGCGGCCGAACGCAAACGCCTGCTAGACCGCTGGAACAAAGAAGTGGGCGCTCAGGCTCGCTGATCGTTCAAGCGCAACTCAGACCCCCTTGAAATTTCCAAGCCCATCCCCAAATCATGGGGTGGCGGGGTGAATTGACCCCTTGTAGGCGCTTTGCGCGCCCGCAAAACCCGTTCTTAACTGTAATTTGTAGATTCGAAGATGACCAAAAAGACCCATGCCTTCCAAGCCGAAGTGGCCCAACTTTTGCACTTGGTAACCCACTCGCTCTATTCCAATCCGGAAATTTTTGTCCGCGAATTGGTGTCCAACGCTTCGGACGCCTGCGACAAACTGCGCTTTGAAGCCTTGAACAACGACGCGCTGTACGAAAGTCAGCCTAATTTGGAAGTCCGTTTGTCGTTTGACACCGAGGCCAAAACCCTGACCATTACCGACAACGGCATTGGCATGACGGCCCAAGAGGCCATCGACAACTTGGGCACCATTGCCAAGAGCGGCACCAAAGACTTTGTGAGCAAGTTGTCTGGTGATCAAAAGGCCGACGCCCAACTCATTGGTCAATTTGGTGTGGGCTTTTATTCTGGTTTCATTGTGGCCGACAAGATCACAGTGGAAACACGCCGCGCCGGCGCGCCTGCATCAGAGGGCGTGCGCTGGATCAGTGGTGGCACTGGCGATTTTGAAGTGGAAAACATCGAGCTCGCTCATCGCGGCTCCAGCATCATTTTGCATTTGCGCGAAGACGCTTTGCAGTACGCCAACACATGGAAACTGAAAGAAATCGTTGGCAAATATTCTGACCACATCAGCTTGCCCATCTTGATGGAAAAAGAAGAGTGGAAAGATGGCGAACTGATTGGCAAAGACGAAAGCGAAGGCCGTCAACCTGGCAGCATGGTCAAAACTGGCGAATGGGAAGCCATCAACAAAGCCACGGCCCTCTGGACACGTCCAAAGAAAGATGTGACTGAAGAGCAGTACAAAGAGTTCTACAAACAAATTAGCAAAGACTTTGCAGAGCCGCTCACTTGGACGCACAACCGTGTGGAAGGCAGCACCGAGTACACGCAGCTTTTGTTCATCCCGTCACAAGCACCGCAAGACTTGTGGAACCGCGACAAAAAAGCCGGTATCAAGTTGTATGTGAAGCGCGTCTTCATCATGGACGATGCTGAAGCCTTGATGCCAAGCTATTTGCGCTTTGTCAAAGGCGTGGTCGACTCAGCTGATTTGCCTTTGAACGTGAGCCGTGAATTGCTGCAAGAAAGCCGCGACGTGAAAGCCATTCGCGAAGGTTGTACCAAACGTGTGTTGTCCATGCTCGAAGACTTGGCCAAACACAATGATGCACCTGAGGCTTCTGCCGATGGTGTCACCGACGTGGTGAGCGAAGAAGACAAAGCCAAGCAAGGCCAGTACACCAGTTTCTACAAAGAGTTTGGTGCGGTTCTGAAAGAAGGCTTGGGCGAAGACTTTGGCAACCGCGATCGTTTGGCCAAATTGCTGCGCTTTGCTTCCACGTCTTCTGACGAAGCGAGCGTGTCTTTGGCACATTACAAAGCGCGCATGAAAGAAGGCCAAGAAGCCATCTACTACATCACCGCCGACACACTGGCCGCCGCCAAGCACAGCCCACAGCTGGAAGTGTTTAAGAAAAAAGGCATTGAAGTCTTGCTCATGACCGACCGCGTGGACGAGTGGGCCCTGAACTTCTTGAATGAGTTTGACGGCACCCCCATGCAAAGCGTGGCCAAAGGCGCAGTCGACTTGGGCACCCTGCAAGACGAAGAAGAAAAGAAAGCCGCTGAAGAAGCCGCTGAAACCTTCAAGCCTTTGCTGGCCAAATTGAAAGAAGCTTTGAAGGACAAAGCCGAAGACGTGCGTGTGACCAGCCGCTTGGTGGACTCACCGGCTTGCCTGGTGGTCACTGACAACGGCATGAGCATGCAGTTGGCACGAATGCTCAAACAAGCGGGCCAAGAAGCACCTGAATCCAAGCCTGTGTTGGAAGTCAATCCTGAACATGCTTTGGTCAAGAAGCTAGAAGGCTCTGTGCACTTTCATGACTTGGCCAATATTTTGTTTGACCAAGCCTTGCTGGCCGAAGGCGGTATGCCTGCAGATCCAGCGGCGTATGTGCGACGTGTGAATGCTTTGCTGGTTTAAACCACCAGCAGCGGCTCTTGCATTTGCTCGATCTGCTCTTCCAACATTTGGACTTGGCCGCGCCAGTAATCGGGCGTGCCAAACCAAGGGAAGTTGATCGGGAAAATGGGGTCGTCCCAACGTCGCGCTAACCATGCGCTGTAATGCACCAAGCGCAAGGTTCGCAGTGGCTCGATCAAAGCCAATTCTCGTCGGTCAAAATCACGCACTTGCTCATAGCCTTCTAGCAACATGCTCAACTGACCTGAGCGCTGTTTGCGATCGCCCGACAACAGCATCCACAAATCTTGCACGGCGGGGCCCATCCGGGCATCGTCTAAGTCAACGAAATGTGGGCCTCCGCCTGGCAAATCAGCCGGAGTCCAAAGTATGTTTCCAGGATGGCAATCACCATGCAAACGCAGCATTTGAAAATTGGGCCAGTCACTGCCATGTGCAAGGCCTAGGCCATTGGCATGCATCACATCCATGGCTTGCTGCCATGTGTCTTGCCATGCGCGCTCTACCTCCATCGGAATGGCCTTGTTCATAAAAAGCCAATCTTTGGGCTCTTGCATGAAAGTGTCGATGCTGAGTGCAGGTCGATTGTGAAATGTCTTGGCTGCACCCACAGTGTGAATTCGCGCCAGAAAACGACCGATCCATTCCAACACTTCATCATCGTCGAGTTCAGGGGGGCGGCCTCCTCTTCGTTCGCTGACAGAATAAGCAAAGCCCTGAAAAGATGTCGCATGTGACGTACCACTTGCACCACTCTCCACAAAAGCTTTGTGGTGCAAAGTTCGACCTTGTAAATTCAAAGGTGGTACCACGGGTACTTCAGCAGCCACCAGCTCCGCCGCAAAATCGTGCTCTTCTTGAATTTGCGCATTCGTCCATCGACCTGGTCTGTAAAACTTAGCCACCACACCGTCAGGCACAGGTGTGCCATCGGTTTGGGTTGGCGTGCGCTCTGTTTCCAAGTGGATTTGGTACACGCGGTTCTCGTAAGAACTTAATGCAGTCAGACGACCGTCACCCATCAGGCCCGTTTCGGCCAAGGCATCTAAAACAAAATCGGGCGTGAGCGAGGTGTAAGGATTGACTTGGCTGTTAGCGCTTAGTTCATTGCTCACAAGGCTATTTTCCAGTGAACCGCGCTGCGCGTTTTTCGATGAAGGACTGCACGCCCTCTTTGGCGTCTTCGCTGTTGGACAAAGTTTTTTGAACCGAAATGAATTCGTGCATGGCCACCAGCGGGCCTTGCTCTATCGCCTTCAACACGTTTTGTCTTGTGGCCACCACGGCCAAGGGCGCTTGCGCTGCAATTGCTTGCGCAATGTTCAAGGCTTCGTTCAGTTGCTGCCCCGCCGGCACGACACGTTGTACCAAATTCAAGCGCAAGGCTTCAGCACTTCCAAACTCATCGCCCGTGAGCAAATGCAACAAAGCATTGCCCATGCCCGCACGCTCTGCCAAGCGCAAAGTAGCACCGCCCGTGGCCATGATGCCGCGCTTCACCTCCAATTGCGAGAAGCGGCAATTGTCTGCAGCCACCACAATGTCGGCGGCCAGCATCAGCTCTATACCCAAGGTGTAGGTGATGCCTTGCACGGCGACCACCATGGGCTTGGTCCGGCGGCGATAGCCTTCCATGCCCAAATTCAAAGGATCGACCAAACCCATTGGCACGGCTTTTTCTCCGCGTTGCATGAGGGGTGCGATGGTGGGCAAGTCAAGCCCTGCCGTGAAGTGCTCGCCGATGGCGTGCAAAACACCAACGCGCAGTGACGGGTCGTCGTCTAGCCTCGTGTAGGCCTCGCCCATCTCGCGGTACATCTTGGGCGTGAAGCCGTTGCGCTTGTTGGGTCGGTTGATGCCGATCAACAGCACACCCTCACGCACTTCTAATTCAATGCTACCTTCAGGATGAATCGTCGTCATATAAATCCTTGCACTCAGGTTAAAGACAAGTGCGCCGGGCGCACTTGCGCAAGATCAATATTGATAAACACCATGGCCCGTTTTGCGACCCAATCTGCCAGCAGCCACCAACTCTTTCAAGAGTGGGCAAGGGCGGTATTTGCTGTCGCCAAATTCTTTGAGGTACACCTCCATGACCGCCAGGCAAACGTCCAAACCAATCATGTCGGCCAAGGCCAAGGGGCCAATGGGTTGGTTGCAACCCAGCTTCATGCCGGCGTCAATGTCGTCGGGTGTGGCCAGGCCTTCCGACAACACAAACAGCGCTTCGTTGATCATGGGCACCAAGATGCGGTTGACCACAAAACCTGGCGCATTCTTCACCGTGATGGGGGTTTTGCCTAGTGCTGTAGCCAAGGCATGCACAGCATCGTGCGTCTCATCGCTGGTTTGCAAACCGCGAATGATTTCGACCAAGGCCATCATGGGCACCGGGTTGAAAAAGTGCATGCCTATGAAGCGGTCGGCACGCGTGGTCACTGCGGCCAACTGCGTGATGGAAATAGAAGAGGTGTTGGATGCAATGATGACATCAGGCGCCAACAAGGCATCGAGTTGTTTTAAGATTTTGACTTTGAGATCTTGATTTTCTGTGGCGGCCTCAATCACCAGATCGGCACTCATTAAATCTTCATACTGGGTGCTGCCCTGAATTTTAGAAAGTGCTGCGGCTTTGTCGGCTTCCGTTATTTTTTCTTTTTTGAGCAAGCGGTCTAAGCTGCCAGACACCGTGGCAATGCCCTTGGCCACCGCGGCTTCAGAAATGTCCACCATCACCACCGGAATGCCGACCACTGCACATGCTTGTGCAATGCCGTTACCCATGGTGCCCGCGCCAATGATGCCAACTTTTTGAATGATCATGATTTAAGAAATAGAAAGTTAAAAAAATTCTTGCAAGGCTAGCTGTCAAGCACTGAAGCGCTTGCGCGTTAAGGCCAAGGCCACCCAAAAAGCGACAATAGAAACGCCTATCAGTAAACACAAATTGCTGGCAACATGAGTTGGCCATTGGTCCAAAAACAAGGGCCTCACCAATTCAATGGCCGCAGTCAAAGGCAAATAGTCCGTGATCGTTTGCAGCCAGTCTGGCAACTGCGTGCGCGGAAAATAGATGCCCGATAAAAACATCATGGGCGTTAAGAACAAGGTGAAGTAATAAGTGAAAAAGTCATAACCCTTGGCAATGGCATTGAAGATCAGCGCGATGCAACTGAAGGTCACGCCCACCAGCCACAACACTGGCCATGCCAACAACAATTTCCAACTGTGGCTAATGTCCAACGCCAACATCACCCCCAAAATGGCGGTCACTGTAAAAAGTGCCTTGTACGAAGCCCACAACATTTCGGCCATGACCACATCGTCTAAACGCACTGGCGCGTTCATTATGCCGTCCCAGGTTTTCTGCATGTGCATGCGCGAAAAGGCGGAATACAAAGCTTCAAAAGAGGCGGCGTTCATGGCACTCATGCAAATGCTGCCGCTGGCCAAGAACAAGATGTAAGGCACTTGCTGTCCGCCCGTACTCACCTCGCCCACCAATGCGCCCAGGCCATATCCAAAGGCCACCAACCACATGAGGGGCTCGGCAATGTTACCCACCAAGCTGGGAAGCGCCAACTTGCGCCAGACCAACAGATTGCGTAAAAACACTGGCCACCAACGCATGGACAGTTGCGGCGGCGCCCATACGGATGGCATCACATGTTGTTTGCGCATCATGCGTTCTCCCTGATTTGGCGACCTGTGAGTTTCAAGAACAAGTCCTCTAAGTTGGCGGGGCGATGCAGGCTGCGAACATGCGGCCAAGCTTGCAAAGCCATGAGCAGAGGCTGTGCTTGCGAGGTGTAGAAAAACACGGTTTCGCCACTGACTTCAACGCGAGCAGCATGCTGCCGCAAAGGTGAGTCCTCATCGGCCAAAGCCAAAGCGCCTTGGCCATACAACTCAACCACATCAGGCTCCAAGTGCTCAGCAATCAAATCACGCGGCTTGCCTTCGGCTATTTTTTTACCATGGTCAATGACCAACAAGCGATCGCACAAACGCTCTGCTTCGTCCATGAAATGGGTGGTGAGCAAAATCGATTTGCCTTCTTGCATGAGCATTTGCAAACGCTCCCACATGAGGTGCCGCGCTTGCGGGTCTAGGCCTGTGGTGGGCTCGTCCAACATCAACATTTGCGGTTGATTGATCAGCGCACGGGCCAAACTCAAGCGCCGCTTCATACCGCCAGACAGCTCACCAGGCTTGGCTTTGGCTTTGCTGGTCAGTGCGCCAAACTCCAAAAGGGTGGCAATTCTGGATTTGATGTCGCGGTCTTTCATGCCGAAGTAACGGCCGTACACCAGTAAATTTTCTTCTGCGGTGAAATCAGGGTCTAAGGTGTCCATTTGAGCCACAACGCCCAAACGTGCTTTGATGGCCAAAGCTTCGTCTGGCATGGACAGGTCTTCAAAATAAGTGATGCTGCCTGCGTCGGGTGCGGTCAAGCCCAGGCACATCCGAAGGGTGGTCGTTTTGCCAGCACCGTTGGGGCCAATCACACCCAGACACTCTCCAGGTGAGATGTGAAACGACAAATCGTCCACGACAGTGTTGTTGCCAAAACTTTTGACCAAGTTTTCGACATTCAGTAAATAATTCATGCCTTGATTGTGCCTCGGAGATACCCCTCAATGGCTAACGCCCTGCTGGTTTCTAAAGCCGGGCAGCCCACCGCTAACAGCCTATTGAAGACGGCTTGCCAGGCTTAAATTAATATGTATACTTATTAAATCAAAGAAAATCCCTTGGAGACTGACCTTGAACCCCTCTCACCCTGCTGATTCCTTAGGCCGCTTAGAAGACTTGCCGGCAGACTACATTGCTGACATGACCGCCTTGTCGATTGCCCCTTTGTGGCCGCAATTGCGGGGCCTGCTGCCACGCGGCAAGCCATCACGTGCCACTCAGCCCTTTGTTTGGCATTACAAAGATGTGCGTCCGCAGCTGATGCGCGCTGGTGAACTCACACCCATTGAAAAAGCAGAGCGCCGCGTCTTGGTTTTGTGCAACCCAGGGCACGGCATTGAAAAATTGGTGGCCACCCCGAACATTTATGTGGGCATGCAGTTGATCTTGCCAGGCGAAGTGGCCCCCAACCACCGCCACACACCCAGTGCCGTGCGCTTTGTGGTGGAAGGCGAAGGCGGCTTCACCACGGTGCAAGGTGAGAAATGTCCGATGCACAAAGGTGACTTGATCTTGACACCTGCTGGACTTTGGCATGAACACGGCCATGAGGGCCAAGGCCCTGTGGTGTGGATGGATGCACTGGACTTGCCCATGGTCTACGGCATGGAAGCCTCTTACGCCATTGAAGGTCCCTCCCAAAATGCCAGCCCAGATTTGGATGCCTCGCAAACCAAATACCAACGTGCAGGCCTGGTACCTTTCAGTTCATTGAGCCAATCGGTGCGCGCGCCCTATCCCCAAATTCGCTACCCCTGGGTGGATGTGCGCAAAGCTTTGTTGGCGCTCGAAAAAGGCACGCCCCAAGACGAAGCGGTGCAACTGGCTTATGTGAACCCAGAAACAGGCGCGCCTTGTTTGCCCACTTTGGGTTTCTCTGCACAACTTTTAAGAGAAGGTCTCGACTTCAGTCCACGCCGCAGGTCTGCCAGTTCGGTCATGCACGTCATTGAAGGCCGCGGCGAATCCGAGATCGATGGCGTGACACTGAAATGGTCGGAAGGCGATACGGTGGCCATTCCCACACACGCTCAAATCAAGCACCGCGCCAGCAATGGCAACGCCTATCTTTTCCATGTGGACGATGCACCCACTCAGCGCGCATTGGGCTTCTATCAGGAGTTCTCTGCATGAGCAGCACTGGCAAAAAATTCATTGTCGTAGGCGGTGGCATTGGCGGTTTGGCTGCAGCTGTCGCCCTCAGTCAACAAGGTGTTCATGTCACTGTTTTAGAGCAAGCGACCGAGTTAGGTGAAATTGGCGCAGGCGTTCAACTGGGCCCCAATGCCTTTGCAGCACTTGATTCTTTGGGTGTGGGCGAGAACGCGCGCAAGCGAGCTGTGTTCACCGAACAACTCATCATGATGGATGCGGTGGATGGCTCGGAGGTTGGCAGCTTTCCAGTTGGCCAGGCTTTTCGCGATCGCTTCAAAAACCCCTACGCCGTGATTCACCGAGCGGACATTCACACCTCCATGTTGGAAGGCACGCAAGGCTCCGATTTGATTCATGTAGAAACCTCAACCAAGGTTGTGAACGTGACCCAAGACTCCGAAGGCGTGACGGCCATCGACCAAAACGGCCGCGTCTTCAAAGCAGATGCCTTGGTGGCTGCCGATGGCGTTCGCTCTGTGATCCGCGAAAAAATGTTCAATGATCCACCGCGCATTTCGGGCCACGTGGTGTACCGCGCTGTGGTACCTGTGGCAGAAATGCCCCTCGATTTGCAAATCAATGCCCCCGTGGTTTGGGCGGGCCCCGATTGCCACTTGGTGCACTACCCGCTGCGCGATGGTCAGCAATACAACCTGGTGGTGACCTTTCACAGTCGAGACGAAGAAGAATGGGGCGTGACCGATGGCAGCAAGGAAGAAGTGCTGAGTTACTTTGATGGCATTTGTCCTCGCGCAAGGCAAATGCTGCACCTTCCCAAAACTTGGCGTCGCTGGGCCACCGCTGATCGCAACCCCTTGGAAAAATGGGGCGACGGCCGCGTGACCATGTTGGGTGATGCAGCGCACGGCATGTTGCAATACATGGCGCAAGGCGCATGCATGGCCATTGAAGACGCTGTCACATTGGGCGAAGCCATGAAGCATTGCCAAGGTGATGTGGTCAAAGCCTTTCAGTTGTATGAGAAAAGCCGTATTCCACGCACGGCGCGAGTCGTGCTGTCTGCGCGTGAAATGGGCCGCCTTTATCACGTCAAAGGTGTTGAACGCTTGGTGCGAAACCAATTATGGGTAGGCCGTTCCCCCGAGCGCTTCTACGATGCACTTGAATGGCTGTATGGCTGGCGCGCTGAAAACTCATTGACCCTATAAAGA
>Ga0194035_1002023_pt1 | contig 10250 bp, 13 predicted proteins | sample JunL2320m_MetaG_FD_148680 | JGI IMG/M metagenome (GOLD analysis project Ga0194035, IMG submission 148680) | Anoxic zone freshwater microbial communities from boreal shield lake in IISD Experimental Lakes Area, Ontario, Canada - Jun2016-L239-20m | ecosystem: Environmental > Aquatic > Freshwater >...
TGCTTGTTGCGCGCGATGTTGCCTGGGCCGTCACCGATCTGCGGGTGGACTGGGCGGACGAGGCTCCGGTCGGCGAGCTGACGGCTCTGTGGGCGCGCTGGGAGCCCGAGCTTGAGGGCTACGTGACACGCGCGCTGCGGCCCGGTGCCGCGCCGTCGTTCGGTGTTCCGGGTGACGATTAACATGCGTGTGTTGCGGCAGTTTGTGACATAGACGCCGAATCCTTCGCTTGTAATTTGCCGGATGGAGTGGTGAAGTGGGTCGTCTATAAAGGTGGTTTGATGACCCGTCTACTGAGCTTGCTGATTTTCATGCTGCTGGTATCGATGTTCTTACCGGCGAGCGGGTTGGCGACGGTTGCATATCAGACGTCTGCGCACGCGACCCGTGCTGGCAATCCGATCTGGGTAGCAAACGATGATGGTTCGTCTGCTCGCTCGCTGGGTTTCCGCGGCGACAGTGTCGCAATCTCTCCCGATGGCAGCAAGGTGGCTTATCTGCGCGGAGCCTACGGGGACAATCTGTCGCTGGTCATCGCCACGATCGCGACGGGTGCGAAGGTAGTGGTCCTGTCATCCGCTCCACTCAGTTCGTACCCTGGCCCGGTCTGGTCGCCGGACTCGACGCATCTTTTGGCTGCCACGGAGACCGCATCGCGAGAAGGTTACGTCACGGGTGACGGGGTTGTGGTGATCGATGCGACAACCGGCGTCGCGAGCACGATCGTGGCTGCCAAGGGCAACAATGTTGGTGGGTTTTCGTGGTCGCCGACCGGCACTCAAATCGCCTACGACTTGGAGCGGTTTACAGTCAGGTACAAGGCGAACATCGTGGTTGCCAATGCTGATGGTTCCCAGGCTGTGATGCTTGGTCGGGGGATAAATCCGATCTGGGGCCCAAGGTTGATTGCCTTCCAGCGCATCACGCGGGTCGCCTGGTACTCAACGTACCTCTACCACGCACAGGTCTGGACGATTGACCCAGCACTCGGAAAGACGAGCGCACGCAAACTTACCCACTTCAGGGGTCACCCGCTGATCAACGGTCCGTCTGCCTCGCAGTGGACGCCAGACGGCAAGACGTTGATCGGCACGATCAGTGGTGACGACGTGGTGCAGCCAATTCGCATCAACGTCGGCAACGGGAGGATCCGCCATTTACGCGACGGACGAAACCGCCCACTCGATGATGCTGTTCCGGTCGCAGTGTCCGCTGACGGCGCAACGTTACTCCTCCAATCCGGTGTCATCTCGGCACCAGCCACGTTTGAAGTGATGCGACTCGCTGGTGGTGCTGCGCACGCGGTTCTACGGGGTTCTCTGAGCATTTCGACATCACCGAGTTGGCAGCCGTAGGCGGCAACGCGGAGGCTGCACAGATCAGAGCAGAAAGAAGCCGACGCCACGCTCGATCGGCCAGTCGCGCCCGGCCTCGCGTTCGACCGCGTTCATGTACCAGAGCGTCGCCATCGCGTTGTCGTCACGGCTCGTGGCGTAATTGGCAACCTCGAACATCGCTTCCGAATCGCCGAGCTTGGCGGAACGCAAGAGCAGATCTTGGCTTAACGCTTCGTCGCCGCGCAGGCGGGCGATTCGCCCAAGTCGAGTGAGCGCAGGCAGTGCGTCTGCTTCGAGGGCCTGCTGCATCAACTCCCAGCTGCCGTCGCTGTCGCCCTCCCGTTCGGCCTGGGCGGCACGGTAATGGATGACGGTCGGATGCCCAAAATCCGCAGCGCGTTCAAGCCACTCACGCTCTGCTGCTTCAGCTCCAGCACGAGAGGCAGCGAGGGCGATCAACATCATCATGTCCGCGTCGCCCGACTCGATGATCGAACGATGAAGAGCGGCGTCACGTAATAAATTGTCGGGCGGATTCAGCGAAGTGTCCTTCGGTCGAAGAGTCACCAAGTTCTGACATGTAACAATTATTACATAACGGCAACTCGATGACGAATAGGATGTCTCGAGCGACTCGCCTTAGCTACTACCTCTAGCATTTCTAAACAGAATCGAAGGAGTACGCCAATGTCCGCAGATGATCCTCGCGAGCAACTCGAGACGCTGTACTGGTGGGGCGTCGCAACGTTCTTCCGGAGTCCACATAACGAAGACCCGGCGGCCTGCGACATCGGTGTGCTCGGCATTCCTCACTCCTCGGGCAACGGCTCGACGGAGCGCGATCAACACCTTGGGCCGCGCGCCGTCCGCAACGTCTCGGCCCACAATCGGCGACCGCATCGCGACTATGGCCTGCATCCGTTTGAGGCTCTCCGCGTCCACGACCTCGGCGATGTCGCGCTTCCCGAGGCAATGGACAATGAGGCCTGCGTCGATCGCATCGCGGCCGCCACACGTCGGATCGCGGATGCGCAGACCCGATTGGTTTCGATCGGTGGTGATCACGCAATCACGGGTGCCGTCCTGTTGGGGCTGGCTGGTCCTGGTTCCAAACTGACCAACGATGCCCCAGTTGCGTTGATCCACTTTGATGCCCACGTCGATTCGTATTCCCAGATCCCGCACTGGCTTGGTGCCAAGCGCTCTGCGGCGCATTGGGCGGCCTACCTCGTCGAGGCCGGGTGCATCGACCCGCACCGCAGCACCCAGATCGGCATGCGTGGTCAGCCACGCACCGAGACCTGGCTGGATACGAGTCGCCAGTTGGGCTACGACGTGGTGACCATGCAGGAGTGTCGTCAGCGTGGCCTCGCAGAGGTGATCGTGACAGCCCGTGAGCGAGCGGGGGCGGGTCCTGTCTACATCACCTTCGATCTGGACTGCCTCGACCCGTCGATTGCCCCTGCCGTCTCGAATATCGAAATCGGGGAAGGAGGCTTCTCGATCGACGAGGCCAATCAGTTGCTCCGCGGTCTGCGTGGCCTCGACATCGTCGGTGCTGATGTCGTCTGTCTGATGCCGACAAAAGACCTACCGAACAACCAGACAGCGATGGTGGCAGGGCACGTTGCCTTTGAGCAGGTTTCGTTGATCGCTGATCGGCTCAGCTCCGCCAGTAGCTAGGCCTGGGTCTGTGTCACCCGTCCGAACTAGCGCGCGGAGAGCTCGGGGCGCACGTACTGCCCATGTGTGAGACCGACGGCGCCAAGACAGAGCTCGGCCGTCGCCGGGTTTGTGGCCAGCGGAATGTTGTGGACGTCACAGACCTTCATCAGCGCCTGAATGTCGGGATCGTGTGGATGGGCGGTCAGCGGGTCACGGAGGAAGACGACGAGGTCCAGCTGCTCTTCAGCGGCGAGGGCACCAATCTGCAGATCGCCGCCGAGCGGACCGGACATCAGGCAGTGGACGTTGAGGTCGAACTGCTCGTTGAGCATGCTGCCCGTGGTGGCTGTGGCGACCAGGCGGCTGGTGCGGAGCACGCTCTGGTGGCGTTCGACGAGCTCGAGCATTGCTGTCTTGGCACCGTCGTGGGCGACGAGTGCGATGCGTTGCGGGGTTCGTGTGTTCATGCCCTCAACGTACCCCCTCGTGGCGGGTGATCCTGGGGGTGTCTCCGGATCGAAACCAGATTCGTACCGAACGGCCCAGTGAAAGGAGCCGCGTCCGACGGCGCAGGGCTCGTCGGACGCGGCTGGGCGTCTTACTTAATGGCGATGCGATCCCACGTCGACCAATCGGTTCCGTCCGAGAAGCGGACGTAGACGTAGCGGACATCAGTCGGCTGGTTCTTGATCGAAAGACTGTTTGAGAACGTCAACGTTTTCGACGACTTGCGGATTCGGACCTGAAGCTGAGCGGCATCACCGTTCATCGTGAGCTTGATCCGCGAGCCAATGCGCGTCGCCTGTGTCGTGATTTCGTCAAGCGTCACACCGTCTGTCGGCGACGGATCGGCTGGGGCAGTGCTTGGGGGTGGCGTTGGGGCTGCTGGCGGCTCCGTCACTGGAACGGCAGGCGGTGCGATCACAAATGGAGCACGACGCCCGGGCACCGTGATCTCAACGCAGTTGGCGGTCAGGCCATTGAGCTGCGGCGAGCCAAACGTCCAGCCCATCTCCGTCGCACCCGTATCGAGTTGGGAGACCTGCTGAAGGCTGCCATCGACACCATCACGCTCGAGGGTCGCGACCCGCTCGTAGTGATTGGGATCGACACCGGTCGTCGTCGTTGTCGTCCAGTAGCCGTCGCGCCAGAAATGACGGCCTTCGCTGTTGTACCACTGGGCGGGAACCCAGACCCGTGACGTGCGCGTCGAGGTGATGTCGCGCGAGGCGATCGTGACGTCGATCGCGCCGGTGTTGCAGGACCCATCGGGGAGTCCAGTGCCAAATGAGACGTAGACGTTGTCGCGTCCAGGCATTTGGAAATAGCTGAGGTCGACCGCGAGTGTCTTGGCGCGGTTGTCGTAAGCGGCCGAGAACTCATTGATGTCGTTGGGGTTGAAGCCACCAGAAAAACTGGGCGTCGTGGTGCGCTCAAACTCGCCCGAGATCAACCAATCGCCCGGGTAGGCCTGGGCAGCTGGCGCGACTGCCAAGACAGCCAAGCTGATGACGCCAATCACAGCGTTACGAGCACGGAACGTGAAGCGGGACATGCGGTCCTCCTGAAGACGGGTGTCAGGCGTATGCCCGACGCCTATGACGACGTCGGCGGGTCGAGAATCTGACGCGGCGTCTTGCGTTCGCGTCGGGCCGGCGTGTATGTTTCCAGCGATGGGACGTTTCCGCACAGGTCTACGAATGGCAGGTGCGAGCTGGCGCGTCGTGCGCAAGGAGAAGAGTCTGCTTGCGTTTCCGGTTCTTGCCGCCGCCTTTGGCTTGGGCTACGCGATCTTGGTTGTCGCGCCACTCGGCCTGATCGGCTTCGTGGCGTTCGGTGAGAACACGATTCTCGGCTACGTCCTACTCGCAATTGCCCTGCTCGGTATGAATGTCGGCGCGACCTTCTTTGGTGTGGCAGCAGCCTCGAATGCCTCGCGGGTGCTCAACGGCGAGGATCCGAAACTCGGCGACGGCATTCGTGTTGCGCGCTCGCGCCTGAAGGTGATCATCCAGTGGGGCGTCGTCTCGGCCACGGTGGGACTTGTCTTGCAGCTGATCAGCGATCGTGCCGGCGGTCTTGGCGGCGCGCTCTTGCAGGTGATCGGAGGTGCAGCGTGGAGCATTGCGAGCTTCTTTGTCCTGCCCATTCTCGCGCTCGAGGGACTCGGGCCATTCGACGCCATCAAGCAGTCGCTGAAGGTGGTGCGCGAGAAGTGGGGCGAGTCGCTGATCGGTGGTGCGGTGGTCAGCCTGATCCCTGGTTTGATTGCCTTCGCTGGTATCGCCGTAGCTGCGCTGGGAGTCTTCGTGGGGCTCGGTGGCTTGTGGGCGGTGGGTGCGCCACTGATCGCGATCGGCGTGGTCGTGCTCGTCGCGGCGATCACGGTTGGCCAGATCTTGCATGCCGTCTTCACGGTGGTCGTCTATCGCTACGCGACTGAGGGTGTCACGCCAGAGGGATTCTCAGCTGACGATCTCAACGCCGTTTTTCGATCGAAGAAGCACCGCTTCTAAGACGCCTCGCTGGCGGCCTTCCTGAGCCGCCTCTCAGGATTCAGGATTCTCTCAGGTTCGCATTGCATGCTCCGTGTGCCGGTCGAGTGATCGGCTCAACCTCACCTAAGGAGCACATCATGAATCTAAACCGCCGTAACATCATCGCTCTCGTTGGCGTCACCGCCAGCTTGGCCCTACCTGTCGCCGCCTTCGCCCAGTCGAGCACCGGAACCTCGAGTCCCATCGCACGGCAAGACCATGCGGGCCATCCTCGCATTGACTTTGCCTCGATTGCCAAGGAACTCAACCGGACCACCGATCAGGTGCACACGGCCTTTCGTAACAACCGCCCACCGATGACAGGCACGCGTCCGACCCGGGCGCAGATGGAGGCCGTAATTGCGGCCACGGCAGCCGAACTTGGTGTCAACGCCGATACCTTGAAGAGCCTCGTCAGCGAGTACGGCGGCGGCGCAGGTGCCGGTGGCCCGCAGGCAGGCATGCGTGGATCCAAGGCCGACGCAATTGCGAAGCAGCTTGGTCTCTCGACGACAGCAGTCCAGAGCGCAATCTCGGCCGCACACTCCACCAACCCCCGCCCCGAGGGTCGACCGACTGAGGCACAGCGATCCGCTTTCGAGGCCGCCGTCGCCAGCAACCTCGGCGTCTCTAAGGATGCCGTCTCGGCTGCCTTTGCGGCAGTCAAGGCTGCTCACGATGCAGGTCGCGGTTTCTAGCTCAATCCAGCGGGACGGGCGCCCCGACAACTGCGCCCACATCACAATCCTCCTACGAACGAAAACGGCCCCCCGGGAAACCAGGGGGCCGTTCTGTCATGCGCTGGAGAGGACTTGAACCTCCACGCCCTTGCGGGCACAAGGCCCTCAACCTTGCGCGTCTACCAATTCCGCCACCAGCGCGTGCCCGCGGATCGTAAACGAAGCGGGTGGGTCGCCGCGCTAGGACATGGCATGGAGGCCAGTTTGTAATCCGACTTGCGAACACATGTTCGATGTGTCATAGTTCGACGCGAACACCCGTTCGATAGGAGTCCACGCATGGCACTCACGAAGCGTCAACAACAAGTCCTCGACGTCGTCGAGCAGTACATGGAAGAAAACGGCTACCCGCCGACCGTGCGCGAAATTGGCGACGCAGTCGGACTGGCGTCGCCCTCGACGGTGCACGCGCACCTCAAGGCCCTTGAATTGAGTGGCGATCTTCGACGCGACGCGACAAAGCCACGCGCGATTGATCTTGGCGAGCGGCGTGCAGCCCGCATCGCGCAGCACGCCGAGGCGGCCGAACGTGCGGGCGTACGGATGCTGCCGATGCTGGGCAGCATTGCCGCGGGCTCGCCCATCTTGGCCGAGCAGAATATTGAAGAGCACATCGCAGTACCTGAGCAGATCACGAGTAGTGGCGATAATTTTCTGCTCAAGGTTCGTGGTGAATCGATGATCAACGCGGGCATCCTCGATGGCGATACCGTGGTTGTGCGACGACAAGAGGATTGTGCAGATGGCGAGATTGTCGCCTGCCTCGTTGACGGAGAAGAGGCCACAGTTAAGCGCCTGCGCCACATAGATGGGCGGGTGCGTCTCGACCCGGAAAACGATCTACTCGAACCATTCTTCCCCGATGACGTCCGCGTAATGGGACTCGTTGTGGGCGTCTTTAGGAGGATGTAAGCAATGCTTTTACTCGATATGCATTCCGTTGCACCAGCTACCACCACATTGGACGAGCTTCTCGCCTCGTGGGCGTCGCACGATCACGCCACGACCGAAGGCACCTGCGTGGTCTGTGAAGGCGAGACCTTCCGGGTCGAATTGCGCGGTGGCTTGCAGGCCTGGGCCTGTCGCGAGTGTGGTTCGGTACTCGAAGACGAGCCCGCTGTTCTGACGGCCTAGCGTCGCTCGCTGCCGTGGTCGTGGCGAAGCGAGAGATGACATCTGCCGATCGATTCGGCAGTATTTCCCCAACGTGCTCTCCACCGACACTCTTCTACTGACGCGCGCACAGCGCGACCTCTACGCCGAGCTCGATGGTTCGACGGTCGAGGATCTCGAGCGGTTTGCCACGGTCCTGGTGGCACGGGTCGTGATCCTCGTACGGCATCGGTGTGTGCGGGGCAAAGATCTCGACCTCACGCTCGAGTACGCCGAGCGCCTCTACGACCGCGTCGTAGAGGCCCCTCGAGACGATCAGACGCGTGCTGCGATCTGGAGCCTGGTCGAGTGGCTGACGCGCTGGCCATGGGGCCCCGGTGCCTACGGTGCAATCGACCGACTCGTCGTGGCCGGCGCTATTGTCGACGAGCTCGCTCGCGAGCCGGTGGTGTGATCGCATTCGTGGTTACGGCACTCGTGGGCTATGCCTGCGGCTGCATTCCGTTCGCCAACCTCATTGCCCGGCGCCATGGCGTCGCAGATCTTCGCAGCGTTGGTGATCGCAACCCCGGCTATTGGAACGCGCGGCAGCGGCTTGGCATCCGCTCGGCGGTGCCGGTCCTGCTGCTCGATGGGGCCAAGGGTGCAGCCGGAGCGGCCGCGGGTCTGATGATCGCGGGTATCTGGGGTGGGGTGATTGGCTGGACCGCGGCAATCGTCGGGCACATGTTTCCCGTCACCATGGGCTTTCGAGGTGGGCGCGGGATCCTCTGTTTCGCGGGCGGTGCGATTGTGATGGTGCCGCTGGCCTGTGCCGTCGCGATCGTCGCACTTCTGATCGTTCGCTGGCGTTGGGACTTTGCGCGGGGCATTCAGGTTGCGATGATCGCGGCGCCATTCGCGACGTGGATTATCTACGGCGCCGGGGTCGAGCTGTTCGCTACCGTCGTGCTCTTACTCGTGATTGGTGCCCGGTCGGGTCTGGCTGACCTTGCCCTCAAACGCGCGGGCATTGACAAGAATCAACCTGACTGATCGTACGAACGCCCGCGCCAGGTGCGGTTTGGGCGCAGGGCTGAGATGATCAGGCGCAGAACGGCGGCACCATCAGCAAGGGGTGCCAGCCAATACGTCCAGCCAGGGTTGTGATAATTCGGGCGCAGGACGTATTGAAAGAGGAGACGAACGGCGATCAGGACCAGCGCCGGAATCGCGATCAGCAGATTCTGGGTGAGGATCGCGGCTACGACCATCCACGGCGGAAGTGCTAACGCGAACAGGAGAACGACGCTATCGAGAAACTGTTCTCGGCCGGATGCGACACCTGGAAGAGCAATGGAGCGACCCCACTCGCGCCAGGCTTCTCTCGTGGAGGCGTGCATGTCCACGAGCAGCAGCGGGGCCGCGTTTGCCATCCCGAGCTTCCAACCAGACCGCACAAGATGTCGCGCGAGTGCCACGTCCTCGGTCATGTTGGCTGCGACTGGCTCCCAGCCGCCGGCCAGCCGAAAGCGTGCGGTCGGTACAAGAAGGCATTGGCCATTGGCGATCATGCGTGTGGTTGTGACGGGCGCAACCGTAGGGGGACCAAAGCGGTAGACGAGGGTCGCGAGCAGCGCCGGGTGCAGCATCGCCTCGCCGGCAGTGTCGACCGCGAAGCGCGGGCCGGCCGAGACGACGTCGTACCCGTGCTCCTCCGCTGTATGAAGCAGTGCATCGGGCAGCGCAGGGTCGGGACGGGTGTCTGCGTCGAGGCAGAGCGTCCAAGGCGCCTCAGTGAGGAAGAGTCCCTGTTGGAGAGCGTGTTGCTTACCGACCCAGCCACGCTTCCGCTTTTTGCCCCGCACGACGCGGATACGCTCGTCCAATGCCGCAAACTCGGCGACGACTGAAGCCGTCTCATCCTTGGAACGGTCGTCGATCACGATCACTTCTCGCACGGTGCTCGTCGTCTGCAGCAGCGCCGTCAGAAGTGGGCGAATACGGTCGGCCTCGTTGCGTGCGGGGATGATGATGCTGATCGAGCCGGGTCGAGCACCGGCACCGGCGCGCAGCGCCTGCGGACGATCCTTGCCGCGGGTCAGGCGAGTGAGGACGATGACGGTGGCAACTGCCTGGGCAGCGGCCAGAAGGTAGAGCGCGATCATGCCGGCGTAATGAGCCCGGCGAGTGGATCACTACCACCCCAGGTGCCTTCGCTGGCGACCGGTCGAAAGCGCGCGAACATCTCCTCGGCGTACCAGCGCTCGTCGGTACGGCGCCGCATGGCCTCGCGATGGGCGGCCGTGCCGTAGGCAAACTCGCGCATCGCCGTCTGGGATTTCCAGAGCGTGAGAGTGCCCTGATGGACAACGGGCGATTCGCCGAAACCCACGCTGCTGATAAGGCCGTGTGCTCGAGCTAGGTCGAGATCGATGGCGGGCACGGCGCTATGAAAACTCTTGGCGTGGCGGGCACGGAGCGTCGCGCGGGTAATCACGGCACAGGGACCGTCGTCTTGAGGGTCTTCTGCGGCGGGAAAGGGGTTCGAGCCGCCCCATTCACCCACTGACTTAATCGGGACCATCTTCATCGTCCAGACCTCGCTGGCATGGTCGCGCCAGCGTGTCGCGATCGGTGAGTCGGCCAGAAACGCGTCGAGGCTCTCCTCGTTGTCCCAACAGGCAATCAGGCCCCAGCGCAGGAGGTCGGGCTTCCAGGCCAAGGAGCGGCCCTGAGCGGTGCCGACCATACGACGAAAGCCGAGCCCGGGTGTGGAGCGCAGGTCGGGTCGATCAAGGCCCATCCGTCCAAACGCCCAGCGTCGCTCTTCGTGCGGGTAGGTAATCAGCGAGACGGACGCAAGCATGCGTTAAGGG
>Ga0194035_1002028_pt1 | contig 10238 bp, 7 predicted proteins | sample JunL2320m_MetaG_FD_148680 | JGI IMG/M metagenome (GOLD analysis project Ga0194035, IMG submission 148680) | Anoxic zone freshwater microbial communities from boreal shield lake in IISD Experimental Lakes Area, Ontario, Canada - Jun2016-L239-20m | ecosystem: Environmental > Aquatic > Freshwater >...
GCTCAGGACGTACCCTCGGGGCCAACAGGCGGGGCAGCTGATCGGCTTTGTCGGGGACGCTGGACACGGAATGTCTGGGCTTGAGTATTCGTATGACAAGTACCTGGCCGGCTCGGACGGGAGGCGGACCACTCTGTTCGCCGGGGGCAATCCGATCAATGTCAACGAGACTCAACGGGCAAGATCAGGCGCTACGCTCAAGCTGACAATCGATGCGCCGGTTCAGGATGAGGTTGAGCGCGTCCTTGCCGGTGTCGGACGGGTGTTTCAACCGAAGGGAGCCACTGCCATCGTCATGGACCCAAGGACCGGCAACATCCTTGCGTTGGCCAACTGGCCCGCGGTTAACGCCAACATGGTCGGGTCGGCATCTCCGTACGCCCAGATGAACCGGGCGAGCGGGTTCACGTATGAACCTGGCTCGACATTCAAGGCTTTCACGATTGCCGCCGCGCTCCAAGAACGTAAGGTAACCCCCGACACAGAGCTGTTTCTTCCGGCTGTTCTCCAAGTAGGGGACAGGACAATCAAGGATTCACATGATCGAGGGGATGAAACGCTCAGCGTGTCTGGCATTCTCGCCCAGTCATCCAACGTTGGCGCTGCCCAAATTGGCATTAGAGTTGGGCGCAAGAAGCTTGATTACTGGATCAGAAAGCTGGGATTCGGCAGTCCGACCCATTCAGGGTTCCCCGGTGAGGAACAGGGCATCGTTCTTCCGCTCTCGAAGTACTCATCCGCGACAGTTGGGAACGAGGCGATGGGGCAGGGACTCTCTGTGACTCCGCTTCAGATGGTCCAAGGATATGCAGCGATCGCCAACGGTGGAGTCCTCCGGAGTCCTCGGATCGCAGATCAAGTCGATGGCAAGCCGATTGCCAGCAGGCCAGCCCGGCGAGTTCTGTCACTAGCGACTTCACTGCGTCTTCGGAGGATGCTCAAGGGAGTGCTTGCCGACGGAGGGACAGCCTCAGGCGCTGAGATTCCGGGCTTTGATCTCGCTGGAAAGACGGGTACCGCGCAGAAGGTCGATCCGTCCACGGGGACATATTCGACTTCCAACTACATCGCATCGTTTATCGGGTTTGCTCCTGCCAGGAGCCCTAGATTGTTGGCTGCCGTTGTTGTCGATGAGCCACAAGGCGACATCTATGGCGGCTCGGTGGCAGCCCCTGCTTTCTCCCGCATCATGGCTTTCGCACTGCCCTATCTCGGTATCTCTCCGCGCTAGGTGGATGGCATGAGGCTCGATGCGATTATTCCCGGCGTGGACGCCAGCGGTGCGGGAACAGAAATTCTCAATCTTGCGTTTGACGATCGAAGGGTCAGTGGAGGGACTCTCTTCTTCTGTGTATCCGGCTTCACTCGAGACGGGCACGATTTTGCTCAAGCAGCCATAGGAAAGGGAGCTGTGGCAGTCGTAGTCGAGCGGCCGCTTGGCTTGTCGGTTCCTGAAGTCGTGGTTCCAAGTGCTCGAGCAGCTATGGGGGCCGCGGCAGATGCCTTCTATGGTCAGCCCTCAAAGGGAATTGACGTGGTCGGTGTCACAGGAACCAACGGAAAGACGACCACCGCATATCTAGTCAAGGCCCTCCTGGAATCGTCCGGAAGGCAGTGCGGCCTAGTTGGCACGGTGGAGAACATCGTGGGCGGCCACTCAGAGCAAGCTGTCAGAACAACGCCAGAGGCCATCGAGCTTCACAAGATGCTTGCAGCGATGAGATCGGGTGGCGATGATTCAGCTGCCATTGAGGTGTCCTCCCACGCCTTGGATCTCGGCCGCGTCGCCGGGGTCAAATTCGCCTGCAGCATCTTCACGAACCTCACTCAGGATCACCTCGACTTTCATCGAACAATGGACGCTTATTGGGAATCAAAACGCCGACTCTTTACAGACCTCCCATGCGGAACTCCGATCATCAACATCGATGATGACCACGGTCGAGTTCTCTCCACGCAGCTGGAGGGCGCGGTTACAACTGGAATCAGCCCGGATGCTGACTGGAGCGTCGCTGACCTCCAGATAGACATGCTTGGTTCGTCATTCCGGCTCCTCTCCCCAGATGGGGACGCCCAAGTAACGACCAAGATTCCGGGAGAGTTCAATGTTAGGAACATGCTTGGCGCGGCAGCAGCGACAGCAGCGCTTGGAGTGAGCCTGGACTTGATCGTTGAGGCTCTGGGGACCGCGGCGCGCGTCCCGGGCAGGTTTGAGCCGATTGATCGGGGTCAACCGTTTGCAGTTCTTGTTGATTATGCGCACACCCCGGACTCGCTCGAGAACGTGCTTGACGCGGCAAAAGGAATTGCTGAGGGGAAGGTCATATGTGTAGTCGGCTGTGGTGGCGACCGAGACACGACGAAGCGACCATTGATGGGAGCAGTTCTCGCCGCTCACTCAGATGTGGGAATCATCACATCAGACAATCCCAGGTCGGAGGACCCGGAGTCGATTGTCGCGGAGGTTTCCGCTGGTGCTGGCACCGGGACGAGAGTAGTTGTCGATCGGCGCGAGGCAATAGCGCTCGCAGTGTCGGAGGCGCAGAAAGGTGACGTCGTCCTGATTGCAGGCAAGGGCCACGAACAGGGCCAAGAGTTTGCGGATGGGCTCAAACTCCCATTCGACGATCGCATCGTCGCCGCCGAGGCACTCGAGGAGGCTGGGTGGACATGAGCGGATTCAGTTGGACAGAGGATCGGCTCGTCGCCGTGACAGGCGCCTCTTTGGAGGCATCCGCGCAGGGCGGACCTGCTGGCTTCTGCAGTGACTCACGCGCGACGCGCCCTGGAGATCTCTTCATAGGTATCCCCGGTGCTCGGGTAGACGGTGGAACCCTGGCGGGTGATGCCCTCCGGGAAAGCGCTTGGGGCGTTCTTGTCACCCCTGAGGCATTGGGCGCGATTGATGTCCGGGAGGCAAGTGGATGTGTCCTCGTGCACCCAGACCCTGTTGCTGCCCTCGGACTTCTAGCAGCGGAACGCAGACGCTTTCTGGAGGTTCCAGTAATCGGGGTCACAGGTTCGACGGGAAAGACCTCGACCAAGGATGTCCTTGGGGCGGTTCTTGGCTCGCAGGGAGAGGTCTTTGTGTCCTCAGGGAACCGCAATACGGAGGTGGGGTTGCCACTTGAGCTGTTGGCTGTCCCGGAAACCGCCACAGCTGTAGTTCTTGAGATGGCAATGCGCGCAGAGGGAGAGATCACTGAGCTCGCCCGTATTGCAAGCCCGGACGCCGGAATCATCGTCAATGTCGGACCTGTGCATCTTGAAACGCTCGGATCGATAGAAAGAGTGGCGGCAGCCAAAGCCGAGCTGCTTGTAGCCCTCCGACCGGGTTCGGTCGCTGTAACGCCCGAGGGAGATTCTCTCCTTCAGCCCTATATGAGAGATGACCTCGTGAACATCACTTTTGGGCCAGCTGGGGACTCTCGGCTTGAGGCCGTTGACGGCCGAACCCTGACCATGTCGGTGATCGGGAAACCACATGTGATGGAGGTTGATTTCGACCAGCCACACAACCGTCTCAACCTTCTCGCTGCAGTCGCAGTTGCAACAGGTCTGGGTTTCGATCTTCCGACGAGCCTTCGAGTCGGTTTCTCAGGTCTCCGGGGGCAACGAAAGGTCCTTCCAGATGGCGTGATCGTCATCGACGACTGCTACAACGCAAACCCAATGTCAATGAGCGCGGCACTCGCCGATCTGGCTGGTGAACAGGATCGGCGTGGAGGCCGATCCGTAGCAGTGCTCGGAGACATGCTTGAACTTGGTTCCGACAGCAGCAGACTTCATCGTCAACTGGGGAGCGCAGCGGCCGATTCCGGCGTGGGGCTTCTGATCACGGTTGGTGCTCAGGCCGCCGAGGCCGTTGAAGACTTTGGCGGAATCTCCGTAGCTGTAGATACTGCCGATCAAGCGGCGACTGAGCTCAAAGCTCGGCTCGCGCCCGGTGACACGGTCCTTGTCAAGGGGTCCCGTGGAGTTGGCCTTGAGGTTGTCCTCCAGTCGCTTGAAGCGCACGGAGGCTGACATGGGCCGCGTTCTGATCGCTGGAACGGCGTCAATGTTGCTCTGCCTGTTCCTGGCCCCCAAATTCATCAGCTTCATCGCCAACCGCGAGTTCGGTCAGAACATCCGGGAGGACGGACCGCAGGGACACATGTCCAAGGCCGGGACCCCGACTATGGGTGGGATCATCATCTTTACGGCGATTTCCATCCCGTTCTTGATCCTCACGGGAGGCGGATGGGAAGAGATGGGGGTCTTTGGCACAGCCATCGCGTGTGCGCTCATTGGCTTCGCTGATGACTTCACCAAAATCGTCCGCAAGCGCTCCCTTGGACTGCGCGCACGGACGAAGCTCGCGGCAACGATGGTCGTCTCCGTTGCGCTCTGGTGGGTTGCCACCCAAAAGGCAGGGCTTCCCGAAACCGTGCGTCTTCGATTCATTGATGCTGAGATTGACCTTGGATGGATCTACCCGGTGTTCGTCTTTCTCGTTGTTGCCGGCTCTACTAGCGCGGTCAATCTGACCGATGGGCTCGACGGTCTGGCCGCTGGCTGCTGCGCCATTGTTCTCCTCGCGTACATTGGAATCACCTTCCTCACCACAGGGCAGTCAGAGCTGGCGTTGCTCTGTGGCTGCCTTGTTGGGGCCTGTGTGGGCTTCCTTTGGTTCAACAGCTTCCCGGCAAGCATCTTTATGGGGGACACTGGTTCCCTTGGTCTAGGAGGGGCACTGGCTGCACTCGCTGTAATGACGCGAACAGAAATTCTCTTGATTCTGCTGGGAGGGATTTTTGTCATTGAGGCGCTGTCTGTAGTCATCCAAGTGATCTCATTCCGGTTCTTCAGGCGGCGTGTTTTCCTGATGGCTCCGATCCACCATCACTTTGAGCTCCGCCAGTGGTCTGAAACGAAGATCATTCTCCGCTTCTGGATTGTTGCCGCCGCGTTCAGTGCGATTGCATTTACTCTCTACCAGTCGAGCCTGACATGAGCAATAGCCTTCCTCTGGAGAATCGGTCGGACCTCCCAGAGGGACCTTGGCTTGTCTGCGGCCTTGCCCGTTCTGGGCAGTCGGCTGCGGCCGCACTTGTAGCCACAGGAGAGAGGGTCATCGGCACTGATGCCAGATCACCCGAGGGAGCTTTGGCCCTTACCGAATCTGGGGTGGAGGTTCACTTGGATACGGGCGGCGAGGAATTTGTTTCTCAGGTATCGGCCGTTGTCAAAAGCCCCGGTGTCCCTGACAGCGCCCCGGCCGTTCGCGCAGCGCGTGAACTAGGAGTGCCGGTCTTGGGTGAGCTTGAACTGGGTTGGAGGATGACATCAGGTCAAGTGATTGCCGTTACAGGTACCAATGGAAAGACGACAACAACTGAGTTAATCGGTCACCTTCTGCGGGAGTCAGGCGAGGACTGCTCGGTTGTAGGCAATGTCGGGACCCCGATTACTTCCGTGGCTGGCACTGAAGCAGCATTGAAGACACTTGTGGTTGAGGCCTCGTCCTTTCAGCTTGAAGACTCAGTTGGCTTCGCACCCGATGTCGCAGTCCTTCTGAATCTGGGCGCAGACCACATTGATCGCCATGGCACTGTGGCCTCTTACAGGGAGGCCAAGCTGAGGATCTTTGATCGGCAGACAATTGCTGACATTGGCGTGGTTCCTGAAGGAGAGACATCTGTAGAAGGGCGTGGGAAAGCCAAGCGCGTGACCTTTGGTGGGTCTGACTCGGATATGAAGGTTTCGGATGGGGGGATCTACTGGCGGGGAGTCAGGCTTGCCGATACCGAGGATTTCTCCCTTCCAGGGGAGCACAACCTCCTCAACGCACAAGCAGCTGCCGCAGCATGCCTGATGCACGGAACAGACCCAGCGACTTTGGCGGATGGCTTGAGAACATTTGAGGCCGTGCCTCACCGGCTTCAGCTCATCAGGGACGAAGGTGGCGTGCGGTGGTACAACGACTCGAAAGCGACGAATGTCGACTCGACCCTCACGGCGTTGAAAGCTGTGGGGTCTGGAGTCCATCTTATTCTCGGTGGAGATGGTAAAGGCCAAGACTTCCTTCCACTTCGGGCTGCTGTTGCGGGCCACTGTGTATCAGTGCACCTGATCGGCGAAGCCGCTGGTCAGCTGTTTGAGGTGCTCTCAGAGAGTGGAGTTCATGTGCAGCAGGATGGAGAGATGAGGCTTGCTGTGGCGTCCTGCGCCCGAACTGCCCGCTCGGGTGAATCAGTTCTGCTCTCACCGGCCTGTGCGAGCTTTGATCAGTTCAGGGACTTTGAACACCGTGGCGAAGAGTTCTGCTCTCTTGTGGAGGCAAGCGCATGAGTAGACGCCGACTCAGAAAAGACAACGCCCCTCCGTCTCGGGTGCGTGAGGCCCGTGAGCAACGGGCGCTTGTCTTCCCCAAGGAACATCGTGCAATCACGACATCCGTTGTGATTCTCGTGGCGATCGGAGTTGTGATGGTTTACAGCGCTTCGTCAGCAAGCAACGCCCTCTCTTCGGGCGGTCAGGGAACGGGGCTCCTTCTGCGGACGCTTGGCCTTGGCGTTCTCCCCGGATTCCTCCTGCTTTGGTTTCTACAACGGATTCCACTGGACACGATCGGCCGCCACAGCAAGATCTTGATGGGATTGTCGCTGTTCCCAATCGCTGCAGTTCTGCTTCCCGGAGTTGGACAATCGATTAATGGGGCGCAGCGATGGATCAACCTGGGAGTGACCAGCTTCCAGCCCAGTGAGATCGGAAAGCTTGCGCTCGTGCTCTATGTGGCCAACCTTGCCGTCACTCGGTCTCAATCGCTGGGTAATCTCAAGGCTGCCTTCAAGTTTGTGATGTGGCCGATATTCCTTACCGCAGTCTTGATCGCCAAGGAGCCGGATCTGGGTACAGCCCTTGTCTGTGTTGCAACTGGCCTCACAATTGTCTGGATGGCAGGAATGCCGCTCCGAGTTCTCGCCCCGATCCTCGGCAGTGCCGTCATGGCAGTTTTGCTGTTTGCCGTTGCGTCTCCGTATCGAGCTGCCCGATTGACTGCATTCCTCGACCCGTGGGCGCACCAGGCCGACAGTGGCTTCCAATCAGTTCAGGGTCAGATCGCGCTCGGCTCGGGTGGGATATTGGGGGTGGGACCAGGTGAGTCAGTTCAGAAGATCTTCTACCTGCCAGAGGCCCACACCGACTTCATCCTTGCTGTGATCGGGGAGGAACTGGGTGTGATTGGAATCCTTGTAGTACTCGGCCTGTTCGGCGCGATCCTTAGAGCTGGGATGAACATTGCGCGGGATGCCGTTGATCCGTATGCGAAGCTGACTGCTGCGGGTCTTACCGCGTTGATCACTTGTCAAGCAATGCTGAACATATGGGTCGTTCTTGGGATCGCACCGCTGACGGGAGTGCCGCTTCCGTTCATCTCCTACGGGCCCACCAACTTGATTGTGCTCCTGTGTTCAACGGGCCTTCTGTTGAACATTGCTGCCACGGGTGGCACTCGCCTGCGGGCCGTGCCGGACATAGATGCTTCAACAAGCGAGGATTGGGATGCGGATTCTGATCGCAGCCGGCGGGACAGCCGGGCACGTGATTCCCGCTCTGAGCGTCGCTGACGAACTGCGAGATTCCGCTCACGAAGTTGAGTTTGTGGGAGGGGATCGTGCAGAAGCGTCACTGGTTCCGGCCGCAGGCTTCAAATTTCACAAGCTTCAGGCTGAGGGCCTGAGTCGGACGTCGAAGATCAAGGCGTTGCGCGCGGCGTGTAAGGCAGTCCCTGCAGTGTTGAGTGCCGTGCGTCTGGTCAGGCACACTAGGCCTGATGTGGTTCTCGGTGGAGGAGGCTATGTGGCGGGCATTGTTGGTGCCGCCGCCGTTTTGACAAGGACCCCATTGGTCCTGACTGAGGCCGATAGCCATCTTGGGATATCCAACAGAGCCCTTGCTCGATTTGCAAAGAAGGTTTGTCTTGGCTTCCCGATTGAGGGTCGTGGGCAAGGGAAATTTCTGGTTACCGGTAGGCCTGTTCCCATTGGTGCTACTGACAGGTCGGCCGCCAGGCGACGGTTCGGGATCTCGAGTGATGCTCAGTGCGTTCTCGTTACAGGGGGGTCTCTTGGAGCTTCATCGATCAACAAGGCGGCAGTGGAGGGCTTTGCGAACTCTGGGTTCGAGGTTCTTCACTTGGCCGGCGAGAGGGACCTTCCAAGTCTTACCTCTCCCCGTGACACCTATCATCTTGAGGGGTATGTAGAGGGGTTCGGAGAGGCTGTCGCTGCATGCGATCTCGCGGTGGCGCGTGCTGGCGGGTCGGTGTTTGAGCTAGCAGCCCAGGGATGTCCCGCCATCCTGATTCCCTACCCGCACGCCGCGGGAGACCATCAGACTGGAAATGCCCGTTGGATGGAGGCAGCCGGGGCTGCAGTGGTGATGGCTGATGGCGACCTGTCGGCAGAATCACTTGGGGATGCGGTTGACTCGCTCCTAAAGGACCCCGCGCGTCTGGAGAAGATGGCCGCAGCGAGCTCCAGCCTGGCTCGGCCTGACGCCGCACGGGAAGTCGCAATGGTCGTGATTGATTCCGGTAGGAGCGCAAGCACGAACCCGGGGGCGTCATGAGCCCGGTGGTTGAACAGATCTGGAACGGCCGGTCCTTTCACTTTGTGGGGATTGGTGGGGCAGGGATGAGCGGCCTCGCCAGAATCGCGCTTGAACTTGGGGCGACAGTTACCGGGTCGGACAGCGCCACAGGAGGAGCTATTGAGGATCTATGCGCGCTCGGAGCAGTTATTCACGCCGACCACAACGAGGCACATGTTCCCGTCGACGCGGAGCTTGTTTACAGCTCTGCGATTGACGCCGATAACCCGGAGCGGGCTGTGGCCGCTGCTCGGGGACAGACGGAACTGCATCGGAGCGATCTGCTCGGTGAGATGACAAGGCTCAAGCCGACCATTGCCGTCACGGGTACGCACGGCAAGACAACCACGTCGGCGATGGTTGTGAGTGCTCTCCGAGGCGCTGGTGTTGACCCTGGTTGGGTGATCGGAGCACCGCTGGCCGGAGGTGAGGCATCGGCTGGGTGGGGAACTTCGCCGTGGCTCGTCGTTGAAGCTGATGAGTCGGACCGTTCGCTCCTTGGTCTTGAGTGCGTCATTGCAGTGGTCACTAACTGCGAGTTGGACCACCATGCGACCTACTCCTCTTTGGAGGATCTTCGAACGACCCTGACTCAGTTTCTCGCCAAGGCAATGCACGCGGTCATCTGGGATCAGCCCGAGCTGATTTCGCTGGCCCCAGCCGAGGCGGCTCTGCATCCCTACAGGGCGGCTGACGCATCCAGCAAGGACGGCAGAGCGAGCTTCACTTGGAGAGAGCAGGTGGTGAACCTGCTGGTCCCAGGACTTCATAACGCGACCAACGCGTCAGGCGCTCTCGAGGCGGCAGCCCTGACTGGGGCTGATCAACAGGGTCTCTGTGACGGAATTGCAACCTTTGCTGGGACAAGCCGACGCTTTGAGTACATCGGAAGGTCGCGGGCTGGGGCCCAGGTGTTTGATGACTACGCCCACCACCCGACCGAAGTTGCAGCCACCATTGCCGCTGCCCGGTCCTTCGGAGCCGAGCGCGTACTTGTTGCATTCCAGCCACATCTGTTCTCACGCACGGAGGCGTTGTCGGCCGAGTTCGGCTCTGCTCTGGCATCCGCTGATGCAGCGCTTGTCGCGGACATCTATCCAGCGCGTGAGGCTGGGAAAGACTTTCCGGGCGTTACATCCGAGCTCATTGTCTCAGCTGGCAATTCAGGCTCTAGCCAGCCGATCTTGAGTGCTTCGGGTGATCTTCCAGCTACAGCTGCGGCGATTGTTGAAATGAGCCGTGAGGGAGATCTCATCCTTCTGATGGGAGCCGGGGACATCACATCGCTCGGAGCAGGGTTGGTCTCATGAGCGTCCGTCCAGCAAGACTTGTTGAGAACGAGCCGCTCGACACGTACACGACAGTGCGGGCCGGTGGGGCAGCTGAGTTCTTCAGTCGGTGCGGGACCCCGGATGAGTTGCAGGGAGCTCTTGCCTGGGCGGCGGAAGAAGGTGTCGCGCTCAACGTACTTGGCTCTGGGTCCAACCTTCTCGTTGCCGACGAGGGGGTTGAGGGTCTGGTGGTGAAGCTTGACGGGAAGCTCGCCTCAATTGAGGTGGATGCTGTCGCTGGGTCAATTCTGTGTGGGGGCGGTGCACGGT
>Ga0194035_1002029_pt1 | contig 10231 bp, 7 predicted proteins | sample JunL2320m_MetaG_FD_148680 | JGI IMG/M metagenome (GOLD analysis project Ga0194035, IMG submission 148680) | Anoxic zone freshwater microbial communities from boreal shield lake in IISD Experimental Lakes Area, Ontario, Canada - Jun2016-L239-20m | ecosystem: Environmental > Aquatic > Freshwater >...
ATTCAGGATGATCGCGACGTTCGCGCCGTCGTCATCATGTTCGGCCACTGCCTCGGTGGCGGACTCGAGCTCCCACTCGCATGCCACCTCCGATTTGCGGCCAGCGAAGGCGCACAGATCGGCCGGCTCGAAAAGCAAAAGGCCTGATCGGATCCCCGAGGGGTGCCGATCAGGCCTTTCTCAACGAGCGGATGACGAGATTCGAACTCGCGACCCTCACCTTGGCAAGGTGATTTGGCCAACTCTGCTACCTGCGCCTCCGTGCCAAAAAGTACCTTTCACAAGGTCTTTTACCTCTCGCCGACTCACATCGTTTTTCATGGTCTCTTGATGTCTCGCGGCCTGGCCGCGGCCTGAACGCGGCCAAGCAAGTCGGGGCGAAACAGCGGCAGCAGCTCCTCAACGAGTCAACTTCATCGCGGTGCCAGCTCGACGCTCCAGCCGAGGTAAGTAATGCGCCCCGTAGTGCGCGGCCAACCTCGACACCAGGTGTCTCCGTGCCGAGTCACTGGAGGACTCCAGTAACCTGCCCGCGTCATGGGTGCTTGCAGCCGAGATCGTGAAAGAACTCGAACCTGCCCTCTCCCACTTCGCCGAACTCGCCTCGCCGCCAATAGGAGAACCCAATGAGTGACATCAAACTATTCCGCACAACGGCCGGTGCGGTGAGCGAACTCGAAGGCACCTCAGTCGCTCTGGAGAAGAGCCTTCAGACGTTGATGGAGCGTCACCTCGAGACTTTCCTCGGAGTCCGATTCCTAGCGTCCGAGTACTCCACCGGGAAGACGCATAAGGGAAGAATCGACACGCTCGGCATCGACGAGAACAACTGCCCCGTGATCATCGAGTACAAGCGCAGCAGTAACGAAAACGTGATCAACCAAGGTCTCTTCTACCTCGACTGGCTGCTGGACCACCGAGCCGAATTCACGTTGCTCGCGATGAAGGCGTTCGGCGCAGAAGTCGAAGCGGCAATCGACTGGTCGTCGCCGCGCCTGATCTGTATTGCAGGCGACTTCAACAAATATGACGAACATGCTGTTGCACAGATCAACCGCAACATCGAGTTGTTTCGCTACCGCCGTTACGGGGACGATTTCTTGGTACTCGAACTCGTGAACGCCGTCACGGGAACTCCTACTGACGTTGAACGCCCGACGGGTGGAAAGACCGCTTACAAAACCGTGAGCGAATACCTCACACAGGCACCCGACGATCTGAAGGATCTATATGGTGAGCTTGAGGCGTTCATGATTGCTCTGGGCGATGACGTTACGTCGAAGATCCTTCGCTTGTATGTCGCCTTCCGACGTATCAAGAACTTCGCTTGCGTAGAGGTACACCCTCAGTCAAAGAAGCTGCTCGTGTACCTCAAAGTGGACACTGAGAGCGTGCAACTGGAGACGGGGTTCTCCCGCGATGTCAGCAAGATCGGTCACTTCGGAACCGGCGACCTCGAGATCACGATAAAGAACCCAAGAGATCTCGAGCGGGCAAAGCCTCTAATCCTCAGAAGCTATGAAGTCAGCTGAACTTTTCATTCCTATCCGAACCGGCGAAGACTCCAACCGCCGAGCGCCTATCAAAAGCGGGGCGTTTCGCCGCTGTTCGATAGGTGCTGTGCTGCTGCCGATAACACTTACACCGTTTCGTCGCTGACACGCCTTCAAGTCGTTTGCAGCTTCTGGTCCGCGCGAGTGTGCGCGATGCGTTCTTTTACTTCTGCTCTTGCGGGTGCTGCTGTCGCAGCGATTGTTGTGTCTGGTTCCATCGCGATTGCTGCGATTCCTGACTCGACGACGAAGGTCATCACCGTTTGCTATACGAAGACCTCGGGTGCTTTGCGGTTGATCGACAAAGCCACGAAGGCGACATGCAACACCCGGACTGAGATCGAGTTGAGCTGGAATCAGCAAGGAGTCAAAGGTGACGCTGGGCCTGTTGGTCCTGCGGGGCGCAATGGCACGAACGGTGTTGACGGATCGAATGGGACGAATGGGGCAACCGGTGCGGTTGGCCCGCAAGGTCTAACGGGGCCGGCGGGTGCAGTTGGTCCCGCTGGCAAGGCGAGCGGTTTATCGTGTGCCGACGAGGCCCGGATCAAGCGTGTGACACCTCAATTCGCGTATTCAGCTGCATGCGGTGGCCCGGTCCCGATAACAACAGTGACTTCAATCGGCGCTGGATCTAACCACTCGTGCGTGTTACTTGCAGACACCACGATCAAATGCTGGGGCAGCAATGACAGGGGGCAACTCGGTAACGGCACGAACACCGATTCAACTAACCCCGCGACCGTGTCCGGGATCAGCGGTGCAACCGCAATCAGCGTCGGATCTAACCACTCGTGCGTGTTGCTTGCAGACACCACCGTCAAGTGCTGGGGCCTCAACTATGCAGGCCAACTCGGCAACGGCACGCAACTCGACTCCGCCACCGCAGTCACCGTGTCCGGGTTGAGCGGTGTAACCGCAATCAGCGGCAAGGGCGACCTCTCGTGTGCGCTGCTTGCAGACACCACCATCAAGTGTTGGGGCTATGACGGCTTCAGTAACAATCAATTTGGGATCGTTACCAGGCTGACACCCGTGACCGTGTCCGGGATCAGCGGTGCAACCGCAATCAGCGTCGGATCTAACCACTCGTGCGTGTTGCTTGCAGATACCACCGTCGAGTGCTGGGGCTACAACTCCAACGGGCAACTCGGCAATGGCACGAAAACCAACTCGACTACTGCGGTGACCGTGTTCGGGATCAGCGGTGCAACCCAGATCAGCGTCGCGTCAGGCCGTTCTTGTGCGGTGTTGGCAGACACCACCGTCAAGTGTTGGGGCTGGAACGTCTACGGGGAACTCGGTAATGGCACGAACACGGATTCGACTACAGCGGTGACCGTGTCCGGGATCAGCGGTGCAATCCAGATCAGTGCTGGGGGGGACATGCATTCGTGTGCTCTCCTTGCAGACACCACGATCAAGTGTTGGGGCTGGAACGGCTTCGGAAACCTTGGTAACGGCACGACAACCAACTCAAGCACCGCGGTGACCGTGTCCGGGGTCAGCGGTGCGGCCGCGATTGCGACGGGGCGTTACCATTCGTGCGTGTTGCTTACAGACACCACGGTCAAGTGCTGGGGCCTCAACTCCAGCGGCCAACTCGGGGACAGCACCACGATCGACTCTGCTACCGCTGTGACTGTGGTCGGCTTCTAACTCGTCGATCGCCTACGCCACTTACCGCCATCACCGACCGGCTGGGTCGCGCTGGCCTGCCACGAATTCAGTCACCTCACCAAAGCGATGTAAAGCTCGGGTTATGGGCAGTTAATAGTCGATTCGGGTGGCGGTTCGAAACGCAGTCTTCCATGCGCCGCAAGTCCTTCTTGGGTGATGAAGTATCGAATCGGTTTCCCGTTTGCAGTGAACCACCCTGTTGCCACGCACTGAGCCAGCGCCGTCTTCGAGACAGCGTGTCGTATGTCGAGCAGCTCGTCGATTTCTCGATTTGTAAGGCCGGTCCCACGGTGGGTTGTCGCCAACAGTTCGAGCAACGCCAAAGGGGCGGAATCGGGACCAACCTCGTGTGGGACTGGTGCAAGGGCGTTTTGCCGCCGGAGGTATCTACTGAGCACTCTAAAGAGGACTATTACCGACCCTTCGTACATACCCAGACTTTCTTGTCGGCTAAGTCGGTTGGCGCAACCTGCATCCGGTGATGCTAGGTCAGCGAACAGCGGGCGGCCATTGATCGGCTCCACGCGATCTTGCGGCATCGCGGCGAGAAACACAGCCGCGATCAAATGCTGGGGCTGGAACGGCGGCGGGCAACTCGGTGACGGCACGAACACTGCTTCGAACACCCCTGTGGCGGTAGCTGGGATTACGGGAGCGACCGAGATCACTGCTTGGGGCTACAACACATGTGCGCTACTTGCGGATACGACAGTCAAATGCTGGGGCTACAACGGCTTCGGGCAACTTGGTAACAGGACAATTCCGAACTCAAATACCCCTGTGGCGGTGATTGGGGTTACGAGTGCTACTGCGATCTCTACCGGTTTCTACCATTCGTGCGCGTTGCTTGTGGATACCACGGTCAGATGCTGGGGCTTCAACGGCTATGGGGCGCTGGGTGATGGTACGAGCGCTGACTCGAATACCTCGGTAGCTGTGGTTGGGATCACCGGTGCCACCGCGATCAGCACCGGGCAATACCATTCGTGTGCGTTGCTTGCGGACACCACCATCAAATGCTGGGGCACAAACCCCTTCGGGCAACTGGGTAACGGTACGAACACCAGCTCGTTCACCGCCGCGGGGGTGGTTGGGATTACGGGCGCTACAGCGATCACTTCAGGGAACATCCATTCGTGTGCGTTGCTTGCCGATACCACGGTCAAATGCTGGGGTAACAACGACTACGGGCAACGCGGTAGTTATAACTACATCTCGTACGCGATGGCCTCGGTGTATGGGATTACCGGCGCTACCGCCATCGCTGCCGGGGTCTTGCATTCCTGTGCGTTGCTTGCCGATACCACGGTTCAGTGTTGGGGCTACAACAACCTCGGACAGCTCGGTAACGGGACAACCACCAACTCCCAATTACCAGTGACCGTTGCAAGCCTCTAGCTCACGCTCTTACACCGTTGTCGCCGTCAAGCGCCTTCGGATCGCACGCCAGAACTCCGCGCGGAAGGTTCAAGTCGACCGCCTGCAGCGTGCCGAACGGGTTGGCATCGTTGAAGCAGTCGATGGTCATTTGTTTGGTGTCCCCTCTTCGGGTGGTGATCACGCTCAGGTGAAACTCCCCAGAGCTGCTCGACTGGCAGACGCCACACGACCTGTTCACTACACTCCAAAACAACCCTGTGTAGCCACGACCGCTGGAATCCGCCAAGCACACCTGGGGAATTTCGGTGAGCGCGATCATTTGCGGCGGTGCAACGAATCGCGAATCACTTGGGTTACGAGATTGAGTCGTTTCGTCAGTGGGTCAAGCAGGCTGATATCGACGCCGGCGACAACGCCGAACGAACGAGGGCTCACACTGATTCCAGAATCGAAGCCTCGTGGAACTCAAGCCGCGACGCAGGTTGAGTTATGTCGCTTGATTGTCGATCGCTACGACAGTGTCGTAGAGGCCGTAGCGCCTGAGGCCCTTGTGTGACTCGATGCCGGTGTATGACAGGGAGGCATCTTCGTAGCGTCGGAAAGCGAACACGGCCTGGTTCATGTGAGTGGAGTTGAAGACACCAAGTGAGACCAACAGGTGAAAGTCATCAACTGATAGTCCGGTGACGGTCTTGAAAAGATCAGGCTCCAGTTTGGTGATCACGTCCTGCAGCGTGTTCTCGCGGAAGTCGGTGAGGTACATGAAAGCGGGGATGCGGGTAGCGAACTTGATCAGCTTTTCTTGAATGAGCTTGCGCTTGCTCTTGTACTCCTTTTCCTCCTCGGTGAGTTCCTTCTTCTCCTTGGGGGTTAGGTCGTCGACGTTGGTCTTCTTGGTGTCCTTGACGGACTCGCTCTTATTGACCACGGTTTCGAAGATGTCTGATCCAAGCGCTCGGAACCCCTCGATGTTCATCACGGCTTCCATGGCTGCTTTGTTGCCCATGATCTTGCGCAGGGTGTCGTTGTCAACGTTTACGAGGAGCGCTGATTCCCATTTGCGGGCGAGCAGGGTGGCTGAGGTGCCGGACATTGCGATGTCGAGGATTGCTCCAGCGTTGACCTGTGTCATGTTCGAGCCGTCGTACGCAAGGACAGGCAGGAACTTCACCAACTCCGCGACTGCGAGTTCAGGATTTGAAGTCTCGGGTGAGAGGCCAGCGCCGTAGTCAGCGATCTGCCGCAGGGCTCGGGTTGGGGCGAAGTCGAACACGAAACAGACCGGTTTGATCACAGCTTCTTCGCGCGGGTTGTCGCCGTTCGGGTTCCTTATTGACCACGGTGATTGCACTCGGAATGCTGCCTGGAAATAGGTTTCAGGAGACTTGAGATTGCGCAGCATCAAGATTGATGACCACTGTGAAACGGTCACGCCGGTGGTCAGCTTGCCGCACGTGAGTGCGATTGTCTTCGACTCAAACCCGGAGCCGATTGCCTTCCTTACGGGTGGGAGTGCAGCAAGCCCGATCCCGGCCTCGGTTCCAGCGACGCTCAACACCTCGTAGTCGTGCCAGAAGACGTTGTGCTTTTCGCGCAGCAAATTGGCCATGGCATGGCAAGCAGCGACCGTTGGCAGAAACCAGAACGAGTGCTGCAGGTACGGCAAGAGGCGCACATCGGAGTAGGGGAACGGTGGCCTAGTTCCCGACTTCAGGGCGCTCACCTGTGTGGGCATGTGCGCGCCGCGGATGATGTCAAGCCACTTCTGAACATCGTCCTTGTGTTTGAACTGTGCTTTCGCACCACGCCCGGTGGCGTCAAAGAAAGCGTTGAGGTCGAACTCGTCGAACTCGCCTTGGTTCGCGATCGCAACCAGTTCGTCAGGCATCTGATACGTGAGCAGACGCATCTCGGGAAGCGCCACGTAAGGATTCCACGCGTCCGGGTACTCTTCGGTGAACTCCTGCTTCGCTCGCTGCTCGTCGGTGTAGGTCCAGTTGAAGATCTGTTCCTCAATGAACTCGCCGGTCGCCAAAGCCTTGAAGGGTGTTCCCGACAGGTACAGGTATGCCCGAGTGGTGATCGGAAGGAAGTCGGACTCATCGCCAGAGAGCTCCTCGAGCCCCGTGCCGAACTCATCGAGGACCTTCGAGTACTCAGCTTCAAGTTCCTTCTTCGCTACCTCATCGTCTTCACCCTCGAACAATTCCTTGGCGTTGTCGCGCCAGGCGCCGAAGTGGTACTCGTCGAAGATCACTAGATCCCAAGTGACCCAGTGAAGCCACTCGTTCTTCGCTTTGATGCGGCCGTCCTTACGGCCGAGCACGTCTTGGAACGAACCGAAGTACACCAGAGGTAGCTTCTTGTCGGCCTTCATCGGATCGCCACCGTTGGACTTCGACAGATACTGCCAGCCACTGAAGTCGACATGCGTGCGCAGGTCGGTCTCCCACGCGTCCTCCACGGCAGGCTTAAACGTCAAGACGAGAACCTTCTTGGCGTTGAGCTTCTTAGCGAGCTGGTACGCAGCGAAGGTCTTACCGAAGCGCATCTTCGCATTCCATAGGAACCTGGGCACCGAGTCTGTCGATTCACGCCAGATGGACTCGTAGTACGACGCAGTCTTCGCCACAGCGTCGGCCTGCTCGGCACGCATCGTGAAGTCCTCGTGATGACTCCCCGTGAGCGCTTGCCCAGTGTGGAGCTCATTGATGGCCGAGCGCACGTCCTTGGCCGAGCAACGCATCCACTCCAACTCGACGTTTTCGAAGCCCTTCGCCTTCAACCGATCCCGCACGGCGCTATCGCGGAAGTACGTACCATCCGGCCGGTCGGCTAGCTCGTCGACTTCCAACGTGTATTTGAGTTTCGCTTGGCCGTGTGACTGCTTAATGCGAACGTTGACATCCTGAGTCGTCTGGCCGACCTTCAGGCACCCTGCATACTTTGGGATATCCGGGGTCGACCACGCGTAAATGCGCAGTCGCGCCTCCGGCCGAGCGGGGAGCAATTCCTCAATAGGTCTGGTCATCCGCCACGTCCATGGGGCGAATCATTGAGTCAATGACATGGATCTCATCTGGTGACAGCTTGTATTTGGCGTACAGGTCATCGTCGGTCCATGGTCGGGCGAAGTCCTGCAAGGGCACGAAGGAGTAGGCCGAGCGCGGAAGGTCTTGGGCGGACGCCCTCAGGGCCACGAGGTACCTGAAGAATTTCGTGCTCGCGTAGGAAAGGCAGTTATGTGCTTCCGCCTTCGTGTCGAAAGCACCGATGAGTACGTACGTTTCAGTCATCGCAGATCCAGGCGGCAGTACGCCTGAACGCGAGAGCACGCGGCGCATCCCGTTCCTATCAGCCTGACCGGCATGTTCTGACGATGATTTGGACGTGAACGTCTTCCACTTGTCGATGTTCGATTTGCCCTCAGTGATCGAGTCGCGCGGCGTCCAGCTGCTTCCCCCCGACTGCAGAACGTAGACGTCGTCGTGGGCAGACTTCTTAGCGTTTCCCCTGAAGAAGGTGCGTAAGCCGAAAGGCTTCTGACTGCTTACCTGCCTTTCGAAGCGCTTCTCGGCCGGCAACGCCATGCCGGGTTGGCCGGTTTCGACAGTGACGACCTTTCGAAGGATCGGTAGCCCATTGTTGTCTCGCACGAAGACCTCAGCGCCATCTTCGAGGAGAGCTCTCGTCGTTGCAGTAACCCCTCCCTTAGCGTCCCTGCCAACGACCTCGCAATCCCCGGGATTGTCTCTGTCCCACAGGAAGTAGCAAACCCCTCCCGCTACGTCGACCCCATCGAACGCATGGCGGCTGTCGTGGAAGTCGTATAGCTTTCTGATTCGGCCGTCCTCCAGCATGGATTTCCGGAAGGCTTCAAGGCCTCGTCCGCCGAAGAACCATCGGGACGGGATGATCATCGTGACAAGTCGGGGCTCGAGAGCCTTCGCCTGTTCCACGAAACGGTTGTAGATCGGCACGGCGCTCGCGCCCTGGCCTCCGTCCGAGAGCTGATAGGGCGGGTTGCCGATGATTACGTCGAACTGCATGTTGGCTCCGAACAGCTCTTCGAGCCGATCCTTGATGTTGCTTGTGTGAATAAACGCGTAAGCATGGGTCTCAAAGTCGCCACCTCGGTCGAGGGCTGCCTGACTCGCCCCACAGAACCTGCATCGACTGTTTGCCCACGTATGTTCCGTGCGTTCGTACCAGATGTTTCCGCTTGGCGTCGTAAACGACTTCGCGATCGAGTGTTGGCCGTTTGCGTACTTTGAGCAGTACAGACTGCGCCGCGCAAGGAGGCTTGCTAGTTCGGTGATTGCTACGCCGAATACCTGTTGTGTGAGCACATGGTCGACTCGCTCGTTGAGGTCGGGGATCGCGGCGGCAAGTCCGTCGACCAATCGCTTGGTGATGCCTCTGAGGAAGACTCCGGATTTTGTAAAGGGGTCTAGGAACCGGACATTCTTGTCCTCCCAGATGTTCGCTCCATCGTTTCGCTCAGCCCACGCAACGGCCAGCGCGTCAAGCATGTTCTCGGCCAGTTCGGGCGGCGTGAACACCTCGTCGTTGGAGAGGTTGGCGATACATGTCAGAACGTCCGGGTTCCTGCCCTTAAGAGCAAAGGATGCTTGAATCACGCTGAAATCTCCTGAATGTTCATCTGCGGATAAGTTCGCACCGGGACAAATACTTCGTGTTCCTCAAGCATTTCAAACAGGCTCCCTGCGATGGAGGATCGCTGCGTGAGCGCGTCGAAGCGGAAGTCTCGTCGCTGGAACTTTCCTCGGCCGAGATAACCCCATTCTGGGAAAGTAATAGCTTCGCCTGAGGCTGTTGTCATATCGAGCGCGTCGCCTTGCACGATGTTTGCAGCAAGTACAGCGCGGCCTACTCTGTTCCACTCGTCGCTGACATCAGCACCTATGAACGAGAGGAAGACTTCGAGAAGGTTGCCTCGGCACTCATCGGCATTGTCTTGTAGCAGTTCAATCCCGTAGATACACATGAGCGCAAGTAGCGCGTAGTGTTGGCGCTCGAACTTGCTCGTGCCGAACTTTGTTTCGACTGTTCTCAGCTTCCGCCTGAGGACGGGAACGAGGAAGTTGCCCGACCCGCACGCCGGTTCGAGGACTCGAGCGTCGATTCGTTCCGACTCCTCCTTCACGAGGTTAAGCATGTCCTCAATGAGCCAGGCAGGGGTGAAGACTTCACCGTGATCGGCAACGCGCTGTCGGGACTTCACCAGCACTTCGTCCGTAGGCTCCCGAGGCACGCTGGCGTCAGCTGTTGCCTCGCTTGTCATGTCTTGCACCGCCTGATCATACGCAATCAGCAGGCATTGCTAGGGACAGCAACATCTGTTGCTCGCGTTTGCCCGGCCTGCGCAGAAACCTTGATTGCCCGATGTTTCTGCCTGTTTCATTTATGCGGTTCGGGCGCTGTTGGTAACTCCGTTGAATGGAAGAGTTCGGAGAGAACTACTCGCAAATCAAGCGTTCGCGTCAATCGGCAGCATCGGCGATTCATACGATAATGCAATGGCCGAGGCCGTCAACGCGCTTTACAAAACCGAACTCATCCGTCGCCAAGGCCCCTGGCGCAACGCAGAACACGTC
>Ga0194035_1002030_pt1 | contig 10231 bp, 8 predicted proteins | sample JunL2320m_MetaG_FD_148680 | JGI IMG/M metagenome (GOLD analysis project Ga0194035, IMG submission 148680) | Anoxic zone freshwater microbial communities from boreal shield lake in IISD Experimental Lakes Area, Ontario, Canada - Jun2016-L239-20m | ecosystem: Environmental > Aquatic > Freshwater >...
GCCAGTTTGCGCGCAGATAAGGGGGAGGAATTATGGTTAGTTCTAAGCACTACTGTTGATGGTGTGTCAAGTTAAAATTGACTATTGGACCAAATTTTTGTCTTCAGAGTTTGGCTCACGCTACATTTCTAGATGTGACGATATAGGTTACTGCATATTTATGTAAAAAGCGCCATAAATTGCCGAGCAAGCGGTTCAAGAGGGTAAATTCTGTATAGCAGAGATTATACCTTAGTCATCCCTTAACGCTCCAATGCTACTACCTCAACGGCGGTGGCGTAAACTGACTTTTCGAGGAATTGGAAGCTCGAGTTTTTCGCGTAAAGTTTTCCCTTCGTACTTCGTTCGGAAAATTCCGCGGCGCTGCAATTCAGGTACCACCAAATCGACAAATTCGTTTAAAGATGACGGAAAAACTTGTGGGATAATATTAAATCCATCAGCAGCGCCATCGTGGAACCACTCTTCCATTTTGTCTGCTACATCTGCAATGGATCCTATTACTTGAAAATGGCCTCGGCCACCTGCAATACGCTGATAAAGCTGTCGAATAGAAAGTCCCTCCGCACGCGCTGTAGAAGCAAGCATCGCTGACCGAGTTGGGACATTTCGACCCGCCGGAAGCTCTGGGATGGGGCCGTCTACATCGTAATCCTGCAAATCCCAGACAAGGTACCGAGAGAGCAACGCCACACCTACCTCAGGGGAAATTAAATTCTGAAGTTCTCCAAAATTGTCGAGCGCCTCCTGCCTCGATTTTGCTACCATTACCCCAAATCCGGGCATAATAAGGACATGCTTTGGATTTCGGCCAACTGCTTCAGCTCTCGTCTTAATGTCAGAATAAAATTCTCTCGCACTTTCAATTGATTGATGCGCAGCGAACACTAAGTCCGCTGTTTCAGCCGCTAGCTGGCGCCCTTCATCAGATGCACCAGCTTGAACAATCAAAGGCTCACCTTGCGGTGAGCGGTATGTCGTAAGTGGACCACGGACACTAAAAAAATCACCAACATGGTCTAGAACATGCAGTCCGTTCGGGTCATAAAAAAGCCCGCGCTCTCTATCGATAAGTAGCGAACCTTCGTCCCAGCTACCCCAAAGCCCACGGACTACTTCCACAAATTCCCGAGCACGCCTGTATCTTTCGGCCTTAGGCAATTGCTCTTCTATACCAAAATTTCTGCCTTCACTTGCATTAGCTGATGTAACAACATTCCAGCCAGATCTTCCACCGCTGATAAGATCTAGAGATGCAAAACGCCTCGCAATAAAATAGGGCTGATCATAAGTCGTGGTCGCTGTACATACAAGGCCAATTTCCTCAGTTACCGCTGCAAGAGCAGTGAGACATGTCATTGGTTCAATGCGCATTCCAAGTGCAGTTCTGGGAAGCGTATCGGCTGTAAACCTTTCTCCTGACAGAGAGTCAGCTTCAAAGATGAGGTCAAAAAGACCCCGCTCAGCTGTTTTTGCTAGTGAGGTGTATTTTTTGAAATCCAGAGCACAATCCGCATCTGTCTCTGGAAGAAGCCACGAGGCAATATGGTGGCCGGAAGCTTGGAACATTAAGCCTAATTTAATTTGTCTGGTTCTCTTGGAAAAAGGTTTTAAATCACTCGACATTGTTTTGACCCTTTTTTGCAGTGACATGGCCTTCCGGAAATCTATTTCAATTGATATTTCTAGCCGGGCTCCGGACCCCTTAAGATAGCAGTTGCTTTGTCGATAATTGCTTGTGGTGTATCATATGCGCGCTTGAGAAGCTCATGAATTTCTGCCCCGGTAAGTGGGTCAACAAACTGCTGAGAACGTTCTGATTCCGTGAGAAAATCTTGATCTATAATCATTTTTGAGAACGCAGCTCTTAGGGCATCTCTTTTTTCCCCTGCTATGCCCGGTGGTGCAATAAAAGGACGTCCAAATTCGTGTGGTATCATGATAAATTCTAAGAGTTTTCTATCATCATCATTTTTCATAAGCTCAAGGGCAAGTGGCACATTTGGAAGTGCTCGATGCTTTGTCAATCCAAATTGAACAAGTTCATTAACCAATTTGTCTCTAAACCAGTGAGCATTTACAGCAAGGTGAGTTTGGATTGCGAGACCGCAGATACTCTCAATTTCTCCTCTTTCCAAAGCGAGCCTAAGTTCAGAGGTCTGATATCCCCCTATAATCCGAAATTTTGTATCAAGTACTGTGTTCAACAAAAAAGGAAAGGTTCCAGGTGTAGCGTTCAAACCAGTTGTTCCAGTGAGTACCGTTTTTAACTTCGCATCCTGTAGGGTTTTCACAGACGATGTATTCCATGTTACGCAGACCCCTTGTTGTTTATCCGTACTCCCAATCCATGTAAATTCCCTCGGGTCAAATTTAGCTATTGGATCTTTAAAAATCGGAAGTAATAGAGCTGTGTTAAATGGTGCAGCAATAGATAGACCGTCTCGAGGGGCAACTGAGTACATGTAATTTGCATTAGTAAGTCCTCCAGCTCCGGGCATGTTTTTGACGATAATGTTTGGCCTCCCAGGGATATGTTTACTCAAATTTCTCGATACTACACGTGCAACGGCATCGTAGCCACCACCGACACCAGATCCAACATACATTGATATTGATTGGCCTCGATAAAAATCTTCTGCGGTTTCCGCGCACACTTTTTCTAAAGAACTGATTGACGATAGCAAAATCAGAGTCAGAATTATAGACTTTCTTTTACTGAACATCACCATCTCCTCGTCTTTATGTTTATGGTTGTGGTGGAAAGAATTCAAAAGTCGCAGTTGCTTGGGAAGAGAGCTTCTTTGTACCTTGCGATTAAGCAATCTGTAATTATGGGTCCAACTTGGATGCGGCCAAAAGACGGAGCAATCATGCTTGGCGAAAATTCTTGGAAAAAAGAATCCCAACGGTTTTGAATACCTTTTGTTGTTGCTTCCTCAAACCAATCGAATTTGGCAAGAAAATGTTTTCTGATGAAATCGATGGAAGGTAAATTTTGCATGTCGTGTCTTTGCAGAGGTGTATCAATTTTTTGCATAAGATCTCCTGAAAAAAAATCAGAAGAAAAAAGCGAATTTGTTTTTTCGTCGATAAGCCAAATTGTTGAAAGTAAACGTACTAATGGCTCGCAAACTCGGAGGTTTGCGAAATCAAATTCATCTAGTGTGTCTCCCAAAGCAATCCTTCGTGCGCGAGCGGTAATTCTTGGTTCTATTTTAAAATGAGCCAGTCCTAGAAGAGGAAGATTTTTTGTTACACTTAGCAAACGGAGTGCTGGAAATTTATCAACTATAGATCCAAGATTTCCAATGCACTCCAACTCACTTCGAGTAACCATGACTGTCAAATCGCGGCTTCCCAGTAATTTCTCCAGAGCCTCAAGCATATTATCGCGGTGAGCAGCCACACCGGTGTCAATAAGTAACGCGCTATTGTGAGAACGAAAAAAATATTTATTAAATGGCTCGTGACCCTCTGTTCCAGGTGGAATCCAACTTCTTTCGCGTGCGGTAGACACGACCGATGAGATAGCAAAAACGTTATCGTTTATTTCTTCGATAATAGTCATGAGTGCTCCTTGTAGACCTTTTTAAGACCAGCTTTGAATATCTGAGTAATTTCGCTTGGGTTAGTAATAACTCCACCATGCGCTGGCGCAATGAACTTTGGGGAATATTTCTGTAAGACGGCGTCGAGCTTTGCGATCGTGATTTCGGGTGGAACGTGACGTGTCCAACCAAGGGCTCCTTGGATAACGACGAGTGTCGAGTTAAGGTCCGGGGGAACTAAAAATTCTTCAGAAGTCATCGCGCACTCCTGAGATTGGTGATCATGGGTATATGGGTACCCATCGCTCACAAAGAGAATTGATTCTTTAGTATCGAAACACCACAACGTGTTTTGTAAATCGTGAACCGCCGCCGACACGAAGATTAAATCTCTATTCCCAAGTTCTATCTGATCACCCGCAGTTTTTGTGATAAATCTATCTTGGTAGTCCGGAAAGTAAAGTTCGTAATTACGAAGATCCCCAATTAATTTTGCTTGGGGATATTCTGCTAACAATTGCTCGGCATTTCCCATATGCGGAGCCTCCGGATGAGTTACGAATATGTAATTAAGTGTTCGTTTTCCTAGAGTGGCTCGGAGTTCAGCTTTAATTTGTTGCCAGCCGAAAGGAACTGCAGTGTCGATAAGGACGGTTTTTTCGTCACCTTTGATCAAAAAGCAAGAGTTGTGATTATGTAAAAATTTGCCTTGTACAGATATGTTAAGGCATGAAGTAAGCCAAAAAGTATCTGGCGCAAACTCGCGCGGAAACTTTTGGAGAGATTGCATATGTTCATCTCTTTAGGTTTTTAAAGCGGGGTTTAATTTGGTGATGAGAAGAAGTCTGCAAAGAAAGTGAACCTCGGTGTTTATGAGGGGAATATCCACTTCATTTGATAATGATCAAGATCAAGTCCTTTCGATGGGAGAAGGATTTGATTTCGGTAAAAGCGTCGGTCATAACCAACATAAAAAAATTTCATCCTATTTAATTCCCTCTTTTGTTAAGTTCGGCATTCCTAGGGGAGCTAAATTTTTTTATCAGAGAGATTTTGATTAGCTCGATAAGTAATTTTTATATTAGTAGTAAAGATCCTAATAAAATGGAATTTGGATTAAGTCTTCAAGTTGGGAAGTTGTTAATGGTTGCATCAGAAATTTTTGGCGGACGGCTCCAGACATTATTTCGTTGATACCACCAATCTTTAGATGATCGCTAGCGGAGCGCGGTTGGAAGTCGTACGCGGCGCGACGGGACCGCTCCTCTGGTATTCCGGTATTCGCTGACCATAGACGGATCGCTTCTGGATCGCTCTTCATCCAATCAAGAACCTCCCGGTAAGCCTTCACAAAACGAAGAAATGGCTCGCGCCTTTCTAAGAGAACGCGCAGACCTACCATGTCAACCCGGGTCGACTGGATGCGTAATGAAGGGGCATCGTTTCCGGTTCCGATCATCCGGATTTTTCCCTCCTCGATCTCCTTTAGTCCGAAGGGTGGCGTCGCGTGGCCAATTGTTATCTGCCCTGAAAGAACCTGAGTTAGCGTATTGGGTTGGTCACCAGTCGCTATCGCTCTCGCCCTAACGCCCGCTTCTTCAATCAAAGCCAACGTGATCGTATTGCTGCTCGAGCCAGCGCTAGAGTATGAAATTATGTGTTTGGTTGTGGTGTCGGAGAAATTTTTTACCGGAGAGTCAGTTCGAACGTAAAAGTATACGTCACCTCCCCCAATAAAATTTGAACCGAAAATTCTAATAGGCGCTCCTTTGGCATATGCACCAAAAACACCGGCTGTGCCTATTCCCACACTTGCATCCGCTGAGCCTGAGATAACTGCTTGTAGGGTTTCGCCTGCGCCAGCAGTCCCATAAACCTCCACCTCCACACCGTACTTTGCGAATATTCCTGCTTGTTGTCCGATACGGGTACCTTCGACAGCCCATAACCCAAAACCCCCGTTCGCAAGCGTGAACTTGTCTGCGGCGTGAGTTGGGGCTATGGCACAGAGAGTAACTAAGAGATAGCTTACGATGCTTCGCCCACTTAATCGCATGGAGGCCCCCCGGGTACACCCTTAGTTGGGTATTTTTGTAGGATGAGTATCATCCCATTGTTGGGCGCATGTAAAGCGTTAGATTCTTAGGTTGGCCAATGTTTTAATACCTGCCAGAAACTAGTGCACTGACTCATTCATTTGGTTCAGGGATCTCGGAGAGCTTTTTGAAGATCGATGCGGCGGATGCCGACCCTTGGAATGGCTTGGACGTTTTGTTGTGGGCCCTGATGTAACGCTTGATGTCGTCTTCGATTTCTGCAACTGCGTCGATGCTGGCGATTCCGGGCCGATTCCATGATACGGCTGTTGCCAATGGAGTGATCGGGAAGCTTGGTCAGGAACCCACCCCCGCGGTGCAACTATTATCTTGAGTTACTCAAGATGTTTTTGGGCCAAATATAACTATTCGAGCGTCCAGGGCTGGCTTGGATTTTCAACGGGTGTCTGAACCCCGTAGCGGGAGCAGAGCGGATGCATTGGTCCCGGCACAGCTGCGTATGTCAGACCAGTTCCACAGCAGTTCGCAGCACAAGGTCACGTTGACTGACTTAGAAAGTAGGCTTGCCAAAAGTAAAATATGGGCGAATAGTCGGACTGCCTATTAAAAAGTCGAGTAATCTTAAATTCACCTTGTCCATAAAAAGAAGAATAACGCACGGGGGAACTGCCTATGAACCGCAAGGTAGCTTTAATTTCGATTACAGTTGCATTCGCCGCAGGCTTCGCTGGGCCCGTGCCGCCCTTCGATGCAGGTGCATTTGCCCAAACTAAGACCGCGCCAGGAATCACCGGAAAAGTGTCCTCGAAAGAGGAAGGTACAATGGAAGGTGTCGTTGTCAGCGCCAAGCGGCAGGGGGCAACGATCATGGTGTCGGTCGTTACCAACAAGCAGGGGGAATACACTTTCCCCGGCGACCGTGTCGAATCTGGTGTCTACGAGATCACTACGCGCGCGATCGGTTATGTGCTTAAGCCAACGACGACCACGGTGACGGTCGGAACAACGGACCGGCTCGATTTAGAAGTTACTAAGGCGAGTTATCAGCAACTCGCACTGCAGATGTCAAACAGCGAGTGGATCCAGAGCGCCCCGGGCACTCCGGCGCAGAAGGTCGCGATGCTCCGCTGTCTCGACTGTCACGGCATGCAGCGGCCGATGTTCTCCAGACACAATGCCGAGCATATGGCGATCTCCGTGCAACGTATGACTGTGCACACGGCAAATGCCTCGCCGACTTTTCCGTTCTTTTCTCAGAACGCGTCGGGAGTACTGAGCAACCCACCTTCAAAGGGGGAAGCTGATTTCGGTGCCTATCTTGCCTCGATCAACCTAAGCACTCACGGAGACAAGTGGTCTTTTCCACTCAAGCCAATGCCGCGCCCAACCGGGAAAGCGACCCAGGTCATTATGACTACTTATGATCTACCGGGCCTTTCGGCGCCGCACGACACGCTCCTCGACAAGGAGGGCAATGTTTGGGTGTCAAATTTCCAGGAACAGTTCATCACAAAACTTGAACCAAAGACTGGAAAGGTTACGCAATATTCTGTGCCAATCTCCAAACCGGGGTTTCCCACAGGTGGCCTGATGATCACACAAGACCGTGACGGCAACATTTGGCAGGGAATGATGGGGCAAGCGCAAATTGCCAAGCTCGATGTGAAGACCGGAAAGGTGTCAATTCTGCTCGCGCCCGATTGGGATAAGGGCGACACTCGTTTTACCATGATCGATGCGCTGCATTCGCATGTCGATGGTAAGCTCTGGACGAAGACTAATGGCGGGCCAGATCCAACCCACGCAAACAAGCTCTATCAGGTTGATATCTCCACTGGTCAGTTCAAGGAAATCCTGCCTCCAGTCGGCAAACGGGACATCGCCGCCTATGGCCTCGTGTCGGATCTTGATAATAACGTCTACGGCCTCGATAACAGCAGTGCACAGAAGCAGATCTGGCGCACCGATGGTAAGACCGGCGAGACGAAGTACATCGACTTGCCGGGCGGCGGCGGGCGGCGTGGTCATATCGACTCGCAGAACCGGTTGTGGTTTTCTCAGTTCCACGACAATCGTTACGGAATGTATGATCCCAAGACTGAGAAAGTGATGTTGTGGGACGTGCCGACCCCATTCGCTGGCGCCTATGACGTGCAATACGACGATAGACGCTATGTTTGGGGCGCGGACATGAGTACGGATCTGGCTCAGCGTATGGACATGGAGACCGGAGAGTGGACAGCTTTTCTGTTGCCAATCTCAATCAACACCCGTCACGTGGACGTTCAGAAGAACCCGAATGGCCTTTCGAGCCTTTGGACTGAAGGTCAACAGAATGGCAAGATCGTCCATATCGAGCCGCTAATGCCATGAGCCATTGGCGTGATGTGTCGAAAAGTTTTGGAGGATGCTGAATGGCTAAATTCGATCTGCTGTCGCGCCGCGCGACTGTTAAGGGCATTGGCGCTGCGGCGCTCGCAAGCTGCGGGATAGCATCCGCTGCACGTGCACAAGTCTATAAGCCACAAGAGCAAATGAAGCTCACTCAGAAAGCAGCGCATTATCAAGATGGACCTATGAAGGACGAGAGTTGTGCAAGTTGTCCCTATTTTATTCAGCCTAACGCGTGCGTGACCGTGGACGGCCCCGTGAGCGTAAACGGGTGGTGCCCAATGTACACACAGTTTTCTCCTTTTGATCGTGGTGCACATTGTGCCGGCGCTAAGTCGTGTTAGGTTTCAGAAATCCTTGCATATAAGCTCGGTTTCTATCTATCGATGGGGCCGTACCGTGTAACCCACTAGTCTCGTGGTGATAAGCCGACTTCGCCCGTTCATCAGCAAGCGCCGCGGCAAAAAAGGGAGGGATCTGCAATGGTTCGTGGTCAATTGTGGTCGATGATTGCGGCGGGCGTCGCCGCGAGCGCTGTAATGACGGCGGCAGCATGCGGGCAGGGGCTCTCAGGCAGTGTCTCTTCCGCGGCCGAACCGACGATGGAAGGCGTCCTGGTTACTGCAAAGAAGGATGGGTCAGCCATCGCCGTGACCGTCGTATCTGACGACAAGGGGCGCTACAGCTTCCCAGCTGATCGCATCGGAACTGGCAAATACAACATTTCGATCCGCGCAATTGGCTATGTGCTCGAAGGGGCCAAGACTGTCGATGTCCCCGAGGGCAAGGCGGGCGCGCTCGATATCAAGCTTGGCAAAACCAAGAACCTGGCCGCCCAGCTCTCCAATGGGGAATGGCTGCTGTCTATGCCCGGGCCCGACGCCACCAAACAATTGCTGGACGGCTGCGTGGGCTGCCATACCTATCAGCGCGTGGTGAATTCAACTTATGAAGTTGAGGATTTCCAGCAGATCTTCAAACGGATGGGTTCTTATTCCCCGGGGTCGACGCCGCAAAAGCCCCAGCCATTGCTTCCGGGTCCCCGGGGCGAGCGCCCGGCGATCAGCGCCAACAACTCGCTGAAAGTGGCTGAATTGCTGACAAATGCGAACCTCAGCCAGAACCCCGCGCATTCCTACCAGTACAAGACCTTCCCGCGTCCCAAGGGGCGCGCCACGAAAGTCGTCATCACCGAATACGACATCCTCCCGCGCAAGGATTGGCAGCCGCACGATGTCATCGTGGATCGGGAGGGCATGGTCTGGTTCTCGGATTTTGGCGACCAGTACATGGGCCGCATGGACCCCAGGACCGGAGTGGTCGAGGCCTTCGCGCTGCCGATGATGAAGACCGACGGCTCGCCAAAGGGCGGTCTCGAAATCGCTGAGCAACCCAATGGTGATATCTGGCAATCGGGCATGTATCAGGGTGGCGTCTATCGCTGGGAACGGGCGACCGGGAAGATCACCGCATTCAAGATCCCTGGGCAGTGGCAGACGCCCAGCACGCAGGAATCCATGGTGTCTCCGCAACATGCGGACGTGGATGGCTATGTCTGGACCAACGACCAGCAGGATCACTCATTGCTGCGTCTTGATCCCAAGACCGGCGTCTATGAACAGATGGGCGAGACCAAGGATTCGGCAGGCAAGCCGATCCCCGGCTATGGTATGCCGACGGACCTGAAGAACCGACCGATGCTTCATGAATTCTCTGGCACGCGTATTGGCTGGTATGACCCTGAAAAGAAGGTTGCGGAAGTCTTCGCGACGCCGTTCCAGGGCTCGGCCCCACGCCGTGGGCGCGTGGACGCTAAGGGTCGCCTGTTCTTCGCAGAATACCGTGGCAACGGCGTCGGCATGTTCGACCCGGAGACGAAGCAGATCAAGGAATGGCCACTTAGCTTGCAATGGAGTGCGCCCTACGACGCCGTCGCCACCGCCAAAGGCGAGGTCTGGACCGGCTCCATGCTTAACGACCATGTCAACCGTCTCGACACCAATACCGGCGACCAGGTGCATTATCTGTTGCCCCGGCCGACTAACATCCGGCGTGTCTTTGTTGATGAGAAGGGGCAAAAGCCTGTTCTTTGGGTCGGATCGAACCATGGCGCCAGCATAGTCAAGGTTGAGCCGCTGGATTGAGGCTGCTGCTTCTACCATAATTACCCACGGCGTCTGTTCTGTCGCTGCCGTGGGCATCCCTTCCTGTTGCCGACGGCATATAATAAGA
>Ga0194035_1002031_pt1 | contig 10229 bp, 9 predicted proteins | sample JunL2320m_MetaG_FD_148680 | JGI IMG/M metagenome (GOLD analysis project Ga0194035, IMG submission 148680) | Anoxic zone freshwater microbial communities from boreal shield lake in IISD Experimental Lakes Area, Ontario, Canada - Jun2016-L239-20m | ecosystem: Environmental > Aquatic > Freshwater >...
CGATCGATTTGGATCCCACGGACGACCCGACGCATGGGCAGCAAGAGCTGGCGTTCTTCAATGGGCACTATGACACGTGGTGCTATCTGCCGCAGGTCGCGACGCTGACGTTCAACGACGAAACGGAGCAGTATCTGGTGGCGATCGTCCTGCGGCCGGGCAACAGTCCGGCCAAGCACGGCGCGTTCGGGCTGCTGCGGACCCTGCTCCGTCAGTTGCGGCGGGCGTTTCCCGGCACCCCGGTGCGGGTGCGGGTGGACGGGGGCTTTGCGGGGAACGACTGGCTGGACTTCCTGGAAGCGGAGCGAGTCGAGTTTGTGGTGGGGCTGGCCAACAACCCGCGGCTGGAGCGGCGCGCCGGGCGCCTGCTGGGCGAGGCCTACGGCCTGTCGAAGTACAGCGGCCGCACAGAGCACGTCTACGGAGAGACCCTCTATGCGGCCCAAAGCTGGTCGCATCGTCGACGCGTCATCATCAAAGCCGAGGTGGTACGGCTCCCTGGGCGGGATCCCAAATGCAATCCACGCTTCGTGGTGACGAATCTCCGTGAAGCGCCCGCCGTGGTCTATGCCATCTACTGTCAGCGTGGCGACATGGAGAACCGGCTGAAGGAGTTGCATCACGGGCTGGCGCTAGACCGCACCAGTTGTTCGCGGTTCTGGGCCAATCAGTTCCGTGTGCTGCTGACAGCCGCGGCGTATGTGTTGCTACAGACATTGCGGCAACAGGCCTACGGAACGGACTGTGCCACGGCACAAGTCTCCACACTACGGGAGCGGTTGCTCAAGCTGGCGGTCTGGGTGGAACGCTCAGTGCGCCGCATCGTGCTGCACCTGCCGAGGTCGGCGCCTTGGGGCACGACCTGGCACCGAGTGGCCGTGGCCGTGGGCGCAGTACCAGGTTAACCACACGTCAGTACGTCTGCAGGAAGGTGGCGGAGAGAGATCCGACAGGAGACGTGTGTCCTGAATCTCCCGCGCAGGACGTGCGACGACCACCAGTTCACTCCGAACAGAGAACGTAGTGCCCTATCGCTGCCATCAGCGACCGCGACAGGGGCAAAAGAGTCGTCGGCTTCTCCAGCATGGCGGCCGCTGCCCCGCTGACCATCAGTCATGAATAATGCGGGCTAACGACTCTGACCTGACAAAGGCGGCTCAACCGGTCCGGCCCATTCGCCGGCTAAGTCAGTAAGTGCCAAATTATCTGACGTTGCGAGGTAGAGCCCATCTCCGTCGTCATCAATGAAATGTAAAACTTTCTCGGTCTGCCCATCGCCCCCACCGCGATACCAATACCACCCTGTCTTCGTCGGCTTCTTGGTCGTCCAGATCATTCCGCCACCTCCCCGCCCAGGTCAATGAGGGTTTATCCGCAAACGTTCTGTCACTGGTTATGTGCTCTTCGGCAGGATCGCTCTTCCGCTCTAACTCCTGACTACTTCGCCTGAACAAGAGGCAATTCATCCCAGTGTGTAGTGTAAGCCGGGGAACGCCGATGAAAATGCGTCTTCCATTCTCTCCTGAGACCACTAGAGGCGTAGTGCAGTATTCCCGCTCCCCACCGATCATTGACAGCATCGAGGGCGGACATCAGCCGCTTCGACTTGCCACGGTCTTGATAGTCGAAGAGATCGACCCGTGCAGGAGAGAAGTGTGGCGCGTTAAGTGTTACTGCAACACGCGACTTTGTTTCCACAATCCTGAAGCTTCCGAAAGGATCGACCGGTTCCCTTTCGAATCATCGCCGTTTCAATACTGCAGGTCGGCAACCCAACGACTTGTAGCAGGCTGTGCAAACAGGTGCCCTACTTGATCGACGGCAGGATGGACAGGTCGGCGGTTTCGACCGCTTCGTTGTCCTGGGACGGGACCTCGTTCACGACGGTTTCCCCTGTGGGCCACTGGCTCGTCGGCAGAATGGTCCGCTCCATCGCCTGACGGATACGGATCGGGTGTGACAGCGCCGAGATCGCCTTCCAACGTCCTTGCGGCTCGTTACCGAGGATCACGATCCCGGCGTGTTGCGACGGATCGGCGTCGATGACAGGGTCCAGGTCATACACGCCGAGACGCCGCCGCAGGAACTCAATATCGTCACGCCGCCCGGTGAGGAAGATCCATTCCGGGCCTACACCGCGAACCTGCCGATATTCCCGCAACCTCTCCGGAGTATCGTGCTCCGGCTCAAGGGAGATCGAGAGCAGCGTGATCCTATGGCCCATACGTTCGCCCAGGGCCTTCTGTGCCGCGGCCAGGTGTTCGGTGATGAGCGGACAGGTATTGCCGCAGGTGGTGAACATGAAGTTGATTGCGACGACCTGGCCTTTCACGAGATCCTCGTAAAAGCGCACCACCCGGCCTTCGTGGGTCGTGAGTTCGATGTTGGGAAGATGTTCCGCGCGGATGAGGGCCGTCCGATTCGGCGGTCCGGCTGAGGGCGAGACGTCAGTCGTGTGCTTGAAGATCCGCTCCGAGCACCCGGAGCCGGCCAACAGCAGCAGAAGGGTTACGAGCCACATGACATTCATGGTACGACTTCGAATTGCGCCATCATCCGCATGTCTTCGTGCTCGATGTTGTGGCAGTGAAACACGTAGCGGCCCGTGAATCCGTCGAACTTGATCAGAATTTTCGTCTCCCTCGCCACATCTCCGCCGATCAGGATGGTGTCCTTTCGGCCTCTCTCCAGCGGCGGAGGCGTCTTCCCGTCGCGCGACAGAGTGAAAAAATCGCTTAAGTGGACGTGGAACGGGTGCACCCAACCGCCGCCCGATTCCAAAATCCAGATCTCCGGCTCGCCGAGCTTCGGTCGGGCATTGATGCGATTCTCGTCGAAGAACTCGCCGTTGATCACCCACGCCCCGTTGGATCGTTCAGCCTTGAACCGGCGCTGGATCTTCACCTGTGGCAGCAACTGGGCCGGACCCTCCGTGACCGGCAGCAGTGTCGCGGGAACCTGGCTCGGGTCGAACGCGGGCTTATCGCCTACGACGAACTTGAGGATGGGGGTGCCTGGCGACACGAGGTCGCTAGGCTTGCGGCCATCGGTCTGCTGCAGACGATTCACCAGGAACACTTCTGAATTATTCTGGTAGTGCGTGAAATCGATCACCACATCCACCCGTTCGGCGGGAGCGATGCGGACGCTCTGCACGGTCACCGGGTGGGGGAGGAGGAGGGAGTCGGTGCCGATGGCGACGAACGGGTCTCCGGTGCTGAGAAAGAACTGGTAGACCCGGGCGTTCGAGCCGTTCAGGAACCGGAAGCGATACTTGCGCCGTTGCACCCTGAGATACGGCTGGATCAGGCCATTGACGCAGAACTTGTCGCCGATGAACCCGTCATGGTCGAATGTGTTGTAGACGAGGTAGCCCTCTCGGTTGAACTGGCGATCCTGGAAGACCAGCCCGATGTCGAACGGTCCGACCGGAGCGCCCTTGTAAAAGTTAGCGGGGAGCTGAAGTCCAGTCGCTTCGTCGCCGGTGTCGAGGTAGTTCGTGTTGGGATAGAAGCCGGAGAGTCCGCGGTAGACGTTCGGCCCTGTGATGTCGATGGCGTGATCGTGGTACCAGAGCGTCGAGTGCAGATTCTGCTCAAGGCCATCGGCCGGCACGTTCGGGTAAAAATAATCTCTCGACTGCTTCGTACAGAAGGTATCGAGCGGGTATCCGTCGTCCTGTGACGCCTGAAATCCTCCATGGCGGTGAATGGCGCTGATGGGCTCGCCGATGCCTACCGGGTCGTTCATCGGCAAATCGTTGACGAAGCGGACGAGCTGCGGTGTCCCGTTCTTCGCGACGATCGTGGGCCCGGGGATCATGCCGTCATAGCCCCAGAGGATGTTCTTCGGCAGCTGGGGGGAGAACGAGTGCGACAGGGGTCTTTCGTGGATGAGGAAGAACTCGGTGTTGGCCGGGACCTTGCGCGGGGGACTCACATGGAAGGCGGTCGACCCGTCCACGTTCACGCAGATTCCCGGGTCCGCCAGGGTGTTGAACGGCGTCACCGGCTGCGCAACGGGTGGGATCCCCTGTCCGACCCTGAGTTCCATGAGGAAAGGGTCGGTGTGCGGGCTTGACGGCAGGTCGTCGGCGCGAGCCAGACGGGGACGCAGGCCGTCCGGGAGCATCGCGGCCCCCCCGATGACAATTCCCCAGCGGAGTAGATCTCGTCGTGATATGCCCACGGTTGTCTCCATTACGAACGGGGATGTTGTGTTACGTAGCCATGACGTGGCGCGGCTTTCCCTTGTCTTGACACGCCCATCCAACACGCGAAAAGCTGCTCCCGCGTGAGGGTCATTGTCAACCCCCCCTTTTAGTAGGCTGCATAAGATTCCCGCCAGGATCAATCGCGCGGGGGATGTCGAACGCTACCCCATTGTTATGTGAACGATCTTCGAACGAGTCCGACCATCCTTCGGCAGGTTTGCAGCCTAACTGGCAGGGGATGCCTAGCGGACGTATGTGTTTCGTGGTGAAAAACAAAAGGGGTCGGGCGTCTTCATTGAAGACGTCCGACCCCTGCGAGCACTGCGGATTAGTTCAGCGGTGGAACCACCCCGGCAAAAGTCAGCATATCGGTGATACGAAACTCGCCGGGTGTCGCAGACGGCAGTACCGGTATCCAGTTTGGCTGAGCAGCCAGATAGGACGTGTCATCAGCCTTCAGCAAGCCGATAAACACCTCACCGACGATGCGGCCTCCCACCGGTCCTAAACGGAGACCATTCTCCATGAGCTCCGCCTCCTTCAGAATGTAAAACCAGAGCGGCGTGCTCTTCTCCATGCCAAAAGGCGTGAGCGCATCCAGCTGAACGGCGGTCAATGCCGGTACGCCCATCCTCCGCGCAATTGCCTGGCCGGACGGTATCCCGAAATTGACGTGACGCATCAGATTGCGTGAGGCCAACGACTGCACCCCATCGGCCGGCAGACCAGGAGCAGGCCCACGTGAGCCTGGAAGTAACATCACCACGCTGGAAAGTTTGCCGTCAATCCTCTTGTTGGGCCGGAAGTTGCCATCGCCGAAATTGAAAAACGTTTGCCAGTCGACAAACCGCCTGGGCGCGCGCTTCCCGCCACGCAGGTCGGGCGGGTCCGGATTGTTGGGATCCTGGGTATCGTCGAAGACGAACGCGAAGAACGGCGATCCACCAGTGGGGCCGAAGTTCAGACGATAGCTCGGACGAATTTGCGAATGGCCGAAGCGGTAGGCTGACACTGAAAACTCGATGGGAATCAACGGATTCTTTTTGTCCACCTCGTAGAAGCGGAGCCCCTTATTGAGGATGTCATCGACGCGCTCTTGCCCGATCGTCAGCGGGAGGAATTCGTGCAAGATGATCCACTGATAGTGCCAGCGGACCTGACGTTGGGCCAGCTTGAAGATCCGCTCAGCCGATTGATCGGCAAGCGCGGGATCCTTACGCAAGTGGTCGATCACCGCGTTGTGAAAACGCAGGACTGCCAAGTGGAACTGAGCGAGGATCACGTGTTCGTCGTTCCGGCTGTCTCCGAGGATGGCGTGATTGTAGGAATCACGCGGGAGGTCGAACCGGATCGCTCCTTTGCGAGAGACCTGCGCCGAACCAGGTATGGGTTCCACGCGCAGCTTGATATCGCCGGAACTCAGGTCATACAACAGCGGGGATGCTTCGGGCCCATCACCATACACGCTGTCCAGATCGAACGCCGCGGTGCGAAAGTTCGTCGTCTTTTGGGGGTTGCTCCGTTCGAGCAACGGAGATCTTGGATCGAGCGTCACATCGTGGTCGAGGAACTGACCGAAGAAGGTCACGCCGGCCGTCATGTTGGGATTATCGGGATTATTCGGACTGAACACCAGGGGCTCCGTGATCGACTTGATGGGATCGCTGAGGATATCCAACGCGTCGATGAGGCCCCCTTTTTCACCCAGCTTCTTAGCCTGATCACGCGCGGCATCGGTCGGCGGAGCGAAGGGCGGCAATTCAGAAAACATGCGCGTAAAAGAATTCTCCGGAGAATGAGGCCGGTCCTTCATGCCGGGAAGGTGCAGATTGTTTTCTCCAGCAGCGTGTGCCGCAGTGAAGCCGAGCAGCGCTGTAGAACACAGCACTCCTGCTAGCCCGACCGACAGGAATTTCTTGCGACGATGCGACATGGCGTCCTCCCCATAAATGTTTCAGAAGTTCAGAGATCCGGGAATCAACAATTATTTCCCGGCATGAACGAGATGCACGTTAGGGCTGAGCAAAAACTGAACCATGGAAAGCGCATAATCCATCACGTCCGTATCCAGGTGAAAAGAAAGAAAAGAGCTCTGTGGCGTACGCTCTCAAAAGAGGGCTGTATGCGTAAGCAGACTGTATGTGAAAGAATCCATCGGTTCTAATAAACATACAACGTGGTCTCTCATGCCAGTGAACCTGGTGCCGGCCACGACGGGGAGGTCAGAACCATGCGGGATGTGTTCGTGTCGGTAGTGGTCGGCGCGTTGGTCATCGGCGCACTGGTGCTGATCATGTTTCTCGGATGAAGGGTGCGGGCGAGGCTGCCATGCCCTTCTTGATTCGCCCCTCCCGTCGCTTTCCGGTGTGTTGTCCCGTCACATACCAATGTGGCGACTTTGAAGGCACGGCACTGTCTGGAACTTTTCGCTAAGCGGGTGGAAACTCTCGGGCAATGTTCCCTTGTAAGTTAGGCAGGCCTGTTCCTTGACCGTCAATGTGCCGATCGAAGAACGCATCGTTGTGGCTGCTGCGATCGTGTGCTGGGTCCGGGGCCAGGAGTTCGGCCTGAACACCTCGTCGATTGAGAAGCAGATGCATAGTCGGGTGGAGCACGTAACCACACGACTCGTAGAGGAAGCCGGTGAGCGCATCGAATGAACACCAACCGTCCCCCAGGCGAGACCATGTCTCTCGAAGAAACGACTATCTCCAATATGTGGGAAATTGCCGAGATTGAGGACGTATTGGAACGGAAGGACCTCTGCACGAAGCAGGACCGCTACGACATCGTCACCGAGTTTCGCCGCACGAATCCCCGTACAAAGGCTGAAGTAGGCGTCAACACCATGGCCATGGCGAGACCGATACCGGAAGAGAGTTGTCTGACGAACTGAGGGGAGCGAGCAGGCGTTGCTGCACGAGCGCGATGGGTCAGGAACCCGGCCGGTGCGATCTGTCGCAACGACAGGATCGGTGTGTCACCCTCTAGCCACTGACCTGGCGCCACGGGCCTCCTTCCTTTCTAAAAATACGCGGCCTGGCCTATCCCTGCATGACATTGCACAAAAGGAATGCTACCATCGGAAAAGGTTGGGGGAACGGTCATGGGCGATGGAGTGACCGGAAGGTTGATCATCTCTGAGGTCTAGCTATGAGCGGTAAGATTCAGATTATGGTGCCGAAAGACAGGATTACGGCCTTCTGCCAAAAATGGAAGATTACCGAGCTGGCTCTCTTCGGCTCCGTGCTCCGAGAGGATTTCCGTCCGGACAGCGATGTGGATGTGCTGGTGACGTTCAGCCCCGATTCAGACTGGGGGGTTGACCATCTGCTGGATATGAAGGAGGAGTTAGAGACGTTGTTTGGACGAGTGGTTGATCTGGTTGAAAAACGATTGGTGGAGGAAAGCCGCAACTACATCAGGCGCAAGCACATTCTCTCCCACATGGAAGCTGTGTATGCAGCGTGACGACTCGCTCCTGCTCGATATGCCAGCCCGCACCATTCACGAAGACTTCTACTACAGCCGCCGATACGCCGCTGCGACAAGCCTAACGGCAGGCGGGCTCGCCGCTCGGTCGGTCAACATACTGTGTTAAGTATGCCTTCCTCCCTCTCAGCTCCGCGCGCCTGTCTCGCGTGGCGTCTCGGCGGTTTCGTCACGAAGTCTCGTAAATAGTGCGGGCTAGCAGCTTGCGGCATCATGCGGTGTTCAGCCTCTCGCCTCTTTGTTTCTCTTTGTCGCTCTCTGCCTCCATTTAGCCTGATTTGCTCACCCCGCTAACACCTATCTAACACCTGTCAAACTGGGAAAGGGGGGAGAGGATCGCTACGGATGATTGCGAAGAGACTGCGGCGAGTGGCAACTGGCGGACCTTACTCAGCAGCCCTTGAACTGCTGTGCCAGGCAGTGTGGCGTGAGTCGTTGGGCTTCGGCGATCTGCGCGGGTGTCATACGGCCTGCGACCTCATCTCGAAACTTTGTTAATGCGTCCTTCTGGCTGTCGCTCGTCGAGTGTGTAACCACAAGGTTGTACAACATATATGCATGTTTATTGTCCTGTGGCACGTCTATCCCGCCGTCATACAGACTCGCAAGAATGTGCTGAGACACCTCGTCACCTTGGGCTGCTTTTGTATGGAGCTCTTGCAGTTTTTCTGCTAAAACCCGCTGAATAGGGAAGGTCGTGTGTTCTCTTTCTTCGGCCTCCAGTCTCGAACTAACTGCCGTGCTTCCTGAAGCTGCTGAGGCGTCATCGTCCCTTCGAGCCTTACTAGAATTGATTGCATAACGGAACCTAATGGAACTTGCACTCCCTCTGCTACTGGAAGTTGCACTCCCTCATTGCGTGCGGCAAGACTGGACCACAGGTAAGAGCGTACATAATCCTTCGCGACGCCATCTCCTCCAAAGTAGTATCTACTCCCAAGAGCGGCCTGCGCAAACGGGTTGCCTTGGGCAGCGGCTTTCTCGGACCATTGCATTGCTTGGACGTAATCCTGCTGGATCCCCTCTCCCCCGTTGTTATAGAACAACCCAAGATAATACTGCGCAGTATCGTTGCCCTGGGCAGCGGCTTTTTCGTACCACTGCCGCGCCTTGACGTAGTCCTGGGAGACGCCCTTTCCTTCTACGTACAAATTCCCAATGATGACTTGTGCCTCTACGCCTCCCTGGATAGCGGCTTTTTCGAACCAGTACGCGGCTTGCGCATAGTCCTGCGGCCCGCCTTGCCCCATGTGATACATTACAGCGAGGCGAGCCTGCGCCTCTCCATTCCCCAGAGCAGCGGCTTTCTCGTACCACTGCCGCGCCTTCCCATGATCCTGCGGGACGCCCTGTCCGACCCTATACATTACAGCGAGGTTGCCCTGCGCCACTGCATGCCCCTGAGCAGCCGCTCTCTCGTACCACTGCCGCGCTTGGACATAGTCCTGAGGGACGCCGTTTCCCATGTGGTACAGGTTCCCGAGCATGGCCTGCGCCTCTCTGTCGCCTCGGGCTGCTTGTGTACGCACCATTTGCACATCTGCGGCTGTAAAGATGACATTCGCTGTAGAGATGGTCCTCTGCCCAGGTGCTTGCTTTTCCTGTTGCTGCATGGCTTCAAGCCGTGCTTCGAGGTACTTTAGTCGGTCTTGCTGAGCAGCCACAGTATCCCGCACACCCGCATCAAGCTGGCGAGCGGCAAGTTGTTTACGCACCTCTACAAGATCCACCTGTGCGGTGAGCTTGAGCGTCAGTGTCATGTGCCCCTGCTTGAAGCTGACATCTTCCTTGGTGTCTTTTACTTGCATGACGGCTGCGGCAAACGAGGTGATCTTGTCTTTGGTGAGATCGAGGTTCTTCACTTCGGACACGCTTTCGATATAGACACCCGCTTGCTCTAGTATCTTGCGTTTGGCTTCAAGGTCGCAGCGCTGGCGGGCGTCGTCTTTGCTGTCATGGTCGCCCAGGATGTAGGTGTGCGTGGCGCTGATAGTCTGCATCTCCGCAAAGGCAACGGTGGGGAGAACGAGTGCGGACAGGAGAATTATGAAGGAGATGGTACGCATGATGGCTTAGTATCGCGCGGACCCCGGAAACCGTCTATAACACAATGGGGGGGATAAGGTGTGATTGCTACGGATGATTGCGGGGAGTCTGCCCGCTACCAAATGGAATTTACAGCTTCCTTCCTTTCTGACAATGTCACTCGTTTCCCATCTTTCGTGCAGCCAGTCTTCTCAGACATCGCCGATTCTTCTACCCAAACATACCCTTTTTCCACAGGACAAATTGCTCTAACCCGCATTATTCATGAAGGTCCTGCTGCAAGCGCGGATGCCTGACTCAAGCGAGACGGACGAGACTGGCGCGAAAGCGCGACAGGTGAGACGGACGACGGTTCGAGCTGCGAAGTTCGTGGTTTTGGAACTTCGAACCCGGAACTTCGAGTCGCGACTGTCGCGCACGTCTTGCTTGTCGCGCGCCACTCCGCCATTTCGCGACGAACTTTCATGAATAGTGCGGG
>Ga0194035_1002033_pt1 | contig 10228 bp, 8 predicted proteins | sample JunL2320m_MetaG_FD_148680 | JGI IMG/M metagenome (GOLD analysis project Ga0194035, IMG submission 148680) | Anoxic zone freshwater microbial communities from boreal shield lake in IISD Experimental Lakes Area, Ontario, Canada - Jun2016-L239-20m | ecosystem: Environmental > Aquatic > Freshwater >...
CAAAACGTTCGCGATAATCATCACGACGCACACGACGAGAAGCACGGCGCGATCGACGCACTTCTTGTTTTTGTGCAGTAACAGGAGCAACTGCAGCCTGTTTCCAAACCTTTGCAAAACGTTGCACTGCGGTCATCGTGGTCAGTATGAGCATTGCCCACATCACCCACCACAGCAACGAACCAAACAGCAATCCGAAACACAAAACAATGATGCGCTCTGCTCGTTCCATCAAACCACCCTTGGCATGAAGACCAAGCGATTCGGCTTTGGCTCGCTGATACGAAATCAGCGATGAAACTGCCATCACTGCAAACGGCAAGACAGCGGCCGTGGCACCACGAGTATCAGCCAAATACCACGCCACACCACCGAGCAAGAACGAGTCACTCACTCGGTCAATGACTGAGTCAAAAAATGCTCCACGTTGACTTGCCGAATTTGATGCCTTGGCGAGCGCACCATCAAACATGTCGGGAAGCGCCGACAAGATGACAAGGGCAAGACCAAGTGGCAACGCACCAAGACCAATGGCAATCGATGCGCCAATTGCAATGAGCAAACCCAAGATGGTGATGTGATCCGGTGACAAACCTGTGCGCAGCAACAACTTGCCGACAGGGCGCACAACGCGCTCGATCTCTACACGAAACCGACCATCAAACATGTGCGAAAGCCTACTTGTCTGGGTTGGCTTCAACTAAACATTCGACAATTGAAGCATCAATTGCGTCCACCAAGACCAAACCCCGCTGTACTGGGGGTTCTTCGGCGCTGTAACAAAAAACGCGCCAAGTGGGTCGACTACGAAATCCGCGCCATACCTGTTGAGCAGAAGAATGCCCTACCGCAAAGCCAACCGCACGACTCGCAAACACGAGTGCCGTCTTTTCATCGACCGTCATCTTCCATGACGAACTCAACACGAACAATCCGAACACGCAGAGCGCAATTGCAACGATGAGCATCCCATCATTCACAAGACCGCTATTTCCGAGTGACGAATTTGCAGACTGCGCTGCGAGCCACAACCCAAAGCATGCAACTGCAACACCGAGATAAATAAATCCAGGAATCCGACGCCGATGGTTGTCAGGAAATTGGTACGGCCCGACAAATGCAGAAATATCTAGATCATCTGGCAGTGCATCGCGTATTTCATTGCTTGACATTGGTTACTTCCCCGCTTCTTTGTTTTGCGATTCAAGTGCTTTCCACGCAGATCTCACACGCTCAGCCGTGACATCCAAAGCTTCTGGCAAAATCTTGGTGTTGGCAATGGCAACCATGAAATTGGTGTCGCCACCCCACCGAGGAACGATGTGCACATGGAGGTGCTGAGCGATACTTCCACCAGCCGAAGCACCCAAATTGATGCCAACGTTGATGCCTTGCGGATTGTATTCAGATTTCAGCACTCGCACACCAAACGTGACTGTCAACCAAATTTCAATGTGCTCTTCCACCGTGAGGTTTTCAAGTTCGGGTACTTCGCGATATGGCAAAACCAGCAAGTGTCCGGGTGAATATGGAAACGCATTGAGAATCACAAACGAATGAATGCCGCGATGAACGATATGCGAGTCTTCGTCGTTCAGATCAGACTCAAGAATTTCTGTGAAGACCGACTTGCCTGAGTCGCTTTTCTTTGCGTCACCCTGCACGTATTGCGCACGCCAACCGTTCCATAGTCGCTCAAGACGCATATCGACTACAACGCCAGTTCACTTGCATCAGCAGTTTCGTCGCGCAACTGCTTCACAAAGTCTGCAAACTTCACATCGCGTATCACTTCACCGCCGCGAGGATTAACGCCAACTGTTTCGTTTGCCACATCGTCGTCGCCCACCACTAGCACGTATGGAATGCGCTCCAACTTCGCAGAACGAATTCGCTTGCCCAACTGCTCATCGGCAACGCTTGTATCAACACGGAATCCGGCTCGGAGAAGTTGCGCAACAAGTTTTGTTGCGTACGGCTCGTGACCGCTCGTCACCGGAAGTACTCGCACCTGCACTGGTGCAAGCCAGGTTGGAAATGCGCCACCGTAGTGCTCGAGGAGCACACCGAAGAACCGTTCGACCGAACCAAACAATGCTCGGTGCAACATGATCGGTTGATGACGACCGTTGTCAGAGCCGATGTACTCCAATTTGAATCGTTCTGGAAGATTGAAATCGCATTGAATTGTGCTCAATTGCCATTTACGGCCGATTGCATCGCGCACATCAATGTCGATTTTTGGGCCATAGAACGCAGCATCGCCTTCTTTGACCGAATAGTCAACACCATGTCGATGCAGGGCTTCACGCAATGCCGTAGTTGCCTTCTCCCAAATCTCGTCGCTGCCAACTGATTTTTCTGGGTCACGTGTGGAGAGTTTGAATTCAAAATCTTCAAAACCAAACTTGCGTAACACCGAGATAACGAAATCAAGCAACGACGTAATCTCGTCGGCCATCTGGTCTTCTGTACAAAAAATGTGGCTGTCATCTTGCGTGAATCCACGAATTCGCAACAAACCATGCAATGTTCCGGCGCGTTCGTATCGATACACAGTGCCAAGTTCGAATAAACGCAATGGCAATTCGCGGTAACTGCGTTGTCTGTCGCGATAGATCAGGCAGTGCATCGGGCAATTCATCGGTTTTGGGTAGTAAGTGCCGTTGTCCATCTCCATTGGTGGATACATGCCGTCTTTATAGAAGTGCAAGTGGCCAGAAGTTTCAAACAAATCTGCATTGGCAAGATGTGGCGTAAAGACAAACTGGTATCCGCCAGTTTGATGACGGTGACGGCTGTAGTCCTCCATCAACTTGCGAACAATCCCGCCCTTTGGATGCCACACGGCAAGTCCACCGCCGAGTTCGGATGGAAACGAAAGCAAATCCATTTCGACAGCAAGTCGACGGTGATCCCGCTTTTCGGCTTCTGCCAAACGAGTGATGTGTTCTTCGAGCGCAGCCTTCGACTCCCATGCTGTTCCATAGATCCGCTGCAACATCGGACCCTTCTCATTGCCCCGCCAATATGCGCCTGCAACTTTCATCAAAGCAAAGTGTCCGAGTTTGCCGGTTGTTGGCACGTGAGGACCCCGACACAAGTCAACAAACGAATCGGTATTGCGATAGACGCTCACAACGTCACCACCCTGTACTTCCGATGCATCAGCGCCATCGGCGGAACCGCTAGTGACGCGTGTAATAATTTCGCATTTGTATGGCTGATCAGCAAACAATTCGAGAGCAGCCTTGGCCGACATCTCATCGCGAGTAAACGACTGATCTGCTTTGATGATTTCGCGCATCTTCTCCGTAATTGCAGCAAGATCGGTGTCACTGAAAGTTTTGCCACCCGGCAATTCAAAGTCGTAGTAGAAGCCATCTTCGATTGCAGGACCAATCGTAAATTTGGCACCAACAAATAATTGCACGACTGCTTGTGCCATCACATGCGCCGTTGAGTGCCGCAAGACATGACGGCCGGCATCGCTCTCTGCGGTAATGATTGAAACTTTTGCCCCAGCAGCCAACGCAACAGTGAGGTCTGTTTCTACTCCATCGACGACCGCTGCAACTGCGGCTTTCGCCAGCCGGGATCCAATCCCCTGGGCTAGATCGAGCGAAGTTGAACCCGCAGGAAGGGTCTTGAGAGTGCCGTCAGGAAGGCTGACTTCGAAGGTTTCTACTGCACTCATCGTGTCTAACAGTCTAGGTTCGAAAGACACACGAGAACGTCTCAATTAGCGGTTGAGCTCAATTCCCAAAAGACGGGCAGCGTCTGTCACGTCGAATCCAGTTGCTACAGCCTTGTCGATGAGCGCAATTGCACGCGGTGTATCGAGATCGTCGTCAAGTGCTTCGCGCACTGAACCGAGCAACTCACCACCATCGGGTTTCGTTCCGGTACTCCAAAGTGCGAGCCTGTCAACATTGCGAGCAAACATGTCCTCGTCCCATTCCCACTCAAATCGGTAATGGTGCTCAATCAATCCAAGTCGGATCACCCGTGGATCAAAACGCGTTCGCAACTTGTCAACAAATACCAAGTTTCCACGACTCTTCGACATCTTGTGACCATCCATCGACACCATTGCAACATGCATCCAGTGCTTCACGAACTGTTCGCCCGTCGCCGCTTCCGACTGAGCGCGCTCGCATTCGTGATGAGGAAAAATTAAATCGCTACCACCACCATGCAAGTCAATTGTTGTACCCAATTCGCGCAATGCAAGTGCAGAACATTCAATGTGCCAACCAGGTCGGCCCGGCCCCCACATGGTTTCCCATGATGGTTCGTCTACTGCCGATGGATGCCACAAAACAAAGTCGAGTGGATGACGTTTATGTGGGTCTTCCACATTGCCTCCGCGTTCGCGAGCGAGTTCAATCATCGTTTCTTGCGAATAATGCGAAATCTCGCCGAAAGTTTTTGACTGAGTGACATCGAAATACACAGAACCACCCGACTGATACGCAAAGCCCTTGTCGATCACCATGCCGATGAATCCACGAATGTCGGAGATGGCTGATGACGCACGCGGCGTGGAATACATCGGCAATACTCCGAGTGCTTCCATGTCGGCGGTAAAGCGGGCCTCTTCCCCTGCTGCCAAGTCAAGATAGTGCACACCCAATTCGCGCGCCTTGGCAAACAGCGGGTCGTCAACATCAGTGACATTGCGTACACACTTCACTTCATGACCAAGGTCGATTAAACGTCGAATCAAGATGTCGTAACTGATAAATGTAAACGCATGGCCCAGATGTGTTGCGTCGTACGGAGTGATGCCGCACGTGTACATCAATACTGTTGGCCCTGGTTCAAACGGAACCACCGATTGTTTGGCGGTGTCGTAGAGGCGCATTACAAAATCTTCAAATTCCGTCCACTCACAGGATCAACATCTGGAATTCCGGTCATGCGTGGCGCAACACGCGTCTTGTATCTCACATTCATCTGCAGCAGTACTGCAGTGAAAGCCTCGAGCGCAAGCGCGTTCGACAACCTTCCAGTGTTGAGTGGTCGACAGCCAGGGATCTTTTCAACAATGTCGCACACAGTTTCAATCGCTTCAGGATGATCCGAGCAAATCAAGACATCGCTGTCGACGTGATGATTGAGATTGCCAAGCTCTTTTGCAGGCAAGTGCTGCAATGCTGCGACAACTTTGCTCAGAGGAATTTCGGCTTGCACGTGGGCAGCAATGCTTCCGCGAGGTGGAACAAGTGGCTGAAACTCTTTGCCGACTTTGACCAACGCATTAGCCATTGTGATCACAATTTTTCCAGCTAGTTGACTCGCATAGTCTCCAACAATCGTGGCGGTGGAATCCCAAGGCGTTGCAACGACGACAAGATCGCAATTCACTGCGTCAGCGTTGTCGCCACCCTGAATGGTTAATTTGTGGCTAGGCCACAGTGCTTGCAACTCCTTCACCTTCTCGGTTGATCGAGCCTTCTCTCGTGACCCGATCACAACGTCGTAGCCAGCCACGTTTAGGCGAAGTGCAAGTCCGCTACCCGCAGGCCCGGTACCACCAATTATCCCTATTTTCATCTAACGAGCCTGCCACAAACACCCCCCAACAACTACCGTTGATGGCATGGGAATTTTGGATGGCAAGAAGATAGTGGTCACAGGGGTGCTTACTGATGCTTCGTTGGCCTTCGGGGTAGCCCAGTTGGCTCAGCGCGAAGGCGCCACAGTTCTCTTGACCGGAGCAGGTCGTGGTCTTTCCATCACCGAGCGAACCGCTCGTAAGCTCGACACCCCTGCCGAAGTTGTTGAGTTTGATGTGACTGTGGTCGAACATGTGGAGAGCGCGCGTGCCGGAGCAAAGCAACACCTCGGCAGCGTTGACGGTGTACTGCACGCAATTGGTTTCGCCCCAGCAGTGTGTTTGGGCGACGACTTCATGGCTGCGCAGTGGAACGACGTCGCCGTTGCAATGCAAATTTCTGCCTACTCACTCAAAACGCTTGCGGATGCTTTTGTGCCGCTGATGTCATCAGGTGGAAGTTTTGTTGGTCTTGACTTCGACAACACCGTTGCATGGCCTGCGTACAACTGGATGGGCGTCGCCAAGGCTGCGCTCGAATCCACCAGTCGGTATCTCGCCAAAGAACTGGGTGGAAAGAATATTCGCTGCAACCTCGTCGCTGCTGGGCCGATCAAAACGATGGCCGCGAAATCTATTCCTGGTTTCCAAACTTTTGAAGATGTGTGGAGCGATCGCGCACCACTGGGATGGGACGTCAATGACTCAACGGCTGTTGCACGCGCATGTGTCGCACTGCTGTCCGATTGGTTTCCGGCCACTACCGCAGAAGTGATTCATGTGGATGGTGGCTATCACGCAATGGGTGTGTAAATGCAAAAATTCGCAAGGCGTATTGCCGCGCAGTTGCTCGCTTTCTCATTTGTTGTTTCAAGCGCGACTATTCTCGCTGTCGCTCTCGACTCAACAACATCATTTGCTGCAACTGGTAGCGACCCGCTGCTCGATCAACAGTGGGGCTTGACCGCAATTGGCGCACCATCTGTCTGGAGCATTACTCGCGGCGCTGGAGTCACCGTCGCAGTGATCGACAGCGGCAGTGGTCCACACCCTGATTTGGACGCCAACCTTGACGCTGGTCGCACAATGTTCGGATCAATCGATAGTGCCGGAGTGATAGATGTTGACCTTGCTGGTCACGGATCTCACGTAGCGGGCATCATCGCCGCAGTCGCCAATAATGCAATAGGTGGTTCTGGTGTTGCACCGCAATCTCGCATCTTGCCAATCAGAGTGTTGGATGGACAGGGGTCTGGAGATTCCAAAGATGTTTCCAAAGCAGTCCGCTTTGCTGCGGACTCCGGCGCAAAAGTGATCAATCTCTCTCTTGGAGGCGCCACTGAGAGCGCCTCACTCACTGCAGCAATTCAATATGCAGTTGACCACAACGTGCTCATCGTTGCCGCAGCAGGCAATGGCTCCGCAGACTCAACGCCGAAATGGCCTGGAGCTAGTGATCTCACAATTGCAGTGACTGCCGTGGACCGCAACAACAGCGTTACTTCATTCGATCAACGCGGCGATTACATCGACCTCGCTGCCCCAGGTGCCCTAATTCTTTCTACCGCCAGCAATGACTACAAAATTCAGAGCGGCACCAGCATGGCTGCAGCATTCGTCACCGGTGCAGCAGCACTGTTGTTTGCAGCACAACCTTCAATAACCGCAGCCCAAGTGCGCGATATTTTGCAACGAACCGCCACTGACATCGGTGCACCTGGGCGCGACACAACGTTTGGCTATGGCCTCATCAACTTGGTTGCTGCTTTCGCCGAACTTAACGTGATGTTTCCAAAAGTCATCACCGCCTCACTTACTACTGAAGGTCGGGTTGGCGCACTTGCGGTGGGTACCGCATCAACTTCGGCAGCAACTGCCACCAGTCAGTGGTATCGATGCACGGCTCCAGGAGAAGCAACTACGAGCAAGCCAACAGATTGTGCTGCGATCACAAATGCCGTTGCCACGACATATCAGTCGACCGTCAAAGACCTGCGCAAGTTTCTTCGCTATTCAGTGACTGCAACGAGTGGTCTCAACGGCTCTATCTCAAGCACATATTTCTCGGCAACAACCATTCCCGAATCTGGTGCTTGGATCACGACCTCCAATATTTCTGCCAAAACAAAGACACCATTAAGCGAGTTGCTTCGAAGCCCATCGAAGGGCACGCGAACTTTCAAGGTCATCAACGGTTCGTGCAAGTTGCGCAATTCTGCACTCGTTGCTCCCCTGTTGCCTGGAGTGTGCACTCTCAAAGTTTCAATAGCCGCAAAAGCGCCATTCCCCACATTGGGATTCACCTCCATCATCACCGTTTCGTAACATGTCCAATCGCCTCACTCACGAGATCAGCCCATACCTTCGCCAACATCGCGATAACCCAGTTGATTGGTTTCCGTGGGGCGACGAGGCGTTTGCTCTGGCACGCGCCACCGGCAAGCCAATACTTCTTTCGGTTGGCTACTCAGCATGTCACTGGTGCCACGTCATGGCCCACGAATGTTTTGAAGATGTTGAAACTGCTTCAATCATGAACGAGTTGTTTGTCAATATCAAAGTTGATCGTGAAGAACGACCAGACGTTGACGCAATCTATATGGACGCAGTGCAGGCCATGACCGGTCGTGGCGGCTGGCCAATGACCGTATTTCTTACGCCAGATGCCAAGCCGTTTTATGGTGGCACATATTTTCCGAAGCCAACATTCATTCAATTAATGAACGCAATAACTGACGCGTGGCACAACCGCCGAGACGATATTGAAAGCAATATTGAGGCGCTCATGCAAAGCCTGAGCCGCACAAGCCGCATTACTAACAGCACTAGCAATGGAGAAAACACACAGCCAGCATTGATCGGCCCGCAGCATCTGAACGCAGCAGTCGAACAGATGCGCCAGACCTTTGACGCCGACTGGGGTGGTTTTGGCTCTGCACCAAAGTTTCCGAGCACCATGAATCTCGATTTACTACTTCGGGTCTATCTCGATAACCCGAACGCAGAACTTCTTCAGATCCTTACCACTTCGCTGGACGCGATGGCCTCTGGTGGCATGTACGACCACCTCGGCGGTGGGTTCGCTCGCTACAGCGTGGATGCTCAATGGCTTGTGCCGCACTTCGAAAAAATGTTGTACGACCAGGCGTTACTCGCTCGTGTCTATATGCATGCGGGCGTTGCGCTCAACAAGCCGCGATGGTTGCAGATTGCTTCCGAAACCATCGACTATGTGTTGCGCGATTTACGTCATCCTGACGGCGGATTTTTCTGCGCGCAAGACGCCGATTCTGTTGACGAACAAGGTCACAGCGTTGAGGGACATTTTTATGTGTGGTCAAAACAACAGGTAGTAGACACTCTCCCTCAAGACCTGCACGAAGTTGCACTCAAATGGTATGAAGTAACCGAAGCGGGAAACTTCGAGGGCTCAAACATCCTGAGCAGACTGCATCATCGCGGCGATCTTTTGAGAAACTCACAAGTTGAACGCGCTCGAGCGTTATTGCTTAAATCTCGCAACACGCGCCCGTGGCCAGGGCTAGACGACAAGGTTCTCACCGAATGGAATGGGATGATGCTTGCAACACTCGCCGAAGCCGCAGCCTTACTGCAACGACCAGACTGGCTTGCTGCTGCTGTGAAAAACGGAGAGTTCCTCATCGACCAATTGTGCACAGAATCTGGAACAACAACAATCAAGCGCAGCTGGCACCAAGATGGAATCCCACAAGCGCAACATGCAGCACTTGGAGCAGACCTCGCACAACTCGTCGATGGCTTCACTAGACTTGCCGAAGCAACCGGCCAAACCTCTTGGATCACTCACGCCAAAACCATTGCGAACAAACTGCTATCCGATTACTGGGATGCTGAAAACAGCGGCATCTTTACAACATCACACAGCGGCGAACAGCTGATTGTGAGACAAAAAGATCTGATGGATAATGCAACCCCTTCAGCCAACTCGACTGCAGCGTTCGCGTTGTATCGACTTGCTGCACTTACTGGGGAAGAGCGCTATGCGCAGCACGCTGACCAAATTTCGCAATTGCTCTCTCACATTGCTACAAGCGCTCCAACAGCATTCGGCAATTTACTCAGTGCTGCACACCTGCGACACCGCGGTGTAGTCGAAGTTGCAATTACCGGCAATCGACCCGACTTGGTAGCGCAACTGCACAAGCAGTGGTTGCCTACCGTGGTGAGTGCATGGGGTGAGCGCTATGACTCGCCTATCTGGCACGACCGCACAGATGACCTTGCCTATGTGTGTCGGCAATACACATGCATGGTCCCAGCGCATGACGCTGAGACTTTTGACAAAGCACTACAACTAGCCCTGCAACCAGATCGGGGTTAATTCACCAACCGTTGAGGTGAATAATTTGGTCGGCGCTACGGCGGATCCGAGTCGCACTCGCTCCCTTTATCGCTTTTGAAATTCCGTTCTCTTTATCACTCTCAAGTGGCCATCCAAGTGCGATTGCACCGATCAATTGCAATGCGTCAGGAACACACAACCTGGCGCGCAATTCTTTCTCGCCACTAAATACTGCAAAAAACAAAGCACCCAGTCCTGCATCCTCGGCAGCAAGGAGCATCGTCATCGCCGCAAACGAAGCATCGACAGTCCAATACGGAGTCGGCCATGCTTCTGCACTTGCG
>Ga0194035_1002038_pt1 | contig 10220 bp, 9 predicted proteins | sample JunL2320m_MetaG_FD_148680 | JGI IMG/M metagenome (GOLD analysis project Ga0194035, IMG submission 148680) | Anoxic zone freshwater microbial communities from boreal shield lake in IISD Experimental Lakes Area, Ontario, Canada - Jun2016-L239-20m | ecosystem: Environmental > Aquatic > Freshwater >...
CGCCACGCTGGGGCCGTGAGATCGACGACGGCATCATGCCGGCGGAGGCCGGCCTCGACACGCGCGCGATCTCGTTCACGAAAGGCTGCTACCCGGGCCAGGAGCCGCTTGCGCGGCTCCACAACCGCGGTCACGTCAATCGAACGCTGCGAGTCGTCGAGTTCGCAAACGACATCAGGGCCCACCAGGCGGATGAGGTTCGTCACGACGGCGTGTCGGTCGGGCGCGTCACGAGCGCCGTTCCCGGACTCGCCCTGGCCTACGTTCGCGTCGAGGTTCCGGTGGGTGCCGTCCTCGAGGTTGCCGGGCACCCGGCGCGTCTGCGCTCGTCGAGCTAGTCGATCGGTACGTCGACCATGCGCCGCCGGTTCGGCGCCGCCGCGATGTACCCGGCGATGGCGATCAGCACGATCACGCCAAGCGTCCCGAGGGCGTACGCCTCGAACTTCAGCTGCGAGACGCCCCAGCGGTCCTTGAACGACCCGTACTCGACCCCGATCAGACGCTCCAGGGTCGAGGGGAAGACGGCGGCCCACGACCCGAGCACGATGAAGAGCGTCACGAAGATCGTGCCGATCCAGATGCCCACCTTCCCGAACGGGAACGCGTAGGGGCGATGCACGTCGGCGTGGGTGTAACGGAGTTTCAGGATCGCCGGGAAGACCAGGATGTACGAGATGAGCGTTGTCGACAGCGCGATGTCGAGGACGACGCCAAACGTGCTGTCAGCGCCGCCGTTGAAGAACTCGAGGGCGACGGTGCAGAAGGCCGTCGCGACGACTCCGGACATGACGTTGACCCGAACCGGCGTGCCGAGCTTGCGGTTGAAGACACCGAACCAGCTCCAGAACGCGCCGTCGAGCGCGGCGACTGCCTGGACACGGTCGGAGCCGATCATCCAGACCGCTCCCGAGGTGAGCAGGCTGCCGATGAACCCGATCGTCATCACGATCAGCAGCGGGTGTGCAGCGCCGCCGTAGACGGTGAAGACCTCGGTGACTGCCTCGATGAAGCCGCCGATTCCGGTCACCTTGTCGAGCGGTAGGACGAGCAGGATCCCGAGCACCGGGAAGATGTAGCTGATCATTCCCAGCATGGCTGCCTGGAAGACCGAGACGGGAACGTCACGGTGGGGGTTCTCCATCTCCTCGGCCGCCCCGTTCTGCAGCTCGAAGCCGACGTAGTTGAAGAGCAGCACCGGGACGAGCGCGATGAAGACCCCGCGGGTCGGAGCCGAGTCGTGCCCGGAGAAGCCGTGGAAGCCGTGCCTGGCGCCGTAGATGACGACGGTCACCGAGAAGCAGCCGAGTGTCAGGAACCGCAGCGCAGCGCCGAGGTTCGGGATCCACTTGCCGTAGCGCAGCGACGCGATCGCGACGCCGATCGAGATCCAGATGAAGGCAAGCTTGAACGTGTAGTCCCCGAACGTCCCCTCGCCGATTCCGGAGACGTTCTTCCGCCACGCCTCGGTTGAGAGGAACGCGAGCGACCCACCGACCCAGAGCGGATTCGAGATCCAGTAGAAGACGGCGCCGATGCCGCCCGCGAGGCGGCCCCAGGCGAGCTTCATCCACTCGTAGGGCCCACCCTCCTCGGCGAAGGTCGAGCCGGCCTCGGCCATGAGCAGCGCGTACGGGAGCACAAACACGACGCCGAGGACGACCAGCCAGAGGAACCCCTGGGGGCCGTACGATGCGACGGTTCCGAGCGTGTCGAGGCCGACGAAGGCGCAGACCGTGAACAGCACCATGTCGAATCGCCGAAGCGACTTGACGAGCTTGCTCTTCTCTTCGAGAGCAAACGCTGTCGTCTGCTCGAGGTGCACCGGCTCGGTCGTCACGTCCATGTTCCCCCCTGTCGAATCACCCATCGGGTGGTGGCGCCCTGCGGCGCGAAGATACGCGCGCACATGTTCCTGCGCAACTGGGAGTCGACCGGTCTCGTCCCGGGTCGGTGCCACGGCTACACTGATTCGCCCCGCGCCCGTAGCTCAGGGGATAGAGCGCTGCCCTGCGGAGGCAGAGGCCGCAAGTTCGAATCTTGCCGGGCGCATGTTCAACCAGTCGATGATCGGGTCACCGCCTGGAGTGAGGCGGGCCCGCAGCCTGGTGTGACGTAGACGTCTGCGACGCGTTCGGTCGGGCCGAGCTGCCGCAGCTGGCTTACCGTTGGGTACACGAACGAGAGCGCGTCGAGGGAGTACGGGCGGATCGCGGGCATCGTCGCCGCGCTGACGATCTTGTCGACCCCCATCCGGTCAGCGAGGCCCCGTAGCTCGGTCATCGACGGCGGCGGGATCGCATCGAAGTTGTAGTGCAGGTTCTCGACCACGGGGTCGGCGATGAAGCGCCCCTCAACCGAGGGCGGGCCGAGGGCGCCCTCGGCGATGTTGAACCTGAAGCCGCTCTCGGCCTGCCAGATGAGCGAGTCGCCCCAGCGACCGAAGGGGAAGACGAGGAGCGTGGCGCCCTTCGGAATGCAGGCCCGCGCGTCCCCATGCTGGAAGAACGGGAGCTGTGGGGGCGTCTGCACGAACGCGCCGGTCCAGAACGGCGGTGCGATCGCGGCGACGGCGATGACCGGGAGCACGTAGGGCCGCGCGAAGACCCTTCCCCGGGCGGCGGCGATCCAGAACGCGGCGAGCGCTGCGAGGGCGAGCGTGGCGTAGCCCGCGAGCCGCGACGGGAGGATGTTGTCCAGCCCCGGCAGCTCGTAGAGCCAAGACGACGGGAGCCTCATCACGTGACGGCCGTTGACGTAGAGGTCGGTGCCAAGCGAGAGGAAGGTTGCGACGCCGAACGTCGCGAGGATGAGCCCGGCTCCACGCGGCCACGGGCGTCGCAGCAGCAGGAGCACGACCGTCAGGAGGGTCGGGATGCCGACGTAGGAGTCACGCTCCGTGGTGTTGCCGGGAAAGTGCGAGGTGACCGACGCGAAGGTCTGCCCACCCCAGCCGGTGACGGTGGTCGGAACGATCAGGTTGAGCAGATCCGCGCTGAAGCTCCCCGGATGGGCGAGTGAGACCGGGCCGCTTGAGAGGAGCGCGTAGTAGACGAGCGGGGACGTGACGGCGGCCGCGATGCTGTACGCGGCGAGGACCGGGATGACTGCCGGGCGCAGCGCCGCGCGGACGCTTCGACGGGCGAGCGCTGCGAGGGCGAGCGTCGAGCCGAAGACGAGGGTGGCCGTGACGGCGACCTCGGTCGAGATCGATGCCTGGAACGCGAGCAGGGCGCCGAGCCGCCAGGTGAGGCCACGACCCCCAAGCTCGCCGCGGACGAACCGGAGACCGGCGAGCAGGATCAGCGGCATGCAGAAGGCAGCCGAGAGGTGGAGGTGGCCGGCGTACTCGTTGGCGAGCATGAAGCTCGAGAAGCCGTAGAGGTAGCCGCCGACGATCGCACCCCACGACGAACGGGTGAGGGCGCGAAGGAGCAGGAAGGCCGTCCAGGCTGAGAGTGCCGGTGCGAGGAGCGCGGCAACGTTGTAGGCCACAAGCGGCCCGAAGAGCAGCGTGATCGGGGAGAGCGCGATCGCGAGCCCGGGAACGGAGGTCACCCAGGCGAGGTTCACCCCGACCGGTGAGTAGACCGCGTGAGAGTAGAACGGGTTGATCCCGCTCAGGATCGCATGTGGCCACCACCCAAGCGACCAGACGAAGATCGCCGGATCGTCCCAGCCAGGCGTCCCCACGAGTCGCGTTCCCGGATGCGGAAGGAGACGCCAGCCGAAGTACCCGGATGAGACCGCCAGATAGCCAGCAAGCACCGCCGTCGTCTTCAGTCTCGCCCCTCGCACGTCGGGCCGAACGTACAAGAATTTCCGGTGCTATCGCGACGCCCTGCATCTGGCTCCGCCACCGATCGGGCATGCTCCGGTGGTGCCGATCTACCTGACCGAAGGCGACGTGAGCTCGCTCCTGACGACCGCCGATGCTGTGACTGCTGTCGAGGAGTCGTTCCGGCGCCTCGCCCGCGGCGACGTCGACAACCGACCCCGGGAGCGGTTGGCCCTCCCGGACGGCGTGTTCGCCGTGATGGCGTGTGTCGATACGGAGCTTGGCTTCGCGGGTCTGAAGTCGTACGCCTGGCTCGGCGGCGGAACCCCGTTTGTCGTCCTGCTCTTCTCGATCGAGCACGCGCGGCTCGAGGCAGTGATCGAGGCCGATCGGCTCGGGCAGATGAGGACCGGTGCAGCCTCGGGCGTCGCGGCGAAGTACCTCGCCCGGGAAGACGCTCGGAGTCTCGGCGTGATCGGCTGCGGGTGGCAGGCGGCGTCCCAGATCGCATCGATTCGCGCCGCTCTCCCCGCGATCGAGGAGGTCGTCGTCTACTGCCGGAACGCGGCGGTGCTGGAGGAGTTCTGCGCCACCCACGGCTGCGAGCCCGCCGAGTCGCACCGTGACGCAGCGGCACATGACATCGTCGTCACCGTCACGACGTCGAAGGATCCGGTACTCAGAGGCGAGTGGCTCTCCGAAGGCGCGCTCGTGTGCGCGGTCGGAGCGAACGAGCCCTCCCGACGGGAGCTCGACAACGCGGTCCTCGAACGTGCCGCGTTCGTCTGCTGCGACTCACGGGAGCAGTCCCGGATCGAGTCGGGCGATCTGATCGAGCCGGTTCTGCGCGGCGTGCTCGACTGGCTCGAGGTTCACGAGTTGCAGGAGGTCGTCTCCGGTGAGGTTCAGGGCCGCGCCGCACCCGAGGACATCGTGCTGTTCAAGTCGAACGGCCTTGCTGCCTGGGATCTTGCCGTGGCGGCACGGGTGGTCGAGCTCGCCCGCGCAGCGGGTGTCGGGCGCGAGCTCTAGCTCGACGCGCCGTGGTGCGCGGCAATCACGTCGTCGCCGACGGCGTGGATCACTTCGGGGCGATCGAGGATCTGCGCGACCTGCTCGGCCGAGACCCGGTTCGTGACGTAGTCGTCCTGAAGGATCTCGGTGAGCGTCCGCCCCTGATGATGCTCGCGGATGACGTGCTCGGCCACGACGTCCTCTGCGCCGGGGCGCTTGGTGAGGAACGAGAAGAGATTGCCGAAGAAGCTCGCCATCGCTGCGGATTCTACTGCGAAGTGCGCGGAGGTCGCCTCGGGGAACGTGCGGAGCCGCCCGTGCCGGTGTCCGCACGGTCGCCGGGCTCCACCGGCCACTCGAGGTTCGCGTCGGGAATCGGGTCACCGTGGGGGTCGTGCGTCGGGAAGCCGAGTGCCCGGTCGATCCGCTCCTCCAGCTCCTCGGAGATGACGTGCTCGAGCCGGTCGGCCTCGTCGTGGACGTCCTTCAGGTCGAGTCCGAGGGTGCGCGCGAGGTAGAGCTCGAGCAGCCGGTGATGGCGGATCACCTCGAGCGCGATCCGTTCGCCCGCCACAGTCAGCCGGGCACCGCGGTAGGGCGCGTGCTCGAGGAGGCCGATCGCGTCGAGCTTCTTGACCATGGCCGAGGCGGAGGCGGCCGAGACGCCCTGGTCGCGGGCGATTGCCGTGATCGTCACCCGGTCCCCGCCGTACTGGAGCTTGTAGATGCCCTTGAGGTAATCCTGGATGGCGACGGAGATCCCCGGCTTCGTCATCGCTGCGAGAGTAACGAGGTTGGTAGCTTGGCGCGATGCGCATTCGGGTCGGACACAGTGCGGACCCCGACGACGCGTTCATGTTCTGGGCGCTCGAGGCGGGAGTCGTCGACACGCGGGGGCTCGAGTTCGAGCAGGTTGTCTCCGACATCGAGACGCTCAACCAGTGGGCTCTCGAGGGCAAGCTGGAGGTCACGGCGATCTCGATGGGGGCCTACCCGGCGGTCGCCGACCGCTACCTCCTGCTGCCGCACGGAGCGTCGATGGGGTTCGGCTACGGGCCGATCGTCGTCACGCGGGAGCCGGTCGGGATCGAGGCGCTTGGTGACCTCGAGATCGTCATCCCCGGTCGCCTGACCACGGCCTACCTGGCGCTGCGTCTCGCGCTCGGCCAGGAGACGCCCGTGCGGGAGCTGCCCTTCGACGAGATCCTCGACGAGGTCGCTTCGGGCCGCGCCGACGCTGGTCTCCTGATCCACGAGGGCCAGCTCACCTATGCCGCCTCGGGACTGCATCGCGCTCTCGACCTCGGCGTCTGGTGGCAGCAGGAGACAGGTCTGCCGCTTCCGCTCGGGGTGAACACTGCGCGGCGCGACCTCGGTGAGCGGCTCGGCGACGTCTCTGCGGTTCTCGGTGAGGCGATCCGGGCCGGCCTCGAACGGCGTGACGAGGCGCTCGCGTACGCCGAGGGCTTCGGGCGCGGCATCGACCGGGAGACGGCCGACCGGTTCGTCGCGATGTACGTGAACGAGCTGACCGTCGACTACGGCGACACCGGGCGCCGCGCGGTCGACGAACTCCTCCGCCGGTCGGGCTCTGCTGTTCTCGCCGAGTACGCCGGCTGACCCGCCTGTCGTGCAGGAGATGCCACGGTGAGCACGGTCGTCTCGCGCCTAGACGAGCTCTACGCGATCGGCGCAACGCGGATCGGCTACTCGGTCGAGGAGGACGCCGCCCACGAGCTCGCAGCTGGCTGGATGCGCGCGGCCGGACTGGAGGTCAGCGTCGATGCAGCAGGCAACACCTACGGCACGCGCGGTGATGGACGGATCTGGACAGGCTCGCACCTCGACAGCGTTCCGGGCGGCGGCCGGTTCGACGGCGCACTCGGTGTCGTCGCCGGCATCGAAGCGGCGCTGCGCAGCGATGTCCCGCTGACGGTCGTTGCCTTTCGCGACGAGGAGCGTGGCTGTGCCGGAAGCCGAGCCTGCGTCGCGGCCGGAACGCTTCCGGCCGCGTTCGTCGAGCTTCACATCGAGCAAGGACCCGTGCTCGATCGGCTGGACGTGCCGCTCGGGATCGTCACGGCCATCGCGGGCCAGGCGCGCGGGGAGGTCGTCTTCGCCGGACGCGCCGACCACGCCGGCACGACGCCCATGGATGCCCGTGACGATGCGCTCGCGAAGGCGGCAGCCTTCGTCCTCCACGTCCAGGCGTCAGCCGGCCCCTACACGGTTGCCACCGTTGGGCAGCTCGAGGTCGAGCCGGGAGCGGGCAACGTCGTCCCCGGCCGCGCCGTGGCGACGGTCGAGGCGCGAGCGGCCCGTCTCGACGACCTCGATGATCTCATCCAGACGATCGGGTTCACCCCGCACTACCGAACCGTTCCGGTCGCGATGGGGGGCGAGCCATTCACTGCGCTGCGAGCCGAGCTCCCGGGCGTGCCCGAGCTCGTCTCCGGGGCCGGCCACGATGCAGGGATCCTCGCTGCCGCAGGCGTCCCCACCGCGATGCTCTTCGTGCGTAGCCGAAACGGTGGCATCAGCCACTCACGCGACGAACTGTCGAGCGCCGAGGACATCGAACTCGCCGTCGCCGCTCTCGCAAGGACGCTGGCTAGGATCGCGCGATGACGATCCGCCGAGAGGTGATGACCTGGCATGACCTCGGGACAGGGTCACGCGATCTCGCCGCGCAGGTCGTTCGCGACGGCTACCGGCCGGACATCATCCTCGCGCTCGCCCGCGGCGGCCTCCCGCTTGCCGGCGCGCTCTCCTACGCACTCGACGTCAAGAACACGTTCACGATGAACGTCGAGTTCTATACCGGGATCGACCAGCGACTTGAGATGCCCATGATCCTGCCGCCGGTCCCCGACCTGATCGACTTCGCCGAGACCCGGGTGCTGGTCGCAGACGACGTTGCCGACACCGGCATGACCCTCGAGCACATCAAGGCGTTTCTCGGTGGGCGGGTCGCCGAGGTGCGACACGCCGTGCTCTACGAGAAGCCGCGCTCGGTCGTGAAGTGCGAGTACGTCTGGCGCCGGACAGACGACTGGATCGTCTTCCCGTGGAGCGCCGACGACCCCGTGACCGACGAGTCGCTGGCCGCGAACTGACCACCTGGTCGGGGAGCGAGCTATCTCGTATAGTCGGGATCGCCCACGGCAGCCCCGCACGTTCGACGAGAGGAGCATTTTGACCAAGAGGAAATTTGCGCTCGCAGCGCTCCTGCTGACCACGATGGCGACGGTGGTTTCGCTCGTCGTCACGGCCACAGGTTCTGCGAATCACAGCAGCACGTTCAAGGCCGCATGGATCTACGTCGGCCCGCACAACGACGGCGGCTGGTCGCAGGCGCACGACGCCGGCCGGCTCTACGTCCAGAAGCAGCTCGGCTCCAAGGTCGTCACGACCTACAAGGAGAGCGTCCCGGAAGGGCCGCAGGTCACCCAGGTGATCGAGAGCCTGATCAAGGACGGCAACTCGATCATCTTCGCCACGTCGTTCGGATACCAGGATCAGATGGTCGCCGAGGCGGCCAAGCACCCGGACGTGAAGTTCGAGATGGCGACGGGCTACAAGACGTCGAAGAACATGGCCGTGTACTACGGCGCCGGTGAGGACGGGATCTACCTGTCCGGCATGGCGGCAGGAGCAGCCAGCAAGAACGGCGTCGTCGGTTACGTCGTCCCGTTCGCGATTCCGGAGGTGATCCGGCACGCGAACGCGTTTGCCCTCGGCGTTCAGGCCACCCATCCGGGTGCGACCGTGAAGGTCGTCTGGACGAACTCGTGGTTCTCTCCCGCGACCGAGAAGAAGGCGGCAGAGAGCCTCAAGGCTGCCGGCGCCGACGTCATCGGTCAGAACGTCGACAGCCCCGCTGCCGGCCAGTACGCCGAGAGCGCGAGCCTTCCGTGGGTCGGATACGACTCGAACTCGCAGAAGTTCGCACCGAAGCAGTGGCTGACCGCTGCGACGTACAACTGGGGCCCGTACTACCTCTCCCGCGTGAAGGCGACGATGGCGGGCACCTGGAAGACCGGCTCGTACTACGGATCGCTGCAGGACGGCTTCGTCCAGCTTGCCCCGTTCGGCCCGTCTGTGAGCTCCTCGACGAAGGCGGCGATCGCTGCGAAGCTGGCGGCGCTCAAGAGCGGCAAGTTCTTCGAGTTCGCTGGCCCGATCTACAGCCAGGACGGCAAGCTCGCCGTTGCGGCAGGGAAGAAGCTGAGCCTGTCCGATCTGATGTCGATCGACTGGTTTGTCAAGGGAGTCGTCGGAAGCGCGAAGGGCTAGGAGTCCCTGGGGGGCCTCCGGGCCCCCCGACTCCTTCCACCATATGCCGGCCGTCTCGCTTCGAGGAATCACCAAGCGGTTTCCCGGCGTCGTCGCGAATGACGGCGTTGACTTCGAGGCGGCCGAGGGTGAGGTGCACGCCCTCCTCGGCGAGAACGGAGCGGGCAAGAGCACGCTCTCGAACATCCTGACGGGCCTGTACCGGCCCGACGAGGGCGAGATCCGGCTGTACGGTGAGCCGGTCTCGTTCACCTCGCCACGCGACGCGCTCGACGCCGGTGTCTGCATGGTGCACCAGCACTTCCGGCTTGTCGCGCCGTTCACGGTCGCGGAGAACGTCATGCTCGGCGACCACCGCGGCGAGGGAGGCAAGTTCCTCGTCCACCCGCGGAACGTCGAGCGCCGGGTCGCCGAGCTGGGCGAGCGCTACCGCATTGCGGTTGACCCCCGAGCCCGAATCTGGCAGCTGTCAATCGGTGAGCAGCAGCGTGTCGAGATCCTCAAGGCGCTCTACCGCGAGGCCAGGATCCTGATCCTGGATGAGCCGACCGCGGTCTTGACGCCGCAGGAGGCCGAGTCGCTCTTCGAGACACTTCGAGCGATGGCCGCGGAGGGCCGAACGGTGATCTTCATCTCCCACAAGCTGCACGAGGTCACCGCTGTCGCAAACCGCGTGACCGTGCTGCGCGGCGGGCGGACGGTCGCCACGACGGATATCGCCGAGGCGACACCCCAGTCGCTTGCCTCTCTCATGGTCGGACGCGAGGTCGATGTCTCGCGCCGGCAGCCGCGAGCCGGTGAGATCGGCGAGCCCGTGCTCGAGCTCGAGGATGTCTGTGCCGCGGGGGACCGAGGCGGCGACGCGCTGCACGGAATCACCCTCGACGTGCGCGCGGGCGAGATCATCGGCATCGCCGGCGTCGCGGGAAACGGCCAGCGGGAGCTCGCAGAGACGCTGACCGGCATGCGCGTGGCGACGCGCGGCGAGATCCGCGTCCACGGCAAGGTGCTGCGCGGCGGTGATCCGCGCGAGGCGATCCGGGCAGGCGTTGCGCACGTGCCGGAGGATCGACTCCGCACCGGTGTCGCCCCGAGCCTGAGCATCGCGTCGAACGTCGTGCTCAAGTCCTAC
>Ga0194035_1002046_pt1 | contig 10189 bp, 13 predicted proteins | sample JunL2320m_MetaG_FD_148680 | JGI IMG/M metagenome (GOLD analysis project Ga0194035, IMG submission 148680) | Anoxic zone freshwater microbial communities from boreal shield lake in IISD Experimental Lakes Area, Ontario, Canada - Jun2016-L239-20m | ecosystem: Environmental > Aquatic > Freshwater >...
GCCGTCGATCGGGTCGACTGCAACGTCGGCGAGTGGTTTTGAACCATTACCGACGCGCTCACCGTTGTAGAGCATTGGGGCTTCGTCTTTCTCGCCTTCACCAATAACGACAATGCCGTCCATGCTGACGGTGTCGAGCACATTGCGCATTGCATCTACTGCTGCGCCATCGGCACCCTTTTTGTCGCCACGTCCTACCCAACTTGCTGCGGCGAGTGCTGCAGACTCGGTGACTCGAACCAATTCCATCGCAAGGTTGCGATCTGGACGTTCCTTGGCCGGCATGAGATCTCATATTAGTCGCAAGTCGTATCTGGACTCAAAACAAGTAGCGTTTGTGCTGTGAGTGAATGGAACCCTAAAGACGCTGATGCGGCAAGCACGCGCTACGACTTGACGGATTGGTCGGTCGATGAGCGAGCCGATGTGGTTGTTGCACTTGCCCAAGCCGAGGTGCCACACGCATGGGACGGCGACGAATTGGTGGTGCCACAAGAGCAAGAAGAAGCCGTTGAAGACATCTTGGATGAGCTTGAAGAGCAGATGGATGCGGATGATGACGAAGAGACCGCCGATGACAACATCACAGAATACGAACTTGAAGAATGGTCGGAGGGCGAGCGCAAGCAACTCTGCGACATGCTCGACAACCTAGACATCGGTTATCGATGGGACGGAACGGTGTTGTTGGTGCCAATTGGTGTTGAAGCAGTTGTTGACTCATGTCTTGATTCGATTGATAGCAGGGGTGTCGAGTTCACCGAAGGTAAGTAGTTGAGCGAAGTAGCAGTCGAAGTACTTGCCGAAGCCGAGTTTTGGCATTCGCGGCCGATCACACCAACTCGTCGACTCTCGTTGGGGCACATCATGTTGCCTGTTGATCCAGCACCAGGCCTTGGTGGAATATTGCTCGGCGGAATCATTGCTCAGTTCGTTGGCGACATTCATGAAGACATGATTCCTGATGTGCATCGATTGATCCAACAAGTAGAGCGGGGCGAGCGCATTGTGCAGCCACGATTGCGGCACCGTTATCAAGCCGATCGACACGGACTTGGACGCAGTGTGCATCGCATGGTCAGTGATGATGGCGAAGTGCAGTTTCAGTTTTCGGAAACCGGTGCGCCGTTGCAACATGTGCTCGGTGCCATATATGTTTTAGAACGACTGGACGAACCAGTGCGCAAAAAGATCGCGCCCCTATTGCTCAGGGCCATGACATGGCGAGGGCCACTTGGTCAGTTGTTCATTACGTATTTGACAGGCAACGAATCATCAACAATCTCAGCACTCACCGACCCAAGGGCATGGGCGCTCGAGATTTTGGGATTTCCAGCGGGCACGATCAAGCCTTCAAAGAAAGAAGTGCAAGCTCGTTTTCGCGACAGTTTGCGCGATGTGCACCCAGATCATGGTGGCGACGAAGGGTCTGCTGGCAGATCGATCATTGATTTAGGTGAAGCACGCAGAGTATTGCTTAGTTAATGAACGCGCGAGGACTCGTACTTTTTCCTGGTGCGGGGAGCGATGCACAACACAGTGCCCTCGTCGCGATAGAACACGCAGTTGCGCCACTGCCGACATTGCGAGTTGATTTTCCCTACCGACTGGATGGCAAAAAGTTTCCGGATAAAACTCCGGTATTAGTCGAATGCGTGAAGTTGGCTGTGCGTGAATTTGCTCGTCAGTTGCAGTGCAGCACCAATCAACTCGTGATCGGCGGGCGATCGATGGGTGGGCGCATGTGCACGATGGCGGCAAGCGACGAAGTTGATCCTCTTGAAGTTTTGGGCGTCGCATGCATTGGGTATCCGTTGCATCCGCCAAAGAAACCCGACAAGTTGCGCACAGAGCATTTTGGCAATCTACACAACCCACTGCTGTTTATCAGTGGCACTCGCGACGAGTTTGGAACGCCAGAAGAATTGGAATTGGCATGGAAGTTGTTGCCGAATCGGCCAACCGTGCAGATGATTGAAAAAGGTCGACACGAACTACGAGGTGACGATGCACAAGTCGCGGACTTTGTTGCCCAGTGGCTACAAAATCTGTAACAGAGAATCTTCGGGGTTGAGCTCTTCGAGTTTGCGATGTGCCGTTTCTGGATATTTCAGAAACACCAGCACAGCAACGAGCACTGGGCCCATTGCGAACCCCATCATGACGGTTGCATAACTGACATCGTGATCAAGCAAGAGTCCCGCACCGATCAATCCGATACTGCCGCCAATGAGCGACGCTGTGGTGATGATTGCAGATGCAATGTTGCGCTTGGCGGTGGGGAAGAGCTCACTGCGAAACACGGCCATTGCAGGATAAGCAAGACCCAAACAAATGCCACCCGAAATTGCTGTGAGCCACATCATGAAACTGCCAAACCCATATGAAGTAGCAATCAAAATCGCCCCGAGAGGGATGGCGACAATTGCTAGATTTTTTCGGCCGCGAAGGTCGGCAATTCGGCCACCGATCATCAACCCAATGGAAGCAGGAATGGCTGTGATGGTCGTGAAAACTGCAACAAGAGTTGCCGAGTAATCGCGCACATCTTTGAGATAACGAATCTGAAAAACCGATGCTGTGGCAATGAAGATGTTGGTCAACACCGCAACAGCGATCTGCAGCCACAAGCGATCGCGATGTATGTGTGCCGATACAGCAGCCGAATGATGAGTGGGACTTTCTTCTTCTTGCTGATGTCGCAATGCTAGAAAGCGCTCGGTTTCGGGCAATGATCGCGTGAGCACGACCGCAACGACGAGCCAGAGCAAACCAACTACATACACATATCTCCACGAAGTGTCGGAGATACCAGCAAGAGGTAAGGCTCCAACAGCTGATCCCGCACCAACACCACTACCAACAGCGAGGATGCTGAGTGCCCAAGCCCGTGTATTAGTACCCATTTCTTCGGTGGCAAACACCACAATAAAAATGCTGAGTGAGATGCCCAATGGACGACCGATTGTTTGCGTTGCTACTAAAAAACCGAACGACGGCGAGAGTGCGCCAAGCGACGCAACTATCGGCGCAAGCCAACACATTGTCACGATCATTTTGCGTCGACCAAAGCGGTCGGCAGAAAACGCAAACGGTAATGCGATCACAACACCCCATCGCACGATGGCCGCTGCAAAACCCTGACCACGCTCGCTCACATCAAACTCTGCTGCAGCGTAAGTAGCAGTCTGGGTAAAAACAGTATTGACGAACGAAGCCGGCAAGCACGCAAGCCACAGCAGCCACAGCACATTTCGTTGGCGCAAAGTGAGTGGCTCGGACGCCATGAAACCGCGCAATACAGGTATTTTGCGAGTTATTGAGTCTTGAAGGGCCACCGCGCGAGCATACTGAATGAGTTATGCAAATCGTTGTCCGCCGCTCATCCATGCTTGACGGCGAGGTGCAAGTGCCAGGAGCAAAGAACTCGGTGCTCAAACTGATGGCTGCAACGTTGCTTGCCGAGGGCGAATATCGCCTCACCAACGTTCCTGATATTGCCGATGTAGGGACTATGTGTGAGTTGCTCGAAGCACTTGGAATGTCGACACAACGGGTGAGTGCCCACGAACTTGTCATAGTCAACTCAGGCGGCATCACTCCAATTGCGCCGTTTGAATTAGTAGATCGAATTCGTGCTTCGATCAACCTGCTTGGTCCATTGCTCGGCAAATATGGGCACGTTGACATTGCAATGCCGGGTGGTGATGACTTCGGATCGCGCCCGATTGATCTTCATGTTGCGGGCCTTGAAGCAATGGGCGCAGTGTTTGACCTCAATCGTGATGGTGTGAAAGCCACGGCAACACATCTCCACGGCGCGCAAATCACACTCAAGTTTCCGAGTGTTGGCGCAACAGAAAATATTTTGATGTCCGCAGTGCTTGCTGATGGCGTGACAGTGATTGATAATGCAGCACGCGAACCAGAGATTGGCGACTTGTGTTCAATGCTCAACAAGATGGGCGCAAAAATTGCAGGAGTCGGTACAGGAAAAATGACGATCACTGGTGTGACGCCAAATGAACTGCATTCAGTCAATCATGAAGTGATCAACGACCGAGTGCAAGCCGCCACATATATTGCCGCAGTTGCTGTCACGGGTGGCGATGTATTTGTGCGTGGAGCACGCGCCGAACACATGGAGATGTTGCTCAATCGATATGCCGAAATGGGCGTGAGCATCACGCCTCAGGTAGACGGACTGCGTGTGGTTGCAAACGAGCGGCTGCGTTCAATCGATTTTGCAACGCTGCCATACCCCGGCATTGCTACCGACTACAAGCCACTGCTTGTTGGCATGCTCAGCATTGCGAGCGGCACAGGCATTGCAACCGAAAATTTGTATCCTGGGCGGTTTCGCTATGTCGATGAATTGCAAAAACTGGGGGCAGACATCCGCATTGATGGGCATCACGCAGTAATTCGCGGTGTCGAACAACTTGTTGGTGCATCGGTCAATGCCCCCGACATTCGCGCAGGAGCAGCACTAGTGGTGGCTGGCCTGGTGGCGAGTGGCGAAACCGTAATCAACGATATTCATCACATTGATCGTGGTTATGACGACTTGATTGGCAAATTGGCTGCTCTTGGAGCCCTCGTTACTCGCCGTTCGTAGGGGTCGATTCACTCTGACTATTGCGCTCGAGCATCTGACGATCGGCTCGGCGTGTTGCTTGCCACAGCACCAAGACAATGACGGCAATCGGCCCTGCAACCAGCAAGATTTCGTCCCAACCACCCTGATGAGCAAGCATCCCCGTATCGTAGAGGCGAGCAAACGAATCGGAGAACTTCAGTGACAATGCGAACGCAGGTAGAGGAAACAATCGAAGTGATCCGGCCAGCTCTCCAGGCCGACGGCGGCGACATCGTGCTGCAAGAAGTTGATGAAGTAACGGGAATCGTGAAGGTAACTCTGGTTGGAGCCTGCGGCACTTGCCCGGCATCGGACCAAACTCTGAAAGCCGGCATTGAGCGAATTATGCGTGACCGCGTTGACGGCGTCACTGAGGTCGTGGCGGTATAACTGGTGGCATCCCGCGTCACTGATCCAACTGCGCTTTTTGCAAGCGCAGTAAACGGTGATCGTGGTTCGCTTGCACGTTTGTTGTCGTTGATTGAACGCGGCGGCGATGACGCGCGCATCATTGGTCGACTCACGTATCCAAAAAGTGGCAATGCATACACCGTAGGAATTACTGGTGCGCCTGGTGCTGGCAAGAGCACACTCACGAGTGCAGTGATTGGTAACTTGCGCGCTCAAGATGTGCAAGTTGCAGTGCTCGCAATCGACCCGTCTTCACCATTTACTGGCGGCGCAATTCTTGGCGACAGAGTGCGCATGCAAGACCATGCAACAGACACCGGTGTTTTTATTCGCAGCATGGCAACACGCGGACATCTTGGTGGTTTGTCACTTGCAACAACCGAAGCAATTCGTTTATTGGACGCAGTTGGTTGCCCGTGGATTTTGGTTGAGACAGTTGGCGTTGGCCAAGTGGAAGTAGAGATCGCAGGCAAAGCCGACACCACGATTGTCGTTGTCAATCCAGGTTGGGGCGACGCCGTGCAAGCCAACAAGGCAGGCCTGATGGAGATCGCCGATATTTTTGTGATCAATAAAGCCGACCGCAAAGGCGCAGACGAAACGCGCCGCGATCTCGAACAGATGCTTGATCTTTCCGACCTTGCGCATGATGCATGGCGACCACCAATTTTGCAAACCACGGCAACTTCGGGTGATGGGGTGGAAGAGTTGTGGAATGTGGTTGCTCAACATCGCGAGCACAACACTGCTACTGGTTTGCTGCAGCGCCGCCGATCATTTCGGTTGCGTGAAGAATTGCGCGAGATTGTGGAGCGCCGGCTCGAGCACCGAGCACGCGAAATCTGCTCGGGTAGCGAGTGGGATGCACTGCAAACCAAAGTGCTTGAGAACCAACTCGACCCGTGGACTGCAGCAGACGACATGCTGAAAGGCATTAAGGCCTAACAGTCAATGAAGTTTCGTCTTGAACCAGAAGTTCGGCCTGTCGTTACATCGGCTTTGGCATTAAGTGGGGCAGTGGGTGTGTTTGCTCTTGCGTTTGGAGTTCTTGCTGTAGGAGCCGGCGCAAATGTGTGGCAAGCGTGCGCATTGAGTTTCTTCACGTTTACTGGTGCATCTCAATTGTCGGCAATGACTGTCATCGGCACCGGTGGTTCGGTGGGCGGCGCACTCGGCGGTGCGTTATTGCTCGCAGGTCGCAACGGTGTGTATGGCCTTGCGCTCTCGCCGTATTTCAATGAGTCACTTGGCAAACGATTACTTGCTGCACATTTCGTCATCGACGAGACAACAGCGATGATGACAGCGCAGACGAATCCGCGTCTGCAAAAGATCGCTTTTTGGACAACAGCGATCGCACTTTTTTCATTGTGGAACCTGGGCACACTGCTTGGCGCAGTGTTGGGGAGCGCGATTGACCCACATACGTTTGGACTTGATGTTGGTTTCACCGCTGCATACGTAGCGATGTTGTTTCCACACCTCAAAACAATCAACGGTCGTTTCGCAGCAGCCGGTGGTGCGCTGATCAGTGTGGTGCTTGCGCCGTTTGTGCCAATTGGCTTGCCGATATTGGCTTCTGGACTCGCGATCTTTGTTGGCTTGCGACCCGCTACTTCATCTGCCAAAACTGAGGTGGTTCAATGAACATGTCGTGGGCACTTGTGATCTGGCTTTCAATTGGTGCATACGCATTCAAAATGCTTGGTTTTGTGGTTGTTGGTTCGCGAAAACTGCCCGATGTGTTGTCGCGCTGTCTCATGTTGATTCCCGCCGCACTGCTTGCAGCTCTTGTTTTCAACTCGTCCTTTACTGATGGCCAGTCGTATGCGATTGACGAACGAGCCATTGGTTTAGGGGTGGCGATCATTGCGGCGTGGCGCAAGTTGCCACTGATCGTTGTGGTCATTCTTGGCGCTGCAACAACGGCTGTTCTCCGCGCCCTCTAATTAGGGCGTTCGCTCAGGCGGCGACTTCGACGAGTTGCTTTAGCTTCTTCAGGTTGCGCTTCCAGATGCCACGCATCACGAGCTTGCCGCCGACGAATGAGCCGATCGTTCCGCCGAGCCACCACGGGAAGATCAGTTCTTCTGCCCAAGTGAATCTCGTGCGAGTGCCGTTGTCGATTGGGTCAAGTGTGAACTTGCCAGTGCCGGTCACAATGCCTACGTGACGCACACCCATGACGCGCTCAGGAATCCACTCGGTGATTTCCATGCGATCAACAAGTTTGATCGGCCCAACTTTTGTGTCACAAAAAAATGAAGTGCCAACGTCGCGGGTTTGCTCTCCAATAAATCGGATTGCGACGGCATCGGCCATCCAGTCAATGTGGCGTTCGACTGGCTCGACAACTTCCCACACTCGCTTTGGTGTGGCCTGTAGATCAATGCTGACGCGAATTTTTCCCATAACGAAAACGGTACTAGGAACTTGTCGATGGCGCGATGCCGTAGACGGTGATTTGTCGCACACTGCTGTCGTCAAAAACATCATGTGCATATGATGACCAGCGCTGTTCAACCACCAAGCCAGCCTGATGTGCCATAAAGTCAACTTGGGCAACCGTTGCGTAACGCACGGAATATGGGCGAGAGATGCTGGGTGCATCGCCGGAAACTTGAGTGAATACGCCGCTGATGATTTGTGTATCGCGGTCGACTTTCCACCTGCTCAAAATCTCGCCAGTTGAGGTGCTTCGATGTGTCGCGTCATCCAACTGATCGGGGAGTGTTTCATCGGGCACGAAACAGTCGACGATGATGTGGCCGCCCGGCGTTAGACATCGCGCGGATCGTTGCAGGCATTCGCGCTGCTCGTGTTCGGTGAGCAGATTAAAGAGTGTGTTGTAGGCAATGAGCACAACACCAAATGGGCCAAGTGGCATGTCGCGCACCATGTGCCCGAAGTGTGTTTCGACTAACGCGCCGTCGGGTTTTGCACGCAACTCATCGAGCATGGCTTGTGACGAATCGATGCCAACAACTTGCACTCCGCGTGCTGCGCTGACTTGAGCAATAGGAATTGCAAGTCGGCCTGTGCCAACACCAAGTTCGAGCACCGCACTGCATTCGGCAAGTTGCAATACAAACTCGACTACGTCGGCGATGTTGTCGAGGTCGTGATACCAGTCGTCATAGATGTCGGCAAACACTTCGCCGTACTGGTTGTGCGAATACTCCACACCTCTATTCCACCACTAATAGGTTGCGAACCCACAGCAGGCTGGCTGTAGGGTGTGCTTCTACTTGACTCTTCTGCTTCGTCGGAAGGGCTACGGGGCCCGCTCCTTGGAGCGGGCCTCTGTGTTTACCGCCACAATTTTGGCCTACTAATTTCTCGGCCGTTCTGGTCGATAACAGTTTGACTCATCAAAGTTGAAAACAAAGGACCTATTTAGATCTTTTGTATTGGGGGTACTCTTGAGGTGATGGTGACTTACCTCGACCACGCGGCTTCAACACCCATGCGCCATGAGGCAATCGAGGCCATGACGCCTTTTCTTGACAACCTGTATGCCAACCCGTCTGGGTCGCACCGGTTTGCTCGGGTTGCGCGCAAAGCACTCGACGAAGCCCGCGATGTAGTGGCCGAAGCGCTGGGGTGCAATGCCGGCGAAGTGATTTTTACAAGCGGTGGTACCGAAGGCGACAACTCGGCAGTGTTGGGAACCGTGCGCAAATTGGGTGGAGTAGCAGTGTGTACTGCGACCGAGCATCATGCCGTTCTGCATTGCGTCGAGCACGTTGATGGCGTAGTCGTGAAAGTGAACAATGTTGGTTCTGTAGATCTTGATGATCTGACACGCGTGTTGCAAGAGGCCACACCAGACAAACCAATCACTGTGGTGTCGGTGATGGCAGTAAATAATGAAGTGGGCACAATCACACCGATGCGTGATGTGGCTCGCATCGTGCGCAAGCATGCACCGAACGCACTGCTTCACACCGACGCTGTGCAGGCAGCATGCTGGCTTGACTTGCGTGAGATCACTCCGCTTGTTGATGCACTCTCGTTGTCGGCACACAAATTTGGTGGACCAAAAGGCGTTGGCATCATGGTATTGAAAGCTGGCAAACAACTTGAACCAATGATCTTTGGTGGTGGCCAAGAGCGCGACAGGCGCAGTGGCACGCACAACGTTGCTGGCATCATTGGCGCAGCAACCGCATTGCATTTCACCGACATCACTCGCGTCGACGAAATAGAGCGAGTGACCAAGATGCGCGACCGCCTTGTAGACGACATCGTTGCCGCATTGCCAGACGTGCTCGAAACCGTGCCGCGCGAACACCGCGTGCCTGGCGTTGCTCACCTCTGTATTAAAGGAATCGAAAGCGAAGCATTGTTGTTTTTGCTCGACCAAGCCGACGTGTGCGCATCTGCAGCATCGGCTTGCGCAAGTGGCGCAATGGAACCCTCTCATGTGCTCGCAGCGATGGGTCTTTCTCGCGAGTGGACAAATGGTGCCTTGCGGTTGAGCCTCGGCCACACCACTACTGATGCCGATATTGACACTGCTGTGAGCACCATTGTTGGCGCTGTTACGCAATTGCGTCGCTGACGCACCAGCCAAAGCCAATCCCCGTAGCCTTGACAGTTATGAAAGTGCTTGTGGCCATGTCAGGAGGCGTCGATTCGTCGGTCGCTGCAGCCGAACTCAAAGATGCTGGCCACGAAGTAGTTGGAGTGACCATGCGCCTGTGGGGCGGAGAAAGCGACTCCGGTTGCTGCTCGGTTTCTGACGTAGATGATGCGCGCCGCGTTGCGCAACAACTGGGCATCGATCACTTGGTATTCAACTTTTCTGATGACTTCAACAAGCACGTTGTAGACCCATATGTGAAAGCACACGTGGATGGCTTTACGCCAAACCCATGTATCGAGTGCAACCGTCACCTCAAGTTTGATCGACTGAGTGAGCGAGCACGACTTCTTGGTTTTGATGCCGTTGCTACTGGGCATCATGCACGTATCGAAAAAGACGATGAAGGCACGATGCGACTTGCTCGCGGTACCGATGATGCCAAAGACCAAAGTTATGTAGTGCACATGCTCGACCAAAAAGAGTTGGCCTTCACCATGTTTCCTGTAGGGCACTTAACCAAAGCGCAAGTGCGTGACAGGGCTGTTGAATTG
>Ga0194035_1002048_pt1 | contig 10181 bp, 8 predicted proteins | sample JunL2320m_MetaG_FD_148680 | JGI IMG/M metagenome (GOLD analysis project Ga0194035, IMG submission 148680) | Anoxic zone freshwater microbial communities from boreal shield lake in IISD Experimental Lakes Area, Ontario, Canada - Jun2016-L239-20m | ecosystem: Environmental > Aquatic > Freshwater >...
GGGCATCAGGACGCCAACCATAGGGAGTCGAGGCGCCTCAAGGGGCGGTAATTCCACGCGGCATCTCTGCGGTTAAGTCAGACTGAAGTACCCCAGGTTTTGTTCCTAGTTGGTTGCGAGGGCCGGGGTTGGCTGGCTCGCGGGGTGTGAGGTGCCCGTGAGGGCGGCCTCGTACTCGGCCGGTGAAACGTAGCCGAGGGCTTCGTGCAGGCGTTCCTGGTTGTACCAGGCCACCCATTCGGCGGTTGCCAGTTCAACGTCGGCGGCGCTGCGCCAGGGCTTGCCGCGGTGGATCGCCTCGCTCTTGTAGGCGGCGTTGACCGCCTCGGCGAGGGCGTTGTCGTAACTATCGCCGCGGGAACCGACCGAGGGGGCGATCCCGAGCTCGGCAAGCCTGTCGGTATAGGCCAGAGATACGTATTGCGATCCGCGGTCGGAGTGATGCACCAACTCGGATAAGTTCGAATCCGCCTGCCACACAGCGTGTTCGAATGCCTGTAATGGCAGCTCCTCGGTGCGCATCGTCGTCGCCACAGCCCAGCCGACGATCTTGCGAGTACAGACGTCGGTGACGAACGCGGTGTAGCAGAATCCCTGCCAGGTCCGCACGTAGGTGATGTCGGCAACCCATAGTCGGTTGGGCGCCGGCGCTTTGAACTGGCGGTTGACCAGGTCAGCCGGCCGCTGATCGGCGGGGTCGGTGAGCGTGGTGAACACTGGCTTTCCCCGTTGGACGCCGCGCAGGCCTGCTTTCCGCATTAACCTGCGCGTTTGTTCACGGCCCAGGCGCCAGCCCCGCCGGGTCATCGCCACGTGCATCTTCTTCACGCCGTACACCGAGAAGTTCTTCTGGTGCACGGTGCGCAGGTCGGCGATCAGCTGTTCGTCGCGGATCTCCCGATCGGAGGCCGGGCGGGTCCGCGCGGCGCGGTAGCCCCGGGATGTGAGGAACCCGGGGATTGCTGCCCGCAGGATGCGACAAATGAGCTCGACCCCGAACTGATCGCGATGCATATCGATGAAGGCGATCATTTCGTCGCGGGGCGGTCGAGCTCCGCTGCGAAAAACGCAGACGCGGACTTCAAAATCTCATTCGCTCTGCGCAGTTCGGCGACCTCGCGCTTGAGGCGCCGAACTTCGGCATGCTCACCACTGGTCATGCCGGGGCGCTGTCCGGCATCGACTTGGGATTTGCGCCGCCATCGGCGCACCGATTCCTCCGAAACACCGAGTTTGCTGGCCACCGATTTAATGGCCTCGAACTCAGACGTTTCCGAGGCTTCCATCATGGTGTCCAACAACCGCAACGCACGCTGCCGGAACTCCGGCGAATACTGACGGGGCATGGTCCTGATCCTCCTATAGGGATCGGAACAAAACCTGGGGTACTTCAGTATCCATTCGCAGGTGCCGTCGGGGAGTTTTCGGGTGTGCCAGCCGCCTTTTTTGACGAGTCGGTTGTGGGGTCCGCAGCCGAAATCGAGGTCGTCGATGTTGGTGGTGCCGCCGTCGGCCCAGTCGAGGGTGGCGTGGTGGACCTGGCTGGCGTAGCCGGGCGCGGTGCAGTTGGGGAAGGTGCAACCTCGGTCTTTATTGTGCAGAACGATTCTCTGGTCGGCGTTGGCGATGCGCCTAGTGCGTCCCAGCCACAGTGCGCGGCCGGTGACTTTGTCGAACAGGGTCAAGTAGTGGTAGCTGTGGGAAGCCATCCGGATCAGATCACTCATCGGTAGTCGGGTGCCGCCGCCGGTGACCCCGACCCCGGTCTGGTCGTGAAGTTCCTGCAGAGTGGTCGAGACGATGATGGTGACCGGGAGTCCACGGTGTTGGCCGAGTTTCGGATTGCCGAGCAGGCTGCGCATGATCGCCGAGAGGGCGTCGTGTTGGCGTTGGGCGTGGCTGCGATGATCGCCGTCGATGCGGGCTTGGGTGGGTTCGCCGTCGATCATCGGGGATTGGTCGGCGGGGTTGCAGCGTCCGGGGGCGGCGAATTTGGCGAATAGGGCGTCGATCTCGGCGCGCAGGGTCGGGGTGGCCCACAGCCGGCCCTGGCTCATCCCGTTGGAGTGTTGGGGTCCCCAGGTGAATCCGCGCCGGGCGGCCCGGTCGGCGTCGGTGAACACCCCGTCGGGGTTGAGGATCAACGCCAACTGCTGGGCGACTTTGACCAGTTGGTCGGGCCGCATCAGGCGGGCCTGTTCGGCCAGCAGTGCTTCGGCGTCGGCGCGCTCGGTGTGGCCGACAGCGAGTGGGAGTTCATCAAGGAACCGGGCGATCACCCGCACGTGCTCGACATCGAGTTCGCCGGCCCGCCAGGCCGCCGCGGTCGCGGGCTGCCGGGGCGGCAGCAGTTCGCCGATCAGGGTGGTGCGCGGAGCCAATGGTTCGGCCAGGTCGACGCGGCGGCGGGCCTCGGCCGGGGTGATCCGCAGCCAGTCGGCCAGCACCTTATGCGGGGCACCGCCCAACTCAGCGACATTCCGCCGGGACAGCGCTACCGCGACATCACCGCACACCACGCGGTGGCGGCGCACCAACGTCTCGCAGCGCTCGGCCAGTCCCACCAGATCGGTGGCCGACAACCCGGACATGTCCAGCTCGGTCAACGCATCCAGGGCGGCGTCGATCTGGCCGACCGCCTCACACACGTCATTCGAAAACATGTTCGAATAATAAAACACACCGCCGACAGAATCCACCAACGAACACTCACCTGTGGATCAACACCGGACTGTGGATACAGCCCGCTGGGGCTACTGGCCCGTCGGCAGCGGTGTCCAGTGCATGATGCCGCCGTCGGCCTCCAGCGACAGGTGCAGCTGTCCGTCGGAGAGCAGGTAGCTGCGGACCCGTCCCAGCGCCGCGGCCACCAACGTGTCGGCCGATGGTTGTGGGCAGAACATCCGGGTCAGGGCCAACTCCCCGAAGGTCAGGCTACCGGAGTCCGGTGCCGCCGCCTCGGCCTGCCAGGTCGAACTGCCGCGGTTGCAGTGCACCTGAAATGTGGCCCGTCCGTCGTCGCCGAAGGTCACCGAATAGAGCGCCGGTTCGTCGATCGCAGTGCTCGGCTCTTCAGCCGGCGACATCGACTCGATGCTCGACAGCTGCCAGCTTGTTCCGGTTAATACCGCCTCAGGCGCCGCGGCCGAGCCACAGCCCGCCAAAACCAGGGCGACCATCGGCAGAGTAAACAATATCCGCATGCCAGCGAATCTAGCTGCGGGGCGTCGGGGGGAGCGCTGGTTATGCGGTCAGCGATACTGGCCTGGTGAGTCTGACCGACGCTGAATTGGCCGCAGATCTGGCCGAGACGGCCGGACAGTTGCTCCTGGCGGTACGGGATGAGGTCGGACACGACTTTCCGCCGGCGTTGGGCGATGCCGGTGATATCCGGGCCAACGCGATGCTGCTGAAGCGGTTGCGCGCCGAGCGGCCCGGTGACGCGGTGCTCTCGGAAGAGGCGCACGACGACCTTAAGCGCATCCATGCCGACCGGGTCTGGATCATCGACCCACTCGACGGCACCTATGAGTACTCGTTGCCTTATCGCGAGGACTGGGCAGTGCACGTGGCGCTGTGGCAGCGGACCGGACCCGGCAGCCCGGACGGGACGATTACCGACGCGGCGGTTGCCCTGCCCGCTCTTGGCGAGGTGCACCGCAGCGACACCGTGACGGCTCCGCCGCTCCCACAGCCGGGCCCGATTCGGATCACGGCCAGCGCTAACCGGCCGCCTGCGGTGCTGTGGCGGCTTCGCGACCGCCTCGATATCGAGTTCGTCCGGATCGGTTCGGCCGGCGCCAAGGCCATGGCGGTCGTCCGCGGCGACGTCGACGCCTATATCCATGCGGGTGGGCAGTGGGAGTGGGATTCGGCCGCGCCGGCCGGTGTGCTGCAGGCGGCCGGTCTGCATGCCACCCGGATTGACGGCTCGCCGCTGCGCTACAACCAGCGTGACCCGTATCTCCCCGATCTGCTGATGTGTCGGCCCGAGATGGCCGACCTGCTCCTCGATGCCATGTGGTTGGCGAGCTGATATGCAGGCCTGGCCGACCGTCGATATCCCCGCGCTGCCCGGGCGCGGGCCGGCCTTGCGGCTCCACGACAGCGCCGACCAACAGGTGCGGCCCACCGCGCCGGGGGATACCGCAACGATGTACGTCTGCGGTATCACGCCCTATGACGCAACCCATCTGGGTCACGCGGCCACGTATCTGGCCTTCGATCTGGTCTATCGGATCTGGCTGGATAACGGGCACCGTGTGCACTACGTCCAGAACGTCACCGATGTCGACGACCCGCTATTCGAGCGGGCCGCGCGCGACGGTGTGGACTGGCGCGAACTGGGTTCGGCGCAGACCCAGCTGTTTCGCGAGGATATGGCGGCGCTTCGGGTGCTGCCGCCACAGGACTATGTTGGGGCCACCGAGGCCATCGACGAGGTCATCGAGGTGGTCGAAAAATTACTGGCCTGCGGTGCCGCCTATGTCGTGGACGATCCGGTCAATCCGGACGTGTACTACCGGGCCGACGCCACCGTGCAGTTCGGGTACGAGTCCAACTACGACCGGGACACCATGGCGCGGCTGTTCGCCGAGCGTGGGGGAGACCCGGACCGGGCGGGTAAGGCAGACCCCCTCGATGCGCTGCTGTGGCGCGCACCGCGACCCGACGAGCCGAGTTGGCCGTCCCCATTCGGCCCCGGTCGCCCCGGCTGGCATATCGAATGCGCGGCAATCGCGTTGAGTCGCATTGGTTTCGGATTCGACGTTCAGGGCGGCGGCAGCGACCTGATCTTCCCGCATCACGAGTTCTCGGCCGCCCACGCCGAATCCGCCACCGGGGAGCGAAGATTAGCGCGTCATTACGTTCATGCCGGGATGATCGGATGGGACGGACATAAGATGTCGAAGAGTCGCGGCAACCTGGTGCTCGTGTCGCGGTTACGAGCCGACGGTGTGGAACCGACTGCGATCCGGCTGGGGCTGCTGGCAGGCCACTATCGCAGCGATCGATTCTGGAGTGACGAGGTGCTCCGGGAGGCCACTGCGCGGTTGAGCCGCTGGCGGACCGCAATGAGCATGCCGACCGGCCCCGATGCGGCTGACGTGATCCGGCGACTCAGGCGATACCTGGCCGATGACCTCGACACCCCGAAAGCCCTTGCCGCCATCGACGGTTGGGTGACGGACGCACTGGAGTACGGCGGCCACGACCCGTCGGCTCCGGCATCGGTTGCCAGTGCCGCTGACGCGCTACTGGGAGTAAAGATTTAGGACGCTGAGGCGGCTCCCTAGAGAACGACTACCCCGTAGTTGCCGATTTCGCCTCCGAGGTAACGCAACTGATCGGTCGAAGAACCGAACGTCTGCTCGATCGCGGTGAGCCGGGCCGCGTAATGCGCGACGGGATACTCGGCGGTGACGCCGATACCGCCGTGCATCTGGATCGCCTCCTGAGCGATGTGCCGGCCGGACCGGCCGATCTGCAATTTGGCCCGAGACGCGACCATCGGGTCGAAACGTCCATCCGCCACACTCATCGCGGCGTAAAAGTTCATGCTGCGGGCCAACTCCAGGGACACATACATATCAGCGGCTCGCTGGGTCAGCGTCTGGAACGTCTTGAGCGGTACGCCGAACTGCTTGCGCGCCTTGAGGTAGTCGGTCGTCAGTCGCAGCGATTCCTCCATCGCGCCTACCGCCTCGGCGCACAGAGCCGCCTGGAATCGGATCACTGCGGCCTCGATGTGTGCGGTCGCTTCGCCGCCCGCGCCGAGTGGCCGGGCCGCAGAGCTATGGAATTCGATATCGGCGCCGCGGTTGCCGTCGAAGGTCCGGAAGGGGTGTCGTATCGTTGCGGCTCCGTCGACGAGGAACAGCCCGGAACCACCACCGGGCAGCGCGGCGCTGACGACGAGGACGTCGGCGCTGTCGCCGGCGAGTACCGGGCTCTTACGGCCGCTCAGTATCCACGAATCACCCTGTTGGGTTGCGCGCGTTGCTAATTCGGCGAATCCTCGACGGTCGGGTTCGGTATGAGCGAAAGCCAGCAGCTTCTCGCCGGCGGCCACATCGTCCAGCAGTGTGCGCTGTTCATCAGATCCATGAGCCGCGATCACAGCACCGGGAATCAAGGCTGCCGCCGCAACCGGTTCGGGTGCGAGCCGGCGACCGATCTCGGTCATCACCACCATCACCTCGATCGGTCCGGACTCCTCGGCCTCAAAGCCCAGGCCCAGAATGCCGATCTCGGCGAGTTGCTGCCACACCTCACGGCTCCAGCCGAGTTCGGAATCGATGACCTTGTTGCGGCTCTCGGTGTCGTAGCTGCGGGCCAGGACGTCGCGCGTGGTGTCGGCCAGCAGCTGCTGCTCGTCGGACAGATCAAAGTTCATTGTCACAACCCCAGGATCGTCGCGGAGATGATGCTGCGCTGAACCTCATTGCTACCGCCGTAGATCGAGGTCTTGCGGAAGTTGAGGTATTTCGATGCGGGATTGTGTGCCCCGGTCTCGACCGGCAGTGCGTCCGGGCCGGCGACCTCGACCAGCAATTCGGTGACGGCCTGTTGCAACTGGCTTCCGCGCAGTTTCAGGATCGACGAGGCCGGGTTCGGCTTGCCGCTCGCCTCATCTCCACTCACCCTCATCTGGGTCAGCTCGAGAGCCAGCAGTTCGCCCTCCACTTCGGCCACCCGGGCGGCGAACAACGGATCATCCAGCAGGCTTTCATGACCCAGCGGCGTCTTGGCGGCGCGCTCCTTGACCTCGGAGAGCCACACCTTGGTGGTACCGATCCGGGCAATGCCGGTGCGTTCGTTGGACAGCAGGAACTTGGCGTAGCTCCAGCCTGCGTTCTCTTCGCCGACGAGTTGGTTGACCGGCACGCGGACGTCCTCGAAGAACACCTCGTTGACTTCGTAGCTGCCGTCGATGAGCTTGATCGGCCGCAGCGTGATGCCCGGAGTGGACATCTCGACCAAGATGAATGAGATGCCGGCCTGCTTCTTCGGCGCGTTGGGATCGGTGCGTACCAGGAGGAAGATCCAATCGGCGAACTGGCCCAGCGTGGTCCACGTCTTCTGGCCGTTGATGACGTAGTGGTCGCCGTCGCGCACCGCCGTCGTTCGCAGCGAAGCGAGATCCGATCCAGCCTCCGGCTCGGAGAAGCCCTGGCACCACCAGATGTCGAGGTTGGCCGTCGCGGGCAGGAAGCGCTCCTTGACCTCCTGGGAGCCGAACGCCGCGATCACCGGCCCCACCATGCCGGTGTTGAAGGTCAGCGGCTGAGGCACACACGCGAGTTGCATCTCGTCCGACCAGATCTGGTGCTGCAGCGGTGACCAGTCCTTGCCGCCCCACTCGACCGGCCAGTTCGGGACCGCCAGACCCGCATTGTTCAAAATCCGCTGGGTGGTGATCAGATCCTCGCGGAATCGCGCGCCGTCGTTGCGTTCGCGCTCGCGGATTTCCGCCGGAATCTGCGTGGTGAAAAACTCGCGCAATTCATCGCGGAAAGCGGTATCTGCCTCGCTCAGTGCCAGTCTCATGTGACCTCGAATCTCCTACAGGTGAGGACAGCACGGTATCGCATGACGGGACCGCCGGATTGTGGGCCTAACGCCCGCGGCGGCGCAGGTAGCGCTCGAACTCTGCCGCCAATGTGTCCCCGTCCACTTTGGACAGCGCTTCGTTGACGTCGACTTCGGCGTCGCCCCGCTGCTCGAGGCTGGCGACGTAGTCGGCGATCTCCTCGTCATCGGCCGTCATTTCGTTGACGGCCTCCTCCCACTCCTCGGATTGGGTGGGCAGGTCGGCCAGCGGAACCTCGATATCGAGCACTTCCTCGACACGCCGCAACAGCGCCACCGTGGCCTTGGGATTGGGTGGCTGTGAGACGTAGTGCGGAACCGCCGCCCAGAAGGTCACGGCCGGGATGCCGGCGGCCACACAGGCGTCCTGGAAGACCCCCGCGATACCGGTCGGGCCTTCGTAGCGGGACTCCTCCAGTCCGAAGAACTTGGCGGACTCCGGTGAGTAGGCGGCTCCGGAGACCGGCACCGGCCGGGTGTGCGGGGTGTCGGCCAGCAGCGCACCAAGGATGACCACGGTGTCGACGTTGAGCTTGTCGGCGATGGCCAGCAGCTCGGCACAGAAGCTGCGCCAGCGCATATTGGGCTCGACCCCGTGCATCAGCACGATGTCGCGGTCCGAGCCGGGCGGTCGGCAGTGCGAGATCTGCATCGACGGCCACACCAGTTCGCGGGTGACGCCATCGATCTGGCGGATCACCGGACGATTGACCTGGTAGTCGTAGTAGGCCTCGTCGTCGATCTCGACGATCGGCTGCGCTTCCCAGATCGCGTCGAGGTGTTCCAGAGCATCACTGGCGGCATCACCGGCGTCGTTCCAGCCCTCGAATGCCGCGACGATGATGGCGTTGTGGAGTTCGGGGAGATCAGGCCCCTGAGCGCCACTGAAGTTCCATGCCGTCACTCATCCAGCCTAAGCCCTGCTCGGCTGCGATGAGCCTGATAAGACCGGCCCGGCCGCCATCGAGGGTGATCCACCGCCGCCGAGACCGGCACGCGGTTCCCAGTGGCGGGGGAGACGTCGACCGGGGTGACGTCGTAGACTCGAGCGGTCGAGAGGCGTTGCGACGGGTTCGGGTTCCCCGGAATCCGCCACGCTCGGCAGAGTTAAGGACGCCTTCCGCTGTGGAAGGAACCTGATTTGAGTGCCCCAGAAAATAACCGCTTTGAGGCAACTATTCGCCCGGACTGCACCGACGAGCTGACGGCAACGCTGCTTCGGCGGATCATGGTGATCGACGGCGCGATGGGCACGGCGATCCAGCGGGACCGGCCGGACGAGGCCGGCTATCGCGGCGAGCGGTTCACGGAGTGGCCGACGGCGCTTCAGGGCAACAACGACCTGCTCACTCTCACGCAGCCGGACATCATCTCCGGAATCCACCGCGAATACCTTGAGGCGGGTGCCGACATCCTGGAGACGAACACGTTCAACTCCACCGCGATATCGCTTGCCGACTACGATATGCACGAACTCGCTTACGAGCTGAACTACGCCGGTGCCGCCCTGGCGCGGGCGGTCTGTGACGAGTTCAGCACGCCGGACAAGCCCCGCTATGTCGCCGGCGCCATCGGGCCGACGACCAGAACCGCGTCGATCTCGCCGGACGTCAACGACCCTGGCGCCCGCAATGTCTCCTACGACCAGCTGGTGGCCGCCTACCTCGAAGCCGCCAACGGCCTCGTCGACGGCGGTGCCGATCTGCTCATCATCGAGACGATCTTCGACTCTCTTAATGCCAAGGCGGCGGTGTTCGCCGTCGAGACCCTGTTCGAGGAGCGCGGACGTCGGTGGCCGGTGATCATCTCGGGCACCATCACCGATGCGTCCGGACGGACGTTGTCCGGTCAGGTCACCGAAGCGTTCTGGAACTCAATCAGGCACTCCCGTCCGCTCGCGGTCGGCCTCAACTGCGCCCTGGGCGCGCCTGAGATGAGGCCCTACATCGCCGAGATGTCCCGCATCGCCGACACTTTTGTCTCCTGCTATCCCAACGCCGGCCTGCCCAACGCCTTCGGCGAATACGACGAGTCCCCGGAGCGCCAGGCCGGCTACCTCGCCGAGTTCGCCGAGGCCGGCCTGGTCAACCTGGTCGGTGGTTGCTGCGGAACAGCGCCGCCGCACATCGCCGAGATCGCGCACGTCGTCGAGGGCGTGCGACCGAGAGATGTGCCGCACATTTCCGTCGCCACCCGGCTCTCGGGCCTGGAGCCGCTCAACATCACCGATGATTCCCTGTTCGTGAACATCGGAGAGCGCACCAACATCACCGGCTCCGCCCGATTCCGCAACCTGATCAAAGCGGGGGACTACGACACCGCGCTGTCGGTCGCCCTCCAACAGGTCGAGGTTGGAGCGCAGGTCATCGACATCAACATGGACGAGGGCATGATCGACGGCGTCGCCGCGATGGACCGGTTCACCAAGCTGATCGCGGCTGAGCCCGATATCAGCCGGATCCCGGTGATGATCGACTCCTCCAAGTGGGAGGTCATGGAGACGGGCCTGAAGAACGTGCAGGGCAAGCCCATCGTCAACTCGATCTCCATGAAGGAGGGCGAAGAGAAGTTCGTCCGCGAGGCACGGC
>Ga0194035_1002050_pt1 | contig 10179 bp, 8 predicted proteins | sample JunL2320m_MetaG_FD_148680 | JGI IMG/M metagenome (GOLD analysis project Ga0194035, IMG submission 148680) | Anoxic zone freshwater microbial communities from boreal shield lake in IISD Experimental Lakes Area, Ontario, Canada - Jun2016-L239-20m | ecosystem: Environmental > Aquatic > Freshwater >...
GTCTAGTAGAAGGCATCGCCGATGCCATGAGTGGTGCTGCGAAATTTGCCGGCGGACCACTTGGTGATGATCCAAGCCGCAGGCGCACCACCGCCGTCGCCGGCTACACCATTACTGCAATTTTGTCCGCCGCAATCGGCGGCGCCACTTCGGTCGCGCAGGTTGCCACACTTCGTGCCGGGGCTTGGGCAGCCCGCGGTATTCGCGGCCCATCTCGAAATGCACTACTCGCCGACGTCGTCCACCCAAGTGCCTACGGCCGTGCCTTCGGATTCGAACGAGCAATGGATAACGCCGGCGCCGTCGGTGGCCCGCTGCTCGCACTGCTGCTAGTCGCCTGGGTGGGCACCCGGTGGGCCATCACTTTGAGCGTTATCCCTGGACTACTTGCTGTGGTCGCGATCCTCTACGCAATCCGCAAGGCTCCAAAACTGGCCGATCGACCTCGACGGAAATTACGCTTCCAGGTACGGCCGGTTCTTAAAGGTCGACTCGGTCGACTGATGGTCGGGGTTACGTTCTTCGAAGTCGGCAATGTCGCTGCCACGTTGCTTATCTTGCGAGCCACCGAGCAACTCACCGCCGATCTTGGGCTTGATCGCGCCACGATGCTTGCACTCCTCTTATATGCCGGTTACAACCTGACGGCCACGCTCGCATCATTTCCGGCCGGCCGCCTATCGGATCGGCTGGGCAAGGGTGGGCCCCAGCGAGTGCTACTCATCGGGGTGGCGATGTTCGCTTTCGCCTACCTAGGGTTCGCGACCAACACCACCAACATTTGGTTCTTATTGGTGCCGTTCCTGCTTGCAGGTGTCGCCATCGGATTCGTAGAAACCGCCGAGCATGCTGCTGTCGCGGCAGAGGCCCCCGACGAGATCCGCGGGTCAGCGTTCGGGCTCCTAGCCGCTGTCCAATCCTTCGGCAACCTCGTCGCCTCCGCGATAGCCGGCCTCATCTGGACCTTAGTGTCACCAACCGCTGCGTTCTGCTATCTCGTCGCGTGGATGATTGCGGCGCTGATCGCTATTGCTTTAGCGCACCGGCTCAGCAATCCAGCCCTTCACGGGACGTGACCACAGCAGCAGGGCTCCTACGAGCGCGGCGCCCTGAACCACGATCATGAATAGGACAGTGTCTTCCTGAATGGCGGATCCCGAGCCTTCGGAGAGGAGCGGGATAAAAGACCCGATGAAGGCGATAAGTGCCGTGATGGTCAGGGTCAGGCGTACACCCGGACGAAGGGCCCCCTGCCATAGCAGGATGCCGAGAAGGATGAAGACCGCTGCAACGGCGGCGAAGACTGACGTGGCGAGCGCCATCCACTCGTGAACATCAACGCTCGATGCCGACTCGAGCCCCGAAACGGCATGATACTCACCCAACCGGGGATCATCAGGGAAACAGCGCTGCGCCCGATCCGGAAACCGAGGTGTTCAATATGCAACTCCACGGAAATGGCCACGACGATCAGTCCCATCCTGTCCACCGCGCGGCCTCCTGGACCGCAGAACACAAGACGCGCGACGCCCTAAATCGTTGATTCGATTGCAGCGAGGATCAGCACCGCCGACGAGGCATGAATACGTTCGGATTCAAAATGTTGTTCTTGCGGAGTGATCCCCACTGACTCAGAATTCAATTTAGATCTCCATCTCACTACTCACATCACTGGAAAAAACCTAGCGGGACTTACCACCTCGCTGGGTCATTCCACAAGTGATACCAACGCAGGACTCTTCGGATCCGATAAGGACAATTGCGCCGAAAGGCTTGATGTAACCGAGTCAGTACTGGCGTCTCAAACAAATGTTTACAAAATGTGCGCATGAGGATTGGGCTACCGTAGAAATTGAGGGGCCGCCTCGGGTGTGGTGCTTCACGACTTAACTAATCGTGCCCCATGACATTCTTAACCATCAGCCGTGTCCACAATGTGACGAGGGAATTGAACGCACTAGCGCGGTCACGACGTCGTGGGCCAGCAGCCCGCCTCACGAATCACTAACTGACACGCACCAGAATGCGAAGAGGCACGTCAGGGTCGCTTGCCATCCGCGCCAGACCATCAGGCACGATGTGATCCAACTCGATCGGGTCGGCTGCTAGAAGGAGAGACGGATCAACGCGACCTGCCGAAAGGAGCGCCACCACGGCCGTGTGGTCGTAACGATAGCCGAGGCACCCCACCAAATCACGCTCGAAATAGACGAGTCGATCTGAGCGTATTGAGCTCGGTTCATGGGAAAGTCCGCAGATACCGATCCTTCCTCCCCGTCGTGACAGATCCACTGCCCCGTCGAGCACATCCGCTCGCCCCGTGCAGTCCAACACCACGTCCGCGCCTATCCCATCTGTGAGACTGCGCACCTCAGATCTCAGACCAGGATCACGGGGGTCGAGAACACTGTCGGCGCCCAGGCCCAGCGCCAATTCTCGACGGCGCACAGACGGCTCGACGACGATTACTCGTCGCGCCCCGAGTGCGATCGCCATAAGCACCACTCCGGCACCCACCATGCCCAGGCCCATTACCAATACGCAGTCGCCTGCCGCCATTTTAACGCGACGAAGGGCGTGCAGCGCGACAGCCATTGGCTCGACGATTGCGGCTGACCTATCGTCGACGGAATCGGGAACTTTGCAAAGCGTGTAGTCAGGGACAACCAATCTCGGAGCGAAGGCGCCGTCGATGTGCAGCCCCACAGAACCTCCCTGTTCGCAGATGTTGTACTCGCCCCTCAGACACCAGTAGCAGTTTCCGCAACGTAGGCACGCGTCACCGCACACCCGATCCCCCACCTGAACTCTCGTGACGTCGGGGCCGACCTCTACGACGCGCCCGACGTATTCATGCCCCAGGGTTAAGGGTGAAAGCGCCCCAGTGAGTCGGTGCGGGCGCGTAGTCGGAATCGCATGAGGACCGTCGCGCCATTCTGCAAGGTCCGATGCACAGAGGCTGGCGAGATCCACTGACACGATTACGTCACCTCTATGGGACAGGACAGGTTCGGGCACCTCGTCAATCCGGACATCACCGCGGCCGTGCCAGCGCGCCGCCTTCATTGGAGGAGATACCCGCCGTCAACCGGGATAACGGTGCCAGTGATGAATTGCGCTGACTCCGAGGCAAGGAAGAGGAAGATTCCGGGGAGGTCCTCCGCACGGCCCCACCTACCCAGTGCACTGTGGCTCAAAATGGACTCCTCGAGTTCGTCGTTTCCACGGAACCCTGCCGACAGAGGCGAATCAAACCAGCCAGGTGCGACTGCATTAACGGTTATGGCGCGCGGGCCCAATTCCAACGCCATGGTGCGCACCAGGGCATCCATCCCAGCCTTGGAAGCCGCGTAGGCTCCGAGGCCGACCATCGATCTTTGACCAATTACCGAGCTCGTGAGGATGATTCGGCCTTCCCGTCGCATGGCGGTTGCTGCAGCCCGAGCGCCGAGGAAAGCTCCAGTGAGGTTAGTGGATATTATTGAGTCCCAAGTCTCAGGACTCATCTTCTCGACCTTGGTTAGGACCGGAGAAACACCAGCGTTCGCGATGAAGACATCCAGGCCGCCACAATCTCGGTCCATCGTCTCGCATACCTTCATGTTGAAGGCGGCATCACGCACGTCGCCTGCAAATACGAAGTGCTCGCCAGGAAGGGACCGGGCTAGCTCAGTTAGCTGCTCCTCATTGCGGGACACAAGACCTACTGTCGCCCCGCTTCGCGCAAAAGCCACGGCCAGCAACCTTCCTAGGCCACGGCCCGCACCTGTCACCACAACCGACTTGCCTTCGACATCGGACCTCAGCGGGAACCGATCGGGTAGCGGTATATCGGTTATCGGTATCGGCTCCACGCTCACGCCGCGCCGCAGCCAATTTCACGAGCTATGACCATCTGCTGAATCTCGTTGGTCCCCTCGCCAATCTCGAGAACCTTCGCGTCGCAGTAGAACCGCGCCACCGGGCTCTCCATCATGTAGCCCAGACCACCGAAGACCTGAACAGCCTCCGATGCAGCCATAACTGCCACGCGGCTCGCCTTCAATTTTGCCATCGCGGCCTCCTTTTTGAAGGGCGCTCCGCTATCTCGCAACTGGGCTGCTCGGTACGTTAACCAGCGAGATGCTTCAAGCTCGGTGGCAATGGTCGCCAACTTGAACTGGATCCCCTGATAGGAACCAATCTTTGCGCCGAACTGAATTCGTTCGTTTGAGTACTTCAGGGCCATCTCCAGCACCGCCGCGCTCAGGCTGTTCGCAAGGGCAGCTACGGATATCCTGCCGACCTCCAAGGCGCTCATGAACTGTCCAAGTCCGGTCCCGACCTGACCTAGAACCTGATCATCTGGAACGAATACGTCTGAGAAAAAAAGTTGGCGAGTATCCAGCGCGCGCCACCCGATGCCTTTGAGTTTCGAGCCCCAAGTGTACCCGGGAGAGTCCCGCTCGATGATGAAGTTTCCGAAACTTGGACGGCCATCAGGCCGCTCACCAGTGCGAGCAAGAACTACCACTCCATAGCTCATATCGGTACCAGCATTGGAAATAAAGGACTTCGCCCCGTTTAAAAGCCAGCCTCCCGCGACCTTCGTAGCACGACTGGTGATCGCGCTCGCATCTGAACCGGCATCCGGCTCCGTCAACCCGAAGGCACCCAGTACACGCCCTTCAGCCAGTGGGCGCAGCCACCGCTCCTTCTGCTCGTCGTTTCCAAATAGGTGAAACGGAATCGATCCTATTGTGAGATGCGCCTGCCAGGCAGCAGCGATGGATTGATCAGCTGAACCGATCTGCTCCATGGCGGCGACGAATGCCACCGTGCTCACCCCTGCGCCGCCCCATTCCTCGGGCACCAGCAGCCCGAGTAGGCCGGCCTTCCCCATGGCTCGAAGCACCTCAGTCGGGCAGCGGCCGTCATCCCAGGCCTGCTGAGCATTAGGACGTATTTCACGATCCGCCACAACTGCACTCAACGAGACAAGGGCTTGCTCGTCACTTGTGAGGGTGAAGTCCACATCAAACCTTTCTCGGATCACTGGCCTTGTGTGGTGTCATAGAAGGGTGATGTCGACCGGGCGACCGAACGTTCCGGCATTCACTCCGCCGAGTATAGCCAGACAGCAGGTGATTACATGAGCATTCGCTGAACATCATCAACCTTGTGAACCTGCCGAGGAAACGCCGTGACACGTCATAATGCGCCACCCGTTTCACCTAATGACGACTCTATTCGGGACACCAGATTCGTTCCCCAAACCTCATCAATGAATCGCGCCGCGTTGGATCGCCGGTAGTTCTCAAGGGCCGGCGCGCTGAGACCCAACTCGGGCAATTCCCCGATCAGACGCGCGTAGCGCATCATCGGCCAATCAGATGCCAGCAGTATCTGTTTCGAGACCATGGAATTCATCCAGTGCGCAACAGGTTCCCAGCCGCCTTTAGGTCCCACCATCCGCTTGGGCGCTATTGCGCCGAAGTCGGCGTATACCTGCGGGTGCTTCCAGAGAACCGCCAGCATCTCGGTGACCCATGGCCATGCGCCATGGTTGCAAACGATCTTAAGTTCCGGATACCGGCACGCAAGTGCATCGATGTTTGAGGGGTGCCCGAACGAGATCGGCCCGGTGCGACTGAAGTTGATGCCTGTATGGATAGTGACCGGATGGCCATTGGCCTCGCAATACTCGAAGATCCCCTGGCACTGCTCATCAAGGGCGGAGAACTTGAGAAATCCGGGTTGAAAGTTCCAGCCCTTGAGTCCCAAGAAGTCGTGCGCATGTTTTAGTACATCCAGGCCATCCTCGCGGCGAGGATCTGTGGTGGCGACACCGGCAATCAGGTATTCCGGATGATCACGAACCGCAGACGCGACCCTGATGTTGACGCTGGTGGGATCGTCATCCTCCCACTCGGCTTGCATGACACCGACGAAGCTGTGCTCATCCAGTTCGCGAAGCAGTGCCTCTATAGATCGATCATCAGTGAAGCCGGAACCGTAAACTCTTGTGTACGGCTCACTGTCCGTTCCGATGAGGTCGACCCGGTCAACACCGTCAGCTGGCCGGATTCTGAAATCTATGTTCGCGAATAATGGCATCTATCGCACCTTCCTTCGATTAGCCTTGGGCGCCGGTCTCGCAACCAAATAGACCGATCACGGGAACATTACGGTGCAACACATTTCATTCCTAGCGGGACTCAATCTGCTGTCGTAGCTCAAACTTCTGGATCTTCCCAGTCGGAGTTTTGGGGAGTTCATCAACAATGATGATGCGGTCAGGAATCATGAATCTCGGGGCAACCTGCCTTACAAACTCCTTTAGTTCATCCTCGGTCGTGGTCACCCCAGGTTGGAGGATCGCGAAAACGACAACCTCCTGCTCTGTGTACCTCGATGCCACCCCAACGGCAGCGCATTCCAAAACGGCTGGATGGGCCCGCACCTCCCTTTCAACCTCAAACGATGAGATGTTCTCACCGCGTCGCCGGATGGCGTCATTGATTCGATCGACGAACCGGTATATTCCCTCCGCGTCACAGGTCATCGCGTCGCCGGTATGCAGCCAGAGGTTTGACGTCGCCTCAGCCGAAGCGGACGAGTTTCCGTGGTAGCGGAGCAGAGTCATATTCGACTCTGGCGGCCTTACATACAGCTCTCCCACTTCACCGGTGGGCACGGGCTCCCCTAATTCGTCGGCAATCATCAGGTCAAACCCAAGTCTGGCCCGACCGACCACTCGAGGATCTGAGACCTCAAAGTCCGACACAATTGGTACGTTGGACTCAGTTGATCCGTAGCAGGTGGTGACTCGGACATCGAACCTGTCCCTGAAGTCCTGCACGTCATCGACCAGGGGGACAAGGAGTATGCGGTCGAGCGGGTTATCTGCGTCCAGCTCGCTGGCCGGCGACCCAATCAGGAACTGGGCCATTGCACCGAGGAGGAACCCCGTTGTGACCCCGTCGGCCCGGCAGTCGTCCCAGAATCGACTGAGACTGAAGCGCCTCTTGAGGGCGGCGCAGCTTCCCTGCTGCAGGCACGCGTAGACAACAGCCCATTGCCCAGCCACATGGAAAAGGGGAAGAGGTGCGTAGTAAACGTCGGCCGGTGTGAGTTTCAGAACCTCAGTCACAGCGCGCGCGTATTCAAAGGCGTGCCGTTGCACGATGACTGCACCCTTGGAGACACCCGTGGTACCGGAGGTGTACATGATAGCCAAAGGATCCGTCTCCTGAGTCGGCTCCACGTGGCCGAATCCGAGGTCCTTGCGTGGCGCGCAGATCCCCAACCTTCGTTGCTCCAGGGTCAGGTCCTCCGTGACCCCATCCAACAACAGAATGCTCCGCAGCGATGAGGGACGCACCATCTCAATCTTCGCGACAAAGTCTTGCGTAGTGACGATGACCGTGGCTCCGGAGTCCTCGAGGACATGTCGTAGCAGTGCCCCTTGGTATTCCGTGTTCACCGGCACTTCGATCATCCCCGACATTCCGGCGGCGAGCCAGAGGGCGACAAAATCCGGGCTGTTCTCCAGCATGAATAGGACAGTGTCGCCCTTGCTGAGACCAAGAGCCTGGAGTTCGCCGAGGTGCAGCAGTGCCAATTCCTGAAGGCTCCGAAAACTGATTGTGCTGCCCTCGAAAAGCAATGCCGGCCGGTCAGCCCACGTAGCCACTGCATTCTCTAGGGCCGCATGGACGGTTCGGCTCCCCTGAGCGGATGCGGTCATCTCGCCATCTCCGGAGTGAGGCGGTGTCGCCATCATTGGGCCTTAACAGTTGTGGGTGGAAAGTTCGAGCGACGATTCAGGTGCCCCGGTGCTGGGATGTTAGCTCGGGAATAGTGCATGGTTCAACATTGCTAGTAGTGCCGGCTGGTAGTGGAGACGTGCTGTGTGGGCCCGACTTTTGGGCCCACACAGCACGATCCTTGTTGCCTAAGTGGCTACGGCGTGTATCCAGAAATGACACCGTTTTGGACCCGCATCAAGATCTGCGAAGTCTTAGTCGGATCTAGCGTCGGTCCATGGTTCGGATTGAACTTGAAAGCTCCCGTGATGGGGAGGGTGAACGAACCGATCGTCTCGGTGTTAGCGATGACACTTTCACGATCTGAGGCGCCCTGAGCGAGTGTTTCCCACAGGACCGGTGCCGTGTTGTAGGCCACCGCTGCGCCCTCAGTGGGGATTTCCCCATCGTGGGCTGCCTTGTATGCGTCAACGAAAGCCTTAACTGCCGGATCGGTTGAGTTCGAGTCGAACAGGGCCGCCAAGTAGACACCCTCAGCAGCGTCCTTACCTGCGATCTTGATGAACTCGGAGTTATTCGAGCTCGTTGTCGCCAAGATCGGAACCTTCCAGCCCAGATCAAACGCCTGCTTCGCTTGGAGCGCCGCATCGGTGTAGGTGTTCAACAAGATCAGGCCATCGGCGCCGTCATCTTTAATCTTGGTGATCTGCGGAGTGAAATCCTTCTGCTTAGGAGAGGTCGAAATCGAGTCCACGATCGTTAGCCCAACTTCGGCGGCTGCCTTCGTGAAACTCTCAATTAGGCCATTGCCATAGTCATCAGGTGAGGCCAGCAAACCCACCTTGGTCATCCCGAGCTGGTTCTTAGCAATAGCCGCCATCTCGCCACCCAGTGCATCATCAGCCACCAGAGTGCGGAACAGGTTCGCGTGACGAGTAGCGGTGACCAGCGGATTAGAAGCGTAGTCGACGAACAGCGGGAATCCGCAAGCTTCATAGATCGGCTCCGCCGCCAAAACCACCGACGAGTTCACGTGACCGAAGCCCGCCAAAAGGCTCGTGTCATCACACAGTTGCTGGGCAACAGTGGCACCCTGATTGGGGTCCGCGCCGTCATCGAATTCAACCAACGTGACCTTGGCGCCCTTAAGCGGGCCACCTGCAATCCCGCCAGCCGCATTCAACTCGTCCACCGACAGTTGAATACCAGCAAGCTGCTGGATCCCATACACCGAGTTGTCACCAGTCATCGGACCAACAACAGCGACCTTGATCTCTGCCACAGCCGCAGGAGCACTCGCCGCCTCAGACACCGGTGCCGCAGCACTGGCCGCAGCACTGGCCGCAGCACTGGCCACAGCACTCGGAGCGGTAGAAGTACTACTTCCACCACAGGCAGCCAGCGCAAACACGGCCGCCACCCCACTAGATAAAACTAATCCCTTTTTCAACATTTCCTAACCTCCAGTAGTTTCGATCACGACTTCCTTATCAAAAATTCGTTCGGCGTCCGCGGCGACGACGCCGAGGAATTGATCAGCGAACTCACTGTTCGCTCTAAGCTCTGCCGAGGCACCGCTCATAAGAACCTCACCGGTCCCGAGCGCGTATGCTCTATCCGCTACCTCGAGGGCGGCCAGGGCATTCTGCTCGACCAATAGGACAGTCATTCCGCCATTGCGCAGCTCGTTAATCATGTCTAGAACCTGATCCACAAGGACTGGGGAGAGGCCCATGGATGGCTCATCAAGCAGGATCATCTTTGGATTCCCCATAAGGGCACGGTGAATCACCAGCATCTGCTGCTCGCCACCAGACAGCTGGCCGGCGACACTGTTAGCGCGACGGGCGAGGATGGGATTTTCCTTGATGATCTCTTCGGCCCGCTGGCCAGCCTTCTTGAATGTACCGGTGAATGCCCCCGCCAGCAGGTTGTCGCGAACGGAGAATCTCGGGAACACGTGCCGTCCCTCCGGCACGTGCGCGAGACCTGCCTTCACGATCTCGTGTGGTTTCGCCTTAGCGAGATCCATCCCCATGAAACTCGCCGAGCCTGATGCCGGCCGCATCAGCCCCGAAAGAGTCTTCAGCAGCGTCGACTTCCCCGCGCCGTTGGCGCCAACCAGGGCAACGATCTCGCCCTCGCCAACCTCAAGGCTGATGCCCCGCAATGCGACAACAGGCCCATAGCGCACCACCAGGTCTTCGACTCTCAGCATGGGATCACGCATCTCGGAATCTCCTTCCCAGGTATGCCTCAAGAACCTTCGGGTCGGTGCTGACGGACTTCGGATCGCCCTCGGCGATGCACAGCCCCGCGTCTAGAACCACTACCCGTGAGGCGGTGTTCATGACCACGTTCATATTGTGCTCAATTACGACTATGGACATGTCTCGCTCGCCATGAATTCGATTTACGAGTCTTACTAGAT
>Ga0194035_1002051_pt1 | contig 10178 bp, 5 predicted proteins | sample JunL2320m_MetaG_FD_148680 | JGI IMG/M metagenome (GOLD analysis project Ga0194035, IMG submission 148680) | Anoxic zone freshwater microbial communities from boreal shield lake in IISD Experimental Lakes Area, Ontario, Canada - Jun2016-L239-20m | ecosystem: Environmental > Aquatic > Freshwater >...
TTCTTATATCCAGCCGGACACTTTGGGTTCACTGAAGTGACTTTCTTGACCGTCTTGCCCTTCACGCAGGAAGTCGTCCATAAGCCCAACTAGACTTGTTCAATCCAGCCCTAAGACCAGCAATACGTTGGGAATTGTCGTCCATAAGCCCAACTAGACTTGGAATCGGAGTCGCACTCCTCGCAGCTGCGTTGGGAATTGTCGTCCATAAGCCCAACCGCGAAGTCAACTTCGGCCCCAGTAGTCAGTAAAATTACGATTACTTGCAAGAAAGGGAAGCTAGTCAAGAAAGTTACTGGGATGACGCCAAAGTGCCCGATGGGTTATAAGAAAATATAACTTCTAAATCGACGAGACAGCGGAACCGAAGGTCTCCCAGTTTGGATTCTTTAGACTTACAATCTTCGTATGCGTAAAGGAGTAGTGGCTTCCCTAATAGTGGCTTTAGGGGGCACCTTCTTACTCAACCCCGCCTCTGCTGCCGTTAAAGCTGGAACCACCTGCACCAAACTCAATCAAAAGATAAATTCGGGTGGCTATACTTATACCTGTATCAAGTCAGGTAAGAAATTGGTGTGGAAGAAAGGTCTTCCAATCAAGAAGCCAACCTCGACTCAGGTACTAACTCCAACACCCACTCCAACACCGACACCAACACCGACACCAACACCGACACCAACACCGACACCGACGCTTACAACAAATGCAACATCAGCAACGGTTCCAGTGCCGGTCCCTACTCCAACACCTGTTCTACTCCTTGAACCTGATGGCTATCCGGCAAATATGCCGGCACCGGGGCGTACCTGCCCAAATATCAATGGGTCGGCAACAATATACGGCGCAAAACTCACTTGCCTTAAAAATGAGAGCACTAAAGATGGCGGGAAATGGACGCTTAACCCCGGCGAGGTGATTTCAAATCCAAACGGAAATAGAGGATCAACAACCCCAACACCGACCTCAAGTGCGACAGGCACTTCGACCGCAACGTCCACACCTAGTGCAATACCGTCAGATATAAGTGGTACCTCATCATCTTCGGCTATAGCTAAAACTAATCGCGATTTGAAACGTCCCTCAATTCAAACTGCACTGATTGCAATAAAAGATATTCAAGATATTCTGCAGAACGCGTCGCAATCGAAGCAAGGTTTTCAGGTTCTGACCTCACCTAATGTTGATGCCAAACTGGCGCAGATCGCTCGCAGCACTTTACCGACTGCCACTAAATTCTTCAGTTCAGTTTATGACCCGATCAACCCAGTCTCGGTGATCTACTCCTACTGGAGCGATATTGATTGGGCAGTTGCGGCTGACAAGGCGGCCGGGGATACGCCAAATGGATATCAGAGTCTGGGCGATTGGATGGCTGCAAAACCAGCATCAGCGCATTTTAGTGAGTTGGGTTCTGGCTCACATACCGGCATGACAGTTAATGGCTACACACCGAAGATTATCCTGGTGACTTCGGGACCAGATGCGGCAAATCGTCCAGGCGGCACCACGACCGCAAACCACGAATATGTGCATAATGTGCAACAAGAGTTGGCTCCGACGAAGTTCTTATCGTCACCTTGTTGGTTCTTTGAAGGAATGGCGCAGTATTACGCAATTGCGCTCTCATATCCTGATGCGTCCAAGTATTTGGATAATCGCGAACTAGTTTTAAAGGATCATGAATTCGGTACATATCCATTTGATGCACAACGCACTGTTGCGCAGTGGGCAGATTCGTTAGTGGCCAACGAGGCGCCTTCCTGTGGGGCCCAAGGTGGCTACTGGATAGGTCCACTTGCTGTTGAGAAGCTAGTCAGCATGAAGGGGACGGCTGGAATTATTGCGCTTACTAAAGAGATTGAACGAGTAGGAAATTTCTCAACTGCATTTAAGAATATCTACGGAATCGAATTAACGGCTTTCTATACCTTGGCTGCTGAACATGTTGAAGATTCCGTCGGCGACCTACTTGGGATCCCCACTAAGACCACGTCATCCAGTTCAGGCTCTGTAAGTAGCACTTCGGGAATGCCGGCGGACAGCGGCAAGAAAGACCCAGTAATAGTCACACCCACTGCTGGCACGACAAATAGTGCTGCAATAATTTCGGCTGTCCAAGAAACAATCGCTGAATCTAAGGCGGTTCCGACTTCACCATTAATCCACGTGTTGATTGAACCTGGTGCCATGACGGCCGATCAGGAAAAGTGGCTAACTGATTCCTTGCAATTCATCTCATATGTTTCACCGCCGAGTACTGGTGGTGATTGGAATCTAGTCTTTCCACGAACTATGGAATGGTTTTTAAAGAATTGGGATATGTCGAAAGAGCAGCAACGTTACAAGGATATGTTTGCAAATAACACGGCAGAACAATTAATGGGAAGTGTGCATTCGTATGGCACAAATAATGGGGGCTGGGCAGCGAGTTTCTTTGTATCGCCAACGAACAATTGGTTTAACCCTGATTGGCAAATGCGATTCATGGCCCAGCTGTTAAAGCCGACTGGTTTTGCAAATAATGTTGCAGGTCAAAATAAGCCAGAATGGTTTACCCGTATGTTCGCCTATCCAATCGGGGCCGCCTATAGCCAACTCACGAGCAATGGTAATTACGCAACGTTACGTGATGAATGGTTGACGCTTCTAAATACCTTGCCTAAACCGATCGATTTAGCGGATTATGTTGGTGCTGCGGCATACACCGGTCCGGAAAATAATAAGATGCCCGGGGCGCTGGCTAATGAAATATTGATTGCCAAGGTCGGCATCGCGAAATCAACAAATTTCTTAGTAGAAATTGCTGCATCCCAAAAACCTTGGGATCAACAGCTACTTACGACTTTTGGAATCTCAAAAGCTGATCTTTACTTGCAGGTAGCATCCATAGCGAAGTAACGAATTACGTACTAGTTCTCAGTATGCAACTATCGAATTGAAAACTCTCATTTCAAAAAAATCACAGAATTTACCCGATAATTAAGAGTTACCGCCGGGTCGGGAAATCTTCGCACAAATATTGATTTGCAAGCGTTGATGTCCGTTTTTCTCCTTCACTGATTATCACTGATTTACTCTCGTTTTCTTCTCCTTTGCGGACTTTTTGCGGACTAGTTTGACCCGTCCATTGTTAATGCCGACCGCCCTATATATGTACTATCGGCCCCTGTATTTTTCTTAAATTGTGAGGCTATTTTTTCTTATATCCAGCCGGACACTTTGGGTTCACTGAAGTGACTTTCTTGACCGTCTTGCCCTTCACGCAGGAAGTCGTCCATAAGCCCAACTAGACTTGTCAGCAACAACGCGACCTGCGCGAGCACGTTGGGAATTGTCGTCCATAAGCCCAACTAGACTTGAAGTTGGCCGCCGCTACTACGTTTATAGGTTGGGAATTGTCGTCCATAAGCCCAACTAGACTTGCTCTCGGTTGATCTCCCAGTTAGGAACTGTTGGGAATTGTCGTCCATAAGCCCAACTAGACTTGCTCTCGGTTGATCTCCCAGTTAGGAACTGTTGGGAAGAGCGAAAAGTCGTGCCATGGTGAGGAGTGCGCATGATCGCTAAAAATAAGAACGGCCATCCTCCCAAGATCTGCTTGCGATGTGCCCGGCCATTCGAATGGCGTAAGAAGTGGGAGCGCGATTGGGAGCAGGTCAAGTATTGCTCCGAAAAGTGCAAATCAAATTCTAATTAACGTAATCCTCGCGATAAGACCACATGATAAGAATTGAAAGCGAACAAATAAGCGTGATTAGTAGCGCTGGAAAATAGACAATTTTATCGATCAGGATTCCAAGCGGTGGGGATCCAGGGAAGAGTCCACGCAGGCCGATCATCGAAAATGTTAATGCGGCTCCCCAGGTGAGCGCAGAGAGAGTAGGCGGACGTTTCCTCGTAGCCACTAAGAATGCCATCGGTATAATTGAGCCAAGCGCGGTAAGCATCGAAAGCAAAATAATTACTGTGAGAACTTTGGTGGAACCGCTTCGATTCACCTCAAAAATTGAAGAAGAAATTCCAGTCTTATACTCCCGAGTAGCATTTTCAATCGTCTTGGAGTTATTGTTTTGAATAATTTCCTTTGAATTAGTCCACAGGGCATGGCTCATCGTGATCTTGAAAGTATCTATAGATTTTGTGTAATCAAGCGGAAGAATCGGTAAATCCTGTGTCGCACCGTTGACATCTTTATAACTCCCTGACATCGGAATTTCAAACGAGTAGACGTCCAAGGGATACCACGAAACGTTAGACGCAGGGCTTCCTGATTGTTCGTCAAGAATTACGTCAAACCCGCCAACAGGGACGTTCTTCTTAAATTTATAGAGATTATCTCCAGTCGTACTAGCACCGACGATTGCATCTACGTGGATCGACATGTCATGTACTGGCATCCAACCGCTGCGATATCGAAATCCTAAACTCTCGTCGAGCGGCCAAGGCTCGATACGTGCGAGAGCTTCGCCTTTAAGTGGATCTACCGATATCAATTTCGTATATACATTGAGCCGTTCATGCGGCAAAAGAGTAGATAACTTGTCATCAAGTGCTCTGGCGGCATCATCGTTGCTTTGCGAAAGGGCCACCATCGAACCGATGTATACCAAGCACATCACTACCAAAATGGAAATGATTCGTTTTCCGCCTGGATGGATATTCCTCCAATAGGTGAACATGCGTAGATCCTAGGTGAGTTGGGACAGGTTTTCACTATCTGACCAGGGGTTATTACGCTAGAAATACTCCAAATAAAGGAGGCGTCATGGGCCCTTGTGTGCGATCATAATGCGTAAAACGGCACTGGGGATGCGATATGAAGATCATGAACATGACCGGCAAGAAGAGTGCCTTCTTTAAGGCACTCGGAATCATTGCTGCCACCTCGATATTGGTATCCGGGTGTGGAGGAGCCACGCGCAGCAAGGTACAGCCACAGAGCCTCGCTGAGATTTCTCAAACAAGTTTCGATTGGAAGCAATACGCCGGAACCACCGTTAATGTCATGTTGGTCGATCACCCATGGACTAACGGATTTAAGGCAACTCTCGCTGATTTTATGAAGGAGACTGGCATCAAGGTAAATCTTGATGTTGTTTCTGAAGATCTTTACTTCGATAAGTTGGATGCGGGCTTTAAGATTGGAAACGGACCAGACGTCTTCATGACTGGGCTCGACTCCACAATTGTTGCTCAACAGCGAGACGGTGTAATTGAGTCATTGACTCGATTTATTAATAATCCAAAGCTCACGACTTCTGACTACAACTTGGCAGATTTTCCTAGAGAAGTTTTGGATCCTGCAGAACTATTAGCACTAAACGGCAAAAAGGAATTATTTGGAATTCCAATCTCAACCGAGTGCTACATCTTGTTCTATAACAAACATTTAGTAGATAAATACTTGGGTGGAGTGGTTCCCACAACAATGCCGGATCTCATCAGTGATGCTCAACTCATCACAAAAGCTGGAAAGGGTGAGGTCTTTGGTTCAGTTGTGCGTGGCCTAGCGAACGCCGATATCGATATTCTGACTAGCTTGGTCTACAACCAATGGTCTAACACGGCGGGAAAGATTTCTCTGCCGTATAACGTCTGGTTTAAGGATTCGTGGAATAGCCCCCGCATGACTGATCCCTCTGTCGTCAAGGGGTTGAGCGATTATGCGGCATTGATGGCTGCTGGCCCCCCAGAGCGTTTTAAAGTCGATTGGTCTATGGCAAATGATTTGTTCAAGCAAGGCAAGGTAGCTTTTTATATTGATGCCAGCGTCTTTCAACCAGGCTTTGAAGATCGCGCTACTTCTCCGGTGGCAGGTCAAGTGGGCTATGCACTCCTTCCAACAGGAGCATTCGGTGGAGGAACCGGACAGTGGAGTTGGGGTATCGGAGTCTCAAGCGCCAGCAAGCAAAAAGAGGCAGCCTGGCTACTCACTCAGTGGTTCACCGATAGTGCTAGAACTGCGCTTATCGGCACGTACACCGGGGGACCCTCTCGCCAATCCTCTGCCGCGATTCCTGCCTTCAATTCGAAACTCAATATCAATTTCGTGACGACGGTCAAGATAGCCATGAACACCGCACGCCCAACCTCTCTCATTAATGAGGATTCGGCCCCGATTGTTGCCGCAATCACCAGTAATGTAATTGATATGGCTAAGGGGAAAGATCCAACCTCAGCAGCGCAAAATGCGCAGTCTCAACTGAAATCTCTTTCTAAGTAATTTCTACTCAGAACGGGGAAAGCTATGTCTGGTGTGGAGAAAGTTCACTTCCGTACGTGCCCGCTATGCGAGGCAACGTGTGGCCTTGCCATCACGGTAAAAGATGATCAGATTCTGCAAATCCGCGGTGATAAGAACGATGTCTTCAGCAAAGGTTTTATCTGCCCTAAAGGCACCACGCTCAAAGCCCTACATGAAGATCCAGATCGGTTACGCAAACCACTCATAAAGCGAAATGGGCAGCACGTCGAAGTCTCCTGGGTAGAAGCTTGGGAAGAGGTCGAGCGCGGCTTGATGAGTGTCATCAATGCCCACGGTCGACAAGCAATTGGAACGTATGTAGGAAACCCGAACGCTCATAATCTGGCATCGATGTTGTATAACCGAGCCTGGTTACAAGCCTTGGGAACTACGAATAATTTCAGTGCCTCCTCCGTAGACCAATTACCAAAGCAAGTTGCCTCGGGATACATGTTTGGCACCGCGACCTCTGTTGCTATTCCCGACCTTGATCGAACTGATTATGTACTCATGCTCGGTGCGAACCCTTATGTTTCAAATGGCAGCGTCTGCACGGCGCCAGATTTTCCAAGGCGTCTCGAAGCAATTCAAGCGCGGGGCGGAAAAGTTGTCGTAGTTGATCCGCGACGTACACGAAGTGCAGAAATGGCTAATGAATGGCTTGCTATCAGACCAAATGGTGATGCCTTCTTCCTCGCGGCAATTGCGCACACTATCTTGGAGAGCGGGCTAGCCGATGTGGGAGATCATCTTCGCCCCCATATAGCTGGGCTTGACCAACTTCCTTCAGTGCTGAAGCGCTTCACTCCCGAAGCTGTCGCTGAAGTAACGGGGATTGATGCGCCTACGATTCGCCGCATTGCAACGGAACTAGTTGAGGCGCCTACTGCACTCGTTTACGGTCGCATCGGAACAACGACCGTAAGTTTCGGCACTACGGCATCGTGGCTCGTTGATGTCATCAACATCATCACTGGAAATTTCGATAAGGCTGGTGGAGTGATGTTTCCTCTGCCAGCGACAGGCGGTCAGACCACTCGAGGAAAATCCGGCAAGGGTAAGGGTTTTCGAATGGGTAACGCGTACTCTCGTGTTCGCAAATTTCCGGAAGCCATAGGCGAATTTCCAGCAGCTCTGATGGCCGAGGAAATTCTTACGCCGGGAGAAGGACAGATCAAAGCAATGGTCACCATGGCTGGGAATCCGGTTCTTTCCACGCCGAATGGTGCACAAATCGAGCAGGCGTTCTCATCGTTAGATTTCATAGTGAGCGTTGATATCTATCTCAATGAAACAACTCGTCATGCTGATGTCATTCTTCCGCCGCCATCACACCTTGAGCGCAGTCACTACGACCTTATTTTTACTTCGTTTGCCGTACGAAACATAGCTAATTACTCAGAAGCGGTATTCGAGCGCCCTGAAGGTGACCCGGATGAGTGGGAGATTCTGGCCAAGCTTGCAGGTATTGCTCAAGGTCTTGGTGCTGGAATCGATCCTGCTGTCGTGGACGACTTCATCTTTAAGTCACTCTTTGAGAAAGTCTTAAAGGATGAGTCCTCAAGTATTTGTGGGCGGGATAAGTCTGAGATTCAAGATCAGATTATGGCTACTGGCGATCGTGGTCCCGAGCGAATTTTAGATTTACTACTTCGCACGGGCCCGTATGGTGATGCCTACGGGGCCAATCCAAGCGGCATAAGCCTCCAGACTCTTCGCGATCAACCTCATGGCCTTGATCTCGGTCCACTGAAGCCACGGATGCCAGAAGCTCTTCGTACGCCGAGTGGAAAAATTGAATTAGCTCCGGCTGAAATCGTTGCTGACGTGAGACGTTTAGAGAGCGATCTCGAAGGGTTTAACGCCGACCAATTCTTACTCGTTGGTCGTCGACATTTACGATCGAATAATTCATGGATGCATAATATTGAAGCGTTGGTCAAGGGCGATCTGCGATGCACGCTGCAGATGCACCCTGAGGATGCGACTCAATTAGGAGCCAATCATGGGGGGAGTGTTCGTATTATCAGTCGGGTAGGCACTCTTGAGGCCGTGGTCGAGGTAACCGAGAACATTCGTCCACGAGTTGTCAGCCTTCCCCACGGATGGGGCCACCACATGAGTGGTACCAGGATGAAAGTTGCATCCACTGTCTCCGGGATTAATACAAATGTATTGACAGATGAAGAGGCAATGGACCCGCTCTCCGGCAATGCGGTTCTCAATGGGATTCCAGTGAAAATCGAAGCAATTACTTATTAATATTCGCCCAGGCAATGGAAAGGATGTTGACTCAGAGTTAGCGTGTAGCGGCAGGAATATCGATTTCGGAGGGGTGCAGCTTTCCAAGCGGACCCTTTGCTGACTCCTTGAGGATCTGCGCGGTAATTTCTTCCACTTGGAGGGAGCTTTCTTTCAGGATTCGAGTCCAATTACATGAATTAGTGATGGCACAGACCCAGCCGTCGGACGATGCATTTAGGACGCCAGACCCAGATTTAGTTGTGTAGTAGGTCATTCCTACACGTTCCACTCTGCCTCTAACCCTGGTATTTGTGCTGAGCATAAGTTGTATACCGGGTCCGGGATCGCGATCGGGAGAGTCAACTTCGCGTCCTACAACTCCCTTAATAATTTCCCCGGTCTTAAGTGTCGTGCCGGCGATGGGCCAGGCGCTACTTCGCACCACTTGGTAATTGGCTTTTACGCCGAGTCCTGCATAAGCCGAACCCAATATTTCTGATTCAGGTTGTGCTACCGGTTCACTTCTCCACTGATTCGTTACTTTGAGAGGATCGGAGCGGTAAGGATCGAGATTGTCACGCCACACTGCGACTTCACGACCGCTGCCTTGCAGGCGCGTTTTCCAGTAGCCCGTGTTTGCGCCAAGGACAATGATGTTCGTTCCTGAGTCACGCGCGGATACGACGCCGGTTCTCATGGAGCGGGTCCAGTACTCCGCGTGGCCACCGAAAATGATGGATGTATGCTCCTTGAGCAGTGCGGGTTTGGCATCGACATCTAAATCGGTGAGATAAGTGATGTCGAGGCCCAATTTCTCAGCGGTCTTAATCACTCCAAATTCGTGCACGAAAATTTGGCCAGCTCCATTACCGTCGTAAGGTCGATCGAAAGAAACGACTCGAGATCTGGTTCGGTGATCTTGCGCGGCGCCCTTGTAAAGCGAGTAACCACCGAAATGGTTATATGCCTGCCACGTGAGCACTGAAGAAATCAATACCAACGGCGAACGCGCAGATTCATCTTTGATAAGTAGTGGCACAAAAGTTGCGGGTCCGCCGTCGTCGAGACGAGCTATGTACTCGCCTGGCGGCATTTGGTTGGTGATGGGGAGGGTGACCGACACGGGCCATTTCGTACTTACTGTTCTTTCTGGTGCGGCAGTAACTGTGGCGCTCTCTTGCGGCGCCACGTTGGCAAGCGAGATCTCCCACACTTTCCGCGCTCCGATCCCTCCGTAGTAGCCAAGTCGGTAGAGCGTGACGGTGGCTGACCTATTCCGTCCAGAGAGATGGAGGCCGACCGAGTCACCGCATGAGACGCTGGTCTCGTCGAACCAGCCTTGAATACGCTCCTTGCGAGGTTTTTTCTTGGTCTTCTTTTTCTGGGCATAAGCAAAGGTATTAGTGGTGTAGCGATTGAGGGGAATAGTGGCGCCATCGCCCACCCATCCGACAACGACGCGATCTCTCCAATGCGCGTCTCCGGTCTTAGCGTTTTCGGTTGCCACCCATGTGGGGCTTCGATCCTGAGCTGGGCAGCTTCCGCCCTGCGCGTGTGCGCTCTCCAACGAAATCAAGGAGCCGAGTAGGGCGATAAGGATCACTGCGTTGACGGCAGAAATCCTGAAGCAGGGCGGGCATTGGGTTCTCATCAAGGGGATAGCCTAAGGCAGTGACCTTAAAGAATCCTC
>Ga0194035_1002056_pt1 | contig 10134 bp, 9 predicted proteins | sample JunL2320m_MetaG_FD_148680 | JGI IMG/M metagenome (GOLD analysis project Ga0194035, IMG submission 148680) | Anoxic zone freshwater microbial communities from boreal shield lake in IISD Experimental Lakes Area, Ontario, Canada - Jun2016-L239-20m | ecosystem: Environmental > Aquatic > Freshwater >...
ACAGCAGCGCTACCGGCACGATGGCCGTGAGACCCGTAATCACAGAACGGGTCAGGGTCTCGTGCACAGACCGGTTGACCACGTCCTTGTAGCGCGCGTTCCGCATGAGCGGCCCGTTTTCGCGGATGCGGTCGAACACCACGACCACGTCGTAGAGCGAGTAACCGAGGATGGTCAGCAGCGCGGCCACCGTCGCACTCGTCACCTCCCTGCCGGTGATCGAGTAGATGGCAAGCGACAGCCACACGTCATGCACCACCGAGAGCAGCGCCGGCAGCGCCAGGCGGTACTCAAATCGGATCGTCAGGTACACGATGATGAGCAGGAATGAGAGCGCAATGGCCCAGGCCGCCCGTTTCACCACATCTCGCCCAAAGGTGGGACCGACCGTCTCCACCACGTAGGCCCGCTCGTCGATACCCCCGAGTTTCTGGTCGAGGTCGCGCTTCAGCTGATTGAGCTGCGCGGGCTGCAGCGTGGGGGTCTGAATCTGGAACCCCGTGCGGCCGGTCACGGTATCGGTGGTCACCTGCACCTTGGCGTCCTGGTACCCGTCGGCCGCAACAACAGATCGCACCTGGCCCTCAGTGGGCGTGCCCTTGACGAACGCCACCTCAATACGCGTGCCGCTGTTGAAGTCGAGGCCCAGGTTGAGCCCCTTGATGCCGATGAACACAGCACCGAACGCAATCGGAATGAACGAAATGGCAAGCCACGTGCGCCACTTGCCAACGAAGTCGAACTTCCACTTCGGCTCGCGGGCGGTCAGACCCATGACCTTCTCGTTCTGGAACACCTTGGTGCCGGCCAGCATCTCGATGACGACGCGGGTCACCAGCACGGCGGTGAACAGCGAGAGCAGCACGCCGATCATCAGCACGAAGGCGAATCCCTTGGGCCCGGCGGTGCCGAACAGGAAGAGGATTGCCGCCGTCATGAACGTGACGACGTTCGCGTCGATGATCGCGCTGACGCCCTTCGTATAGCCGGTCAGGATCGCCGATTTTGCGGTCCGTCCGGCCCGGGCTTCCTCGCGTATTCGTTCGAATATGACCACGTTGGCGTCAGACGCCACGCCGATGGTGAGGATGGCGCCCGCAATGCCGGGCAGGGTGAGCGTGATTGGCACGAGCTCGGCCACTGCGAGGTAGAACAGTGCGTAGATGATGAGCGCGGCGGCGGCGATGACGCCGAGCAGCCGGTACCAGACGATGAGGAAGATCATCACCACGATGAGACCGGCCAGACCGGCGATGAGCCCCTGGCTCAGCGATTCGGCACCCAAAGTGGCCGAGACCTGCTTCTGGCTGATGACATCCAGACGAATGGGGATCGCACCCGAGTTCAGCTGGTCAGACAGCGTGCGCGCGGTCTCGCTGGTGAAGTTGCCCGAGATCTGCGCGCCGCCGCTGCCGCTGATGCCGTTGGGGTACTGGCGGTAGTCGATCGTGGGGGTCGAGATGATCGTGCCGTCAAGCACGATGGCGAAGCTCTGCAGCCCCTTACGAAGCGATCCGCGCTGCGCGAGGTCACGCGTGACGTCCTGGAACTTCTGGGCCCCGGCATCAGTGAACGCCATGGTGACGATGGGCTCCTGACTGCCCCCGCCCCCGCTGTTGTCAAAGCTCTGCGACGCAGATGTGATGTCGCTCCCGCTGAGCCCCGGCTTGTCCTGCATCAGCACGTACACCGTGCGTGACGGACTATCAGCCTTGGAGGGGTCCAGCTTCTGCTGATCGGAGTAGATCACCAGGCCCGCGGGCACCTTCTCCATCTCGCTCTTCGGGGGCACCTTGCCGCCGTAAGGCTGCAGCAGGCTCGCCCGGTCCACGTCGGGACCGGCCAGCAGCCTGTGGGTCGCGTTCGTCTTGAACAGGTAATACGACGCAGAACCCTCAATCGGGGGCTTGGGGGTGGTGCCCTGCGCCTTTTGCACCATTTTCCACAGGCTCGGGTCGCTGGCCACGAAGTTGGCTTCGTAGTCGGTAAACACCAACTGCGCCGGCTTGATGAGGTCTTCCACCACCTGATCGGGGTTCTTCGCGCCGGGAAGGGACACCACGATCTGGTCGCTGCCCTGGGTCTGGATCTCGGGCTCCGACACACCAAACGAGTCCACACGATTACGGATGACCTCAACCGAGCGCGCGATGGCCTCGGGCGTCACCTGGGAGTCGCGCGTGGGCTTGCCCTGCAGCACCACCTCGACGCCACCCTGCAGGTCGAGGCCGAGCACGACTGGCTTGATCGCCACGACCACGGCAGATGCCGCGATCAGCCCGATGACGACCGCGAGAAAGAGGACGGAACGACGACGCAAATTCATCGGCGCACGCCCGGGAAAAGGATGGAGATGGTGGCTGCCCTAGTCGGCGGCGGGCTCGTCCGCGGCCGGCTCGGCGGTGATCTTGCGGGCGATGGCGGACTGCGCGATCCGGATATCCACATCCTCGGCAACCTGAATGAGCACGGTGCCGCCGTCCTCCATCTCCGACACGATCCCGTAGATGCCCGACGTTGTGACGACCTCGTCACCGGGTGCGAGCTCGCGTGACAACTGCTCCATCTCACGGCGGCGCTTCTGCTGCGGCCGCACCGCGACGAAGTAGATCAGACCGACAAAAACAATGATGTAAACAGGAAGAAGGAGTCCCGACATGCTGAATTCGGCCTCAGTTCTTGGATTCCGGACCGGCGGAGGGTAGCAGTGGGGGGAGGGGAGGTGCATCGCACTTGGGCACCCGCGGGCGCTGGTACCGTGGCGCCCCGTGAGGCACCCCGCAACACCGGCAGCGCACGCGTGAGCAGCCTGTCCATCGCGATGGTCAGCGAATACGTCTACCCCACCCTGGGTGGGGTGAGCGAACACGTGCACTTTCTCTCCCGTGAACTCGCCGCCCGCGGCCACGACGTCACGATTGTCACCGGCAATCTGGGCGATGCCGGCGAGGTCGCCGAAATGGACCGCGCCGCGTTCCGTGAGAGCGGGTACCGCACGCGGCGCATCGGCCGGTCGGTCCCGGTGGTATCAAATGGGTCCATCGCCCGGCTTACCGTGGGTATGGGGCTCAAGCCGCAGATGGCAGATGCTGTGCGTGGCGTTGACGTGGTGCACTCACAAGCGCTGGCCTCCCCCACCCTGCCGCTGCTGTGCCTGCGGGTGTCCACCGCGCCCGTCACCGTGGGGACGTTCCACACATACTTCGACGGCGGCCATTGGGCCTACCGCTCGCTGGGCCGCTACGTACGTGCGGCGCTCGACCGGCTCGACCGGCGAATCGCGGTCTCCGATGCCTGCATCCAGGCCCTTTCCCCCTACTTTCCCGGCGAATGGGACGTCGTCCCCAACGGCATCGACTGCAACCTGTACCGACCGCTTACCGGCCCCGACGAACGCGAACCGGGGCCGCCCCGGATCCTGTTTGTGGGCCGCTTCGACCCCCGCAACGCCCTGGGTGACCTGCTCGAGGCCGTGGCCATCCTCAAGCGCGAGGGGCGCGAGTTCGTCGTGCAGGTGATCGGCGACGGGCCCACCCGCCCGATGTACGAGAAGAAGGCGAAGAACCTCGGTATCTGGGACCGCATCGAGTGGCTTGGCCTGCTCAACGAGGAGCGCCCCCACTACTACCGGCAGGCCGACGTAATGGCCGCCCCGTGCGTCCTTGCATCGTTTGGTGTCGTGCTGCTGGAGGCACTCGCATCGGGCACGCCGGTGGTTGCGGCCGACAACATCGGATTTCGGCAGGTCATCCGCGGCGACGTGCCGGGGCGCTTTGTGCCACCGCACGATGGCGCCGAACTGGCTGTGGGCATCGGCGAATTGCTGGATGACCCGGCACGGTCGGCGAAGGTCGGCGTACAGGGCCGTGTCGCCGTGGAGCGCGAGTTCGACTGGCCACGGGTGACCGACCGCATCGAGGAGCTCTACCGCGAGGTGCTCATCTCCAAACGGCGGTCGATTCTTCCCCTGACGGGTACTCGCACCTAAACCCGCGGGTTACGCTTCGGCCGCGTCTCCTGATCCAAACAGCGACGCCTGAGCCTCGGCTCCCCGGGGAATCTCGAGGCCGAGATGCACGTAGGCGCGTGGCGTCGCGATGCGCCCACGGGGCGTGCGTGCGAGCAGCCCCTGCTGAAGCAGAAATGGCTCGTAGACGTCCTCGATGGTGTCCGGCGACTCCCCCACCGCATCGGCGAGGGTGCCGAGGCCAGTGGGGCGCCCCGAGAACGTCACGGCGAGGTGCGTGAGGATCTTGCGGTCCAGATCGTCGAGGCCTGCGGCGTCTACCTCAAGAATGACCAGCGCCTGCTCGGCGATGTCGCGATCCACCGTGCCCATTCCCTTCACCTGCGCCACATCACGTACGCGGCGCAGCAGACGGTTGGCGATACGCGGGGTGCCACGTGAGCGGCTGGCCAGGGCAAGCGCCCCATCCTCGGTGATCTGCACGTCCAGGAGCCCGGCTGACCGCATGACGATCTGGGCCAGATCGGATGGCCCGTAGTAGTCGAGGCGCTGCACCACTCCAAAGCGATCGCGAAGCGGCGTGGTGAGCAGCCCTGATCGGGTGGTGGCACCCACAAGGGTGAACCGGGGCAGGTCAAGCCGAAGGGTGCGTGCCTGTGGGCCCTGCCCCAGCACCATGTCCAGCTGGAAGTCCTCCATCGCGGGATAGAGCACCTCCTCCACGGAACGGTTAAGGCGGTGGATCTCGTCCACGAACAACACATCGCCGGGCGCGAGTGCGGTGAGGATGGCCGCGAGGTCGCCCTTGCGCTCAAGCACGGGGCCGCTGGTAATGGTGATCTCCACGCCCATCTCGGCCGCGAGAATGAGGGCGAGCGACGTCTTGCCGAGCCCCGGCGGGCCGGCCAGCAGCACATGGTCGAGCGGCTCACTGCGCAGGCGGGCCGCCTGCAGGAAGATTGACAGCTGGTCACACACCGACTTCTGCCCCACAAAGGTCTCAAGGGACTTGGGTCGCAGCGAGGTATCGAGTTCCACCTCCTCGCGGAGGGGATCCGGGTCGGACAGGCGCTCTTCGGTCATGCGCGAGCGCGACCGAGCGCTGCAAGCCCGTGGCGGATGAGGCTCTCCTCATCCAGTCCGTCATCGGCCGATGACAGTGCGTGATCAACCTCTGCCTCGGTGAACCCGAGGGCGAGCAGGCCGTCGCGGGCACCACCGCGGTGGCCGCTACCCGGTGCAGGTGCAATGGCCCCCGTGCCCCCCACCTTGTCGCGCAGCTCCAAGATGACCCGTTCGGCGGTCTTCTTGCCCACCCCGGATGCCTGGGTGAGAAATGCCACTTCGCCCCCGCGAATGGCGTTGGCAAGAAGTTGGGGAGTAGTGAGGCCGGTAATGGTCAGTGCCATGCGCGGGCCGATGCCGCTCACACCGATGAGCTGCATGAACAGCACGCGCTCGGCGTCGTCGCCAAACCCGTACAGGTCAAGGGCGTCCTCGCGAACGGCGAGATGCGTCTTCAACGTCACCTCGCCGCCGATGGGCGGCAACAGGCCCCGGGTGTAATCGGACACGCGCACGAGAAATCCCATCCCGCCCATGCCAATCACCACGCCATCGGCATCCTGCTCGGCCAGTTGGCCGGTGACGAAGCGAATCATGGCCGCAGGCTATCGCCCGCCACGGATGCCGATGGCAGCCTGCAACGGCCCGGCGGAGGCGTGGCAGATGGCCGCGGCCAGTGCATCGGCGGCATGATCGGTGTCGGTCTCCGCGTTCGTGAGGCGGGTCACCATCGCCCGCACCTGATCCTTGTCGGCCCGGCCGTTCCCAGTGACCGACTGCTTGATCTGATTGGGCGTGTATTCGGTCACAGCGACCCCGGCACTCGCGCAGGCCACCAGAAGGGCTCCCCGGGCCGCGGCCATACCCATGGCGGCGGTGCTCACCGGATGGATGAAGAATGACTCCAGCGCCGCACCGTCCACGGCATGCTCGATGAGCACCGCCGCAAGCCCCTCGTTCAGCGTGAGCAGTCGCTGCTCCACGGGCTGCTTGGCGGGAGTGCGGATGGTCCCCCAGGCGAGCGCCTCAATGCGGCTGCCCACTCCCCGCACCACGCCGTATCCCGTGTTGGCGAGCCCGGGGTCGATGCCGAGGACCAGCATCTAGGAGGCCACGGCCTCCATCACCTCTTCGGAGATATCAAAGTTGGCGTACACGTCCTGGACGTCGTCGTTGTCCTCGAGGTCGTCAAGCAGGCGCAGCAACTGACGCGCCTCCTTCTCGCCGGTCTCCACGGTGGTCTTGGGGAGCATCGTAATGTCGGCCGATGCCAGCGTGATTCCTGCACCCTGCAGCCCTTCGCGCACCTGCGCGAGCTCCACCGGGTCGGTCACCACCTGCCAGTGCGAGCCGTCCGGGGAGATGTCCTGTGCCCCGGCCTCAAGGGCCGCATCCATGAGGGACTCTTCGTCGATGCCCTCGCCATCCACGACGATGACGCCCTTGCGCTCAAACTGCCACGCGACGCTGCCGGGCGTGCCCAGCTCGGATCCGCACTTGGTGAAGGCGTGACGCACGTCGCTTGCAGTGCGGTTGCGGTTATCGGTGAGGGCAACGCAAAGGATTGCCACTCCACCGGGCCCGTAGCCCTCGTACGTGACCGTCTCGTAATCAACGGAACCATCGGCGCCGCCGATGCCTTTTTGGATGGCGCGTTCGATGTTGTCCTTGGGCATCGAGAGGGCACGGGCCTTTTCGATCGCCCCGGCGAGCGTGGCATTCGAATTCGCGTCGCCACCGCCCTCACGCGCCGCGACCATGATCGCCCGGGTGAGCTTGGAAAAGAGCTGCCCGCGCTTGGCGTCGGCAGCGCCCTTCTTCCGCTTGATGGTGGCCCACTTACTGTGACCCGACACGGATGCCCCCCTTGAGATCTTCGTCCGCCTGAGCCGTGGCCCCGCGGATCCCGTCCACGAACAGTCTGTGCAATCGCCGGTCGCCCGTCAACTCCGGATGAAACGCGCACACGATCCGTGTGCGATCTCGCGCCGCCACGATGTGGCCAGCGTGCTCAGCGAGCACCTCCACCGACGGACCGACCTGCTCGACCCATGGCGCCCGGATAAAGATACCGCGCATGGGCGGATCACCGAGCACCGGCACGTCGACGTCGGCCTCAAAGGAGGCCAGTTGGCGACCGAAGGCATTCCGCCGCACAACGATGTCCATGCCGCCGATCAATGCCTGCTCACCGCCGCCGTCGATGCGGCTGGCAAGCATGATGAGACCCGCACACGTGCCGAACACCGGCAACCCACCGGCAATGCGCTCGTGCAGGGCGCCGAGCAACCCGGAGCGGCCTGCAACCAGACCGAACGTGGTGCTCTCGCCTCCGGGGATGACCAGGCCGTCAAGGCCGTCGAGCTCATCGGGCAACCGCACCCGGGTGGTGCGGGCCCCCACGTCGGCGAGCGCGGCCTCGTGCTCGGACACCGCGCCCTGCACGGCCAAGACCCCGATACGGGGCCGCATCAGATCGGCTGCGCTCACCAGCCCCGGGTCTGCAGCAGGCCGCCCTCGGCGGCGATCTGGGCGATCTCGAGACCCGGCATGGCCTCGCGCAGACCGCGCGACACACGGGCGACGACCTCTGGGTCATCCCAGTGTGTCGTGGCCTCCACGATCGCACGGGCACGGGCGGGCGGATCCTCGCTCATAAAGATTCCACTGCCCACGAACACGCCCTCGCAACCCAGATACATCATCAGTGCCGCATCGGCGGGAGTCGCGATGCCACCGGCCGAGAAGTTGACGACCGGCAGACGGCCGTGCTCACCCACCCACTCAATGAGGTCGAGCGGTGCCGCCATCTCCTTGGCGATCGCGAACCGCTCATCGGAGGAGGCGCTCGCCACGCGACGGATGCCCTGCGTGATGGTCTTCATGTGGCGCACGGCCTCAACAACGTTGCCGGTGCCTGCCTCGCCCTTGGTGCGAATCATCGCGGCGCCCTCGGAGATGCGGCGAAGCGCCTCCCCCAGATTGGTGGCACCGCATACGAACGGAATGGTAAATCGACGCTTGTCGACGTGGCTGGCCTCGTCGGCGGGGGTCAAGACCTCGGACTCGTCGATGTAGTCGACCTCGAGTGTCTGGAGCACCTGCGCCTCGACGTGGTGACCAATGCGGCACTTGGCCATGACCGGGATGCTCACGGCCTCCTGGATACCGATGATCATCTCGGGGTCCGACATGCGTGCCACGCCGCCATCCCTGCGGATCTCAGACGGGATGCGCTCAAGGGCCATCACCGCGCAGGCACCGGCCTCCTCGGCGATCTTCGCCTGCTCGGCGTCCACCACATCCATGATGACGCCGCCCTTCAGCATCTGGGCGAGGCCCGCCTTGACCGCGTCGGTACCCGTCGCGCCATTGGCGCGGGCGTTGTCGCTCACCTTCATCTCTCCTCGTCAGACATCGTCGTCAGTGTAGAACGGCAGGGGACAATGAATGACACCGGACGGGGAGAATGAATGTCACCGGATGCGGAGAATGCCTGCCCCGGAGCGAATCCGTGAGGCATAAATAGGGCCCCAGCTAGGCAGCGGAAAGCGTGCGACGTGCGACCGGCTGCGATGCCAGCGACTGCGCGAGTGCCTGAGCGACGGCGACGAATGCCGTGAGGCTGGGCTCCCCGCCACGCTCCTCAGCGGGAATCACCCGCACATGCGGGGCACGGGCGGCAGCGGAGAGACTGGAATCGACCAGCGCCACAGCCGGCGCACTGGCTGCACGGGCGGCGGCCACGGCGTACTCGGCCACGCGGGTGTCCTTGCCCACCGCAACCGCAATGAGCGCGCCGCCGCGTGCGAGCGCACCAAGGCGCATGCGGATCCGCGGCTCAACTGAATCGACTACCAGCGTCTCGCGTCCGGCGCGGGAGAGTCGCTCCTCCAGCAACGCGAGAACAGGTCGTGCGGTGGCGTCGCCGGCAAGAATGATGGGGTGCCGGCCGGCGAGTGCGCTTGCCAGCGGGATGACGCCATCGGGGCCCAGACGGGCGGCGGCGTCCTCGAGGGCGAGACGGTCGGCGTCGAGCACCTGCACGCGACCCTGGGGCAGGCCGCCGACGGCGCGCACACCAAGACCCGGGCGATGCGCCTGGCGGATAGTCCGCTGCATCTCCGGATATCCGGCGTATCCGAGTGCCTGCGCAAAGCGCACCACGGTCGCGGGGCTGCAGTGCGCCGCGTGGGCCACCTCATGCGCTGACACCAGCGGAAGTTCCGCCAGGTGATCAATCAGGTAGCGCGCAAGCGACTTCTGCGCAGGGCTGAAGCGCTCGTAGTCACGGCGGAGGACCTCTGCGAGTTCATTTGCGTCAGGCGGCACGAGCGATTGTTTCGACGCAGCACGCCCCGACCCTTCCACAAATCCACACGAACGTGACCCAACGCGTGGACATCAGCCCGGCACGTGGGCACCATGGGGGTTGTGAACCGCACCGCCATCACCCTTCTCGCACTCGCAGCGTTGCCTGCAGGGGCGAGCGCCACCACGCAGTGGCTCCCGTCGTCGCCCCTCGCCGGGCAGGTCAGGGGCACCGGTGCGCCCGCCGTCGCGGGCAATGACGATGGTCGGGCGGTCGCCGCCTGGGCCACTCCGGCCGGTGTCGTCACAACGCTGCGTACCCCGGGCGGCCCGTGGTATCAGCCGGTGCGCGTACCGGGAAGTGGCCGCGGTGCAACGCAGGTCGCCGTTGCCATGACCACAGGCGGGCAGGCGGCGGTCACATGGATCGAGGGGGGCCGTGTGCGGGTGAGCCTGCGCCCGGCCCGTCGCCGCTTTCTTCCCGCCATCGCACTGTCGCTTCCGGGCCGCATTGCCACCACCCCGGTCGTGGCGCTTGGCGGTGCGTGTGCCCCGCTGGTCGCATGGTCGGGCGAAGCGGTCACAGGTGGCGCCAATACGATCGAGTCGGCCTGCGCGTCTTCATCAGGGCGCTTCGCGGCCACCCGGTCGGTCTCACAGCCGGATGAGCTCGCGTTCACCCCGGCCGTTGCCGCCAGCGCAGGGGGATCGGTCATCGCCTGGCGTCGCGACGAGGGTGATCAGCACCGCGTGCGCGCGGCCGTACGCCAGCGCGATGGATCGTTTGGTGT
>Ga0194035_1002059_pt1 | contig 10131 bp, 8 predicted proteins | sample JunL2320m_MetaG_FD_148680 | JGI IMG/M metagenome (GOLD analysis project Ga0194035, IMG submission 148680) | Anoxic zone freshwater microbial communities from boreal shield lake in IISD Experimental Lakes Area, Ontario, Canada - Jun2016-L239-20m | ecosystem: Environmental > Aquatic > Freshwater >...
ACGCCCTTGCGTGCGCGTTGTTGGTCATCAACAACCTGCGCGACATCCCAACCGATCGCGAAGTGGGCAAGAAGACCCTTGCCGTGCGTCTCGGCGATCAGCGCACGCGAGTGTTGTACGTTTCGCTTATTGGGTCGGCGTTTGTGTGCGCGCTGGTATCGGCTGTTGCGTGGCGTCCGTTGACGGCACTCGCTGCTGTAGCGATTGCGCTTGCTGTCGCGCCGGTTCGTCGCGTGGTGCGCGGTGCTGCGGGCCGAGACCTCATCGCCGTACTGGGCGAAACCGGAAAGCTGCAGCTGGCGTTCGGAGTCCTCAGCGCCGTGGGTCTCATCCTCAGCCGCTAAGCATCCTCAGCCGCTCACCATCCTCAGCTGTTCAATCCCGGGTTTGTTGAAGACATCAGGTTGGGGGTTGACCAATTGTCTTCAACAAACCGAAAAGGGCGGTGCGGATGGCGGCGGTGACGGCGGCGGGTTGCTCGAGGTGAGCCGAGTGGCCAGCGCCCGCAATGGTCTCGAATGTTGCGTTGGAGCCGATGCTGGCCACCAACCGTTTGCCGAGTTCGGTGAACTTCGCGTCGGACGCTCCGGCCAGCACCAAGGTGGGTGCGGCGATTGCGCTGAGCTGATGCCACATGGGCGATTGCGTGCCGGTGCCCGCATTCCGCAGGCTCGCTGCCAGACCCTCGGCGGTGTTCTCGAGTCGATCGCTGAACCCAGCGGCTTCGTTGCTGAGCGACGCAAACAGGGGCAGCGCCAGCCATGTGCGCAGGAACGCCTCAACGCCTACACGGCCGATGTCGGCGGCCAGCGCTTCGTCGGCGATGCGACGTTGCTCGCGTTCGTTGTTGTCTTCGATGCCTGCCGTAGCTCCAATGAGCACCAACGACTGCACCATTTCTGGATGCGTGAGCGCGAGCTGCAGACACAGCCGGCCGCCCATTGAGTAGCCCACGTATGTGGCCGGGCCGCATGTTTCGGCCAGCAGATCGGCGCCCGCAGCAAGCGACGCGTCGGCGTGGCCAGATTGTCCGTGACCTGGCGCGTCGATCAGCACGACTTCGTATTCGTTGGTGAACTGCGAGGCCACGGGGAGCCATGAGCGACCTGTCTGGGTGAAGCCGTGAACGAATACGAGTCGAGGGCCGTGTCCGACGCGTAATGACGACAGGGGTCCGTGATGGCGCACGAAGCCCGCAGGCTCAGACATCGCACACGTCGTCGACGCAGACCTGCCCATCGGTGAGTTGCGCGGCTTCGGCCTCGGCTTGCAGCTGCTCGGCCTCTTTGGCGAGCAGGCGTTCGAGCACACGCTCGAAGACGTCGATGTCTTGCGCGCCCGGCACCGACCACTGGCCGTTGAACACAAACGTCGGGACGGCAGTGATTCCAACGGCGGCAGCCTGTGCGAGATCTTCCATCACCTCGCCGTGGCCGGCATCGGAATCGAGGAACGCACGAACTTCGCCAGCGTCAAGCCCGACCTCAGTGGCGCACGCAACGAGCACGTCGGGGTCGCTGATGTTGAGCCCCTCGGTGAAGTAGGCCCGCAGCAGCCGTTCTTTGAGTTCGATCTGATTGCCACGTGACTCGGCGAGCCACAACAAACGGTGCGCCATCAAGGTGTTGGCCCGCAACGCAATGTCCATGTTGAATGTGATGCCATCGGCGGCCGCCACTGAGGTGACCTGACCAATGATCTGCGCAGCTCGTTCGGCGCCGCCGAACTTCTTCGCATAGGCCTCAACCACGGGTTGCACACGGCCAGGAGCGGCCGACGGGTCGAGCTGATAGGGGCGATAGACGATCTCGATCTTGTCGGCGCCGGGTAAACCCTGCACCCGTTCGACGGCGGTTTCGAATCGGCGTTTGCCGATATAACACCATGGACACACAACGTCAGACCAGATCTCTACGCGCATACATGCCACGATAGATGCGATGTCGCTTGCAACCACGCCTGAACAACCGCTGGACCCATCGCCGCAGAACACGGCGGCCACATTTTGCGCAACCCTGATCGACGAATGGATCGAGCACGGCGTGTGTCATGCCGTGATTTCTCCGGGCTCGCGGTCTACGCCGATGGCGTTGGCGCTCACGGCGCGCCCAGAGCTCGCAGTGCACGTTGCCCACGACGAACGGGTCGCCTCGTTCATCGCGCTGGGTATTGGGCTGCAGGGCGTCCCGGCGATTCTGCTGTGCACCAGCGGCACGGCTGCGGCGCACTTTCATGCGGCCGTAGTTGAGGCGCACCAGTCGGCAGTTCCAATGATCATCTGCACCGCCGACCGTCCGCCTGAATTGCGCGATGTGGGTGCCGCCCAAACCATCGACCAGACCAAGCTCTATGGCGATGCCGTTCGCTGGTTCCACGATCCGGGTGTTGCCGACAGCGCTGCCGCACAAACGTGGCGCTCGCTGGCCGCGCACAGCTTCGCGTCGTCCACCGGTGTATGGCCAGGACCGGTGCATCTCAATCTGCCGTTCCGTGAGCCGTTGGTCGGTGTCGCCGCGCCGTTGCCTGCGCGCCGAGCAGCACCAGGACGCAGTGTTTCGTTGTCGAGTTCGGCCGCTGCATCACATGACGCGCTCATCGATTTGGCTGCGCTGCTCAACAGCGGGCGCGGTGTCATCGTGGCCGGGCACGGTTGTGGTGATCCGGCTGCTGTGGCCTCGCTTGCTCAAGCGCTCGGATGGCCAGTGCTCGCCGACTCGCGATCGGGTCTGCGACATTTCAGCGAGGTTGCTGTGGCGGCCGCAGACCAACTGTTGCGTCACGCCGGGTTCGCCTCGCAGCACATCCCCGATGTGGTTCTCCGGCTCGGCGAACCGCCCGCATCGAAGGTACTGAACCAATGGCTCACCGCATCGAACGCCGTGCAGATTCAGATCAGCGCGGCGCCCACATGGGCCGACCCTGATGCAGCAATCTCTCACCGACTCACTGCCGATGTGGCTCAGGTCTGTCGCTCGTTGGTCGCACTTGGCCTTGCGTGCGTAGTTGATGCGCAGTGGCTCACGGACTGGACAACAGCCGAGGCCCACGCGCAGCAAGCCATCACGACGGCGCTCGACAACGGCCCAACGGCGGCATTGACCGAGCCGTTGGTGGCTCGCTCTATCGGCGCCTCGCTACCCGCGAACGCTCATCTTGTGGTGTCGTCATCAATGCCCATTCGTGATGTCGAGTGGTTCGGAGAGATCACCGAGGGCGTCACCGTTCACTGCAATCGCGGCGCCAACGGAATTGATGGAGTTGTTGCAACTGCAATTGGTGTGGCCGTGGCCACGGGCGCGCCCACAGCATTGCTGATTGGCGATGTGGCGTTTGTGCACGACAGTTCAGCGCTGATCGCGCTGATGTCGCGTCGCAACGCCGACCTGCGCATCGTTGTTGTCGACAACGACGGCGGCGGCATCTTCAGCTTCTTGCCGCAGGCGTCGGCACTGGCAAGTGAGCGTTTCGAGCAACTCTTCGGTACACCGCACGGCACAGATCTCGTGGCGCTCTCGGCAGCTCATTCAATTCCGGCGGCCACTGTGCATACGTTGGCCGAACTGCGTGCAGCCCTTGCGGTGAATGGGCCGCAGGTGATTCGCGTGCACAGCACGCGTGACGCAAACGTGGCGGTGCATCAACTCGTGAGCGAAGCGGTGTCTGCCGCCATCGACCTTATGGCCTGATGATTGCCGACAGCATCGCCTGAAACTTCGCTTGTGTTTCGGCGAGTTCGGCGAGTGGTTCGCTGTCGGCAACGATGCCTCCGCCAGCAAACAAGCGCGCCTGACGTCGGTCTTGGGAGAACTCGGCGCAACGAATGGCCACGGCCCATGTGCCGTTGCCGCGTGCATCGACCCAACCCACGGCGCCTCCGTAGCGGCCGCGGCGAAAGCCTTCGACGCGCTCAATGAGATCGAGCGCCGCGTGCTGTGGGTGACCACCAAGCGCTGGCGTTGGAGACAACGCTTTGGCCAAGGTGACGACGTCGGGGCTGGGCTGCGAGAGTTGGCCCTGCATGCGCGTGCCGAGATGTTGCACGTTGGCGACGGCCACGATGGATGGCTCGGGTTCCCAATCGAGATAGCTGGCCCACGGCAACAACGTGTCGTGCACGACATCGATGACGACCCGATGCTCGATCTGGTTCTTGGGGCTGGCGAGGAGTTCGGCGGCCAGACGCGCGTCGGTTGCCGGGTCGCCGGTGCGCGGCGTAGTGCCAGCCAAAGGATGCGACGAAACCGTTGCGCCATCAAGCGCAATGAGCAGTTCGGGCGAGGCTCCGAGGAATCCGTCGATGGAGTAGCGATAGCTCGAGCCGAAGCTGGCGCGGAGTCGCAGCAGCACAGCGTGCACGTTGATTGGCTCGCTTGAGCTGACCACGATGTCGCGGGCGATGACCGCTTTGTCGAGTTGTCCAGCGCGCACCGCGTCGCGCGCGGCGGCGACAGCAGTCAGATAGGTGGCGATGTCTACGCCTGGCCGAACGCTGAAGTCGGCAGCAGTTGGTGATGGGCGAAGAGCGGGGGAGGGGACCTCGGCGTCGTCGATGATAGTGATCCAGCGTTGTCCGTCGACTCCCTTGCCGATGGTGACGGCGGGAACGATGAGCTTTGCAGAAGCGCCAGGTTTGAACGGCAGTACGCCCATGGCGACGGGACCGCACCCGGCCACACCGACGGAGTCGTGGTAATCAATTGCAGCCAGAAACTCGATCGCAGAGTCGGCTTCGATGCGGGCTGCTACTCCACGGCCGGCCAGACCGACGCCGTCGCGCACAAAGAGAAAACCATCTTCGCCGGCGAAATCATTGAGATCGATGTCTTCGTCGAGGACCCGGGTGACGGCGCGCATGTGCGTTGCTTACGACCGCGTGCCCAGCAACAGCTGAGTGATTCCGCCGCTGAGCAGTTGATGCGAGCCATCGGCAAACCCGGCAGCGACGAGGGCCTTGACCATCTCGTTGGCTGGCGGCAGGTACGCCACGCTCTTGGGCAGATAGCGGTAGGCGGCCTTGTCGCTGAGCAGCCCACCGATCTTGGGAACCACCTTGCCGAAGTAGATGCCATGCCCGAACCGCACGAGCCGGTTCTTGGGGATGCCTACATCGAGCAGCGCAATGCGTCCGCCGGGACGAACGACGCGACCGAGTTCGTTGAAGAACGCTGGCAGGTCGACCAGGTTGCGCAATGCGAATCCGCAAGTGACACCGTCGACGCTGGCATCGGGGAACGGCATCCGCAAAATGTCGGCTTGGGTTCGTGGAGCGCCGCTGCGGTCTGCGGCCAACATGCCAAAGCTGAGGTCGACAGACAGTGGCTTGTAGCCGGCTTTAGCGAGGTCGATACACAGATCGCCCGTGCCGCTGGCGAGGTCGAGCACACGGCTGCCGGCTGGGAGCGCCAGCAGGCGCACGGCTTTGCGGCGCCAGCGAACGTCGAGCCGAAACGTCATGATGCGGTTGACCATGTCGTAGCGGCCAGCAATGGAGTCGAACATTTGGCGAACGGCAACAACCTTGTCGTCGCCCTCGGGCAGTGCATCTGTATCCCACGTGGATTTCGTCATCGTGTGCAGGTTACGACCGAACGAGTGGCGCAGCATGCGCTCAAGCCGCAAGACTCTGCGAGATTCGTTTGCGGCGACGTGCCGCGACTGTGCCATGGAGGCCCTTCATGATCGACTTTACGTTCCCACCAGAGGTGGAAGAGATCCGCATGAAGGTGCGTCAGTTCATGGACGAAGTCGTTCGTCCTCGCTGGGATGCCACCGATCAAGAAGACCGCGCCGAGGTCGTCAAGACCATTGGCAAGCTGCGTTACAAGGCCAAAGAAGAGTGGGGCCTGTGGCTGCCGCACATGCCCAAAGAGTGGGGCGGTATGGGCCTTGGGCCTACAGCGATGGCGGCCGTGTCTGCTGAGGCCGGCAAGGTGGGCATCGGCCCATTCGTGCTCAACGCTCAGGCTCCCGACGAAGGCAACCAGCACACGCTCGAGCATTGGGGCACCGACGAGCAAAAAGAGAAGTACCTGCGCCCGTTGTGCGAGGGCACCACGCGGAGCTGCTTCGCGATGACCGAGCCCGAAGTGGCCGGTAGCGACCCCACGCTGATCAAGACCTTCGCCTACCGCGACGGTGACGAGTGGGTCATCAACGGCCACAAGTGGTTCATCAGCGGCGCGCGTGGCGCCAAGTTCGCGTTGCTCGTTGCTCGCACCGAAGAGGATCCAGACATTCCTCAGGCGGCCAATAGCTGCTTCATCGTCGACCTGCCATCGCCAGGCTGGACCGTGGTGCGCGACGTGCACACGATGAGCGGCGGCCATAACCACTGCGAGATCCTTATCGAAGATCTGCGCGTGCCCGCAGCCAACATGCTTGGCGGCCAGGGCCAGGGCCACCTGCTCGGCCAATTCCGTCTTGGGCCAGCTCGTTTGGCGCACTGCATGCGTTGGCTTGGCCAGGCCGAGATGGCACTCGACTTGATGGTGAAGCGCTCCATGGAGCGGTACAGCCACGGGTCGTATCTCGCCGAGAAGCAGGGAATCCAGTGGCTCATTGCCGACTCGGCCATGGAGCTCTACCAGAGCAAGTTGATGGTCTTGCACGCCGCGTACAAGATCGAAAACAAGATGGACTTCACCAGCGAGGTCTCGATGGCCAAGCACTTCGTGGCGAACAGCCTGTGGCGCATCATCGACCGTGCCGTTCAGGTGCATGGTGCACTCGGTTACTCCACCGACACGCCGCTTGCGGGCATGCTTATGCAAGCCCGCTGGAGCCGTTTCGCTGATGGCGCCGACGAGATTCACCAGATGCGTATTGCCCAGCGCACGATTGCTGCGTGGAACGACTTTGGCAGCACCAAGAAGGCCACCGGCGACTTGCCGCTCTGAGTGTGCCGAGCGCGTAGCGGTGCGTCTAGCGCGCCGCTACGGGCGCTTTGGTGAACTGCATTGCTCCGTCATCAAGCGGTGACTTCAAGAACATGGCCTTGTCGCGCCCATAATTCTGCGGGTTGACCCATGGCTCGCGGTCGCCCTGCTTGGGGAAGCGGTGCATCTCGCGCTGCATGTAGCCAGCGGTAAAGTTGTCGATCCATGGACGCTGGGGCATCGACGCGTCGTCGGGGCGCAGACGCGGCGTGCATTGCGTGCTGTTAGTGGTGCGCATGTGGTTGAGTAGGCGGGTCACGTATTCGCAGATGAGGTCGGAGCGCAGCGTCCACGATGCGTTGATGTAACCAAACGACGATGCGAGGTTGGGGATACCGCTGTACGCGAATCCCTTGTAGGTCCACGTGGACGCAAAGTCGACTGGTTCGCCGTCGACCACGAAGCTCATCTCGCCAAGGGTGACCATACGCAGGCCGGTAGCGGTGACGATGATGTCTGCGTCGAGGTGCTCGCCCGATTTGAGTTGGATGCCGGTTTCGGTGAACGACTCGATTTCGTCGGTCACCACCGAGGCCTTGCCGGAGTTGATTGCGGTGAAGAGGTCGCCGTTCGGTACGAGGCACATCCGCTGATCCCAAGGGTTGTAGCTGGGGGTGAAGTGCTTTGCCACGTCGTAGTCGGGACCGAGTTGTTTGGTGACCATGTCGAGCAGGGCGGTCTTCACCTTGTCGGGCTGCTCACGAGTGCGCTTGTAAATGATCTGCTGCAACTTGGTGTTCTTCAAGCGGGTGAGCTTGTAGGCGAGTCGGGCGGGCAGCACTTTGCGGAACGTGTTGGCGATGGGGTCGGTGTCGGGCCGGGCAACCACGTAGGTGGGTGAGCGCTGCAGCATGGTCACGTGTGCAGCGGTGTCGGCCATTGCGGGGATCAGGGTCATCGCTGTTGCGCCAGAGCCAATGACGACCACGCGCTTGTCGCGGTAGTCGAGGTTGTCTGGCCACGCTTGGGGATGGATGACTTGTCCGGTGAACCGTTCGCGGCCGGCGAACTCGGGGGTGTAGCCGCTGGCGTAGCTGTAATAGCCCGAGCACATGAACAGGTAGCCGCACGTGTAGGTAAGCGTCTCGGTGGTGTTGGTGGTTGCGTCGGTGCGAGTGGCGGTGACGGTCCATGTCGACTCGGCGGTGGACCATTCGGCGTTGGTGATGCGATGGTTGAAGCGGATGTGCTTGTCGATGCCGAACTCGCGCACTGTGTCGCGCAAGTACTGCAGGATCGATGGCCCATCGGCGATTGATTTGGCGTCGGTCCACGGCTTGAAGCTGAAGCCAAGCGTGTGCATGTCGCTGTCTGAGCGAACGCCCGGGTAGCGGAACAGGTCCCACGTGCCGCCGATGTCGCTGCGGCCTTCGAGAATCACGTAGCTGCGATCGGGGCACTTGTCTTGTAGGTGGTATCCCGCTCCAATGCCGGACAGGCCAGCGCCGACTACAACCACATCAAAGTGTTCTACTGTCATTGCTTGTCCCTTGCAGATCGTGTCGGTCGCGCCGATCTTACGTTGTGCTCTGCGCGACCGTGACTTTGGCCCAGCGGTAATCTGCTTTGCCGCTTGGCGAGCGTTCGATGTGGTTCACGAAGACAAAGTCCTTGGGCAGCTTGTACCGGGCAATGTGGTTGGCGGCTTCGGCCAGCAGGTCTGTCGCTGAGACGTCGTAACCCTCGCGAATGCGCACGACTGCGACGACTTCGTTGCCCCAGCGGTCGCTTGGCCTGCCGGCAACAAGGCAGTCGTAGACGCCGGCGTGAGCCTTGATCGCAGCCTCAACTTCTTCGGCGAAGATCTTTTCGCCGCCGCTGTTGATGGTGACGCTGTCGCGGCCGTGCAACTCGATGGTGCTGTCGGCGCGGAGCCTGGCTCGGTCGCCGGGTATTGCGTAGCGAACACCGTTGATCACTGGGTAGGTGCGGGCGGTCTTTGCTTCGTCGCCGAGGTAGCCCAGCGCGAGGCGACCACTCTTGGCGAGCCAGCCGAGTTCGTCTTCGCCGGGGGCGAGTTCGCGATCGAGATCGGCCGAGAGCACATGGTTGCCTGGCGACATGGGGAACGTGCCGGTGGACGCGCTGGCGCCGGCGGACACGTGCGAGAGCTGGCCGCCCGCTTCTGATGAGCCGAGGCCGTCGACGATCATCAGCGTGGGAAGGTGGCGCAGGAACTCAGCTTTGAGATTTGCCGAAAGGGGCGCGCCGCCGGAGAGCACGACTGTGAGGCTTGAGAGGTCGTAGGTGCCCCGGTCGAGTTCGTCGAGTAGCGGGCGGGCGAATGCGTCACCGACGATGAGTAAGAAGTTGAGGCGCTCGCGTTCGATCAGGCTCCAGATATCGACCGGATCGAGTCGGTCGGGGGAGTCCTGCACGAACACTGTGCCGCCGGTGTGCCATGTGCGAAAGCTCATCCAGTGGCCGGCGCCGTGCATGAATGGTGGGGCGAGTAGAGCGCGTAGTTCGCCGACTGCTTGGGTGGCGAACTCGTCAAGCGTGGTGGCTGACACCGGTCCGCCAAAGCATTCGACGACGGCGTCGCCGCCGCGCCACAACACGCCCTTGGGCATACCGGTGGTGCCGCCGGTGTAGAGGATGTAGAGGTCGTCGCCGCTCAGGGTGAGAGGTGGCTTGGCGTTCGATGATTGGGCGAGGGCGTCTTCGTACCAGACGGCGCCGGGGAGCAGTTCGTTGCCTGAGTTGTCGGGAACCTGCAGGATGACGCGAACCGAGGGGACGTCGTTGAGTACCTCAGCGAGCGTTGGTGCGAATTGCGAGTGCACCACCACTGCGGTGGCGCCCGAGTCGTTGAGCAGGTAGCGCAACTCTTCGGCGACGTAGCGGTAGTTCACGTTGAGCGGGGCGACGCGGGCCTTGAAGGCACCCAACATCGACTCCAAGTATTCGTTGCCGTTATGCAGGTAGATGGCGAGGTGATCCTGGCCGCTTTGCGATCCGGTGAGGTCGGCCCGCTCGGTGCGGCAGCCGAGTTGTTGCGAATGCAAATAGTTCGCGAGTCGTCGTGTTCGGTCTGTGACGTCGGCCCATGTGAGTCGTCGATCGCGAAAGACCAAACAGAGTTCGGTGGAGCGAGTGGCGGCGATTGCTTCGTGAACATCGCCCATGTTGAAGTCGACATGGCTGGAACTCATGGGTTGGCAAGTTAGGCGGAGTTTGGGTCTCGCAACGAATT
>Ga0194035_1002060_pt1 | contig 10127 bp, 9 predicted proteins | sample JunL2320m_MetaG_FD_148680 | JGI IMG/M metagenome (GOLD analysis project Ga0194035, IMG submission 148680) | Anoxic zone freshwater microbial communities from boreal shield lake in IISD Experimental Lakes Area, Ontario, Canada - Jun2016-L239-20m | ecosystem: Environmental > Aquatic > Freshwater >...
GCAGTGTATTGATTGATTGCCTTTTAGAGGGTAACTGGAACGCGCTAAGCTCGGCATTGTCGCACTTGGCCTTGCCTGTCCTGTGTTTTGCCTTGCTAGCTGCGGCCCCCATCATTAAGCAAACTAGAGCAATCATGCTTGAAATCGTGGGCAGTGACTACGTGAGATATGCACGAGCCAATGGTTTTTCCAAAAAAACGATTGAAAAAATTGCACTCAGAAATGCTGCGGGGCCTCTTTTGACTTTTTTGGGTTTAGAGTTGACCTCGCTGCTTGCGGCTGCAGCTTTGATCGAATATATTTTTTCTCTCAGTGGTCTGGGTCAGTGGGGATTGAATGCGATTTTGCTTGGCGATTTCGCTGTCGTCCAGGGATATGTTTTGACACTGGCGTTGAGCTCGATGTTGATTTTTATGGTGATTGATCTCATGGTATTGTTGCTTGAGCCACGCAACTGAATTTCACTATGTTCACTAAAAAGGATTCGTCTGCTGTCGTCAATTTTGTGAACTATTCCTTGGGTATCTCAAGGAGAAGTCCAACGTTTGCAGTGGGTTTTTCGATTGTCGGCTTGTTTTTGTTGTTGGCTATGCTGGCTGACTTTATTGCACCGTATTCTCCAACGCAATCTTTTTCTTACAATGTCTTGAATCCGCCCGATGGTCGATTTCTATTGGGTTCAGATGGAAACGGAATGGATGTTTTTTCCAGAGTGTTGCATGGATGCAGATATGCATTTGGGATTTCAATTCCTGCTGGTCTCATCATGATTTCGATTGGAGTGCCCCTGGGTCTGGTTGCTGGATACAGAGGAGGTTTTATCGATGAGGTTTTATTGAGAATACTTGATGTATTGCGCTCTTTTCCAACAATCATTTTGGCTTTAGCAGTTGTGGCGGCTATGGGACAAAGCCTGACGAGCATGGTTCTAGTGATAGGAGTGCTCGATAGTCCCATATTTGCAAGGGTTGTCCGGGCAGAAGTTTTGGCACTCAGGTCTTCAACGTTTGTCATGGCAGCAATAGCGATGGGAAATCCGGCGTGGAGGGTCATGTTTGTACACATCCTTCCAAACGCCATACTGGGTGTAACGGCGCAATTACCTATGAGGATGGCTTGGGCCGTCAGAATTAGTGCCACCTTGGCATTCATAGGGGTGGGCATTCAAGCTCCTACTCCGGAGTGGGGTGCAATGATTCGACAAGGAGCTGAGTACGTCATTACTGGCGAATGGTGGGTCGCATTATTTCCCGGTATCGCATTGATGTTGTTGGTGTTGGGATTTAATCTGCTAGGCGATGGACTCAGTGATATTTTGGATCCAAGGCGTAGGAGCGTTGATAAATGAGCTTAATTTCAATTGAGGATTTGCACGTTCATTTTATATCCACAGGTATCGATAATCAATTGATAACGGCCAAAGCGTTGAACGGCGTGTCTTTCAGCCTAGAAGCTGGTCAGGTCATGGGTATTGTTGGTGAGACTGGCGCTGGCAAATCATTGACTGCAAACTCGATACTGGGCTTACTAAGACCGCCAGCAAAAATTGTCAAAGGGCGAATCCTTTTCAATGGTGAAGATATTCGGGTCTATGACCATGAGTCTTCTTCCGTCAGGGGCAAGCTAATTACGCTTATTCCTCAGTCGCCAAAAACATCGCTAGACCCAACAGCTCGAATTGGAGATCAACTCATCCGAATGCAAGTTGAGCACGGGACGGCTAACGACTCAGATGCTTATGCACGCGCATTGAACATGCTAGAACAAGTTCAAATTCCTGATCCATCAAGAAGAATGAACGCATGGCCACACGAATTATCGGGCGGTATGGCACAACGAGTATTGATTGCTGCAAGTTTGATCAATTCACCGAAGTTGGTCATTGCGGATGAGCCAACGACTGGATTGGATTTAACGGTTCAAGCAGAAATATTGGATACGTTAAGAAAACTTGTTAATGCGAATAATATGAGTTCAATAATTATTACCCATGATTTGGGAATAGTTGCGCATTATTGTGATCGCATGGCAGTGATGTTTGCGGGATCAGTTGTAGAAGAAGGGGATGTCGTATCAGTTTTCAAAAAACCACTTCATCCTTACACGCAAAGTTTGATAGCATCTACTCCAAAACAAATTGCCAAAAACGGATACAAGCGAATTACCACAGGTCCACCAGATTTATACAACCTCGGAAATGGATGTTCGTATAAAGACAGGTGCAACAAAGCTCAGCCCATATGTGAGACTTCGCCACAATTGGTGAGCGTAGACTCCGGACATAAAACATTGTGCCATTTTCCCGGCCAATCAACAAATGCATAAACCTCTGATTGAAATTTGTGAGCTGACTAAAACCTTTCCCTCAGCGGGTTTTGATCAAGTGCTTGCGGTTGATAATGTGAGTTTGAAAATTAATACAGGGGAGTCTGTCGGGTTGGTGGGAGAAAGTGGATCAGGTAAATCCACAATAGGCTTGCTGATCTCAAAGTTGATCTCAGTCAGTTCAGGTCGGATATTTTTTGAAGGGCAAGATATCACCCATTTGCCTGAAAGAAAGATGCGAGCATTGCGCTCGGATATTCAAATTGTTTTTCAGGACCCTTGGGGTTCTATCAATCCTAGGTTTCCGATCGGGCGTACTTTAAGTGAACCACTTCTATTGCACACGGTATTGAACAGTGCAGAGCGTGAGCAAGAAGTTAAGATTTTGGCGGATAGAGTTCAATTGCCACAATCAACACTAGAGAGGTACCCACATGAGTTATCGGGTGGTCAGCTTCAAAGAGTGTCTATCGCTAGAGCAATTGCTTCAAAGCCCAGATTTCTCATCATGGATGAGCCCACGAGCTCTCTTGATTTGTCTGTTCGTGCTGGTATTCTTGAGTTGTTGAATGACATTCGACGCGATACAGGATTGACACTTTTACTGATCAGTCACGATTTAGATACGGTTGAGTTGATGACCGAGCGATTGGTTGTCTTGTATCTTGGTAGAGTGGTTGAGCAAGGAAGAACAAGTGATGTTCTTTCGAATCCTGTGCACCCATATACGCAAACACTCATATCCTCGAATTTGCCGCCAGATCCAAGTGTCATCCTGAAAAGACTTAAAGCCACCGGCGAAATTCCAAGTCCTCTGAATGTACCTAAGGGGTGTTTGTTCGGATCGCGTTGTCCTTTGTTTAAAGCAGATTGCGCAATCAATTCGCCAGCATTAGTTGAGTTGGGCCACTCAGTAGATATGAGTGCAAAACACTTGGCTGCTTGTAATAGAGTTCAAGACTCTAGCTATAAGATACTTTGAAAATTATCGTTAATCAATCATCATCTTCACATGTCAATTCATTCAAATCAAAATCCTCAGCATTCTTATCCCTTTGATTCAAAGAAGACCCATCTTGGGTATGGAGTCATCGATATCGTCGTCAATATTTACACGCCAGAGTCGATAGCGGAAAATAGAATCCCCACTGACGAGAATTTCATGGAAAAGGTTAGGTTGGATTCTGCGTATAGCAACGGTTTGACAATGGAGCAATATCTTGAAAAAATGGATCGTGCAGGTATAGAGCGTTCGTTACTAATTGCCACAAGGTGTGGTGATCTTCGAGTGCGCGGTTCGACTGAAATTCCTTATCACTGGGTTGCTGAAATTTGCAATAAATATCCGGATCGGTTTTCTGGATTGGCTGGACTTGATCCAACCAGAGGAATTGCCGGGCTAAAAGAACTTGATCATGCCGTTCGGGAATATGGATTTGTGGGAGCACATTTTTATCCTCATTGGTTTGACGAGGCGCCCGATAGTGCTGTTTGGTATCCTTATTATTCGAGATGTGCGGAACTCGACATCCCTGTAATGATGCAAGTTGGCCATTGCTTGGTTTATCAAAAGGACAGGCGATTGCCCAATGTTGGCCGTCCAATGACGCTTGATCAAGTGGCAATACATTTCCCGGAATTGAATCTGATTGGCATACACCTGGGGTATCCATGGACAGATGAAATGATTTCTGTATGTTGGAAGCATCCCAATGTTTTCATGGCTGGTGATGCATATGCACCCAAGCACTGGCCCCAATCGGTCGTTCATTACGCAAATACATATGGCCAGGATAAATTTTTGTTCGGAACCGACTGGAAGGTGATCGATCCCGAGAGAGCCATGTCCGATATCATGAATTTGAATTTTCGTGAAGAATCTTTGAGGAAAATCTTGCGTGGTAATGCAATGAAACTATTTAAATTAAAATGAGCAATCCTTTATCTAGCGAGGTCATTGACGAGCTCATAGATATCTTGGGGAAAGATAATCTCTTGATGGATCAACTATCACGAGAGCTTGCTTCATCCGATATATTTCTTTGGCCTGAAGCCGTCTTGGTGCAGGCAGTTCTGAGGCCTGAAACAACTGACCAGTTGTCAAAAGCGCTCGCTATCTTATCAAAATATAAAATTCCAATTGTTCCTCGCGGTGCGGGGCTTTCTTATACTGCATCAGTCGTTCCTTTCGTGCGTGGTGTTGTGATAGATTGCCGCAACTTTAATCAAATCGAAATCAACGTTGCGGATATGTATGCCGTGGTTGGGTCTGGAACGACATGGGAAGCGCTTGCTGATGCAGTAAAGCCACTGGGTTTAAGAGCTGCGCAGATCAGTCCGATATCTGGCAGTCGTAGCACCATTGGAGGCACTGCTTCGCAAAATATTCCTGGCGGACTAGAGCACTTTATTGGATTGACCGTGGCCTTACCCGATGGATCAATAATTCAGACTGGTTCTGCTTCGCAAATAGGAAACAATTCATTTTCACGGTATTCTGGTCCTGATTTGACTGGATTATTTTTGGGTGATTGTGGCGCCTTTGGTGTCAAAGTATCTTTGGTTGTGCGTTTGACGGTAGATCGACCAGCTTGCTTCTCATCCTTTCAATTCAAATCTGCGTCGGACATGATGGACGCTTTGATCATTTTGCGTCAGCGTGAATTTGTTTCTCGAGCCTTTTCAATGGATCAATTGAAAGCCAAATCTTCGTCCAAAGTCGATGCTGAGGAGACATTGAAAATTGTCAAGGCAGTAGCTTCGGATGCTTCCTCGATTTTTAATCGTGTAAAAGACCTCGCTCATCTGGCCTTGGGTAGAAATGATCTGTTGAAATCAAATTGGTCTCTTCACTTGACCGCAGAAGCTTTGACCACGGAGATCGCCAATGCTCAAATGGATTTGGCAAGAGAGGTTTGTATAAAAAATGGCCTAGAAATAGATAATTTTGTTCCTAAAACCATGCGTGCAAAGCCATATTCAATAAGAGGAATGGTCGGACCTGATGGCGAGCGTTGGGTTCCAATCCATGGAGTCTTGCCACTCTCCAAAGCAAAAGAGTGCATGCAGGCCTTGCAAGTAGCCTTGAAAGATAAGCAGAGTATGTTGCAATCCGTGGGTGTCAGTTACTCTTGGATTATTTCGACCATAGGCGCTTATATAACAATTGAGCCCATGTTTTATTGGATGGATCAATTGGACGCAATTCATATCACGAACTTATCGCCTAGAAATCAAAGTCGATTCTCGGGCAGAAAAGTCAATCAACCTGCAAGAGATTTGGTTCGGGAAGTGCGAGAAAATTTACGTCTCATCATGGGTGAATTCGGTGCAGTGCATACGCAAATGGGGCGCTTTTACCCTTATCTAAATCTTCTGACCCCAGATTCAAAAGACTTTGTTCAGCGCATCAAAAAGGCGCTTGATCCAAACGGTCTGATGAATCCAGGGGTGTTGGGATTAAGTTGATTGAAAATGTCAGAAAATAAAATTACCAAACATTTTGTAAGCATCAATAACAGGCGACTTCATTACCATCGATGTGGTGCTGGTCCTGTGTTAGTATTGCTGCATGCTTCTGCTTGTTCAGCAAAAGTGATGAGACCTCATATTCTTTACTTCAGTCGAGATTTCACTGTGATGGCGCCTGATACCCCCGGTTTTGGTTTGTCGGATCAGTTATCGATCGAAGAAGTGACCACTGAGGATCTTGCAGATGCACTGTTGGAAGCAATCAATATTCTTGGCATCAAAGAAATATCCGTATATGGTCGCCATACGGGTGCACAAATTGCTGTTGAGTTTGCGGCAAGGCACCCCGAGCGCTGCGCGATGGTTTTGACCGATGGTTTTCCAACTTACTCAATGGAGGAAAGAAAAAGGCGTTTGGAAAACTATTTGCCTCCAATCGTCCCTACTTTTGACGGGGCTCATTTGATATGGTTGTGGTTCCGTTATCGGGAGCAACATGTTTTTTGGCCTTGGAATGCTCAAAGTGATGATAAGCGTGCAGATGCAAATGTCCCTGATTTGGATTTTTTACACCGTGGAGTAGTTGAAATGCTTGAGGCTGGGGATGGGTATCGAATAGGGTATGCGACAGCGTATCGCCATCGCGGTCTAGATGTGGTTAATGATCTCAAGGTTCCAGTGTGCTTTGGTGGTAGGCCAGGCGATAGTCAAGGTCATACACCAGACATGATGCCTGAAGGCACATGGATTCAGAAATTTGATCGGGATAAGAACGAGGCGATGAAACTTGAGAGAGAAATACTCTTAAAAAATATACCCCAAGGTTACGCTCCAGATGCACCTTTGTGCAAACCAATCACTGGTCGATCGACGACCAACTATATCAACATCAATGGATCACAAATACTGATCAGAACGTTTGGTGATTGGACTGCAAGCACCCCCTTGGTCATACTTCATCAGTTGCCTGGCTCATCGACTCTTTATGAGTATTTGATCTGTCGTCTTGGAAATGCAGTTCCAGTCATAGCCTTTGATATGCCTGGCCATGGTGAATCAGAGGAGTTGCAGACGAATGTTCAAACGATTGATTCATGGTCAAACACACTGCTATCTGTTCTGACCACTTTGAATGTCAATTCGTGTCACTTGTATGGTCACAATGGAGGGGGGGCAGTTGCTGCGCAATTTGCAATCCATCACCCAGATCGCGTTGCAGGTTTAATTTTTGACGCTCCAGTTTATTTTAATAAAAGTAAATGCAAGGATTGGGTCGATAAGTGGCTTGATGGGGTCGAATCGGTTAACCCTAGTTGGGACGGCAGTCATCTTTTGCGTATTTGGCATATGAGAAGAGATATGGGTATATGGTGGCCTTGGTTTGAGAAAAGTCACCATCATAAACGCCAGCATCTTAATATTGAACCAGGAAGGATTAATTTGGAAGTTCGAGAATTCTTAAAGCAACCATACAACTTTTTGAGTTCATGGAGAGCAGTCATTCATTTTGAGATGATTGAGAAAATTTTGACCATAAAACAAAGAAAATTATTCATCTGCGCAAAAGACGATCTGTTCGAGCCTTGCTTTGGAGAATTTTTAAATGCCGATTTGAGATTAACCGCCTTTGAGATTGATGCTGAGGAAAGTCATAGGGCGAGTCATATTGTTAATTTCATTCAAAATTCAAGAAGTGATTGATAGATTGAAAAAATGGTGTGATCAATAACGAATAATTTATATTTAAAAGGCTTGTTAAATGTCTACCGCAATTAGAAATGGTGCATCGAAGTCGATTTTGATCTCTGATGGAATTCGTGCTTCTTCGAGGCGTACTCCTCAGAAAATTGCCATCACTGAAGGACTTAGAACGTTAACGTATCAACAACTTATTCATCGGATTGATCGAGTCTCTAACTTGGCCCGCTTTGGGTTGATGCTTCGTCATGGTGATCGTGTTGCTTTGTTTATGAAAAATAGACTCGAATACATGGAATTGGTTTGTGGACTCTCATCCGCCGGGATTGCGGTCGCAACAATTGGCCCTAACTCTTCGGTTCCTGAGGTTAAGTTTTTGTGTGAGGATTCTGGTGCTCGAATACTTTTTGTGGATCAAGATCTTTTAGAGATTGCTTCTGCCGCAAACACTGCATGTGTAGAACAGATTATTGTGATCGGCGATGATTATGAATCGCTATTAAAACAGGCCTCAAGCAATGTGTTTGATGGCAATGTCTCTGAGCACGATATATTTTCAATTCCCTATACATCTGGTGCAACTGGACGCCCCAAGGGTGTCTTGCTATCGCATCGTGGACGCGTTCTTTCGTGTTATGCAATGGCCTCAGAGCATGGTGCTTACGGTCCAGATGACAAGGCTGTTGCGACCACACCCATGTTCCACGGTGCTGGGTTCTTGATGGCGCTGGTACCTATTTTTTTTGGTGGATCAGTCGAAGTCCTACCTAAATTTGATATTCACAACCTCATGTCAACAATTGAGAGGACGCGTGCGACCAGTGCATACATGGTTCCCACTCATTTTGCTGCATTGTTTTCTGGTGATCCTGGTGCTAAAAAATACAATACATCCTCTTTAAAAGCTTTGATATCGGGTACCGCTCCTTTGGCTCAAAGCATGAAGAGTCAAATCATTGAGCAATTTGGAGAAGGTATTCTTTTTGAGCGTTATGGAACCACGGAGACCAATATAGTTTCAGCTCTCAGGCCTATCGATCAACTCAGAAAAATAGCATGTGTCGGCCAATGTTTGCCCGCAACCTATATTCAAATTCTGAATGATGATGGTGAGCCAGCAGCAGTTGGTGTTGTGGGTGAATTGGCTGTGGCGTCTCCTTATTGCTTTTCTGGTTATCATAATTTGCCAGAAGAAACAACCAACTCTACAAGGGGGGATTGGTTTATCACTGGGGATCTGGCAAGGGTGGACGAGGAAGGTTATTTATACATCGTTGATCGTAAAAATGACATGATCATCACTGGTGGCGAGAATGTTTATCCTCGAGAGGTTGAAGAGGTTTTGCTGATGCATCCGTCAATAAGTGAGTGCGCAGTTGTTGGGATTCCTCATCCGTACTGGGGGGATGAAATTAACGCTTATGTGGTACTCAAGTCCAATGCGCAAACATCAGTTCAAGAGTTGGATATCTTTTGTCGCTTGCATTTGTCGAAATATAAAGCCCCTAAAAATTTCAAATTCACAAGTGATTTGCCCAGAAATAGCATGGGTAAAATATTAAGAAGAAAATTACGTGATTCATTCAATACATAAAACCTAACTCTTGATACGCTAGCATTTTTTTGAGTCTATTGTTAATCAGTATATTTGTCGTGCAGTTTGGAGTTGGAGGATTTAATCAGAATCATTAGTGTCCCAACGGTTTTCAGATGAGAGGGAGCTGAAATTGCTCTAAATTTGTACCAGAAATTTCCTGCTCCCTCGTAAATAGTTGATTTATTCGAGTTTTTCAAACATGGATAGACTCAAGATTTGTAGAGTTTCGTAGAGTGGTTGATATAGATTTGTGTTTTGACTGCGTTCATTGTTGTACCCAAAAATTTCATTATTCGTAAATGCGGCTTGATCCATTTGAAGAACAATTCCACCTGCCATCTTGGGCGGTAGAGGTATGCAATGAGCTCGGGCTTGAGTGTTGTTCACAAGCGGCACCAGCATGATCGCTCGTGGGTTTTCAACTGGAACAGGTGGGGCTACCCCCACTTCGATTAGTACAGCCCTCTTTTACTTCAACCGCTCTTGAATTCACCAAAGGACTTGACTTGAAACAGCCTCAATTTATCTCTCTTCATGCCCATGTCCCCCGCGACTTGCGCGGCCACGACATGGTGCTTTATGACAACCTGTGTTTTGTTCACGGCATCATCCCCGATGACCTGAGCAACCCCAAGACCCCACTACCCGAGAACATTGAAGACCAAACCAAGCGGGTGATCGAGAATTTAAAAACCATCGCAGCCCAGCAAGGCTTGGGGCTACAGCATGTGTTGACCCTCAAGGTTTATTTGGTCAACATCACGCGTTTTTACGATCGTTTTGAAAAGACTTATTCAAACCTTTTCAGTGCCGAGATGAGCCCCACCCGAAGTGTGATTGGGGTCGAGGGGCTGGAGCGCGGTGCCCTCATTTCGATGGACTTCACGCTTTTCAAAGATCACTAGTCAATCATTGGCCGAGCATGGACCAGCCACTGGGGAAAGCGAGCCCTAGGACAACCATGAATTGACAATCCTAGGGGTCTGAACCATGATCGAATTTATAGTTCACTTTCTCAAGGAGGCCGCGTGACAGA
>Ga0194035_1002061_pt1 | contig 10126 bp, 9 predicted proteins | sample JunL2320m_MetaG_FD_148680 | JGI IMG/M metagenome (GOLD analysis project Ga0194035, IMG submission 148680) | Anoxic zone freshwater microbial communities from boreal shield lake in IISD Experimental Lakes Area, Ontario, Canada - Jun2016-L239-20m | ecosystem: Environmental > Aquatic > Freshwater >...
ATGCCCGGCCACCCGTTCAACGGCCTCCGGTTCGATGCGCGCCCCGGTGCGCCCGTAGAGCCGGCTGGTTTCGACCAGGTCGGCGACCACCACCCAGCGAGGCGGATGGCGGGTCAGCACCGACCCCGGGGCCAGAACGAACTTCGCGTTGCGTGCGCCGGTGTATTCGCGCGAGTCGCCCTCGCGCAGCCCGACATGGGACAACAGTCCGGCCACCAGCGCCGCATGCACCCGCGCGGCATCGGCGGGCTCTGCGGCGCCGTCGGCCTCCTGTCCACTTCGCAGGCCGATGCCTGCGGCGATACCGCGCAGCTGACCGACCAGGTCCTGCCACTCCCTGATCCGCAGATAGTGCAGGAAATCCTCACGGCACATCCGCCGAAAAGCACTGCCCGACATGGCTTTGCGCTGACCGCGCAGATAGTTCCACAGGTTGAGATAGGACATGAAGTCGCTGCTCTCATCGGCGAACCGGGCATGCTTGGCGCGCGCGGCCTCCTCCTTCTCCGCGGGCCGCTCCCGGGGATCGGGGATGGACAACGCCGCGGCGAGAACCAGCACCTCCGGTAAGCAGCCTTCTACGTCGGCCTGCAGGATCATCCGGCCCAGCCGGGGATCCACCGGGAGCTGCGCCAGTCTGCGTCCGAGATCGGTGATGAGCCCGTCGGCGTCGAACGCGCCCAGCTCCTGCAGGACGGCGATCCCGTCGTTGATGCTGCGCCGTTCGGGCGGGTCGAGGAACGGGAAGTCGGCGACGTCCCCGAGTTGCAGTGCGGCCATCTGCAGGATCACCGCGGCCAGGTTGGTCCGCAGGATCTCCGGGTCGGTGAAGCGGGGCCTGCCGTCGAAGTCCGACTCCGAGTACAGCCGGATGCAGACCCCCGGTGAGGTGCGACCCGACCGACCGGCGCGCTGGGCGGCCGACGCCTGGGAGATCGGTTCGATCGGCAATCGCTGCACCTTGGTGCGCCTGCTGTAGCGGGAGATTCGTGCGGTACCCGGGTCGATCACGTAGCGGATTCCCGGCACGGTCAACGACGTCTCGGCGACGTTGGTGGCCAGCACCACCCGCCGGGTCAGCCGGCTCGTGTTGGGCGCGAAGACCTTGTGCTGTTCGGCCGTCGGCAGCCGCGCGTATAGCGGCAGCACCTCGACGTCGCGCTGAGTTCCGCGATATGCGCCCCGGATCGCTTCCGCGGTGTCGCGGATCTCCCGTTCCCCGGACAGGAACACCAGCACGTCTCCGGGCGGCTCCGCGGAGAGTTCCCGCAGCGCATCGATGATCGCCTCGGTCTGATCGCGCGGTTCGACGCGGACCACCTCGTGGTCGGGGTCGTCGGGGTCGCCGCTCGAGTCGACGATGCCGCCGAGGGACGAGGCGGAGGAGGAGCGAGACGTTGAGCCGGTCGAGTCGAGGGTTGAATCGTCGTCCCCTCCGCGGCCGGGGACCGGGAGTTCCAATGGGCGGTAACGGATTTCGACCGGGTAGGTGCGGCCGGAGACCTCGACGATCGGGGCCGGTCCCGCGGGGCTGCCGCTGAGTCCGATTTCGGCACCGCCGAAGTGTGCGGCGAACCGCTGCGGTTCGATGGTCGCGGAGGTGACGATCAGTTTGAGATCAGGCCGCCGGGGCAGCAGCTGGCGCAGGTAACCGAGGAGGAAGTCGATGTTGAGGCTGCGCTCGTGGGCCTCGTCGAGGATCAGGGTGTCGTAGCGGAGCAGACGGCGATCGCGTTGGATCTCGGCGAGCAGGATTCCGTCAGTCATGAGCTTGACCAAGGTCCGGTCGCTGACCTGGTCGGTGAACCGCACGCTGTAGCCGACGGCTTGACCCAGCGGCGTGGCGAGTTCTTCGGCGATGCGTTCGGCAACGGTGCGGGCGGCCAACCGGCGCGGCTGGGTGTGCCCGATCATGCCGCGCACACCGCGGCCGATGTCCAGGCAGATCTTGGGCAGCTGAGTGGTCTTGCCGGATCCGGTCTCACCGGCCACCACGACGACCTGGTGGGCGGAGATGGCCGCGGCCAGTTCCCCGCGCAACCGGCTGACCGGCAGATCCGGATAGCTGATGGCCGGAACGGCGGCGGCCCGGGCGGCCATCAGGCGCTCGGCGGCGGCGACCTGCCGGGACAGTTCCCCGAACTTCTCGGGGCTGACGGGCGAGCGCAGCCGGCGATCCAGGCGGGCGGCGTCGCGAAGGGTCAGACCATCCAGGCGCGCACGCAACTCGCGCACGTCAACGCCGGACGCCTGGGACACTGGACTGAGGATAGTTCTGGGATGGGGATAGTTGCCGAAGGGGTGAACCATGACGACAGCACTGATCGTCGGTGCTCTGCTGCTGCTCGCCGTCGGCCTGGTCTCCAGTCAGCTGTTCCGGCTCAAGGACTGGCTCGATCGCCAGCCGGCCATCCCCAACCCCGAGCCCGACACCGACGATCCGGACCGCCCCGGGACCGGCGGACCGCAGTAGGGCGCGGAGCCTCAGATCCCGATGGTCAACTGGGTGTAGATCAGCGGGGCGATCTTCTCGGCCATGTACAGGTGCCCGGCGTCCGTCGGATGAACCCCGTCGTGGCCGATCAGATCGGGACGTCCGACGAACCAGCCGGCGTCGATGGGGTCGACGAACGTCGCGCCGATGGCGGCGGCCTGGGACCGCAGGCTGTTGCGAATGGTCAGTACCGCCGGAGGCGGGGTGGCGGTCGGCCAGGGCGGACCGATCACCAGAACCCTCGCGTCCGGCGCGACGAACCGCGCCAGGTGCAGGGTGCCGGCGGCCAGTTCGGGGAACTGGGACGGGTTCACCGGTTGGTCGTTGCGGGATCCGAAGAACACCACCAGGACGTCGTTGCGGTGCACCGCCCGCGCCGTCAGGTCCTGAAAGACGCTGCCGTGTTTGCCGGGTTGTCCGTACCCGGCACCGCCCTCGGCTGCCACGTCGGCCTGGATGGCGACCCCGCGGCGGGCGAGCAGTTTCCACGCCTGCTCGGTCCAGGACCGCGGCCCGTTGCCGCCCTCGGTGGTGCCGGCGGTGTAGGAATCGCCGATGACGGCGATGTGGGTGGGCGCCGCGGCCTGACCGGACGGCGCACCGGAAACGGCCGGCACCGCACCGGCGACCACGATCACGGTCGCCGCCGCAGCGCGAAAAACGGCTTGTCTCAACCTCACCGGCACCTCACAGAGTCGGCTCAGCCTAATGCCGACTCAGCCTGCTCGGGTGGAAGGCGGCGCCGGCCGAGTCTCCCGCGTCCCCGCGACCGCGTGCAGCCTGCCCGCCGGGGCGTCGGGGCGCACATCTCGGGTGGCGACCATCCGGCGCATCCAGCGTTGCGCCGGTTCCTCGACGAGGTGGTAAAGCAGCATCGCCGCCACCATGGCCACCGCGATCAGGCCCGCCACAGCGACCTTGGCCTGCGTCATCGACAGGATGATGTGGTACTGCCGAACGGCCCAGTCCCACACCGTGTGCACGGGTTCGTGAATCATGTACAGGCTGAACGAAATCCGGCCGCCGTAGTGCATGAGCCGAGTCGACAGAACCGCGGGCAGTGAACCGGTGCCGACCGACAGCGCCACCACTACGGGAAGAAACAGCACCGCCGTCAGCGCACCGGAGTCCACCATTCCGGTCACCGGGTGGGCGTTGAAGTAGTACAGGCCCGCCACGATGGCTGCGACGAGGGCCACCGAGACGTAACCGGCGGCGCGGCGGCCGGCGTCGGAGAGCCGCGACCGGCGCACCGCAGCGCACGCGAGCGCCCCGGCGGCGAACTGCGCGACGATCCTCGGCAACCAACTCCAGGGCGTGTAGAGCATCCCGCTGCCCAGGAGCAGAACGGTCGGCGGCAGAGCGGCAAAGACGGCCAGCATCAACAGTGTTCGCGTTCGCGACACCCGGGCGATCCGGAAGACCACCAGAACCAACCCTCCGAACAACAAGTAGGCCAACCATTCGGCGCTGATCGACCAGGCCGGGCCGTCCCAGCTGGTGTCGTCGAAGAAGGGATCGAACCACAGTTGGACCATCAGCAGTTGCCGGAGGTAGCTGATGGCGGTGAGCTTCTCGGCATCCGGTGACGGGACATTGCCGACGTGCAGTGTGACGATGATCCACAGCCCAGCCAGGTGCATCGTGACCAGATAGATCGGCCACACCCGCGAGAGGCGCAGCCAGAGGAAATGCAGGGTCCCGCGGGCCGACCACTCCGGCCCCATCCGGTCCAGGTAATTCCACGTCAGCACGAAACCGCTGAGGATGAAGAACAGATCCACGCCTTGGGCCCCGGCGTCGAACAGCGGCGCCATGTCGTCGTGCAGTCGCGGAGACGCCGCCCACAACGGCGGCCGGTAGTGAAACAGCACCACCCACAGCGCGGCGACGATGCGCAGACCGGTCAGCGCTCGGATCTCTCCGGTTCGCACGGCAGTCATCCACAGGGACTCTATCGGCCGAGGCGTCCCGGGCCGGGTTGGCGGGGCCTACGCCGAGAATGCCGGATCAGAGGACGTCGATGATGTCGTTCTTCAGCGCCTCGGCCTGGGTGCCGAACACGGCCTGCACGCTATTGCCGACCGCGATCACCCCGGCCGCGCCGAGCGCCTTGAGCCGGCTGTGGTCCACCCTGGACGGGTCGGCCACATCCATCCGCAGCCGGGTGATGCAGGCGTCGACGTTGACCAGGTTCTCCCGGCCGCCGAACGCCGCGATCAACTGCTCGGCCTTGCTGTCGGTGAGCGGACGGGCCGCCGTCGCGACGCCCGCAGCGCCGGCTGCGACCGCGGTGGCCGAGACGGTGCCGTCGCTGAGGTTGGCCTGTTCCTCGGCTTCGAACTCGCCTTCCGGCTCGCGGCCGGGCGTGCGCATGTTCCACTTCGTGATGACGAACCGGAACAGCGCGTAATAGACGACGAAGAACACCAAGCCCATCCCGACGAGCAACGGGACGTTCTTGGCCGCCGGTGCGGTGCCGTAGAGCAAGAGATCCATCAGACCGGCGGAGAACGAGAAGCCGAGGTGTATGTCGAGCAGGTAGGCGATCGCCAGCGACAGCCCGGTCAGGATCGCGTGAATGATGTAAAGCGGGAACGCGACGAACATGAACGCGAATTCGAGCGGTTCGGTGACCCCGGTCAGGAACGCCGTGAGCCCGGCCGCCGACAGGATGCCGAACGCCACCTTCTTCTGGCGCTTGTTGGCCACCTGAATCATCGCCAGCGCCGCACCCGGCAGCCCGAACATCAGGATCGGATAGAAACCCGCGGTCAGATGTCCACCCGTTGGGTCGCCGGCGGTGAACCGGGTCAGCTCGCCGGTGACGACCGTGCCGTCGGGCTTGGTGTAGCTGCCGTAGAGGAACCACACATAGGAGTTCAGAATGTGATGCAGGCCAACGGGTATCAGCATCCGGTTGGCGAACCCGTAGGTGAACGCGCCCAGTGCGCCCGAGGCGCCGATGAACTTGCCCAACCCGGTCAGGCCCGAGTTGAACACCGGGTAGAAGTAGCTCATCGCGAAGGCCACCACCAGCGTGGCCAGCGAGACCGCGATGGGGACGAACCGCCGGCCGCCGAAGAATCCGAGGTAGGGCGGCAATTGGATGGTGTGGTAGCGGTCGAACAGCCAGGCGGTGAGGAGCCCGACGATGATGCCGCCCAGAACGCTGTAGTTGATCTGGGCCTGTTTGCCGGCTTTGTCGAGCACTCCCTCCAGCACGAACGGCGACATGGTCTTGAACACGGCCTGCATCACCAGGTAGCCGACCACGGCGGCCAGAGCGGTGGACCCATCGGCCTTGCGGGCGAACCCGATCGCCACACCGACGGCGAACAACAGTGCCAGGTTGTCGAAGAGCGCCCCGCCGGCCGCGCTCATGGCCTGGAAGAACGGGCCGATGACCGGGGCCTTGATCTTGCCCAGCAGGTCGTCCTGACCCAGCCGCAGCAGGATGCCGGCGGCCGGCAGCACCGCGATCGGCAGCATGAGGCTCTTGCCCAATCGCTGCAACTGCGCGAACCCGGGGATATTCAGCCCCGATTTCCCTTGTGCCCCTGAGGCTTTGGTGGTGCCACCCATGTTCGGACCAGCCCTTCCGTTGTTGCGGCTCGAGGGCAGCTTAGACCACAATCATCCGACGTGAGCGGCGGTTTTGGCCTCCCCGGCCGCAACTGATCTCTATCCTTGCCCTCTAGACAACCGTAAAGGAGCCCGCAGTGACCCAGACCCCGGTCTTCGCGCCCGTCGAGGGCCGCGCACTGACACTGTCCGACGTTCCCGATCCGGTCTTCTCGCAGGGCATGGTGGGCTACGGCGCGGCCATCGACCCGCCCCGCGAGGTGATCTACGCCGTCGCACCGGTGAGCGGCAAGATCCTCAAACTGCTTCCGCACGCCTACGTGATCATGACGCCCGAGAATGTCGGCGTGCTGGTGCACCTGGGCCTGGACACGGTGCAGCTGAACGGCGAAGGGTTCACCGCGCATGTCGCCCAGGGCGACACCGTCGAAGCCGGGCAGCCGGTGATCACCTACGACGTCCCGGCTATCGTGGCGGCCGGAATGAGCCCGGTGGTACCGGTGGTGGTGATGGACGAACGCGAGCCGACGAACATCGACCTCGCCGAGGCCGTCAGCACCGGTGCGCAAATAGATTGCTGCGCACATCTTTTCACGGCAAACAAGTAGAGGCGGGATCGGTGGAAGTCATCATTCTGCGCGATTCCAAAGAGATCGGCGGGGTCGCCGCCGACGCCTTTGAGGAGTTGCTCGACCGCAAGCCCGACGCGGTGCTGGGCCTGGCGACCGGTTCCTCGCCGCTGTCCATCTACGACGAATTGGCCGCCCGCTCCGAGCGGGGGCGGATCTCGTTCAAACAGGCCCGCGGCTTCACCCTCGACGAGTACGTGGGTCTGCCGGCTGACCATCCCGAGTGCTACCGCAACGTGATCGACACGGTGTTCGTCTCCCGGGTGGATTTCGCGCCCGGGGCAGTCCAGGGACCGGACGGCCTGGCCGCCGATATCCCGGCCTCATGCGCGGCCTACGACCAGGCCATCCGGGATGCCGGAGGGGTGGACCTGCAGATCCTCGGCATCGGCACCGACGGGCACATCGGTTTCAACGAGCCGGGCTCGTCGCTGGCGTCGAGGACCCGGATCAAGACGCTGACTCGCCAGACCCGGATGGACAATGCCCGCTTCTTCGACGGCGATCTGGACGCCGTGCCCACGCACTGCATCACCCAGGGCCTGGGCACCATCTCCGAAGCCCGGCACGTGCTGCTGGTGGCCACCGGCGGTGCCAAAGCCGAAGCCGTCCACCACTTGGTCGAGGGCGCGGTCACCGCGATGTGGCCGGCCAGCATCCTTCAGCACCATCCGCACGTGACGGTTCTGCTCGATGAAGCCGCGGCCCGCCGGTTGCAGCTGGCCGACTACTACCGGGAGACCTATCAGGCCAAGCCCGATTGGCAAGGCATCTAGGTGCTGCTCACCGCAGGGGAGGTGCTGACGGGCTCGGAGTTGTTGCGGCCCGGCTGGATTGAGGTCGACGGTGGAGTCATCACCGCGGTGGGGGCCGGCGCCCCCGGGCGCCCTGCCGACCTCGATCTGGGAGATGCGACGGTGGTGCCGGGATTCGTGGACACCCACGTGCACGGCGGCGGAGGCGGGAGCTTCTCCGTCGCCGAACAGACCGCCACCGCGGTCGCCCTGCACCGCCGGCACGGCACCACCACCCTGGTGGCGTCCCTGGTGACCGAGGCACCCGGTGATCTGCTGCGCCAGGTCAGCGAGCTGGCTGACCAGGTGAACGCCGGTCTGATCGCGGGCATCCATCTGGAGGGGCCGTGGCTGGCCCGCGAGCGGTGCGGAGCCCACGACCCGGCGCTGCTGCGCGATCCCGAACCTACTGAACTGCAATCGGTTTTCGACGCCGCCGCCGGCACGATCCGGATGGTGACGCTGGCACCGGAACGCACCGGCGGCCTGGCTGCCATCCGCTGGATCGTCGGCTCCGGAGCGGTGGCCGCCGTCGGGCACACCGAGGCCACCTACGCCCAGACCCGGGAGGCCATTGACGCCGGTGCAACGGTGGGCACCCACCTGTTCAATGCGATGCGCCCCATCCATCACCGCGAGCCAGGTCCGGTGATCGCGCTGCTGGAGGATCCGCGAGTCACCGTGGAGATCATCACCGACGGTGTGCACGTGGACGGCGCCCTGTACCGCCACGTCACCCGCAGTGTCGGGCCCGATCGAGTGTCGTTGGTGACCGACGCGATGGCGGCGGCTGGAATGGCCGACGGCGGCTACCGCATCGGTCCGCTCGACGTGGATGTCTCCGGCGGAGTTGCGCATCTGGCCGGCACCGACACGATTGCGGGCAGCACCGCGACGATGGACCGGTTGTTCCGGTTCGCGGTGACCCACAGCGGGTTGTCCCGGGATGAGGCGTTGCAGTCCGCGGTTCGCCAGTCGTCGATCAATCCCGCTCGGGCACTGGGCCTTTGCTGCCCCGAGCTTCGGGCCGGCGCAGCCGCCGACCTGGTTGTGCTCGACGGCGACCTTGCGGTCTCGGCGGTGATGCGCCAGGGCAGGTGGGTGTCCGAAAGCATCTCGGACGCCTAACAATCGGGTTGTGGCTCGGCATCATCGCTGGCTGCGGCACACCTACCTGTGGTCTGGTGGACAGCGATGAGTACTTCCATGTTGCGAAAAGCCGGCCTGGCCGCCGCTGCCGCCGCGGCATCTGCCGCGGTGGCCATCGGTGTGCCGCTGGCGATGGCCGCTCCCACCGCTGTCCCACCGTCGGACACCGCGGGCTACCTCGACTCCACGGCGCGGTGCACGGCACCTGATGCCGCTGTGCTCTTCGGCACCACCAAGTCCTCACGGATCGCCATCTGCAAGACCGCCGCCGGCGCATACGAATACCGCGGTGTGCGTGTCACTGACGGCGCCAAGCTGATCTCCGCTGCCGAACAGACCTCCCCGGACACCTACGTCGTCAACAACGACGGCGTGAAGTACACCGTGACACCGACGGCACTGAGTGTGACCGCCAACGGCAACACCTTCCGCACCGAGACCTGGACGGACTTCCACGCCCCCGCGTCGCCGGCCACCGCCGCCACCGGGACGCCGACATCAAAGGCGAGCACCTCGGCGACGCCCTCAACGTCTTCGGTTCCCTCGGCCTCGTCGGCTCCCAAGACCTCGGCCGCACCGAGTTCGGCTGTGCCACCGCCGCCACCGCTCGCGGCGGAAGTGGGCGGCGGCTCTTCAGCAGGCTGACACATGGGCGGGCAGTCGGGTCACGGCGTCATGCTGCTCGACTCCGCGACCCTGGCCCAGATTCTTCCCGTGCTGCTTCTGACTGGCCATTCTGTTCCGGCTTTCGCTGTCGGAACCGGATGCCGACGAGCCCCTCTGAGGCTCATCGCTCTGGCCGTGAATACCCGCGCTCAATCCACCTTTGCGGACATCTGATCGCCGGGGCGTGCGGCAACATCACATACAAGGTGGTGTTCTCCTGGTATTGCTTTCGGTCCGGATCGTTCAGGTTCGCTCTCCGGTAGCCCAGGCTGTGGATTTTGAACTTCCCTTTCAGCGCATTGAGGTTGGCCCATAGTCGCGGTCTCGTGGGTTTGTCGGCCCATCCGTCGTACTGCAATTTGACGTCGACAACTCGGTAGCGGGTGTCGTTCGGCGTCGTGTGCGAGATCAGGCCGTCGACTTCCTTTGTCCCGACTCCGTTTCCGCCGTACTTCCGCAGGAGGTTCCCGATGAGCAGGAACGAGATGCGGTTCGGGTCCGGTGCGTCTCCGGTGCCGGCGTGACGGCGGAGCCAGCGTGAGACCACCTGCGCCCCCTGCGAGTGTGCGAATACCAGCACCTCGCCTGGCGTGGAACGCAGAAGCTCGTCGAGTGCGGTCACTCCGCGTTCAATGGAATGTGCCGCCAGGGATGCCGGGTACCTCACTTGGATGACGTTCTTCCCGGACGTCACCGATCCGCCGAAATGATGGACCATCGTGTTCCCGAACACGTTGTAGTCCAGAGGTTCGATGGTCAGCACTGTCGGGGCGGACATCTCATTCACCGGCTGTGCACGATGGCCGGCG
>Ga0194035_1002062_pt1 | contig 10104 bp, 6 predicted proteins | sample JunL2320m_MetaG_FD_148680 | JGI IMG/M metagenome (GOLD analysis project Ga0194035, IMG submission 148680) | Anoxic zone freshwater microbial communities from boreal shield lake in IISD Experimental Lakes Area, Ontario, Canada - Jun2016-L239-20m | ecosystem: Environmental > Aquatic > Freshwater >...
CGAATCTGGACACATGATGTATTTGAATCTCCCTGACCTGATTCAGTTTCAAAAGGATCTTGCCAACTTTCTTCAGTAATGAGACGTTTTTTTGCTCTGTTGGTTCTCTGGGTTCTTCTCCGATTGTGCGGTTTTTCGAGCCGTGCATGAATCTGTCTCGGCCTGCTCCGTGAGGCAGTTCGACGATGTCAGACAATCTTCTGAAAACACTTTCCAAAGTGTCCGATTGACTCAACAATCGGCATTCATCCTGCCGCTGCTCTCCGCGTCATCTATTCTCCTTGCTGTTGCTTTTTCTATTGCGTATCCTGTCGCTAGGGGACTTTTCGATTTGGGCAAGAGATGTTCGGGAAACCGAATCAAACTAAGCGAAGGGAACGATCGCTCTATGTTTACAAAGCCAACGAATTTCGAACCGACGCCGCCCCTCTTTCGCAGCGCACGAGAACTTCTTGCACTGCATGGTTATTCCGATGCCGAATGCGCTTGTCTGATTGCGAATCGAGAAGCGGCGGCACCTACTTTGTTTGAATGCCTTCAGGACAAGGCCTTTTTTCATCTTTGTACCGAAGTGTGCCAGTCTGAAGAATTTAGCAACACAGAACGACGAGAAGCCTGTTCTTATCACCGCTATTTATTCGATCGAGATGCCTCCGGATTTCATTTTCCAGTCTGCTTTCACTCGCCGTTCGTAGAAAATTCCACAGCGATTCACACAGATGTTCTTTCATTTCCAGATCCTAAGAAAGATTATCTTCTACGCCTTCAAGATCAGAGCACCCCCTGGTTTGAATGATGAAAGAAGAAGCATTGCCTTTTCAGTTTCCAAGTGGGCGTTGAGTGTCGAAGCGACAATGCCGACACCGTTTTTCTCAGTTGCTCCGCAGGTTGATGACACAGATTTTCTACCCGCTTCGATTTTTTTCTTCTCGCGGAATTCTCTCATGAGCATTGGCAACGGACAGGCTGATCAAGCCCAACAGTCACGAACGGGCCGCGATCGAAGACTGTTGGCCTCGGGATCGTTGATAAATTCTTCTTTTATCGGATCGAGGACGAGTTTTCGCTGAAGCATCCACGCTAAGGCCGCAGCATGGCAGGTAATGTGGGAGTGACGCATGACTTCAGGATTCGTGACCGTCGGCTTACGCGACTTCACGCAATCAAAAAAGTTTCGCGCGTGCGCCGACACATCAAGTCCTTTGACCTTTGTTACTGCCTCGGGGATTTCTTTTTTCAGTAACTCCGGGTGAACCTCGATTTCGCCGCTGTCACCGGTTTCCACCCACCCCTGATCACCCACGAAACGCACCGGACAGGTTCCGAGTTTCGTAATCCAATTGGGGCCTCGTTCGCCAAATGGCGTAGAGAGAAAATCGAGAATGAGCTTTACGCCATTGTCATACCGACAAGTAACGTTCGACGAAGTCGGCTCATACTCAACAGGCATCGTATTATCAGCAGAATTTGCCCACTGGCACAGATCTACTGTATGCGCACCCCAGTCGAGCAATCGAGCACCGGAATCGAAGTCGTACTGCCCACGCCAGCCACCCGAAACATACTTCTGGTTATAGGGCCGCCACGGCGCTGGCCCCAGCCAAAGATTCCAATCGCACGACTCACGGGCTGGCGTCTGCTCTCCGGGCAGCCAAGTGTTGTCGATTTGCGGCATGTACACAGATGCATACAGTGTCTGAAGTTTCCCAAGTTTTCCACTGCTGGCCATCTGCACTGCGTGCTGAAAATTCGGGACGCTTCGGCGCTGCGTACCAGCCTGAAAAATCCTTCCTGTTTTCTTCATCGTGTCAGCAAGGTCCTGGCAATTTTTAATTGTCAGGCCGCAGGGTTTCTCACTGTAGACGTCCTTGCCTGCTTCCGCTGCCATGATCGATGCCTGCGAATGCCAGCGGTCGCCAGTCGCCACGAGTACTGCATCGATATCCTTGCGAGCCAACAGCTCGCGGAAGTCGCGAAACAACACGCAGTCGCCGGTGCCATAATGTTTGTCAACAAGTATTTTTCCAGCATCGCGGCGGCTTGCCTGGACATCGGCAATCGCAACACACTGAACGTCTGGCATCGCCAGCATCATTGTCAGATCGTAGGTGCATCGGGGGCCGATGCCGATCACTCCAAGGCTTATTTTTTCGCTCGGTGCAACTGCACCGCCGAGTCCGAGCGCCCGAGAAGACACAACGAGAGGAAATGAGGCTGATGCTACGGTCGCTGCAACGCTTTTGAACACCTGCCGCCGTGTAAAAACAACTGGTTGAGTCATGACTTTTCTTTCCCTGCTTTCGTTTTGAATCACTGAGCTTCTAGCGGCTCTCCAAAGAGCCTCTTTTCTGATGAACGGATGAACGATTGTGCAAGAAGCCTACAGAATACAGTGCAATAAGTCTTTAAAAATCTGAGTAACTTTTCAGCGAGCATGTAATGCCCTCATTTTCCTCGATAGACTCATACCGACAGACCAACAGTGGATTGGTATAACTTTTCTATGACATTTGATCTTGATAGCTTCTTGGGGACGCTTTCAAATACCGGAATACTTGCGCGCCGAAGTGTTGAGAATTTTCTTTCTACAGCGCCACGTTCTCAGGATGCGCAAAGCACGATCCGAGAACTCCTACGTCGAAACGATATTTCTGATTTTCAGTCGCAGCATCTACTTCAAGGAAAATCGAATTTACTGTGCGTCGGCAACTACACAATTCTTGACAAACTCGGTTCTGGCGGCATGGCGAGCGTCTACCGAGCAAAGCATCGTTATCTGAATCGAGTTGTGGCGATCAAAATTCTTCCCGGTCACAAGGATTGGGATCGTGAGGCGGTTGTACGATTTGATCGCGAATGCAAGCTCACCGCGAGCCTTTCGCATCCCAATATCGTCACCGCCTACGATGCTGACCAGATCGATCAGGCTGACGGATCACACATTCTGGTCATGGAATGTATCGACGGAGTTGACCTTTTGACGCTTGTCAGAAGAGAGGGTCCGTTACCCCTGGCGCAAGCGATCGACCTGGCGTTGCAAGTGGCTCACGGTATGGCGTACGTCCATTCCAAGGGAGTCATTCATCGAGACTTAAAACCGGGCAATGTCATGCTCGACACCTCTGGCGTAATTAAAATTCTTGATCTCGGAGTTGCTGGCGTTTCATCGCAGCCGGATTCAATCGCTCACAGCCAACTCACCTCCACGGGAGCTGTCTTTGGAACAATCGATTATATGGCCCCGGAACAGGCTGAAAGTACAAAACAAGCTGATGCCCGATCTGATATCTATAGCCTCGGATGCATGTTCTATTTTCTTCTGATGGATAAAGCTGTGTACGAGCGATCAACCGTTATCGACAAAATGCTTGCCCATCGAGATGAACCGGTCCCTTCTCTGTCTGAGGCTCTCGGCATCCCTTTTTCAGTGCTCGACCGAGTCTTTTCAAAGCTCATCGCCAAGAAACCGAAGGATCGATATCAGTCAATGGCTGAAGTTATCGACGACTTTCAGATGCTGCGCATTTCTAGCGAGAATATGCCGGAGGCTACTTCGACCACACTCAGGACTCCCGTCAGATTTCTTTCTGGAAGCAGTGCGCTCATTGCGACTGGAGGAGTCGCTGCGATCGTCGCGGGATTCATTGCATTTTTCAGCAATCAAGTGAGTTTTGAATTTCTTGCGAGCGTCTTTTCTACAACTCATGTCACTCCTCTCTCCGATGATACGAAGAGTGCGATCAAAGATAATTCCGTAGCTCTGGGAGTTCTGCGAGATTCGCTTGCATATGAAACACCAAGTTTTTCCGGAATCAGTCAATCAAACTCGATTGGAATGGAGTTCGTTGAAATTCCTGCCGGAAACTTTCTCTTGGGAAGTCCAACGAGTGAACCAGGACGTTCTTTGAATGAAACACAGGTTCCCGTTTCTCTGACTCAAAAGTTTTGGTTGGGGAAATATGAAGTAACGCAGGGACAGTGGAAAAAAGTAATGGGCTCACAGCCGTGGAAGGACAACAATGGCATCGAAATTGATGACGACTATCCGGCTGTCTTTGTTTCATGGGAAGACGCCACACAGTTTTGCAAAACGTTAACCACCGTTGAACGCGAGAACGGAACACTTTCGGCGGATGAGTTGTATCGACTGCCGACAGAAGCGCAGTGGGAATTTGCATGCCGGGCCGGAACAACGACGGCGTTCTCATTTGGAGACGATGTTTCGGTGCTCGGTGACTATGCATGGTTTCAGGAGAATAACAGTGGCAGTGCCCATAAGATTGGCGAAAAGAAACCAAATCCGGCAGGCCTCTATGACATGCACGGCAATGTGCACGAGTGGTGTTCTGACTGGTCTGACTGGCTTCAGAGTCAACGTCAACGTCAGGGAGGAATTGATCCAGCTGGTGCATCCCATGGTTTCTACCGGGTTATTGCTGGCGGAGGATGGCGTTACGCCGCGTTTGGTTGCCGCTCAGCCTTTCGCACTCCCGCCATTCCACTGGGCAACAACAACGATCTCGGTTTCCGTGTCGCCTTAGTTTCTTCGGTATCGCATGCTTCGGCATCGCAGGCCAACGCACTCTCAGCACCTACCGGCACAAACGCGATCGCCTCGGAATTTCCCGACTGGCGAACGAACGGGAACACCGTTCAAAAAACAATCGACAGCATGCGAACAGCAGTTCGTCCATTTTCTCAAACTTTTTCCCATTTAGAAACTCTCGAGAACGACTCCGACTATCCTTGGGGCGAGGGTTTCTTCTATGGGGGGATCCTTGCTCCCAATGGAAAAATTTACTGTGTGCCTCGAAATGCGAACTTTATCAAGGCCATCGACCCGGCAACTGGTCTTGTGACGGTATTTGGACAGCAGGCCTATGCGTACGACTGCCAAGGAGGCGTGCTGGCTGTTGATGGGAAAATCTATTGCACGCCACGAAGTGGAACTCGCGACAGCGTGCTCGTGATCGACCCGCAAACCAATACGACTTCTTTTGTTGGATCCGGAATTGGGCCGCTGGAATTTACGTGCGCGGCCATGGGATCCGATGGCAGGATCTACTGTCCACCATTTAAAGGTCACGATGTCTTAGTCATCGACGTTCACAAACAGATGCTTTCTCGGATACGAGTCTCGGAGTCGCTGCTCGATAATGCCTATCACAGTGCGACTCTTGCAGCAGATGGGAAAATATACTGTGCTCCGCTCAGTGCGAATCAAATGCTTGTGATCGACCCTGCCACAAATGACACTACTTTTTTCGGAAACGTCCCGAAAAATCAATCTTATTACGGTGCAATCCTCGGTCTTGATGGAAATATTTATTGTATTCCGTGGCACGCCACAAACGTCCTTGTTATCGATCCAGTCCGTCGTGTCGAACGATTTCTTGGCCCGCTTCCTTCTGCCCCTCGTTCCAAAATAGCGCCGCGATTTGACAACGGAATGTATGCCGGGGGAGTGCTCGCTCCTGATGGAAAAATCTACTGCGTGCCCTCCCAGGCTGAGAACATCCTTGTCATCGACACTGTTTCACAATCACTCGACTGCTTTGGAAAATTAATGGGAGCCGAGAAGTATCGAGGTGGAGTGCTGACGACCGACGGAAGAATCTTTTGCATTCCATTTTATTCGACTGAGGTGCTCGTTCTCGGAACGCCTCGCCCACTCGATCCCCATTGGCCTCTGAGCCGAATCGTCAATAAGTTTTAGCGTTGACGGCCCAAAGATTTACGTGAACGATTATTTTTTGCCGCCCACAAAAAGCAGACTGGCACCAATACGCAATTCGCGCACAATACTGTCTGTTTATAGTGTGACCCTTGTCTCCATTTGATTCACTTTCACTTATGCGCCACGCACCACTCGCTCCTTCTTTTTTTGAGTCCAACCGTCGTCGGCTTACTGTGCTGCTGCCTCAGAAGAGCGTGGCTCTTCTGCATGCTGCGGATCTGCTTCCCACCAGTGGAGACGGAACATTACGACTTCACCCCGCACCTGACCTTTTTTATCTCTCAGGCATTGAACAGGAGGAGAGCGTGCTTGTGCTCGCCCCCGATGCCCATGAACCGCTTCAGCGTGAGATGCTTTTTGTGCGTCAGCCCAACGAACACCTGAGGCAGTGGGAGGGAGAAAAACTGACAAAGGAAAAGGCCCAAGAACTTTCTGGGATTGCCTCCATTCGATGGCTCAGTGATCTGCCAGCTGTTCTCCACAGTCTGCTGTGCGAAAGCGACACTCTTTTTTTAAACTCCAATGAACACGAACGCGCGGTTATCGATGTTGAGCCTCGCGATACACGCATGGCGCGACAATTGATCAACCGCTATCCACTGCATCGATTCCAACGGCTTGCTCCACTCATGCGATCACTGCGAGCGGTAAAAAGCCAGGTGGAAGTCGATCTGACTCGCACGGCGATCGACATTACCGATTCGGGACTGCGACGAGCGATCGCAGCGATTCGACCTGGCGTTATGGAATATGAACTCGAAGCTGAGTTGATCTACGAGTTCACACGAAAAAAAGCCACCATGGCTTACGAACCAATTATTGGGTCAGGAAAAAATGCTTGTGTGCTTCACTATCTCACAAACGACAAACCCTGCCTCGATGGTGAACTCGTGCTCATGGACGTGGGTGCTTCCTACGCCAATTACAGTGCCGACATCACTCGTACCTACCCTGTCAGCGGCACGTTTACACCGAGACAGAGAGCGGTCTACGAGGCGGTTCTACGCGTTATGAAAAGTTCCATCGCACGAACAACGGTCGGAACGCTGCCACGCGATTGGAAGCGAGCTGCCCAGGAAGAGATGAAGGATGAACTCGTTACGCTCAATCTCATCACGCCCGAACAAGCCTCCAAAGACACTCCCGAAGAGCCTGCATGCAAAAAATATTTTATGCACGGTCTTGGCCATTCACTTGGCCTTGGAGTGCATGACGTGGCGCCTTTGAACGGCCCCTTCGAGGCCGGATGGATACTCACTGTCGAGCCGGGCATCTACATTCCCGAGGAGGGAATCGGCATTCGGCTGGAAAATAATATCTTAGTGACTGCTCAAGGCCCTGAAGATCTTTCTGCCCATATTCCCGTGCTTCCAGACGACATTGAATCGCTCATGAAACAGCGTTAGTTTCGGCTGGTCTGAGGCATCACGCGGTCGCCGACCGTTATGAATTTTGTTCGCATGATGTTCATCTTTTTTTGCGTTTTTCTTCTCTTGATGGCAACGGCGCGAGAGGATCATCGGGCCAGGAATGTTTTGGGTATTTTCTTCGAAGTTCTTTTTGAACAGTGGGATACGTATTTTTCCAAAAGCTCTGCAGATCACTCGTCACCTGTTGCGGACGATGATTCGGGCCGAGCAGATGCAGGAGCACTGTGACTCGACCGCCGTTGATGCACGGCGTATCACAAACACCAAAAAGTTCCTGGATTCGAACCGCGAGCACCGGAGTTTTCCCATGCTCGTAGATAAGTGTGTGCCGCTTACCATTAAAAAACTGAATCTGCACTGGTGCGAGTCGGTCAATCTCGTCAAGTCTCTCAAAGCCGACAGCAGCCTGCATACTGGCAAGCCAGTCGGCGGATTGAATATCGTCGAGTGATCGCAATCCCCGACAGAGTTCCGGCAGCATGGAGGCTACATCCGCATCATCGAGTGTCGGCAATTCGAGATCAGGTGCGACGGACGCAAGCCATCGCACACGCGAACGAAATGACCCAGCCGCCGACATTGTCGAAGGAACAACGCGATCGAACTGCGCACGCGCTTCGATTTCCAGAATCTTCGCGGCTGCAACACTGTCGGTGATCGTTCTTGGAGTCTCGTCGATCACAAGATCGGCCCAGTATGTGCGCAATCTCGCCTCCACCTGCCGACGCGTTGGATGATAGAGCAGTTCTTCGATGGAACGAAGATTGATTGCCTCAGCATCGATCCATTTTTTTTCAATCGCCGAGGCCTGACGCACGCTCGCCTCGCCCCCTGCATCGTTGATTTCAATTGCCAGAAAGAATGGTTCCTGTCGCACTCTTGATGCATGATCAAGCCGAACGCCTCGACCACCAACCATAGTGGCACGATCCTGCGTGCCGGGACGCAGACGCGCAAGCCTGTCGGGAAACGCTTCTAGCAGCGCCTGCATCAGCGACGAGGCAGGATCCTGTGCCCTGGGAGCCAACGCACCATCGACCACACGATAGAGTTGTTCCGCTGCGCGCAAAACATTTCTCGCCCCACCAGGATGCAATTCAAGTCCTTTGTCACTCTGCGAGACACCAGCATGGAAGGACTGTAAGGCGATTACACGATCGACCACATCCGATCGAGATCGAACGATTACCCGGTCACGCGGCCCGCTGTGAACATGGGTTCCCCAACGAAATGGATCGCGTTCAGAGAGCATCGCCGCTGCAACGGATGTTTCGCGAAGCACTCCATGCCGCGCACCGGCAAGAAGCAGTCGACCAAGTCTCGGATGGGCCGGAATTCGAGCGAGTTCGTGTCCCAGCGGTGTAACGCACTTGTTTTCATCGATGGCACCGAGCATGACAAGAAGCCTTCTGCCGTTCTCAACAGCATCTCTTGGCGGAACATCGAGCCATGGAAAATCATCTCCTTCGCCAAGCACAGAGAGTTGCAAAAGTGGTTCTGCCAGATCGCTGCGCAGCACCTCAGGCGTTTGGGCGTTCACGCGGTGAACGTGTGAAGCCTCGTCCCACAATCGGTAGCACCGCCCTGGTCCAGTGCGACCCGCTCGCCCGGCCCGTTGGTCAGCGGATGCCTTTGAAATAGATATCCGTTGAAGTTGTGGCAATCCTGTGGCCGGAGAAACCTGCATTTGTCGGGCCAACCCAGAATCGATGACCGCCGTAATACCAAAAATCGTGAGCGATGTTTCCGCAACATTCGTTGAAAGAATAATTTTTCTACTACCTCCCTCGACGAGCACACGATCCTGCTGCTCTGGTGGGAGGTCGCCAAACAGCGTCAGCAGCAAGTGTCCTTTTCGCTCGGCAATCGGAGCAAGTAACTGTTCACATTTGAGAATTTCACCGACACCTGGCAGAAATACGAGCAGATGCCCATCTGTTTTTTCAAGTGCATCAAGCACTGCTTCCACAACAAGATCGTTCTGAGATCGAGAATCTCCGCGACGAGCGTATCGGATATCAACTGGATACCGTCTTCCCTCTGCGGACACCAGAGGGCAGTTTCCCAGCAATTTCAAAACTGGCTCTGTTGCCAGCGTAGCACTCATCACAACGATTCGCAGATCGGGTCGAAGCGTTGACGCGATGCGCACGAGCATTCCCAGCACAAGATCCATCTCGATTGTTCTTTCATGAAACTCATCGAGCACCACTGCGCCGATTCCCTCAAGGGAAATATCTGTGAGCAACCGCCTCAGCATGATTCCGGTTGTCTCAACAAACAGTCGGGTGTCGCGACTGGTGCAAGAATCAAAGCGAACCTGATAACCGACTTCGCCACCAAGCGGCACGCCACGCAGAATCGCAATCTGCTGGGCAACTGCACGCGCAGCGATTCTTCGCGGCTGCAAAAGTATAAGTTTCATTCCGTCTGCAAGATCGTCAAGCACCGCGGCCGGGACGAGCATTGTCTTTCCCGAACCGGGAGGTGCCGTGACAACCACCGCCCCACTACGAGAAGCCTCTCTCACTTGCGAGAGCACACCAGCAACCGGAAGATCGCAACAAAGAAATTCTCGGCTGGCGGTCATCAAAAGCTACAAGATGGGGGGAAACACATGAAACCTGCGAATGATCGTTGGCTGCTGTGCATAACTATATCGTTCTCAAGACATCTCTTCGACAACACCTAGCTCCTGGTGCCTGTTTTATTTCCGTACGTGCTCATCCGCATGAAACGAACATCGCGTACGACCGGTCGAAAATCCATCTGGTTCAGAATGTCGCGATGCAAAGAGATCCCTGGAGCGATTTCGATCAATTCTAGGCCATCGGCTGTCAGACGAAAGACGCCGCGTTCAGTGATATAAAGTACGTTTTGAAATTTTTGCTGGGCTACCTCGCCGCTGAACGATATTTGATCAACTCGGTCAACAAA
>Ga0194035_1002065_pt1 | contig 10088 bp, 14 predicted proteins | sample JunL2320m_MetaG_FD_148680 | JGI IMG/M metagenome (GOLD analysis project Ga0194035, IMG submission 148680) | Anoxic zone freshwater microbial communities from boreal shield lake in IISD Experimental Lakes Area, Ontario, Canada - Jun2016-L239-20m | ecosystem: Environmental > Aquatic > Freshwater >...
ACTCTGCCCCGCCAACAGGCCTGTTGGCGGGGCAGAGCGCGAGACCCCTGCGGAGTAAATTTTGGTTCAGGTTTGCGTAGCTTTTGGCGCTAACTTGGGGGAAGCCCAGGCTACGGTGCTTCAAGCCCTCCAAGATGTTGGCGCGCTAGCTTCTACGCAATTAGTAAAAGCTTCTTCTTTGTATGCCAGTGCACCCCACGAATCGACGGGGCCTGAGTTTGTGAATGCCGTTGCGATGTATGACACAGAATTGCCGCCTTTGGAGCTGCTTGACGCCTTACAAAATTTAGAGACCATCTCTGGGCGCGAAAGGCCTTTCCTAAATGCACCTCGCACCTTGGATTTGGACATTATTTTTTATGGCAATGTCGCGCTAGATTCGCCTCGACTAACACTTCCACATCCTCGTTGGCAAGAGCGCGCTTTTGTTCTGGTGCCGTTAGCAGAAATCAGCCCAGATAAAGTCTCACCAGCGCTTTTGTCGAGCGTTGCAAATCAGCCGATTAGACGTATCAGCAAGTGAATAGCTGTTTACTGCGAAATCTTTTGCGCTTCTTCAATTTGGTATTCGAAATACCGCTGAATACTAAAGACGATGCTTGACATCAAAACCGTGGTGCCAATAAGAAGAGACAACACAATGGCTCCAATCGTTAGCCAACCCGTTTGACCAGCAACTGAATCCTCTGGCGCCCCAGGGTTGAACTTGGCGTTCCAAGCCTCTTTGGGCATGAGGGCGTAAACAATCGCATTCAAAGCGCAGCCCGCAAAGCAAAAACCTGCGAGTGGGATGAGTAGCCAGCTAGCCACGTCGTCCAGTCCAAAGTCTTGCACCCGTTGCACGCCATAAATGCCCAAAGCCGTTGGAACAGGCAGCATCCAGCCCAAGGTGTCCCAAATGCCAAATAAATAAAAGCGGTGCAACCCCAAAGGCCCACCTAGAAAGGCTAGCCAAGCTGCTAAGGTTTTGTTTTTCATGACAAGCAGTGTATCTCTGGCTATAATGGAAGGCTTTTCAGCGTGTCGCTGGCCGGGTGGCCTAGCGCGTGTCTCAAACGCTGGAACACCCCACCCACCCGAAGGATTCACTATGGTCGTCATTCGACTTTCACGCGGCGGTTCAAAATCCCGTCCGTTCTTTAATATTGTTGTGGCTGATAAGCGCGACCGTCGCGACGGTCGTTTTATCGAGCGTATCGGTTTTTACAACCCATTGGCCAAAGGTGCTGCAGAGAGCTTGCGCGTTGCGCAAGACCGTCTGACCCATTGGACTGGCGTTGGCGCGCAGTGCTCGCCCACCGTGATCCGATTGGTCAAACAAGCGGCCGCCAAGGTAGCCGCTTAAATAGCGACAAGGCGCTGCCATGACGCTCGCCCTCGAGGCCGCAGAACTTCCTGCGGATGCCATCGAAGTTGGGCGCATTGCAGATGCATGGGGTATCAAGGGTTGGTTCAAAGTTTTGCCCTACAGCGCTTCTCCGGAAGCGTTTTTTTCTTCTAAGCGTTGGTTTTTACAACCCTCCGAAAAAGGTGCCAAAACCTTCACGGGTACCGCCCTGCTCAAAATCAAAGAAGCCAAAGACCACTCCGACTCCGTCGTCGCCCATGCGCATGACATTGAAGACCGCAACGATGCCGAGTTGCTCAAAGGCGCACGCATCTTTATTTCCCGGGCTAGTTTTCCCACCCCCGAAACGGACGAGTACTACTGGGTAGACCTCGTCGGGCTCGACGTGGTGAACCGTGAAGGGCTTGCTTTGGGTCAGGTGAGAGAACTTCTCCATACTGGTCCGCAAACTGTGTTGGTACTTGCTTACTTAGAAGAAGGCAAAAGCAAAGAGCGCATGATCCCCTTTGTGAATGCTTATATCGACAGTGTCGATCTGCCAGCCAAGCGCATCACGGCCGATTGGCAGCCTGATTTCGACGTCTAAGCACTATGCGTTTCGACGTCATCACCCTTTTTCCGGAACTCTTCGAAGCCTTTTTGGTCAGTGGCGTAACACGTCGCGCCTATGAATCAGGGCAAGTGACGGTCAAACTCTGGAACCCGCGCGACTATGCCCAAGGCAACTACCGTCGGTTGGATGACCGCCCCTTTGGCGGTGGCCCCGGCATGGTGATGATGGCCGAGCCCTTGGCCGCTTGTTTAGAAGCGATTCGCGCTGAGCGTGGCCAAGACCGTCACGTGGCGCCCTTGGTGCTTTTTTCGCCCATTGGCCAAACTTTGCAACACAAGGTGGTGCAAAAGTGGGCTGACAGTGCTGGCGCTATCTTGCTTTGCGGGCGTTATGAGGGAGTGGACCAACGCTTCATTGACCAATTTGTAGACCAGCAAATCAGCTTGGGCGACTTTGTAATGTCAGGGGGCGAAATCGCCGCCATGGCTTTATTGGATGCCGTCACCCGCTTGCAGCCTGGCGTTTTGCACGATGGCGACAGTTCGCAAATGGATAGCTTCCACCCCGCCTTAGACGGTTTACTAGATTGCCCGCACTACACCCGGCCTGAGCAATGGCAAGGGCAGGGCGTGCCCGAGGCGCTCATGTCTGGCCACCATGCCCAAATAGAAGTATGGCGACGTGCAAAACGCTTAGCCCTGACCCAACGCCTGCGCCCAGACTTGATCGACGCTGCGCGCGCAGCAGGCCTACTTAACGTCCAAGATGAGGCTGTGCTGACCGAGCAAAAGTCGCTATAATGGAGGGCTTTTCGATCCTCTGGCCGGCCGCTTCAGGTCTTCTTCTTAGAAGTTACCAGAAGCCTTTTGTGTAGCGCGGTTACGATCCATCAGAGGTCTTTATGAATTTAATCCAAACCCTTGAGGCAGAAGAAATTGCTCGCCTCAACAAAAAAATCCCCGAGTTCGCTCCTGGCGACACGGTCATCGTCAGCGTCAACGTGGTCGAAGGTACGCGCAAGCGCCTGCAGGCATACGAAGGCGTAGTCATTGCCAAACGCAACCGCGGTTTGAACAGCGGTTTCATCGTTCGCAAAATTTCTAGCGGTGAAGGTGTCGAGCGTACCTTCCAAACTTATAGCCCCTTGATCGCCAGCATTGAAGTCAAACGCCGTGGCGATGTGCGCCGTGCCAAGTTGTACTACTTGCGTGACCGCAGCGGTAAGTCAGCCCGTATTAAAGAAAAGCTGGTCAGCAAGTCTGCAGCCGCCAACAAAGCCGCTGCAGCAGCGGCTGAGTAAGCTACTCCAAGCTTTGGCTTTTCATCAGCCTCCCCAAGTGTTAACTTGCGGTGGCTTTTTTGTTGCCTTTTATGGCTAATCCATCCGTTTTCAACCCACTGCAGATTCCTGTCGATCGCATCGACATCCATCTCGCGCCCGTGCCAAATGAAAGATTGTTTGCAAAAGCTTTGCAGCAACGTTTTGCGCAACCGCCAACTTGGCAGCCAGAAATCCTGCGTGAGCGGAAGTTTATGGATCGCGAACCAGCGAAGGCTGCCGTTTTGATGGGCTTGGTCATGCGTGACGAACCTACCGTATTACTTACCCAGCGCACTGAACATATGAGCACGCACGCTGGCCAAGTTGCATTTGCAGGCGGTAAGTGCGACGCGCATGACGCAGACGCTGCAGCCACTGCTTTGCGGGAAGCCTATGAAGAGGTAGGGCTTGAAACACATTACGTGCAAGTGCTTGGCGAATTGCCTATCTACATCACTGGCTCGGCTTTTCATGTCACTCCGATCGTTGCTTTGATCGATCCAGCGATGCAATTGCAGATCAATACAAATGAAGTAGCGCATGCATTTGAAGTACCTTTGGCCTATTTGATGAACCCCGCCAACCACCGTTGGCATGTGTGGGAGTTTGAGGGCGTGCAGCGCCAATGGTTATCGATGTCATATCAAGATGGACCAGACCAGCGATTTATCTGGGGTGCGACGGCTGGGATGTTGCGTAACTTCTACCGATTCTTACAAGCGTAGTAGTTATCATCAGGCTATGAGTTTCTTAGCCCTACTCTTTGCTTTCTTGATCGAACAAGTGCGCCCTTTGGCGCATGAGAACTGGGCGCATCGTGCTTTGCGTGCATGGTTGGAGTGGATCAGTCACACATTTGATGCTGGACAAGAAAAGCTCGCATGGTTGACATGGGCCTTAGCAGTTGGTGTGCCCTCCGTCTTGTCACTCATCATCCATTGGAGTTTGCTGGCTTGGTTGGGCTGGCCTGCCGCAATGATTTGGAGTGTGGGTGTCTTGTATTTAGCTTTAGGTTTTCGCCAGTTCAGCCATTACTTCACGGATATTCGTGATGCATTGGAAGAGGGTGATGAACAGCAAGCGCGAGAGGTCTTGGCGCATTGGAAACAAGTAGCGGTCGGCACTTTGCCACGCCAAGAACTGCTGCGCCATGTGATTGAGTTTTCAGTGCTATCTGCGCACCGCCATGTGTTTGGCGTCATGGCGTGTTTTTCTTTTTTTGCTGCATTAGGCTTTGGGCCTGCAGGTGCTGTGGTCTACCGCATGAGTGAATGGGTATCTCGCATCTGGGCGCATACGCCGCATACTGATAACAAATTTGTCAGCTTAGCGTTGCAAGTTTGTGCAAAGAAAGCTTGGTATGTGGTGGACTGGTTGCCAGCGCGCATGACAGCTGTTGCATTTGGAGTAGTCGGTAACTTTGAAGACGCCATCGACTGCTGGCGCAACTATGCGCAGCGCTTTTTTGACGACAACGATGGCGTGGTGATTGCTGCTACGTCTGGTGCGTTGAATGTTCAACTAGGGGGTGCTGCATTGCCTTCCAGCGGTACTGATTCGTCAGACGTTTCGCTGCAAGATGGGATTCCTAGTGATGGTCAAGACAGCGAAAGCACCCCTGGACGTTCGCCAGAAAAAAGTCACTTGGCCAGCGTAGTGGGTTTGGTATGGCGCTCAGTAGTGTTGTGGATGGTGTTGCTGGCGCTTTTAACTTTGGCAAGGTTGCTGGGTTAGTTTTTGCAAATTTGCAATTTAAATCGCAACCGAATGCGCCTCAAGGGTTACGTTTAACTTCTCGCGAACGGCGCAAAATATAGCGGCCAGATTGTCCATGCTTGGATTTCCTTTAGGAGACAGCATGCGATGCAAACTTTTACTTGGCTTTTCAGTAACTACGGCCAAGTGCTCAAAGCCTATCGTGGCATTGACCAAATCGCGCAAAACAAGGCGTGCTGTCTCTGGTTCGCCATTTAAAAATAAAGTGGCGGCTTCGTCGAGAAGTGCGGTCGCAAACGCTTCATCACGGTGAACGCGTTCTAAAACTGTTTCTTTGAAATTTCTAGTCAGTGCCATACATACCTTTCAATTTTCATATTCGTTTGTTCTTTTTTCTAGCTTTGTAATGTGCAAACAACTCTTTTGCTTGATCAATGTCTTTTTGTTGTCTATGTTTTGTTCCGCCGCCTAGCAAAACAATCAGGTTTGGACCATCTTTACCGAGGTAAATGCGGTACCCAGGGCCTGTGTTCAACACAAACTCGCCAATCCCATCGAACCATTTGACGCTCGAAAGGTTGCCCATTTCTATTCTCAACAAAGCTACAGAGACTTTTGCTGCAATCGTTGCTGGCAATGCATCGAACCATTTTTTATAGGGGCTCTTCCCGTTCTCTTGCAGGTACTCGCGTACTTCAATGCCCCTATTTAATGGTAACGAATGAGTTACTATAACAGATAATTTATTAAATAATTGCATGCGATTTCAAACCTGTAGTCGTTACATCGACCATAGAAGAAATCAGAAAAGCAAAATTGATAAGTAATTACAAAAGTTAATCAAAAGACTCACGAATACATTCAAATATTGAGTTACCTAATCAATCACTCATGCATCTTCACGCGACTCGCCAAAAAGTAAGCCCCTAAAGACGCAAGCGCTGCAACCACTGCGCATAACCAGTAGTGGGTCACTTGCCCGCTAGGTTCGCGTTGCAACAACATTCCGCCAACCCAGGAGGCGATACCCATAGAGAAGGACTGCACAGCGCCATTGAGCGACATAAAAGTGCCGCGAAATTTAGGGTTCGCGGCAGACGTGAGAAGCGCCATACCTGGGATCATGCGTCCGTTCATCGAGGCAAACAAGAGCGTGGTCGTCAATAAAATAAAAGGCAGAGGAATAGGCGTCAGCAAAGTAATGGCAAACATAGGAATGATTGAAAACAACACCGCTTTTTGAAACGTCTGACGCTTGCCATGGCGATCCGTAATGCCGCCAATCCATCTGCCCGTGAATAAGGTCACTACACCCCCGCAAAAATATAACCAAGGAATTTCGGATGCGGTCATCACATGGTTGTTTTGTAAATACAAAGTGATGTAAGGAATGATGGTGAAAGCTGCAAACATCATCGTGGCGGAGAGAAATAAAGCCATGCGTTGGTTGTGTTCGCTGAGAACTTGCATCATGCCGTGTAACACGTGTTTATCTTCGCCGTGTGCAATATGCGCATCCAATGAGGGGAGTGCATAAAACGCTAATGCGCCTACTCCAAGACACATCACCCCAATCGCAAAAAAAGCAAAATGCCAACCCCATAAATTGGCAAACATCAGTCCTGCTGGAACGCCTGCCACGGTTGCGACAGAAAAAGACGTCATCACAATGCCTGTAGCTCTGCCACGTCGCGCAAAGGGAATGACGTCACCAATGATGGTTTGCGACATGGTGTTGAGTACGCCGCCAAAAAAACCAGCAGCAATTCGCGCTGCCATCAACCAAAAGAAAGATGGCGCAATGCCACAAGCAATCGTTGTGAGCGCAAACAAGGTGTAGAGCGTCAACAGCAAGTGTTTACGGTCAAACCTATCCACGAAAGTGGTGGCAAACAAACCGGATATGCCCGCAGAGATGGTGTAGGCAGAAACCAATAAACCAAACTCAGCAAAGCTAATGTCAAAAAGCGCGGTGAGTTGTGGCCCCAATGGCATCATGATCATGAAGTCCACGATATGGGTAAATTGGATGCCTGCTAATGAAAGAAGCAAAAGTAATTCTCGGCGCGGTGAAAGTGTTGTGTGCATAGTTATATTTCCGCTCTGGTGAAATTTTGTAAGAGCCGGAGGGGATTCAGGCGTTAGTGGTATTGAAGACCAGCCTAAAAGTGGTTCTAGTAATGTTTAGGTTCAGTGAGTTCAGCAAACAACATGCCGTAGAGCTTGTAGCGCGAGGCGTTGATTTCTCCAGATGCAACAGCAGCCTGCACGCCGCATCCTGGTTCATGCAAATGCGTGCAGTTGTAAAACTTGCATTCTGAAACATGTGGCTTGAAGTCTGGCATGTAAGCGGCGAGTTGCATCGCATCTATATGGTGTAGCCCAAACTCTTGAAACCCTGGCGAGTCGATCAATGCGGTCGTGCGTTCGACATCTACCCAATACAAATTGGTAGATGTCGTCGTATGTTTGCCCGAGTTCAATGCGTGCGAAATCTCACCCGTACTAACCAACGCATTGGGTATGAACTGGTTAATCAAAGTGCTTTTACCCGTACCCGATGGTCCTAATATCAAACTGGTTTTATTTTGTAAACGTTCCACCAAGTCATCCGAGCGACCATGTTTGATAGCCAGTTGCAAAACGGTGTAGCCCATTGCCGTGTAGGGCGCTAAACGCTCCAGGGCGCGGGCAAATAAATCGGTCAGATCGCTTTTGTTCAAGGCAATGATGGGCGTGATGTGCTCTGCTTGCGCCGCAATCAAGGCGCGTGTGAGTTGCATTTGTGAGAACTCGGGCTCCGCAGCCAGCAAGATCACCACTTGGTCTAAATTGGCTGCGAACGATTTGGTGCGGATTTCATCTTGTCTGTAAAACAAGTTGCGCCGGGGCAGGATTTTTTCTATCGTGCCCTCATCGGTAGAAGGCAGCCACTCCACTTGGTCACCAACGACTACTTGGCTTTTCTTGCCCCTTGGATGACAAATGCGTCGTTCACCATCCGTTGACTCGACCATACAGTGGCGTCCATGGCTGGCCACCACTAAGCCCGTTTGGGTCATGCAACAATCCGCGCGATGCGTTGAGAAGCTGGTGGGTGCGAGTAATAAAAAGCGACAAACCAAGGGTCTGGCGTTAAGGTGGATGCATTGTCTTGGTAGAGCTTAAGTAGGGCGCTAGCTAAAGATTTGCCATCGCTATGACTTGCCGCATAGGTATCCGCTTCAAATTCAAATCGGCGTGATCGACGCGAAGACAGAGGTGTGATGAAAAAGGTCACCAAAGGCAAAAACAACATGAACAGTAGCAAAGCCAATGCACTATTGCCGCCTTGCAAGTTAGGTGCAACGCCTAAACCTGTGTAGAACCAAACTTGCTGTGACAACCATCCGAGTAACGCAAGACCCACCAAACTGAATGCAAAACTAGTCGCCATCATTTGCAAAATATGGCGGTGTTTAAAGTGACCTAACTCATGCGCCAAGACGGCTTCCATTTCGTCGCCATTGAGTTGCGCAAGCAAGGTGTCGAAAAAAACCACCCGCTTAGCCGCACCAAAGCCAGTGAAAAAAGCATTTGAATGCGCAGAGCGTCGGCTGCCATCCATCACAAAAAAGCCTTTGGCGGTGAAGCCAGCGCGAGACATCAAAGCATTCACACGCGCTTTGAGTGTGTCGTCTTCAAGCGGTGTGAACTTATTAAACAGCGGCATGATCACATTGGGTGCGATCCACATGACAAACAATTGATAAGCAACCAATGCGCCCCACGCCCAAACCCACCACCATGCACCGCCAGCTTCCATCAGCCGCAACACGAGCCACAAAATGGGTAATCCCAAGATCAAGCCAACCGCAATGCCTTTGAGTAGATCACTCACCCACAAGACAGGCGTTGTTTTATTGAATCCAAATCGTTGTTCCACACTGAATGTTTGGTAGAGCGACAAAGGCAAGCCAATCAATCCACCGACCAACATAAAAGCAAGCACCAAAACCACTTGCTGACCCATGCCTGGTCCCATGAGCTGCAATGTGACTTGGTTGAGAAAATCTAAACCCCCAAGCAATGTCCAAGCTAAAAGGGTGGCGGCATCTAAAGCAAGATCGATCAAACCCACACGGGCTTTTTCCAATGTGTAGTCCGCAGCCTTTTGATGTGATTCGAGTGTGATCGTGTCAGCAAACGCAGCAGGTACTGCATCACGGTGTTGCGCAACATGGCGCACTTGGCGAGAAGCCAACCACAGTTTGGTTAATAGATTGGCAACCAGCAACACTGCAAGTGCCACGCTCATGGAGAGAGAAGAATTCATCATAAGTGGAAGTTTAGATGAATGTATGTACCCCGCCTGTTATTGGGGATGCACGACAATCTACGCTATGCCCAATACTTCTAAGTCTCATACAGAGCTAACTTCACTCACTCAGCCCACATTAGCCAAATCTGACCTCAATCTTGTTTGGTTAGATTGCGAAATGTCTGGCCTCGAACCCGATCGCGATCGCTTGCTTGAGATCGCTGTGATCGTGACCAGTCCCGATCTATCCGTTCGCATTGAAGGCCCTGTCTTAGTAATCCACCAAAGCGATGAAGTTCTATCCAAAATGGACGCTTGGAACCGCGGTACGCACGGTAAGAGTGGTTTGACAGAGAAAGTTAAAGCCTCCACTGCGACCGAGCAAGAAGCCCAAGACGTTTTGATAGCCTTTATCAAACCTTATGTGTCTAAGGGGGTCTCGCCTATGTGTGGCAACACCATTGGCCAAGACAGACGCTTCTTAAACAAATACATGCCCAAATTAGAAGCTTGGTTCCATTACCGCAACTTAGACGTCAGCACGCTCAAAGAGTTAGCCCGTCGTTGGAAGCCTGATGTTTTTAATGCCTTCAAAAAAGCCCAAAAACACACGGCATTGGCAGATGTGCATGAGTCGATAGACGAAATGTTGCACTACAAACAGCACTTTTTGAACTTAGATTAGGTAATAACCCGAAGCTGTGGCACAATAGCGATCTTCGCTAAAAAAAGCGAACTTTGTACATCTCCCTCATACATCGGGCTCCTTGAATTGAGTCCCACGCGCTGAACAAGCCCTCCAGGGCCAGAGCAGGTTTCGTTTGATGGTTGATGTTTTTTAACCAAGAAC
>Ga0194035_1002072_pt1 | contig 10069 bp, 11 predicted proteins | sample JunL2320m_MetaG_FD_148680 | JGI IMG/M metagenome (GOLD analysis project Ga0194035, IMG submission 148680) | Anoxic zone freshwater microbial communities from boreal shield lake in IISD Experimental Lakes Area, Ontario, Canada - Jun2016-L239-20m | ecosystem: Environmental > Aquatic > Freshwater >...
TAACAATCCCACAATCACACAATCACACAATCACACAATCACACAATCACACAATTACACATATATAAAAATAAAAAATTGATTTGAAAAATCGGCTTAAATAAATAAAAGAGAGAATAATGCATATTATCGCCTGAATACAAACTTCATACTTTTTTTATTTTTTCTAAACATTTTTCTTCCATTCTTTTTCGCATCTTTTCTCTCTTTCTCAGTAATATATTTTAAGGGTCTTCCCAAAGGTTTTACTATAACAGTTTTTGCCAAGATACGCAACTGTTGTTGCATGAGTGTCCATTCCAATAAAAACATGAATTCAAGATCCATCATCTGCCGCACAAGTCAAGTATAATATGTGTGTATTTTTAAGCAGATGTTCAAGCAGATAATTTACTAAATAAATTTATTACAACAAATACGCCAACTAAAAATGGGAAAAATAACAAGAGCCATGACAGAATAGAATATCCCTTCTTGCACAAATAATTCATTAACCATGTCCACGCACCGGTAAAAATAAGTTGAATCAATATGGATGCTGGATTCATTGAATTTATTGCACTAATTACTAAAGACAAACAAGAGAGAACCAAATATATCATCGCCGGCGTGCAGAGTTGCATACTATAACAAGTTATATTAAAATAAATAAAATGACGAATTAATGTATGAAAACAGTATTATTCACAAACGCACGAAATGAAAAAAACATTGTAGAATGGGCATCGCATCATTTAAATTTAGGATTTGATTATATTTATATCTTGGACCATAATTCAGATATTCCTATTGTTAATATGTTTAAGAATAAACCACCCAATGTTTTTATAGGAAAAACAACTAATAATATTATTAAATCAGACCTTATGAGAAAAGCACATGTCGTCGCAATGCAAAGACAGTTTGATTGGATGTTATATTTGGATGCGGATGAATTTTTAGTATTAAACAAGGATGATACTCTAGTCACTTTTTTAGAAAAATACAAAAATTATGACCAAGTTGGTATAAATTGGCTAACGTTTGGTTCAAATAATAAAAATAATGTGTTAACTGAAAATGAAACCATTTTAGAAACATACACTAAATCAAATGATGCATTAAACAAACATATCAAATCATTTCTTAATTTGAAAATGAAACGCATTAAAATTAAAAGTATAAATCCACATGTTTATCTTTTAAATAATATGGAAAAATCAATAAGTGTGGATTTTTCAAGGTTGGATAAGAGGACTCCTTGGTTTTTTAACACATCAACCCATTTTAGCAGTATGAATGCATATATTGCTCATTATGAGATGCAATCATATGATACATATATAGAGAGAAAAATTAAACTGCCGAGAGATGACACTGGTACATTCAGGGAGATTATAAACAAAGACGTGTTTCATTCAGAAAATAATAATATAACCAATAATGCGATTTGTGAAAAATATAATGCCATAAATAAATGTTTAATTGAAAAAATAACCCACCTATCCCACAAGACAAGCGATATAAATATAAAATAAAAAATTGATTTGGAAAATCGGCTTAAATAACTCACCATAATTAAAACAACCGACATTCTTGAAATCATGGATCTTATTCAACGCAAACTCTCCAAATCCGAATGGGAAACGATTGAAGTGCCAGTCTCGTCCAACGAAATTGAAGTACTGAAATTGATTATGAAAGGTAACGAAAACGTCAATATAAAATACAATAAATGCAATTCTATTTTCACATTTCTAAAAATAGAATACAGTCCAGCAATGGAAGATTATGTATTTAATAAATATTTGGCAGAGAAAATTAAATTGCTTATTACAAAATACTGCGCAACATATATTACACTGAATGTAAACGCCAAACCCGTATTGAAAAAAGCAGACCTCATTCGCATCAGCAAAAACACGACGGAGAATCTTGAAAAAAATAATATTTATGAATATGTCTTGTTGGAACACATTGAGAAAACATTAAAATATGCCTCCACACGCAGCCCAAAGATGGAATTTCATTATTACACGCTCTATAAATTAATACGCAACAGCGTCCCCCTGTTAAACAGACACATTATTGATATTGTAGGCGCGATTCTCAGAGAATTGGAAGCATCTATTAGCATTACAAACATTATAGAAAATGCGGTGGAATATATTGAGAAAAATGACAACTTGCTCAAATACGGCGATATGATGCTTTATGAACATCAAAAAGAAATCTTTACAGTGTGCAAAAACCCAGACGCCAAATTGATTCTATACATTGCGCCCACGGGCACTGGAAAAACACTGACTCCGATTGGCTTGTCTGAACAACATAAAATCATATTTGTTTGTGCAGCAAGACATGTGGGATTGGCTCTTGCACGAGCAGCCATTTCAGTAAATAAAAAAGTGGCGTTTGCATTCGGATGCACCAGCGCGGCAGACATTCGTCTCCACTATTTCGCAGCAAAAGAATTCACGAAAAATAAAAGGAGCGGCGGAATTTGGAAAGTAGACAATACCGTCGGAGACAAGGTTGAAATCATTATTTGTGATATTAAATCATATCTTCCAGCCATGTATTACATGCTGTCTTTTAATTCACCAAGCAGTTTAATTACATATTGGGATGAACCAACCATCACGCTTGATTATCCAGAACATCCGTTTCACGCAATCATTCAAGACAATTGGTCTGCAAATTTGATTCCAAACATGGTACTCTCTTCTGCCACATTGCCGAAATTACACGAACTCACTGAGACTGTGAATGATTTCACCTTGAAATTTAGCACATCTAATGCAAGCGTGTATAACATTGTTAGTCATGACTGTAAAAAAACAATTCCCATTATTGATAAAAACGGTCATGTGGTATTGCCCCACTTTTTAAGCGGAGACTATGATGAGATGCAATTGATTGTCGAACATTGTGAAAATTACTTGACACTATTGAGATATTTTGATTTGAAAGAAGTGGTTCGCTTCATCACATTTATCCAAAAAGGCGGAAATTATGTGTCTCTTAGATATTCTATTCCACGAAATTTCGGGTCTATTGATGACATTGACATGAAAAGCATTAAATTGTATTATTTAAAATTGCTGAAAAATATCATTGCTGGAACATGGAGTTCTATTTATCTTTCATTGAAAAATACCAGGGAAAAACGCATCGTGCCAAACGAATCCATTGATTCAAAAGGCATTCGCAAAAGCAATAGCATTGGCCCTGGGTCTGCATGTGGCGGTGGCGGTTCTAGTTCTAGCAAATTCGCAGGTGAATCATTGAAACGAATCGCCAGTGAACAAGCGACCCTGATGCCGTCGTCGCCAGAACCAATCATCAGAGAAACCAGCACAGGCAATTGCGGCATATATGTCACAACAAAAGACGCACATACATTGACAGATGGACCAACCATATTCTTGTCAAATAATGTTGAAAAAATCGCGAAATTCTGCATTCAGCAAGCAAACATTCCTGCAAAAGTCATGTCTGATATTATGGAGAAAATAGAGTTTAATAACCGGATAAATGATAAAATCGGCGTCTTGGAAAAAGATTTGGAAGACCATGATGCATCCAATACAAAAGAAGATGAAGGTTCTGGAGAGAAAAAAGAACATAAATGCAACAGAATTCAAACGAATGAAACACAGGTTGAAGCAGGGAAAATCAAGACGCAATTGGATATGTTGCGGTCTATGATTAAAACAGCGACATTGAATGAAACCTTTATTCCAAATAAAAATCTACATTTGAAAAAATGGGCAGACGACTGCAATGTTACAGGCGCATTCTCTAGCAACATTGAAGAAGAAGTGATTAATGAAATCATGCTACTTACAGGCGTGGAAGACAGTTGGAAAGTGCTATTGCTCATGGGAATCGGCGTGTTTACCAATCATGAAAACATTGCTTATACGGAAATCATGAAGAAGATGGCTGACGAACAAAAATTATATATAATCATCGCATCTAGTGATTATATTTACGGAACAAATTATCAGTTTTGCCACGGATACATCAGCAAAGACCTGGACTTGACACAAGAGAAAATCATTCAAGCCATGGGACGCATCGGACGAAATGGACTTCAGCAAAACTATTCTGTTCGATTTCGGGACGAAGAACAAATTATGAAATTATTCACGAGCAATACTGAAAAGCCCGAAATTATTAACATGAATCGACTCTTTAATTCACGACCAAGTATGATTTAGATTTAAGATTTAGATTAAGTTAGTTCAGTTTGTGTAGATTTAATTAATAATATAATTTTTTCTTGAATTATATTATTACATGAGACGACATACAAGAAGAAGTAAAAGTAGAAGTGGAAGCAGAAAAGGCAGAGGTTCGCGTTCATCTCAAGGCGCACGACAAGATTCAAAAAAGTCAAAGATGACACACGGTTCAGAATCTATTCCTGGAAAATGTTGCGATTCAACTACCATTGGATTACATAATTGGTATAAAGATATGTTTGAAAAATTGGGATGGATGGTCTTGGCACATTCGCGGGGAATGACCGACAAAATACAAACATATTTAAATTCTTTAGAAAGATTGCGTATGGCACTCCAACAAAAAATTGCAAAAATGCGTGATCCAGATAACAAAGAAGACCTGGTAATTATGTTGAAAAATGTAGAAGAACTCCTCTCTCATTCTCAAAAAGATTTTAAATAGCGTAATGTTATAGTATGGAAAAACGAAGTCGTCATTTTAGTAAAAAACTGAGAAAATATTCAAATCCTGAAAAAGCACAACGCATGGCATATCATTATTTTGGCAAAACTGCGAAAATTTATCCGTCTTCTAACAGAGAGAAAAAATATGATATATATGACCCACGACATAAAACATGGGTTCATTTTGGACAACTCGGATATGAAGATTTCACCAAACATGGTGATTTAAAACGCCGCCGCAATTATTTGACGCGCAGCGGGAAAATTCGCGGCAATTGGAGAAAGAATCCATATTCGGCAAACAATCTTGCACGAAAGATTTTGTGGTAGACTTGTCAAAAGATTTTTAGTCAGATGAATTCTTTCTCAAAAAAAGAAAAATTGAAATGCTTTTTCTCTCTGTTGTTGTCTGCATCAAACAAACCAATAAAATCAAATGAATACTCAAACTCAACTCGCGATATTGTCAGCCTCTGTGGCGACATCATTGACAGCAACATCTGACGACACTACTCGTCTGCATCTTTCTATTCCAAAAATAAGGAAACTCTATAAATTTCTCAATGACAACTTCTTTGCAATCAAGGAGAAAATGGACAACGGAGAAAAAGAATTATTCTGGCATTTTAACATTTCGCAAGAAACCTTCATGGACGAATTCGATTACTTGATTCAATTTTCAGCAACTATTACAAGAATCGTCAAAAGAAAGGAGCGAACTTTATACACGGCGCGACAAATCAACTCTTGGAACAAGACACGCAAACAACTGCTGGATTTTGAAGAAAAATATAAAAAATACATCATTGGGATTATTAGACAGATTCCTTGCGATTTAACTCAAACAATAGCTAGCTATTTATAACTTTTAATTTAACTTGTAACTTAATTAACACTTTTTTACTGCATCGCAACTAAATCTCTGAAAACCGTTCTTCTTCTGCAAATCGGACAATTGTTTTGTCCATATAACAAACAAGTATTGAAACATGTTCTACACATTTCATGATTGCATCTCAATCTTAATCTTGATACTGTTTCATCCAAGCAAATTACACACGACGGAATATATTCTTCTTCAACTTGGACCAATGGTTGTTCTTGTCTTCTTCTTCTTTGATTCCTGTCTTGGTCCGTTTCTTGCACTTGATTCCGAATGTAAAACGCCGGAAACACATGTCTTGAAATGTATTTTTCGTAAAAGGATTGCGTATCATCTTCATCCAATGCAGCTCCATCCTCTGCGTATTGTCCCAGAGGCGTCTCTCCTACACATACAAATTCAATATTATTACTGATATCACCTGGAAAATCCTGATTGCAATATTCTTTTATATTGTTGATAAAATCGCACATTTTCCAATCAACCGGAATGTTGTATATCATTGAAATGGATGTTCGAACCACTTTAAAATAACAACACACATATCTCATTCCTTGATGAGAATGAATTTGCCCAGTTAGACTATTTCCTTGTCTTGAAAAGGTTACATCCATTGCGAAAGACATGATTGTTCTGTTTTGAGTTTGTTGAATAATGTCTTTCTATGCTGTTTAAAGCAATTCAATTTTATTTTTCATTTTTTCATTTTTTTCAATTTATACAAAAAGTGAAATGCGTAAAAGAGGATGGTTCCTATTAACAATAATGCAAAAAAGAGATTCACGAATTTCATTATATTGCAGTATATTGAATTGTCTTCTGCTTTACATTCAATCGTTGTGCCAAAAAACCCGAATATGCCTGAACCTAAAATGCCGCCATTGCTGCCACCGCTGCTTTTTGCCATAATATAATAACAAAATATTATATTATGCGGAACGCCTTCTCCTAGTTTTACCTCTTCCGTATTTACAATGCTGCTTTTGTGAAAACCCTTTGGGTCGTTTGCAATCAATGCTGCGTTTGTATTTTAACGACCATTTTCCACCCTTTATTCTTTTTAATTTTGCCATATAAAACAGAGAGAAACTATTATTTGTCTAATTTATGAAATTCATATACCTTCTCTCTTAACTCCATGTAATGTTGAAATCGTTCTTTGCTTGCCACCTCTTTTTCATATATTTTACAATTTCCCGTTGCATATTTTTCCGTCTTGTCTTTTGTAATTCCGGATGACGGATTTCTTTGTATGATTGTGTTGTAAATACGAATTGTTGACCAACCTTCCAACACCTTTTCAAAAATAAAAATAATGTCTTCGCCTGAAACATCTCTTTTTGTCATCTTCTTCTTCTCTCTTCTCTCTTTTTTATCTTGAACATGTTGTTTGGATTGTTCCATAAATTGATTGTATATGTTCACTTTAAATCATTGAGTCTTTTTACACAGTGGATTCTTTATTTATTCTTCACATCTAAAATTCATCATTTTTATTAGATTAAAAAATTGAAATGTAATACTTAAAAAATAATTATTACATTATTACAAGATGACTGATATTAATAACCACGCCACCTTTTCAATTCAAGAATACCCAAATAGTGAAATACTAACAAGTGTATGTAACTCTTTTGAAGGACAAGAGTTATCATTAACTGTTACATTTATGGGAAAAATATTCCTATTTGTAATTGTAATGCAGTAGGAGATATATTAGAAGATGTATTTTATCCAATAATTAAAGAGAACTTGGATGATTTTGAAGAAGGACCAAAACAAGCATCACCTGACTATTATGGAATAAATAAACATTTTGAGTTTGAACAAAAAGTATTTATGAAAAGTCCAGGATTTGATATAGGAAACTTTACCAGTTATATAAATATGTTATGTGAGTTCCTGCATGTTAGAAATGTTGCCTCTTTGAATTCCAACTCATAAAATAGTCAGAAACAAGAGACTAGCTGGTTATATAATGCGACATTTTCGCATATCTGCTTTACACTGTTTATCCATATTAGGAAGCAAATATCTAATATGGCAGCCAACTGTTGGGTCCTGATTAACAACAAAAATTGTGTTAGGTTAAGACCTCCCCATTGATTGATTATATAAATTCACTTTAAACCTTTGACTGATAATTTGCTTTCAATTTCACCATATGAAATGAATAATTTTGATTTGTAACATTTCTCTCTATAAATTATTGGGTTGTCGTTATTTAATTAATTCATAAAATATATTATTTTTCCACTTTCTAATTTAATTGAAATTTTTACAGAATAGTTATTTACTTTAAGCATATGTAATATTTCTTTCATTGTATGTTGTGCATTTTTATGTTGAATTGACATATGTATTGATTTACACCATTTATATCCGTTTAATCCAAGTTCATCTGTAAGTTTCATATTGAATGTTGTTGTTTGTAATATTTTTTGAGTAGGCATAGATTTCCAGATATCAACTAAAATAGAGAGATATTTTGATTTATTTGAAATAATATCTTCCCCATTGTTTACAACACATTTTAAGATATCCGATTTTGATAATAAATTAGTTTCCATTAATTCATTTTCTGTAATATAAGTTTGTTTTGGTGTTAATATTAGTTCACCATTTACAATTTTCTGTGTATATGTTTCAATATTTGGAATGCGAATAATTTCTGTCATTGTATAAGTAAGTTATCATACCATTATATTTTGATATTAATTTCAATTTTTTTATTTTATCAAGAATTATTTCATTGATAACTTGCTTCCAATTTCTTTATAATAATAACCATTGTATTGTATGTCTTTGTTGTAACATTTTGCCAGTGTTTTGTCACTCATTTTTAGTTGTTTTATGCAGTCGTATTTACTCGCAAATTCCTTGGTCAATTTATTTTCTGCGTCAAATTGTCCTGCACCATTTTTATATAAAAAAGGTTCGCCACATTGTTCTTCAAATCCTGACTTTAATTCGTCATCGCACTCATCATACAATTTATAGTATGACTCTTTTGTTAAACTGAAATTTTTCACTGGATTGTCTAATGCTGCAATTGATTCGTATCCGTTCATCTGCGCAGCGGTTTTCCGGTCAATGAAAACATTGACAATCTCAGTTTGTTCTTTGTTTATTTGGGCAATATATCCCAAATTCTGTGTCTTGGTTTGTTTGGTAGGTTGAATTGAATGAATGACGGTTGGGTCTAATTCACGGTCTACAAATAACCATCTAAAACCATTATACACTAAATTTTCCATTACTGCTTTGGTCAAACTTGGGCGTTTCATTTTGGAGTCCTCTTTCATACATTCAGAGGCGGTTTCATACACTTTTACTAGTTGCAATGTTTCAGGATGTATTTGTTGCAGTCTTGGACCAATTGTCGCCAATGGTTGACTAAATCCTGTTGTGATTTTGGGTTCTTCTTTTGGCGCAAGTGTTGTTTTTTCTTGCAGCAGTTTTTCAAGATTGTCCATTTTTTTTGTCAATGAGTTTACCATATTAATTAATTCGTGTATTAATGGACTATCATTTCCGTCTGTCTTCATTTGCATCATCATTTTTAATTGTTCGTTTTCTTTTTCTAATTTTCGTATGTCGTTGCTGTCATAATAGGTAAGATTGTTATTGATTATTTTCAAGAGGGTTTTGTAAGAAAGATTTTTCCCAATCAAAAATAATTCCAGTTCTGTTTCGTGATTTAGTAAATTGTTCACTCTGTTTCCTCTAACATCTTCGTGATTGTGTAAAAAATTCTCAAAATCATGACTTCTATTTACCGAGAAACAATCCAACAATAAACATTCCTCATATTTGTGTTTATGTTCATTGTAACGATTCATTATTCCTTTTCGACTTTGACCGATTTTAATAATATATTCTCCAGTCTTGAATGTTTTTACTTTGATAATATAAACAATTGAACCGATTGTTGCATATTGATTCAATAATATTTTTTCTCTTTCCAAAGATTGTTGCTGTTTTAATTTCATTTCCAATTCTTTGTCTTTTGATTCTTCTATTTGCTGAATTTCGGTATTTTTTTGTTCTAACTGTTTTTGTAAATCATATATTCCATTTATCCTTAATTCTTTTATAACTTCATATACCCAATTTTGAAATTTTTCAGCAATTGGTTTTCTTGATTTAAACAAGACTTTATATAACCCTTTTTCAGTAAGAAATGTAACATGTTGTGTTCCCCCATGGGTGTCCATAGTATGGACTACCTTTTCTGTTTCATTAAATTCATTAATAGTTGTTCTTATATTAGAAATTTCTAATATAACGCCAATATCACTTGCTCTAAATAAAGGGTCATTTATAGTTCCTTTAATAGTAATTTCAGTATGTAACGAGTTTGTGTTAAATGCTTTGACTATTTCCATAGGTCGTATATATATACATTACACCCTTTTAAGTTGTTTTGTTGTTAAAATCTTTATTATGACTTCATTTAATGTGAGTTAATTGCCCTGCCATTTGGCAAATCAATAATGTATAATCCATT